>Ga0164242_10007138_pt1 | contig 12235 bp, 12 predicted proteins | sample OricomgcompostMG_FD_108783 | JGI IMG/M metagenome (GOLD analysis project Ga0164242, IMG submission 108783) | Miracle-Growth compost microbial communities from Emeryville, California, USA - Original compost - Miracle growth compost (MG) ... | reverse complement strand
GAACGAACCCGCCACCCAGTTCGTGCGTGATAGCCGGCAGTGCCACATTGACGACCGAGCCGTCAAGAAACGGAACAAACGAAGCCAGGATACAGATCCAGAGCACAAGACGCTTGGTTGAGTCCATGCCCCTAGTATAGACCTGATCAGACATGAAATGAAAAAGGCGACAAGCAGACAGGTACTCAAACCTATCTGCTTGCCGCCTGACGGTCGGCCCGGGACTGGGCGTTAGCGGATTGGGAGACCGGTGAGCGTACGCGCGATCACTAGCCGCTGGATCTCGCTGGTGCCTTCGAAGATCGTGAAGATCTTGGCATCGCGGTGCATCCGCTCCACTGGATATTCCCGTGTGTAGCCGTTGCCACCGAGGATTTGGATGGCCTCGTCGGTGACGTACGTCGCGGTCTCGCTGGCGAATAGCTTGGCCTGCGAGCCCTCGGCGCTGTCAAACGGCTTGTTGTGGCTGGACATCCAGCTCGCCTTCCACACCAGCTGTCGCGCCGCATCGATCCGGGTCTTCATGTCCGCAAGCTTGAAAGCCACGGCCTGGAAATCACCGATCTTGCGACCGAACTGCTCACGCACCTGCGCATAGGCCAGCGCCTCCTCGTAGGCAGCGCGGGCAACACCGAGCGCCATCGCACCCACTATGGGGCGAGTCTTCTCGAAAGTTGCCATGGCGGCCTGACCGCCAGCCTTCTTGCCCTCGCGAGCACGAGCGACCCGTCTCTCGAAACTATCCATGCCGCCCAGAATCAAGTCGCTGGAAAGCCGCACGTTGTCGAGCACCACTTCTGCGGTGTGCGACGCGCGGATCCCGTGCTTCTTGAACTTCTGTCCCTGGGACAGCCCCGGGGTACCAGGCGGCACGATAAACATGGCCTGGCCGCGGGAGCCCAACTCCGGAAATACCGAAGCGCCCACCAGATGGACTGCGGCGATACCGCCGTTGGTGGCCCACGTCTTGGTGCCATTGAGCACCCATTCGCCAGTCCCCCGGTCGTAGCGCGCACGAGTGCGCACCGCGCCGACGTCAGACCCGGCACCCGGCTCGGACGAGCAGAACGCACCCAAGGCCGGCTTGTCGGGTGTACCGAACATCGGCGCCAACCATTTGAGCTGCTCAGGCGTACCGTTTGCCACGGCGTTCGTAGAGAGCGCAGCCGCGGCAAGGCCGGTGCCCATGATGGCCAGCCCGATTCCGGCATCGCCCCAGAACATCTCCTCATGCACGATCGGCATCAGAAGTCCGCTCGGCTCGAAGGCCATCTGAGCGAAGAATTCCGGGGTGTAGAGACCGATCTGAGCAGCCTCCTTGATCAGTGGCCACGGGGTCTCCTCGCGCTCGTCCCACTCGTGGGCCGCCGGGCGCATCTTTTTCTCGGCGAACTCGTGAACCCAGTCACGCAGCTCAACTACTTCTTCCGATAGTTCCAGAGAGAATGTCATGACACTCCCCACCTTCCTGTCTCCTGTTAAAGTACCTCGATAATCGAAGTTGGATACATTTTGACACATCCATGCAATAAATTCAATCTACCGCCAAGTCTGGGCCTCTAAGCCGGACGTAAAATGCGCTTGGTATCGATGATCAGTGTGCTTTCGACCGGTTCAGCTCCACTGCCTCGTGCACGAGTGCGGTGAGCGCTGTTTCATCTACCGTGTCGCCCTCGAAAAAGTCGGTGGCGCGGACCGTTGAACTCTCTAGGCGGGTATTGAAAAAATTCGTCGGATCTTTCAGATGAGCACCATAGGTAAAGTTCAGCCTGACAGCATTTTTCAGAAGATTTACCATACATACGTTTCCGCTATACGACCATACGGGCAAGCCCTCGGGGTTGGACGGTTTCTTCCACTTTATCTCTTCGACGATATCCGAGTCTGCAGCAAGGATAACGGCACGCAGCCGTGCCAACATGTCGCCTTTCCACCCGTTATGCGTTTTGATGATGTCGCTTATTTGCTCTGATGCTGTTTTATCAATCATATTTTAATTATAATCCACCTTTCCGAGGAAAATCGAAGATAGTCCCAATACCGGTGTCACTATCCATGTCTGTGGTGCACCGATGCCCGCCCGTGTAAGCTTTTTCACAGCGACAGCGCCATCCAGCGGGTACGCTAAATACGAAGACTAACTACGGGAGGTTGCTATGGCAGATCGGGAAACAGAAAAAGAAACAGTGGTCATGGATCATGATCGCGACAATCGCTGGGGGTCGCCGGCGTTGGTCATAGGCCTCGTTGTCCTCGGGATTATCGTGCTGTTTTTGTTGTTTGGCGGCGCTAGTTTATTTAATGGCAATAGCAACGGCAATGGCGGCAGTAGTAGCGGTGGCAGTAGTAACACCAACGGCGGCGGTTCCAACGTGTCGGTTCCTAGTACGGGCGGCGGAACATCGACGGGACAGTAACCGGCTGTCTCTGTATTTCTATCACGTCAAGGGGCAAGATTAAGATGTCGCGGGATAAGTAATACGCCATCCCTTGACCGCGGCAAAGGATGTCAGCTTATGATCGTTAATACTCGTCGGACTTATGATATCCTTCACTTCTACGTCACGCACCAGCAGCGCATCGCCCACGAGTGACCGATGGCAGCGCCATGGTACCGCTTCCGCGCACATGATGGCCGTAGTTTCTTGATTCGCCACATCTATCAGCTTCTCTACCCCGGCCGCAAACTCGGGGGTCTGCATATAATCGGCATAGTTGCGAAAAGATTCGTTGCGCCAGGCCATGTTCGGCGAATCCTTGGTCGCCGAGCGCAGCCCACCCAACTCTTTCATATATAGGTACTCTATACCGGCGTCCTGCAGACTTTTGGCCAGCGCATCCTGCTCGTACTGAGGATTGTGCCGCGACCTGGGAATTGTGCGGATATCGACCAGTCGAACAATGTTTTGCGTCTTCAGCAGCTCGATGAATTCTTCGATCGGCCTGGTAGAGTGCCCGATCGTATAGATGGTAGTAGTCATAATTCAATTATAGACCCGAAATAGAAAACTTCGCGGCAAGCTCATCACGACGGCGGTGCAATCGGCTTGGCAGCAAGTGCCTCGGCGGTTTCAACAAGCACATGTGCCGCCAGCTTGGCGTTTGAAGCGGCGCGCTGCTTGCCCTGCTCGTCACCAGAGTCTAGATACGAGTCACCGATTGCGGCACCGTTGTTCCAGTACGTCCATGCTTGCCCGGGCACGGTAAAGCCCAGCTCCACGAGTGCGGCGATCATTTCACCGATGGTATGTTTGGCGCCGTCTTCATTGCCTGTTACCACAAAGCCCGCTACATGGTTAAACGTCACCGGCCTACTGTCTTCATCTTTCTCAGACAGCATGGCGTCCATACGCTCAATAGCTTTCATCGCCATGCTCGACATACGTCCCACCCATGTCGGGCTCGCCATGATGAAAATATCGGCGCCCAATATTTTTTGACGCAGCTGCGGCCATTCATCGTGCTCACCTTCGTCGCTCGCAGTGCCGGGCGGTACATTATAGTCCGCCAGACGGTAAATTTCTGCTTGGACACCGCGGGTTTCCAGCTCCTTACGCAAGACATCTGCCAACGCTTCCGTATTGGACAGGCTTGGTGATTGTTTCAATGTGCAGTTAAGTATAAATGCTTTCATGAGTTCCTCCAGTCTCCACTATGGGAAACACCCGGGATGATTACAGTGAGATATACTACGCACGCCAGTATGATTTATCCTGCTTGCCCATGCTATACTCAACCCACATGAGTGAAATCCACGCCGTTCCTGAGTACCAAGAAGATGATTTCGATATGGTCTTTGATGCGCTCACTATCTATCGGCGCCCGGGAGCACAAGGCTATACGCTCTCCGAGGCAAGCGCTATATGGAGAGGTATGCGCAGGGCCCTTATGGAAACACGAGGCTATTCGGTGGAAGATCTGGCCCAACTGCAAAGGCACGCGGAGTATGTACTGAATGGCATCGAGGCGATGGAACGGGGCGGCAGGCCCTAGACCTGATTTGAATAGTTGTATAATGCAAATATGAGTAACGGATATTTCTATTTCAAAGAACCTACCAATGAGCCCGTGCTATCTTATGCGCCGGCCAGCAACGAAACGACAAAGTTAAAGGCCGCGCTCGACGAACTTCGGGCCGAAAAAGCCGACATCCCTATGTTTATCGGCGGCAAGGAAGTACGCACCGGTAAGCTGGAGGAGATACGCCCGCCGCACGACTTACAGCATACGCTTGGATCGTATCATGCCGGAGAAAAAGCCCATGTAGATCAGGCTATAGACGCCGCTCTGGCCGCAAAGGACGCTTGGGCGTCGACCAGTTGGGAGCACCGCGCTTCTATCTTTCTGAGGGCCGCCGAGCTGCTGGCCGGGAAATACCGTTACAAGATGAACGCGGCTTCCATGCTGGCGCAAAGCAAAAATGCTTATCAGGCAGAGATCGACAGCGCATGCGAGCTGATAGATTTTCTCCGTTTCAACGTGCATTTCCTGAGCGATATTTACAGAGGACAGCCGATTTCCCCTACCGGCACCAACAACAGGCTGGAATACCGTCCCCTGGAGGGATTCGTCCTGGCGGTTACTCCTTTTAACTTCACTTCCATCGGCGGTAATCTACCGACCGCGCCTGCTATGTGCGGCAACACGGTGGTTTGGAAACCTGCCAGGGCTCAAATTTATTCGGCCTATGTCTTTATGGAGATCTTGCGCGAAGCAGGGCTGCCTGACGGGGTCATCAATCTGATCTATACCGACGGCGCCACCACCGGTGAGACTTGTTTCGCTCACCCTGATTTCGCAGGCGTGCATTTCACCGGCTCTACCGCGACCTTCCAGGGAATGTGGAAATCAATCGGCGGCAACATCGCAAAGTACAAATCATACCCAAGAATCGTGGGCGAGACGGGCGGCAAAGATTTCGTATTCGTCCATCCTTCGGCAGATGTCGACGCCGTAGTCGCAAATCTGGTCAGGGGTGCATTTGAATACCAGGGTCAGAAATGCTCGGCAGCTTCTCGTGCCTACTTCCCCTCCAATCTGGCCGATGAAATAAAGGCTAAGTTGGCCGCTGAGATCAAAACGTTGAAGATGGGTCCGGTCGAGGATTTCGGTAATTTCGTTAACGCCGTCATCGATGAGAACGCTTTCGACAAAATCACGGGCTATATCAAAAAAGCCGAGAAAGACCCGGGTGCCTCTATACTCTGCGGCGGAAAGTTCGATAAATCCAAGGGGTATTTCGTCGAGCCAACCGTTATCGAAGCCAAGAAGCCGGATTATGCGACAATGTGCGAAGAAATCTTCGGCCCCGTGCTGACGGTGCATACTTATGACGAGTCGAAATGGGAGCAGATGCTCGACACCGTCGATCATACCTCAGGCTACGCCCTGACAGGCGCAGTCTTTGCTCAGGATAGATACGCGATTGAGCTCATGACAAAGAAGCTGGTAAACGCAGCGGGCAACTTCTACATAAATGACAAGCCTACGGGCGCTGTCGTGGGCCAACAACCTTTCGGTGGTGCAAGAGCTTCTGGAACCAACGACAAGGCCGGCTCTATCTTGAACCTCTATCGCTGGTTAAGTGCCAGAGCTATCAAAGAGAATTTCATACCTACGACAGACTACCGTTATCCATTTCACATGTAGACCGGCTTATTCGTCGCCGATGGCTAACAGGCTGCGGCCGTAGTCATCGACCATTTTGGCGTCGTCAGCCAACAGTGCGAAGGCCACCGTGCTCCAGTCGTGAAGTTTGGCGATGTCCTCCTTTGTAAGCTGTTCCGGCTTCTTGCCGAGATGGGTCTCTACTATACGCGAAACAAAGCGTTCTGAAGCAGGACCGAGATACTCAGAAGTAGCGTCTATCACCTGATCGTAAACGGTGGTTTTGACGCTGGCTTTTATCATATTACCTCTTCAAGTTTGGCGAGGCCTTTCGCCCCGCGAGCGATCACCACGAACCCGGCTGCCAGGAGTATAAGTAGCGCATAGATCAGCAGCAACAGGGAGCCGAATCCCCATTTGACCAGGAGAGGGTTGAGAGAGCCAAGGAATTGTATGAGACCCAATGTCAGAATGACAAGCAAAAAGCCCTTGTTCAGCTTGCGTAGCGCCTGTCTATACAACTTGCCGCCAACGTTGCGGTAGTAAGTAGTAATAAACAACGCGGCATACAGGCCACATGCTAGCGCCGCAAGATACGGTACGACAATCGTCGTAAAGATCAGCCAGTCAGGCATATAAAATGTAGCTGCTACATTCGGCGAAGGATGGCCACGATTCGGATCGGCAAAAGTCAGGAATATATACAAGATACTCAAGACCGCGATACCGACCGTGACGCCAAACATGTGCCACGCAGGAACCCGAGCTTTTTTGACCGTGCCCAACAACAAACGCGCACCGATAAGTATGAGCGCAAAGCTCAGCAGTGGATACAGGACTGCCAAGTGGGTATTGATAATAGTCGCGACCGGCTTGCTGATCATATGGGCATTGACGGCGTTGACCAACCAGCGCGAGACTATAGAAGATATCGGTAGCCCGATGGCGAGCACGGTCAGGCCTATCTCGAGGTATTTGAACGCTTCGCCGTCGGGACTTTTTTTGATCTTGCGGACATACTGCCGAAGTTTGCTGAAACCGTAAAATCCGGCAAACCAGATTGCGAGCAACGGCAACGCAGCTGTCATATTGATCAAAAATACGGCTGAAAGCGGAATATGATATTTAGCCAGCACAGCAGGATCCGGTACTTCGACGATGAAAGAAACCAGATATACCAGTGCAAAGAATGCGAACAACCAGTAGTGTTTCTTGCTCACGAGAGTCTTACTTCTCCTGTTTAGCATATTTAATACTAACTATACTATATTTCGTTAAAATATCCAGATCTGCACTGTGTTAACAGCTTAAAACATGTACGGCACACCATAAGGGAACCCCTCTTCTTCGTCTACGACGACGGAAGTAACCTTCTGGCCATCGAATGTATAAATCAACTCTTCTTCTGTCTCGCCATCAACCGTCTCCAGGTGTATGGGACGCTGCCACAATTTATAGATATACGGAAGGGTCTTCTCGACGTATTTCGGGTCGAGAGTCTGCCCGTCGAATTTATGCCGCAGGTACAGTTCTTTGCTGTGATTGTAATCCCCATTGACCACCTCGATATACGGCATCCCGTTGTTATCCATCTGGGAAACGAGCATATCCCGTATGTCTTTCCATCCGGTTTCTTTGACAACCTGATATACATCGCCGGTAGAGGGGCTCGTATGCTCTTCGTAGATAAACATATGCATACGGTCGGCAACGATCTTGTTAAAGTGATTGCGAATAAATGACTGGTCGTCGTTGTACATCATGACCTCGCGGAGCGCCTCGATAGCCGGGCTGTCCTTGAGCTCGCCATCAAAACGCGGCTGGACGGGTATTCCTTCTCTGCGAAGCCAGTCGTTTTCTTCCTCTGAAAGATTGCCATTGTAGTAATCCTCGAGATATTCGTACATAGTCATACCCAGGTAGTAAGGGTTTAATTGGCGTTCACTCGGCGCCAACACGCCTGAATGGACTTTCCACCAATGTTCATTGTCCCCCTCCGATATGAGCTCACGGTCACCGACTTCGCGCATAATGCGTTTGTGCCAATACGATGCCCAGCCCTCGTTCATGATTTTGGTACGCCGTTGTGGGTAGAAATAAAGGGATTCACCGCGCACGATGTCCAGGATATCCCGCTGCCACTCCTCAAGATAGGGTGCGTGGTTACGGATAAACCCAAGAATGTCTTTGTCCGGCTCCGGGGGAATATTCAGAGCTATCCTACCCATGTTGCGGCGAGTCGCTTCAGACGCCTTCGGTGGAAATAGGTCTTCAAATTGATCATGGCTCTCCTTTTTTGGCATGGCCGCTTTTTCAGCTTGCTCCCGCCATTGCCGCAACTCTTCATCCCTTGCCGGCCTGTCAACATTGTAGGGATCAACATGCTCTTCGATAGAGAGCGCGGCATCGAGAAACTCCTCTACCGGCTGCAAGCCATACTTTGCCTCATACGCGTCGACCATCTCGGCATTACGCGCAACGACATCCGGCATATCACGCCGGGTATTTGCAAAAGTAAGATTGTTTTTGAAAAAATCCGTATGACCAAGCACATGGGCCATGACAAACTTGTTTTCTATGGGAGGGTTGTTTTCCAACAGATATGCCTGCGAAGGATTACTGTTGATCACGAGCTCATAGACCTTGGACATGCCATAGTCATACATAGTCTTCATCTGTCTGTAGGCACGTCCATGCGTCCAGTGAGAATACCGTCCGGGCATGCCGTACGAACCGAGCTCGTTCATGATTTTCGGAGGAACAACTTCGAATTTCGTCGGAAAGGGATCTAGGTGAAATTCTTGGGCGATATTCCAAATATGATCAAGGGCATCTTCCAGCTCCCTGTCTTCGGCTTCAAATTCGTTGCTGTAGGCATAATCTTCGGGCTCGCGTTCCATGGCGATCAACCTTTTTCTCCGCTGGCATCAAACACTTTCTTGAGAGCCGGCAGTACTTCGTCCTTGTTATTGATAATCAGACCTTTGAACCGAGGATCTTTGATGCTCTTCTCATACATATCAAGCAACTGACTGCGGCTAGCACGTCCGATCTGTACATAGGCGTATTGGCTTATATCATCGTCAAGCATTTTTTGGACGAGTTCAGCGCAGGTGTCGTTGTCATACATATAATTATCACCGTCCGAAAAATGTAGCGGGTAGACGTTGTAGTTATCCGGCGGGTAACGATCGTTGATGATATTGAGCGCCATTTCGTTTGCAGATGAGCATTTGGTGCCTCCGCCAGTGCCTCGGGTAAAGAACTGTTCCTCGGTAACCTCATGCGCCTCGGTGTCGTGAGCGATGAACACGATATCGACCTTGGGGTACTTAGACCGCAGAAAGTTGACAGCCCACCAGCAAAACGCACGAGTGATATACTTTTCAAACTCACCCATCGAGCCCGATATGTCCGCCATAGCGAGTACGACCGCGCTGTTTTCGGGTTTGCGTTCATACTCCCAGGTACGCACCCTGTAGTCGTCTGGAGATATGTTCTTTATCTCGGCCTTGCCCGTTTCGATGATATTTCGCGTCAAATTTTCAACTGCTGTCCGCATCATTTCCAAATTATTCATAGTACGTTTTTTACGAACGTCATTGAAATTGACAGTATCGGACTCGATCTCTTTGGTTTGTTTGGGCTTCATCAGCGGAAGTCCGAGATCTTCGAACACGAGCTCCTGGATCTCCTCGATCGTCAGTTCTGCCTCATAATACTCCTCACCCGGTTGATCGCCCGCTTCATTTCCCTGGCCGGGGCCAGGCTTGTGACCTACGACATCACCGGGTTGCTCGGTGCCGTCACCAGTACCGATCCCCTTGTCGCGCTTGCCATACTTGAATCTTGGCAACTCCAGCGACTTGAGAGGGATTTTGATAGTCTTTTTGCTCTTTGGGTCGGCGGTTATGATACTGCCGTCACTCACAATGTCCTCAAGCCTACCCTTGATAGACTCTTTTACCTTCTCGTTGTGGCGCGCTTCATCACGCTCACCCTTACGGTGAAGTGACCAATCGTTCCGTGTAATCGAACTGGTGTAGTTCTCGAATCTTTCCATTGCAATGTATACCCTCTGCTGCCTACTACCCCGAGGCAACTATTATAGCTGTGCGCCTATGCGCGACTCATCAACGAGCCGACGTAGCTGACGAGCTCATTGGCACAGTGAGGGCAATAGCCCTTCTCCTCGACCAATGTCCGCTCGACATCGCTAATGCGCTTGCGCTGCTCTTCGTTTTTGACCCTTGCGGTAGTGGTGAGCTTTATCATATCCTTCAGATCGCCAAACAGCTTCTTGCGGATAGCCTCTTTCAGACGAGGATGAGAACGGTAATCGAATTCTCCGCCGCGCCGATAGACGGATGCCATCCGTATCAGAAGTTCGTTACGAAATTCCTTTTTGCTACTATCGCTAATACCGATCTGCTCCTCGATACTGCGCATCAACTTCTCGTCGGGATCAAATTCTTCGTCCGTGATAGGGTCGATGATCTTAGTCTTGTTGCAGAAAGCTTCGACGTTGCTGAGATAATTGTCACAAAGGTTCAATGCAACATCCTCGTACGAGCCGATAAATGCCTCGCTGATCTCGTTGACGGCGTATTCGTCATACACTTTGCGTGCTATCTCCAGGTCATTCCTTACAGCTTTTTTATCATCATCATTCATGTCACGCGTGTGACCGCTATGATCGAGCTGATCCTGCAGTGCGCGAATCGCGTCAAGCGGGGTCAGGCACTGTTTGTCACCGCGTACGAGCGCCTTGGATAGCGAGTCGATGATGTACCTCGGAGATACACCGTAATACATACCCTCTTTAGGGTCTTCTTCCTGTAGCTCGCGGATATCACGTTTGGTCAAGCCGTTCATCTCCTGACCGTCATAGATACGGAGTTTCTGCAGCTTGGTGTATTTCTTGGACACAGGAGACAGACGAGACAATACCGCAAACGTAGATGCCGTCTCAAGCGTCTGGGGATTGATATGTACCTTGCCTTTTTTCACCAAATCGCTCTCGCCGATGAGTTTTTCGTGAATATTCTTTTCGGCCGAAACCTGCAACGTATACGGAACTTCAATGACTTCCAGACGGTCGCGCAAGGCTTCATTCTTTGGGTTGGCAACATAGCTGTTGTATTCGGCAAGGTTAGTGTGAGCTATGATCACCTCGTCTGCCGACATATTAGAAAACCTTCCTGCTTTGATAACATGGTCGGTTGTGAGATCGAGTAGTGAGTAGAGAAACTTCGGGTCAACCTTCAACATCTCCACAAATTCCATGACGCCACGGTTGGCAACGTTGAGCTCACCATCAAACCTATACGCTCGTGGGTCAGAGGCGCTACCAAACTCACCAAGCTTCGAAAGATCAACACTACCGGTTAGTTCTGTGATGTCTTGACTCTTGGGATCAGAAGGCTTAAACGTACCGACGCCAATCCGATTTTTTTCGGAAATGATGAGTCGCTTAACTGGAACACTCTTCAGCGTATCCGACTCAAAGCTAACACTGCCGCCATACTTCTGTTCACATTGAGGGCAAAGGTCACCATCGATATGGATACCGTACTCTTCCTCAAGCATCGGACGCATATCTTGTGGTATAAGATGCAGTGGTTCTTCGTTCATAGGGCAGCCGTCGATAGCATATATAGCGCCTTCGTCGGTCTTGGAATATTCTTCGATACCGCGTTTCGTACCGTTTACGAGAGTGGACTTACCGCTGCCCGGAGGGCCTACGAGAAGAATGATTCGCTTGCTCGTTTCCAGTCCCTCGGCTCCGGACTTCATCAGTTCTATGAATCGTTCGGTTGTTTTCTCGGCCCCAAAGAGGGCGTTGCGGCCGGTAGTAAAGAAATCTTCGCGCGAGGTGAGCGCATCGTACACAGTGCGGAAAGACGACCTGGCAATGTTGGGGTTTTCGACGACCATGTTGACATACTCCTCGAAACTACCTTCCCATCGCAGTTTTTCATGTTCGTCTTTGAAGTTTTTGAGTTCACCGAATACATTGCGTCTTTGTCTCTCGCTAGACATACGTTTCCTCTCCCTCCTTACCCCACCGGTTCTATCTCCACATTTTAACACTAATTTTGACAAATCAAACATTTCAGCCGCAAATCTGTACTAAATCCAATTCCTCCGGTATCCTCGCAAGACAAAATAAAGGGCCGGCTCTTCAGAGCCGGCCCAAAAAATCCTGTAATCGACTACACGACTACCTGCTGATAAACGTCAGCGCTTTGCCAGATTTGCCGGCGCGGCCGGTACGGCCGATGCGGTGCACATAGTCCTCATACTGCTTCGGCGGATCGAAATTGATGACGTGCGATACGTTGTCGATGTCGATACCGCGGGCGGCGACGTCGGTTGCGACAAGGATATTCACCTGGTCGGCCTTGAAGCTCTTGAGCGCGCGCTCGCGTTGCGACTGCGATTTGTTGCCGTGAATCGCGGCGGCTGGCAGATCTTGCTTGGTCAGATTGTCTGCCAAGCGCTGCACGCCGTATTTGGTCTCACCAAAGATAATGACCTTTTCAAACTCCGGTGTACGAAGCAGTTCGGTCAGGAGCTCGATCTTGTGAGCTTTGTCGCGTGCATGGATAACGTCCTGCTCAATATG
>Ga0164242_10007137_pt1 | contig 12235 bp, 1 predicted proteins | sample OricomgcompostMG_FD_108783 | JGI IMG/M metagenome (GOLD analysis project Ga0164242, IMG submission 108783) | Miracle-Growth compost microbial communities from Emeryville, California, USA - Original compost - Miracle growth compost (MG) ... | reverse complement strand
GGTGATGTTCGGTGAGGATGCCGACACCTTGGCCCGGACGGGGTGGGCGCAGCCGGCGATTTTCGCGTTCGAGGTGGCGTTGTTCCGGCTGTTGGAGTCGTGGGGTGTGCGGCCGGATGCGGTTGCCGGGCATTCGATCGGTGAGATCGCTGCGGCGCATGTGGCAGGGGTGCTCTCACTGGAGGACGCGTGTCGGCTTGTTGCGGCGCGGGCGCGGTTGATGGATGCGCTGCCGGAGGGCGGGGCGATGGTCGCCGTCGAGGCCACCGAAGAGGAGGTCACCGCCGAGCTGACCGATGGGGTGGCGATCGCGGCGGTGAACGGCCCGCAGTCTGTGGTGGTTTCGGGTGAGGCCGTGGCTGTGCGGGCGTTGGCGGCGCGGTTCGAGGCGCGGGGGCGCCGGGTGCGCGAACTGCAGGTCTCGCACGCGTTCCACTCGCCGTTGATGGAGCCGATGCTCGCCGAGTTCGGCGAGACCGCGAATACCCTGACCCACGCCGAGCCCACGATCCCGCTGGTCTCCACGGTCACGGGCCAGGCAGCGGAGATCGGTTCGGGCGCGTACTGGGTGCGGCAGGTCTGCCAGCCGGTCCGGTTCGCGGACGCCGTGCGGACCCTGAAGGACCGGGGAATCGGCCGGTTCGTGGAGGTGGGTCCGGATGCGGTGTTGACCCCGGTGGTGGAGGGTTGCCTGCCCGCGGTTCGCCGTAGCCGGCCGGAGGTGGAGAGCTTGCTGGCGGTCGTGGCGCAGGTGGAGCCGGACTGGAAGGCGTTCTACGCCGGCACCGGCGCGCGGCGCGTCGACCTGCCCACCTACGCCTTCCAGCACCGCCGCTACTGGCTGGCCTCCACCCTGGTCGGCGGCGGGAGCACCGGTGCGGGACAGGAGCAGGCAGAGCTCGGCGCTGCTGCCGCCAGTGCCGCCGCCGAGCTCCAGCGGGAGATCGCCGGGGCGGCCGAGGCCGATCGGGAGCGGCTGCTGCTCCAGTTGGTCCGCGCGCACGTCGCCGCCGCACTGGGGCACGCAGGCGGGGAAGAGATCGAGCCCGATCTGCCGTTCCAGGAACTGGGTTTCGACTCGGTCACCGCTGTCGCCTTCCGCGACGCGCTCGGTGAGGCGGTCGGGCTGCGCCTGCCGGCCACCCTGGTCTTCGACCACCCGACATCGCGGGCCGTCGCGGCGTACCTGCACGGCGCGCTCGCCCCGGCCGGCGCGGACGGGACCGTCTCCCTCCTCGCGGAGGTCGACCGCCTGGAGGCGGCCCTCGCCGCTCTGGCCGCTGACGCGGAGCCGGAGGACCAGGTCAAGGTCACGGCCCGCCTGGAGGCGCTGCTCCGCCGCTGGGACGACGCGCGGACCGGTCAGGAGGACGCCGACTCCGCCGCCGCGTACGACGACGCCACCGACGACGAACTGTTCGAGGCTCTGGACAGCCAACTCGGCATCTGACGGCCGACCGGAACCTGCGAGGGGCAATGGGGAACGACGAGAAGCTGCGCGACTACCTCAAGCGAGCGGCAGCGGACCTGCAGTACACCAAGCGCCGCCTGCGGGAGGTGGAGGCCCGGCAGCACGAACCGATCGCCATCGTCGGCATGGCCTGCCGCTTCCCGGGCGGGGTCGCCTCGCCGGAGGACCTGTGGGAACTGGTCGCGCGGGGCGGGGACGCGATATCCGAGTTCCCGGTCAACCGCGGCTGGGACGTGGAGGGACTCTACGACCCCGAGCCCGCCACCCCCGGCAGGACCTACAGCACCCGTGGCGGATTCCTGCACGACGCGGGCGAGTTCGACGCGGACTTCTTCCGCATCAGCCCCCGCGAGGCCCGGGAGACCGACCCCCAGCAGCGGTTGCTGCTCGAGGTCTCGTGGGAGGCTCTGGAGCGCGCCGGCATCGCCCCTACCTCGCTGAAGGGAACCTCCACCGGCGTCTTCGCCGGCGTGGTCTACCACGACTACTCGGAGACCAGCGGCACGGGCGGACTGGCCAGTGTCGCTTCCGGGCGGATCGCCTACGTGCTGGGCCTGGAGGGTCCGGCGGTGACGGTGGACACCGCATGCTCGTCGTCACTGGTCGCCCTGCACTGGGCGATCCAGGCGCTGCGCGCGGGTGACTGCACCCTGGCCCTCGCCGGCGGCGTCACCGTGATGGCCACCCCCGTGTCGTTCGTGGGCTTCAGCCAGGACCGGGGCCTGGCGCCGGACGGGCGGTGCAAGTCCTTCGCGGCCGCGGCGGACGGGACGGGCTGGGGCGAGGGCGTCGGCATGCTCGTGGTGGAGCGGCTGTCCGACGCGCTGCGCAACGGCCATCCGGTGTGGGCGGTGGTGCGCGGGTCGGCGGTCAACCAGGACGGCGCCTCGAACGGCCTGACCGCGCCGAACGGACCGTCGCAGCAGCGGGTGATCCGGCAGGCGCTGGCCAACGCGGAGCTGACGGCCCATCAGGTCGACGCGGTGGAAGCGCACGGCACCGGTACGCGGCTGGGCGACCCGATCGAGGCGCAGGCGCTGCTGGCGACCTACGGTCAGGGCCGCCCGGAGGACCGTCCGCTGTGGCTGGGCTCGTTGAAGTCCAACATCGGGCATGCGCAGGCGGCGGCGGGTGTCGGCGGGATCATCAAGATGGTGATGGCCATGCGGCACGGCCTCCTGCCGAAGACCCTGCACGTGGACGAGCCGACGCCGCAGGTCGACTGGTCGGCGGGCGACATCAGGCTGCTGACCGAGGCACGGGACTGGCCGGCGGGAGACGAGCCGCGACGGGCGGCGGTCTCGTCCTTCGGTCTGAGCGGCACGAACGCCCACGTGATCGTCGAGGAGGCGCCGCTCACGGAGGAGTACCCGGAGCCCGGTCGCGCCCTCCCCGCTGTGCCGCTGGTGGTGTCGGGACGCTCGGAGGAGGCGGTGCGGGCGCAGGCCGCGCGGCTGCGCGAGCACCTGGAGGCGCGGCCGGAGCTGTCGATGGCGGACGTCGGCTTCTCGCTCGCCACCACCCGGGCCGCCCTGGACCACCGGGCGGTCGTGGTGGCACGGTACCGGCAGTCCGCGTTGGACGGCCTGGAGTCACCGGCGGTGCGGCCCAGCGGCACGGGCCCGGTGGCCTACGTGTTCTCCGGGCAGGGCAGCCAGCGCCCGGGCATGGGCGCCGGCCTGGCGGCGGCGTTCCCCGTGTTCGCCGGCGCGCTGGAGGAGATCTGCGAGCTGTTCGCCCCGCTGCTCAAGGGATCGCTGAAGCAGGTGATGTTCGCAGGAGAACCGGAGGTGCTCGCCCGGACGGGGTGGGCGCAGCCGGCGATTTTCGCGTTCGAGGTGGCGCTGTTCCGGCTGTTGGAGTCGTGGGGTGTGCGGCCGGATGCGGTGGCGGGTCATTCGATCGGTGAGATCGCCGCGGCGCATGTGGCAGGGGTGCTATCGCTGGAGGACGCCTGCCGGCTTGTTTCGGCGCGGGCGCGGTTGATGGATGCGCTGCCGGAGGGCGGGGCGATGGTCGCCGTCGAGGCCGGCGAGGACGAAGTCGCCGCCGCGCTGACCGATGGTGTGTCGATCGCGGCGGTCAACGGCCCGCAGTCCGTGGTGGTGTCGGGTGAGGCCGAGGCCGTGCGGGCGCTGTCGGCGCGGTTCGAGGCGCGGGGCCGGAGGGCGCGCGAACTGCGGGTCTCCCACGCCTTCCACTCACCGTTGATGGAGCCGATGCTCGCCGCGTTCGGGGAGGTGGCCGCGGGGCTGTCGCATGCCGAGCCGGCGATTCCGCTGGTGTCCACGGTCACGGGCCAGGCGGCGGAGGTCGCCTCCGGTGAGTACTGGGTGCGGCAGGTGCGGGAACCGGTGCGGTTCGCCGATGCGGCGGAGACGCTCCGCGCCCGGGGTGTGAGGCGGTTCGCCGAGGTCGGCCCCGATGCCGCACTCACCCCGCTGCTCGACGACTGCGCGCCGCTCTCCCGCCGGGGCCGGGACGAGGTGGAGGTCCTGCTGGAGGCCGTTGCCCGGCTCGACCCCGACTGGTCCGCCTTCTACGCCGGAAGCGGCGCCCGCCGCGTGGACCTGCCCACGTACGCGTTCCAGCGCGCCCACTACTGGGCCGTGCCGTCCGTCCTCGACCCCGTCGACAAGTCCGCCGAGAAGTCCGCCGACCCGGCCGATGCCGCGTTCTGGGCGGCGGTGGAGGAGCGCGACAGCCCGGCTCTCGCCGCCGAACTCGGCGTCCCGGGAGAGACACTGGACGAGGTGCTGCCCGCTCTGTCGGCGTGGCGCCGCCGCCACCGCGAGCAGGCGTTGGTGGACGGCTGGCGCTACCGGGTCGAGTGGCACCCGGTGGACGAGTCCCGGGCGACGGGCGCGCTCAGCGGAGACTGGCTGGTCGCCGTGCCGGCGAGCGGAGCCGAGGACGCGACCGTCGCAGCGGTACTGGCCGCGCTGCGGGCGGACGGGGTCACGGTACTGCCGGTGGAGCTGTCCGGCGCCGAACGCGCCGACGCCGCACGGCGGCTGGCCGAAGCCGTGCCCGACGGCACGCCCGCCGGGGTGCTGTCGCTGCTCGGCCTCGACGACAGCCCCCACCCGCTGTACCCCGCAGTGTCGGTGGGGCTCGCCGACACCGTGGTGCTGGCGCAGGCCCTGGACGATGCCGGGGTCGCCGGCCCGCTGTGGTGCGTCACCTCCGGCGCGGTCGCCACGCACGGCGGCGAGGAGGTGGCCGCCCCGCGCCGCACCGCCCTGTGGGGCCTCGGCATCGGGCTCTCCCTCGATCGGCCGGAGCGCTGGGGCGGCCTGATCGACCTGCCGCGCGATCCGGACGAGGCGGCACTGCGCGTCCTGTGCGACGCTCTGGCCGGGGCGGGCGACGAGGACCAGCTGGCCATCCGGGAGAACGCGCTGCTCGGGCGGCGGATGGTGCGCGCTCCCTTCCCGGCGGCGGACGACGCCGTCCGGCAGCCGCACGGCACGACCCTCATCACCGGCGGTACCGGCGGCCTGGGCGCGCACGTGGCCCGCATGCTGGCCGCGGCCGGGGCGGAGCACCTGGTACTGACCAGTCGGCGCGGCGAGGAGGCGCCCGGCGCCCGGGAACTCGCCGCCGAACTCTCGGCGTCGGGCACCCGCGTCACCCTCGCCGCCTGCGACGTCGCCGATCGCGAGGCGCTGCGCTCGCTGCTCGACTCGTTGCCGGGCGACCGCCCCCTGCGCGCCGTCGTCCATGCCGCGGGCGCCGCTCAGCGGATCGCGCCGCTGGGCGAACTCGACCTGGCGGAGTTCGCCGAAGTGGCCCGGGCCAAGGTGCTGGGCGCGCTCCACCTGGACGAGCTCCTCGCCGACCGGCCGCTGGACGCCTTCGTGCTGTTCTCCTCCGGCTCCGCCGTCTGGGGCAGCGCCGGGCAGGCCGCCTACGCCAGCGCCAACGCCTTCCTCGACGGCCTCGCCCAGCGCCGCCGGGCGCAGGGCCGCACGGCGACCTCCATCGCCTGGGGCTCCTGGCAGAGCGGCATGGTCGATCAGGAACTCGCCGCCGTCCTGCGCCGCATCGGTGCCCCGGCCATGGCCCCCGAGACGGCGCTCGCGGCGCTCGCACGGCAACTCGGGCGCCGGGATGACCACGTGGTCTTCGCCGACATCGACTGGGCCACCTTCGCCCCGACCTACACCCTGGCACGGCCGCGCCCCCTGCTGGACGCCCTCCCCGAGGTCCGGCAGGTCCTGGCCGGCGGACCGGAGAGCGAGTCCGCGGACGCCTCCGAGCTGGCCCGGCGCCTCGACGGCGCGTCGGCCGACGTCCAGCGGACAGTCCTGCTGGACCTGGTCCGCACGCACGTCGCCGAACTGATGGGCTACGACAGCCCGTCGGGCGTGGAGCCGGCCAAGTCCTTCGAGAACCTGGGCTTCGACTCCGTCGCGGCGGTCGACCTACGGTCCCGGCTCAGCGCGGCCACCGGCCGGAAGCTGCCGTCCACCATGGTCTTCGACCACGCCACCCCCGCCGCGCTCGCCGACTTCCTCCACGGGGAGCTCTGCGGCGGCACCGCGGACGGCGGAACGCCGGCCGTCCTCGCGGAACTCGAGCGGTTCAAGGAGATGGTGGCCGCGCTGTCACCCGAGGAGGTCCGCCGGTACCGGATCGCGGCGCAGCTGCAGACGGTGGTGGCCCGGCTGAGCGAGGTTCCCGGCGGCCCCGACGCCGAGAGCGCCCCGCTCGGCGAGAAGCTCGGCGCCGCATCCGCCGACGACGTCTTCGACTTCATCGACAAGGAACTCGGCCTCGCCTGACCCCGGCGTGCCGACCCCGCAGCTAAGGATTCGTGAGACCGACATGGCAGATGAGGCCAAGCTCCTCGACTATCTCAAGCGCGTCACCGCGGATCTGCACCAGACCCGCCAGCGGTTGCAGGAGGTGGAGAGCCAGGAGCTCGAACCGATCGCGATCGTCGGCATGGCCTGCCGCTACCCGGGCGGAGTCCAATCTCCCGAGGATCTCTGGCAGTTGGTCGCCGAGGGACGCGACGCCATCTCCACCTTCCCCGACGACCGCGGCTGGGACCTCGATCGGCTGCGCGCGGCCGGCGGAGCGGAGGGCGAGGACGTCGGCACCAGCTATGTGAACGAGGGCGGCTTCGTGCGCGGGGTGGCCGACTTCGACGCCGGCCTCTTCGGCATGAGCCCCCGCGAGGCGCTGGCCACCGATCCCCAGCAGCGCCTGATGCTGGAGGTCTGCTGGGAGGCGCTGGAGCGGGCGGGCATCAGTCCGGAGTCGCTGCGCGGCGGCCCGGTGGGCGTCTTCGCCGGGTCGGGCATGCAGGACTACGGCGACCTGGTCGATGCCGCGCCCGAACTCACCGAGTCCTATATGGCCACCGCGACCGCGTCGTCGGTGATCTCCGGCCGGGTCGCCTTCGCCCTGGGCCTGGAGGGTCCGGCGGTGACGGTGGACACGGCCTGTTCGTCGTCGCTGGTCGCGCTTCACCTGGCCGGTCAGGCCCTCAGGTCCGGCGACTGCACGCTGGCGCTGGCCGGCGGTGTGATGGTGATGGCCACCCCTTCGCCGTTCGTCGCGTTCAGCCGTCAGCGGGGGTTGGCACCGGACGGCCGCTGCAAGGCGTTCGCCGAGGCGGCGGACGGCACGGGGTGGTCGGAGGGCGTGGGCGTCCTGGTCCTGGAGCGGCTGTCGGACGCGCGGCGGCTGGGGCATCCGGTGTGGGCGGTGGTGCGCGGTTCGGCGGTGAATCAGGACGGCGCGTCGAACGGGTTGACGGCGCCGAACGGCCCGTCGCAGCAGCGGGTGATCCGGCAGGCGCTGGCGAGCGCGGGCGTGGCGGCGTCCGAGATCGATGCGGTGGAGGGCCACGGGACGGGGACGACGCTGGGGGACCCGATCGAGGCGCAGGCGTTGCTGGCGACCTATGGGCGGGAGCGGCCGGAGGGCCGACCGCTGTGGCTGGGCTCGATCAAGTCGAACATCGGGCATGCGCAGGCGGCTGCGGGTGTCGGCGGTGTCATCAAGATGGTCATGGCGATGCGCCACGGCGTCCTGCCGAAGACGCTGCATGTGGACGAGCCGACCACACACGTCGACTGGTCGGCGGGTGAGGTGCGTCTGCTGACGGAGGCGCGTGAGTGGCCGGAGCATGAGGGTCCGCGTCGGGCTGCGGTGTCGTCGTTCGGGATCAGCGGCACGAACGCGCACGTGATCTTGGAGCAGGCGCCGGAGTCTGCCGTCGAGCCGCTGGTGGGTGAGTCGCTGCCGGTGGTGCCGCTGATCGTGAGCGGCCGGTCGGAGGAGGCGGCGCTCGCGCAGGCTGCGCGGTTGCGGGAGTGGCTGGCGGCCCGGCCGGGGCTGCGGTTGGAGGACGTGGGCTATTCGCTGGCCACGACGCGGGCGGCGTTGGAGTATCGGGCGGTGGTGGTTGCTGGGGACCGCGAGGCTGCGCTGAGCGGGCTGGAGTCGCCGGTGGTTGCGCCCGGCCGCACCGGTCCGGTGGCGTTCGTGTTCTCCGGTCAGGGTAGTCAGCGTCCCGGGATGGGGCGTGAACTCGCCGAGGCGTTCCCGGTGTTCGAGGACGCGCTGGGGGAGGTGTGCGCGTACTTCGAGGGCTTGCGTGAGGTGATGTTCGGTGAGGATGCCGACACCTTGGCCCGGACGGGTTGGGCGCAGCCGGCGATTTTCGCGTTCGAGGTGGCGCTGTTCCGGCTGTTGGAGTCGTGGGGTGTGCGGCCGGATGCGGTGGCCGGGCATTCGATCGGTGAGATCGCGGCCGCCCACGTCGCCGGCGTGCTCTCGCTGGAGGACGCCTGCACGCTCGTTTCGGCGCGGGCCCGGCTGATGGACGCCCTGCCGGAGGGCGGGGCGATGGCCGCCGTCCAGGCCACCGAAGAGGAGGTCACCGCCGAGCTGACCGACGGGGTGTCGATCGCGGCGGTCAACGGCCCGCAGGCGGTGGTGGTCTCCGGCGAAGCCGGGGCTGTGCGGGCGTTGGCGGCGCGGTTCGAGGCGCGGGGCCGTCGGGTGCGCGAACTGCGGGTCTCCCACGCTTTCCACTCGCCGTTGATGGAGCCGATGCTCGCCGAGTTCGGCGAGACCGCGAACACCCTGACCTTCAACGAGCCCACGATTCCGCTGGTCTCCACGGTGACGGGCCAGGTGGCGCAGATCGCCTCCGGTGAGTACTGGGTGCGGCAGGTGCGGGAGCCGGTGCGGTTCGCCGATGCCGTGCAGAGCCTCAAGGATCGGGGTGTCGGCCGGTTCGTGGAGGTGGGTCCGGATGCGGTGTTGGCCCCGGTGGTGGAGGGTTGTCTGCCCACGGTTCGCCGTAGCCGGCCCGAGTCGGAGACGTTGCTGCAGGCGGTAGGGCAGTTGGAGCCGGACTGGCAGGCGTTCTTCGCCGCCTGCGGCGCGCGCCGCGTGGACCTGCCGACCTACGCCTTCCAGCACCAGCGCTACTGGCTCGACGTCCCGGCCCGGGCGGGTGACGTGTCGTCGGCCGGGCTCACCTCCGCCGAGCATCCGCTCCTCGGCGCGGCGGTGATGCTCGCGGACACGGACGGTGTGATCCTCACCGGGCGGCTCTCCATCGCCGCCCAGCGCTGGCTCGCGGATCACCAGGTGCTCGGCGCCGTGCTGTTCCCGGGGACGGGCTTCGTCGAGCTGGCCGTCCGCGCGGGTGACCAGGTGGGTTGCCGTGGGATCGAGGAGCTGACGATCGAGGCGCCCCTGGTGCTGCCCGCACAGGGCGGCGTCCAGGTGCAGGTCGTGGTCGGCGCGGCCGACGACTCCGGCTCCCGCAGCGTGGCGGTGTACTCGCGGGAGGAGCGCGCCTCCTGGGACGAGCCGTGGCAGCGCCATGCCACGGGTGTGCTGGTCACCGAAGCCCAGCGGGAAGCCGCCGAGTTGGCCGAGTGGCCGCCGCGCGACGCGGTGCCGGTGGACGTGTCGGGCGTGTACAGCGAGCTGGCTCAGGGAGGCATGGCGTACGGGCCGGTGTTCCACGGCCTCAGGGCGGTGTGGACCAGGGGAAGCGAGGTCTTCGCCGAGGTGGCGCTGCCCGAAGCCGCGCACGCGGACGCGCAGCGCCTCGGTCTGCACCCGGCGCTGCTCGACGCCTGCCTGCACGCGGCCGTCTTCTCGCCCGCGCTGGGGGACCGGGCCGCGCTGCCGTTCGCCTGGCAGGACGTGGTGCTGCACGCCTCGGGCGCCCAGGAAGCCCGGGTGCGCCTCACCCCGACCGGCACGGAGGGCGGCCTGGAGGTCGCCGTCGCCGACAGTGAAGGGCGCCCGGTCGCGTCCGTCGGCGCGCTGGCCCTGCGGCCCGTGGCCCAGGAACAGGTGGCGGCCGCGCGGGCGCGCCGACACGAGGCGCTGTTCCACGTGGAGTGGACGCGCCTGCCCGGCGCTGCTCGGGCACCTCGGTCGCTGACCTGGCAGCCCTGGGAGGAGGTCGCCGAGCGCGGTGCCCCGGACGTGGTGGTGTTGGAGACCCGCCCGGGCACGGACGCCGAGGCGGCCCGGAACGAGCTGCGCCGGGCCCTGGAGGTCCTCCAGCAGTGGCTGGAGGAGGAGCGCTTCGCGGAATCGCGGTTGCTCGTGGTCACCCGCGGGGCGGTGTCCGCCGCCGGCGAGGACGTGGCCGACCTCGCGGGCGCGGCCGTGTGGGGCCTGGTGCGCTCGGCGCAGTCGGAGAACCCCGGCCGCATCGTGCTGGCCGACGCGGACGGCGCGGAACTGGACGTGGCGGCGGTGCTGGCCTGCGGCGAGCCGCAGGTCGCGGTCCGCGAGGGGGCGCTGCACGGGGCGCGCCTGGCCAGGATTCCCGTGCGCGAGGAGGCGTCGTCCTCGCCCTTCGACCCGGACGGCACCGTGCTGATCACGGGCGCCACCGGGAACCTCGGCCGGCTCTTCGCCCGCCACCTCGTGGTCGAGCACGGTGTGCGGAACCTGCTGCTGGTCAGCCGCCGCGGCGGGGAGGCGCCCGGCGCGGCGGCGCTGCGGGACGAACTCGCCGGCCTCGGCGCCCGGGTGGACGTCGCCGCCTGCGACGTGGCCGACCGCGAGTCCCTGGCCGCCCTGCTGGACGGGGTCCGCCTCACCGGCGTGGTGCACGCCGCGGGCGTGCTCGACGACGGCATCGTCGGCTCGCTCACGCCGGAGCGGCTGGACACCGTGCTGCGCCCCAAGGTGGACGCGGCCGTGAACCTGCACGACCTCACCCGGGACCACGAACTGGCCGCGTTCGTCCTGTTCTCCTCCGCCTCGGCGACCTTCGGGGCGCCCGGCCAGGCCAACTACGCGGCGGCGAACGCCTTCCTGGACGCGCTCGCCGAGCACCGGCGGGCCCAGGGGCTGTCCGCGCTGTCGATCGCCTGGGGCCTGTGGGCGCAGGACGGCGGCATGGCCGGGGCGCTGACCGGGAGCGGCCGGGCGCGCTACTCGGAGAGCGGGGTCACGCCGCTGTCGGCCGGGGAAGGCCTGGAACTCTTCGACGCCGCACGCCGCAGCGGGGAGCGCGGCGTGGTCGCCGTGAAGCTGGAGCAGGGCCGGCTGCGGGCCGAGGGCGAGAACCTGCCGACGATCTTCCACGGCCTGGTCCCCAACCTCCGTCGCCGCAGCGCGAGTTCGGCGGCGAAGCCGGAGGGCGGCGCGCTGCGCCGGCAACTCGCCGACCTGCCGCGGGAGAAGTGGCGCGGCGTGCTGCTCGACCTCGTGCTGCGCCAGGCCGCCACCGTGCTCGGCTACGCGGGCCCGAGCTCCGTCGATCCGGCGCGTGCCTTCCAGGAGCTCGGCTTCGACTCGCTGACCGCCGTCGAGTTCCGCAACGTGCTGAACGCGGCGGTCGGATTCCGGCTGCCTGCGACGCTGGTCTTCGACTACCCGACGCCGGACGCGCTCGCCGATCACCTGCTGTCGGAGCTGTCCGGCGCGGCCTCCCGGCCGGCCGGGACGGCTGTCGCGACGCGGGCCGCGAGCGGGGACGAGGACGACCTGGTCGCGATCGTGGGAATGGCGTGCCGGTTCCCCGGCGGGGTGGCCTCGCCGGAGGACCTGTGGCGGCTGGTCGCGGACGGCGTCGACGCGGTGTCCCCCTTCCCCGCGGATCGCGGCTGGGACGTCGCGCGCGTGGTCGACCCGTCCGGTGAGCGCCCCAACACCTCCTACACCGACCAGGGCGGGTTTCTGCTGGATGCGGCGAGGTTCGATGCGGGGTTCTTCGGGATTTCGCCCAACGAGGCGCTGGTGATGGATCCGCAGCAGCGGTTGCTGTTGGAGGTGTCCTGGGAGGCGCTGGAGCGGGCGGGTGTGGATCCGCGGTCGTTGAAGGGCAGCCCGACGGGTGTCTTCGCCGGGATGATGTACCACGACTACGCGGCCAACAGCAGCACCGGGGCGATCGCCTCCGGCCGGGTCTCGTACGTGCTGGGCCTGGAGGGCCCGGCGGTGACGGTGGACACGGCGTGCTCGTCGTCGCTGGTCGCGCTGCACTGGGCGATGCAGGCGCTGCGCTCGGGGGACTGCGATCTCGCGCTGGCGGGCGGTGTGGCTGTCATGGCGACGCCCGAGGTGTTCGTGGAGTTCAGCCGCCAGCGCGGTCTGGCCCGCGACGGGCGCTGCAAGGCGTTCTCCGCCGCCGCCGACGGTACGGGGTGGGCCGAGGGTGTCGGCATGTTGGTGGTGGAGCGGCTCTCGGATGCGCGGCGGTTGGGGCATCGGGTGCTCGCCGTCGTGCGGGGCAGTGCGGTGAATCAGGATGGTGCGTCG
>Ga0164242_10007136_pt1 | contig 12236 bp, 8 predicted proteins | sample OricomgcompostMG_FD_108783 | JGI IMG/M metagenome (GOLD analysis project Ga0164242, IMG submission 108783) | Miracle-Growth compost microbial communities from Emeryville, California, USA - Original compost - Miracle growth compost (MG) ... | reverse complement strand
TGTGAGCGAGCAGGCTTCGGCGATGAACAAGGGGGTATCTTTGTAGATAATGGCGCGGAGACAGCCTTGTTCATCCGTGGTCAAGTGCTGGGTATGGGCCGTGAGGTTCGCCAGGTCGTCTTCGATCGACAGGCAGACGCGGCGGATGCCAAGTTCGCGCCAAAGGCGCGTAGCCTCGGAGTTGAGAGTATAGAGAGTGAAGTCGCTCGCGAGGTCGATCCCTTCGTCAGGCAAGCCGAATTCTTTGAGTAAGCGCAGCGCGCCCAAGTTGCCGACCTCGATGGCACGCAGACCCGCTTGCCAGGCCGCCAGTAGCCAGCGCTTGAGCAAAGGCTCGTCCCAACTACGTACGACTGTCGGTATGGCCAGGCGCACAGGCACGTTCGCCTCGCTGCTTATGGCGGCGAGCTGGAGTGCCAGGGCTTGCGGATCCAGCGCCGGTAGGAACGCTCTTTTCGGCTCGAAGACGAGTTCGGCGAGAGGGAAGTCCGGGGTGGCATGCGCGTAATCAACGATATGGCGCAAGGTCTCGAGGCGATCGGTTTTGACGACGAAACGTCGCTCATCAAGGCGGCAGCTACCTAGGGGCCGGGCGTGTGGGTGTGCGACCGCGGCCAGTGCCGGGGTGCGTCGGCGTTCCAAGAAGGTGTCGTAACCTGTGGCGAGCTCGGCGGCGAGAGCGTGCTTGAGCTCCTTTAAGCGTGACCTCGGCACGAACCAACGCCCGGCCCCTTCGACAGTCACGTCGGTCGCAAGCAAGCCCTGATCGCCGAGCACGGCGAAAGTCTCTTCGATGTCCTGTGTGAGGCTCGACTCGCCGCGCGCTTCCACGGCCGCGACGATCAGCTCGGCGCGTGCGACCTCTTGGGCGAATTTCTCGGCGACGATTGTGAGCCGCAAGCCGTCGTTATCATCCGTAGGCTTGACTTGTGCACGGATCGCCACGAGGCGCATCGGACGAAGTTTCGTGCCCATAGGCGGTACCGCCAGCGCAGTCACGCGTCGCTTCAGGTCCGCCGAGCGGATCTTGTAGAGGACGTCGCCCGGGCGCGGTGGCGTGACATCCTCGGGCAGCTCGATCTCGACGAGCGTTCCTGCCGCCGCAGTGGCGACGCGCGCGCCATGGACCCGCAGCTCGCGCAGCGAGAACTCTAGTTGCTCGTTGTCGTAGCGGCGCACCATGGCGCGCGGATCCTCGGAGGCGCCGTCGCCGTCCTGTGGCCGGCTATGATAGACGCGTGCAGCGGCCAGAACGCGCAGCCCGTCGAAACGTTCGAGGGCGCATGCGGCTGCCACAGTCATGCGGCGGCCCTGAATCTTTAAGATCTCACCGACGCGCAGCCCGGCATGGGTCGGGTTGTCCAGATCGATGACGTTTTCGAGGTAGCGGCCTTTTAGGAAGAAGGACGTCGGCTGCCTCTGAAAGGACAGGGCGAGATCCTGACGGATATGACTCTCATCCAGGCCGCCGTGCGCGTGAGCTTCGCGAGGTGCCGCGGAGCGGAGCGTCGGACGGCCGAACAGCTCGTCGAGACGCCGCCGATACAGGCTCACGGTTGAGGCGACATACTGCGCGTCTTTCTTGCGCCCCTCGATCTTCAGCGTGTCGACACCGGCTTTGATCATGAGGTCCAGGCTTGCCGAGGTGTCGAGATCGCGCATGCTGAAGAGGAAGCCGTGGCCCGGCTCGTTGAGAATACGGTAAGGTTGGCGGCAGGTGTAAGCGCATTCACCCCGGTTGCCGCTGCGTGCGTCTTCGGCGCCGCTAAAGAAGCAGAGGCCGCTGTAACTGTAGCAAAGGCTACCGTGACAAAAGGCCTCGAGCTCGACCTCGGCCTGTGGCACGGCCGCACGGATGCGACGCATTTCCACCGCCGTCAACTCACGTGCCAGCACGACGCGCCGGAAGCCAAGCTGGCGGGCAGCGAGGACGCCAGCGAGATTATGGACGGCCATTTGTGTCGACGCATGCAGCCGAAGATGAGGGAAGTGAGTGCGTGCTAACCGGGCCACCGCCTGGTCCTGGATGATGACCGCGTCAACTTCGAGCTCCTCGAGCACGGCGAGCGTACCGACCAACCGGCTCAGCTCGGTTTCCTTGATGAGGACGTTGAGGGTGACGAGGACCTTCATGCCATATGTGTGAGCGAGCGGCACGAGTTCCCTGAGGTCGTCGGGCGTGAAGTTCTCGGCGCGGGCCCGCGCGTTGAATGATTTGAGACCGAGGTAGACGGCGTCCGCCCCCGCGCTCAATGCCGCGTAAAACTGCTCGCGGCCGCCAGCGGGTGCTAGGACCTCGGGAACCCGGACGTCCGGGCCGAAGGCTGCCGTCAGCGAGGCGACGGTGCTTTCTTCATTCGTTGCGGTCATATTTGCCCTTCAGTCAGGCTGGCGATGGTTGTGCGCGCGCGAGCACTAACACGTTAGCTGTCCGGGGCCAAGAAAAACGTCGGACTCCTTGTTATTTTAAGCTTATTCAGGAATAAAGTTGGATGAGAGCGAGGGTTTCATGAGTTTGTCGGGGGGGGCTCGGCCTGGCCAAAAGTGCTGGCGAAAAGGAGTGTCATGCCCTGGCGGGAGGAGCGCGCCGGCTACCACCGTCGACGTGAGCCGTCCACCCACGCCAGCACGGTAAAGACCCGGCGCTCACGCTCATGCACAATGACCGTTATCGCGAACCCGGCAGTCATGCAGGATGTCGTAAATCATGCGCGACGCAACGTAGGAGCCATCGGTCATCTTCCATCTTAGCTGGGTCATCGTGCGAACGGCGTTTGCTTGAGGGAGTACCTGGGAGCGGTAGGTAGCGGCGAACTCCGTGCCGAAAAGATGGCCGATGAAATCCGTAAAACCGTTGACGTCTGCAAACCAGAAGGCATCCGCCAGCGTTCCGTAAAACGCCAGGTAGGCGGTGTCCGATGGATAGGTTGATTGGTAAACATTGCTCGCGAGGACTTGGAAAGCCCACGCGGGATCGTCCTGGATGACTCCGGCGTCGACTGTGAGCGTTTGCTCCAACTGGCTGGCCTGACGAAATACGAAGTTCGTACCCCAGAAGCTTAAACCACTGCGGCTAGCGAGGTAGGTCGTTAGCGCTGTCTCTGCCGACGCGTCCGCTTCGACGACGATCTGCACCGCGAAGTCCGTCTTGCCGTCGTGGCTCTCGCCGCAGTCAATTTCCCATCTGAGGTGGAGGCTGCCATCTGTCTGCCCCTCGACGAGCGTACTCCAGAGTTTTTGATGGAGTTCTGGACATGTGGCATCCGTCGTCGCAGCGACGTCGAGGACATAGGTTTGAGTTGCGTCCGCGAGCGCCGGCGTCGACAGAGCGGTGATGCTTGCGAAGCTCAAAGCCGCGCCAAGAGTGAGGGACTGGAGCATGGCAAGGTCCTTCTTGCTGCAGAGTGGTATTACCTGGATGGAATCCTAGTTCAAGGCGGGGCCGGAGACTAGACGAATTGCTGGTTGGTTGGCAGCGAACCTGTTGGTGCTCCAAAGCGGGCTGGCGGTCGCCAGCCCGCTTGCGGGACTCACGCGATTCATTGGAAGTGCAGTTGCAAATACTCCAAAGTACCGGTATCCGCGTCGTCATCCTGGATGTTGACGTGCCATTTGCCGGTAGCAACCTTGCCTAGAAGTTTGCTCAGTTCGGGAACGGCCGCATCGGCGACGTCGCCAAAGCGCACATTGCGGTTGGCGCGCGCGGCAAGCGTCGTGTCGCCGTTCTTGGCGGTCTGCAGGGTGATCTTCGTGCCGTCGGGGGCGACAAGCGTGATCGTATAGTCGTCGAAATTCGTCGCGTCGGATTCGGATGCACGCAGCTCGACGACGACGGAGTTGACGACTCCTGGCACCGCGACGTCGATGGCGATATCCTGGTTGCCGACCGTCGCCGACGTGGTACCGGGTCCGAAGTCGCCGTGCAACACCGTCGCGACGGTATAATCGCTGCGCTGCTGCGCGACCGTCATGCTGAACATGTTGCCGTCGAAGACTTCGAGTACGTCGCCCACGGCATCGCTGCAGGCTGTTCCCGTGCAATCGAAGCGGAGCTGCGTCTGGGATTCCGAACAGCTAACGTCGATGTAGCGGAGGACACCTGCTTGGGTGCGAGGCGTCACATTGGCGGCTGTGCAGCCGGGGATCAAGGCCGGCGACGAGATGTAGATCCCAGCAGCTAACGCCAGGCCTTGTCCGGGCGGGAGCACGGGGCCTCCTCCTCCCCCCCCGGGTTGGCCGACATACTTTTGCGCCATATCGAAGAGCACTGGTAACAGAGCTTGATAGGGGCTCGGGCGCATCGTGCCGCTCGGATCTGGGCGATCGCGCAAGGCCAGCTCGAACGATAGGCAGTTGATGTCCGACGCACTCAGAACGACCGGCTGCGGGATTGGCGCCCGCCCTTCGTTTTCAACCAACGTCGTGGCACGCGCGAGAATGGCGGCGCATTGCGACAGGCCCAGGCCGTCCGCCGTATCGCCACGGTCGTCGGGGCGATGCGCCGCCAGGTTCGAGGTGTTGCTGCCGCGTCCGCAGCCTGTTGCGAGCAAGGCAATTGTGACGAGTGCTCCTAGAGTTTGTCGTTTCATCGCTGCTTCCCCCATCGAGTCTCAAAATGATACCGGTTTGGTGACCTGAAGAGGGGGCTTGCAAAACATATGCCTTTCATGAGGAGACGAATCATCTTCTGGCGGCGGTGCTCAATATGGCGTAGCGGATTTTTTGGTGCGGTGCGGTGCGGTGCGGTGCGGTGTGAGCGTGGCGGTATTCAATTAGTCGCTGGCGGAAATTTTCAATTTCGCGCCAGCGACTAGGTCAGAAAAGAGCTGAGGCACAGTTTTTCGCCTGCCATGCCCTTTTAAGGGCACGGCTCGGTCGTCGCTTTCAACTCTAAGTGGACAGCACCTGGATATGGGGTGTCGTCGACATCAAGACAGGCTCTGTCGGCAAGGAAGTTTTGCGAACTAACTCTTGGCGGCGAGGTCCGACCACTGGTCACTGGCGTCCAGGAAGTCATTACGAGTTTCGGATGGCAGGCTTTTGTGTAATTACCAGAAAGAGCCTGCTTTGCGGCGTCAGAAAGGTTTCCCGTCGTCTGTTTGCCGTCCTGGCTAACGGTATAAGAAGAAGAAAAACTAAAGAGCTGATTCCTCTTGGTCACGGAGAACTCGCCATTGGCGAAGAAGCACATCGTCAAGGCACCGTCTATCGTGGCATTTAGACTGACACTCACTGGAGCAGCGGGTGGTACATCGGCAATGCCCGAAAGAACGACGGGAAAAGTAACCGCAGGCCCTGCGATCCACTGACTATTGCCCATATCCTGAAACAGGAAAGCATCGACAAAAAGCGAGAGATTCCCCTTAGCATCGGTATTTGACACCGTTTTTAATAGTTCGAGCTTGGTCAGCGGGATCGTGAGCGGCACCGTCAAAGTCTCAGCATCCACGGTGACCTCTTTGAGAATGTCAGGAGATGCGGGGAGGATTGCCCTAAACTTAAATTTTCCGCGAAGTCCTGGCGGGATTTCGTTTTTAACGGAAAGGTTTAAGGTGACGGTGCTATCACTTCCTACGGCAACGGGCCCGAAGCCCGGCTGCCTATTTACATATACCGGCGTTGCCCCGTTGAGGTTCTCGATATTGAATTGGCCAAGAGTAAATCTCCAGAGATCGGAGCAATAAAGGTCATGCTTCGAGGGCGGCGCCGATCCTTCAGCGCCGTCTACTGCCGTGTGGGAAACATAAGCCGCCAAAACCTCTGCACTCACACTGCAGTCGTCGGGGCCCTGATTAAAGTCCGTGCTAACGGCGGGCGCCAGCTTTTGCATTTGTGGATTCGACTGTAGAGGACTGACGATTGCCGCTGAGGCGAGCGAAGCGCCGTCGGCGGCATCTTTGTCTTTCGAGATTTCTCCGGCAACGTCTTTGCCTTCCGGGCTTTCTACAGAGCTTGAAGTGCCCACGTAGCGAACTCCCGTCCCGTCGTCACTCTTGCCGTCGCCACTGTCGGTGGCGACTCCCGCTGTTGTGCTGGTCGCCTGTGAGGGAGCGTGCCTCTCATTACCGCGTTGGACCTGAAATGGGCCGCAGCCAGTCGCACAGATAATCAGTAAGAGATTTGTGGAACAGAAGATGTTTTTCATTTTCGCTCCAATTAACGTGCCTGCTCCTTATCGTAAGGAGTTTGGCGCAACTTAAACATTGACTAAAATATCAGTAAATACAGTGTATTAAATGGTGTCTTCGCGTTGTTTTGCGATGCCGTTATTGAAGCGGTCTTAGCCGCGAACGGTGCATCTTCCAGGGAGAAAACAGCACCTTGGAGCGGCAGACGCGACTCTGCCAGACGGGCCTGCCAAAGCTAGTCGGATAGGCGCTTGGGAGCAGACGACCGGTTTCACTTTGCCGAAAAAGCCGCGTGGTAAGACGAGCAGCGGGCCACATCTGCGATGTTGCCGGCTCGAAGGGGCTCTTTTAGTTGGCTCGACGCGTCATCATGCCCGGATTTGGTCGGGTAGCGGCTGCGCGCGAACGGTCTTGCTTAGGACCTCCGCATCGGGCTGACGCAGTGTCACGACGCCTATGGCCACGAGCAGTATCCAAGTCAAGTCGGCCGCCAGAAGGTGCACCATCTGCAGCCAGATTGGTGCCAGCAGCATCATATTGAGGACGCCGAGAGCGACCTGTAGGCACACGACCAACGTGAGGCCGTGGGTCAGTCGGAAGATGATCGGCCGCGGATCCCGGCTTCTCAGAAAAGTGCTCATGAAGATGAGGTACACCGCTGTAGTGACGGCGAGAACGGGATGCAGAACCCGCAGGCGGATGAGGAAATGTGCTGTGGGGGACCAGTCCTGGCGCATGCCCTCTGCGAGGGATTTGACGGGAAACAGCGTGTCACCTAGGGCGACGATGGCGCCCGCCGCACCGACGATGAGAAATAGCAGGACGCCTCCGAGTACAATGCTTGTACGCAGCCGGCCGGCGTGACGTTTGAAGCGCTCGGCGATGCCTAACGACGCGAAGCTGGCTGTGTAGGTGAGGCAGCCGAGCAGAATGAAGGTATTGACCAAGTGGATGGCAATGGCGACGGCCCGGCTGGCGCTGGTGTTGTGCGCGACGAGATCAAGTAGCACGAGGCCAGCACCGACAGCCGCCTCGAGCAGCAAAAAGACTGTGGATAGCACTGCTCCGTGGCGCGTCGCGTGCCCTTTGCCGAAGCGCTTGAAGGACCAGAAGACGAGTCCGCCAACCAGCACCAGCGAGAAGGCGCTCGAGAGACGGTGGCTGAATTCGATGATCGTCGCAAGATGCGGGCTGCGCGGCAGGATCTGCCCGTTGCATAGCGGCCAGTGCTCACCGCAGCCAGCGCCTGAGCCCGTGGCGCGCACGTAAGCGCCCCAGAGCACGACGAGAATGAGGTAACCAAGAGTGGTCCAAGCGAAAACAGCAAAACGGGATGTGGACGGCGAGCGGTCCTGCATGGCGTGTGGCTCTCCAATGCACCTGAAAATCAGCAGCTTGGCTAAGAATGGGCCCGTAGGCCGCGCCAACATAGCACGCGGCTGCGCTGCAAGTAAGGCTTGCCGTCTGGCATAAGCTTTGCACTGGTAAATTAGATGCTTACAGGAGGCACGACCTTCATGGCTGAAGACTCGACAGACGCGACGAAGATAAGGCCAGAGATGAGAGGATTCCCGGCGCGGACTTTACCCAATGCTCTGAAAAATGCGGGCTACGACCGCGAGGAGGAATACTTCTACCAGCGCAACGAGCAGCAGATCCGCGAGCGCAGGCGACGGCAAGAAGAGGAGTTTGGTAGGTGGGCAGCAACGACGGCGGACAAGGCTCCCTGGATGTGTTGTCCCAAGTGCGGTGGCGCTCTGCGCGAGCAAGCAGTGCGCGGTATCCAGGGCGGCGTCTGTACGGACTGTCACAGCGTGTTCGTCGATCCCGCCGCGACCGGGCCGGCGCCGCGGTCACATTCCTTTCTCGATACGCTCAAACGCCTGTGGAACCGCGCGGTGCGACCGCGACCCACGGGTATCGGACAGTTTCCTGTTTAAGGGCCGAGTTTGTGCTTTCTGAAGACCTGAAAGGGCACATCTTAGACGAGGTAGGGCGCAAGTCGCTTGGTCGCGAGTTCGACGAAGGCGCGGCGCTTGGGGCTTTTCTCTCTTTGGGCGGGCCAAACTAAGTGCACGGGAAACGGCTTCGTCGCGTATGCCGCTAGGACACGCTGCAAATCACCAGCCTTGATCGCATCGATACAAAGAAATTCCGGTAAGAGGGCGATGCCCTGCCCAGCTAGGGCGAGGTCGAGCAGGACGCGCGGATTGTTGCTGCGCCAATGCACGCTCACTGACGCGTTTTCTTCGCGCTTACCGGCTTGGCGCAAGCTCCACACGTCTGCGCGCGGACCAAAGGCGAGGTCGAGGGCCTTGTGTGTCTTTAGGTCAGCTAAACCTTGAAGCCGCGGCGCGTGCGCCAAATAGCTTGGGCTTGCCACCAAGATAAAGCTTATACGGCCGAGCGGCTTCGCGCGTAAACTCGCGTCCTGCAGCTGGCCAATGCGGATAGCGAGATCGATGCCTTCTTTCACCAGATCAACGAGGTCATCGGCCAGGCGTAGCTCGATGCGCAACTTGGGGTGCAAGGTCGCCAATTCCGCGAGCATCGGGCCGAGCAGCGTCGAACCGACATCGACGGTCGTCGTCACTCTGAGCAAGCCCTCGACTTCGTGCGCGTTGTCTTGCAGAGCGTTCGCGGCGGATTCGAGCTCGTAGACGTGACTGCGACACTGCGCATAAAGCGCTCTGCCGGCCTCAGTGGGGCTGAACTGCCGCGTCGTGCGGTAGAGCAGGGAGACGCCAAGCTCCTTTTCTAAAGCGGCGATCCGGCGGCTGACACGCGACTTCGGTTGGCGCAGGATTTTAGCCGCTTTGGTGAAGCTGCCGCTTTCGATGACGCGGACAAAGACCGCGATTTGATTGAGGTCCATGGTGATTGGGTGATCCATTTTGGTGTTCTATAAATGAAACACAATTTCTTAATTGTGTCTACTTTCGCAACAATGGCGTTTCACCGATACTGCGTCGCACACCGAGGGTGAAAGTCCCTCGCCATACCAAGGAGATCGCCATGAAAATCGCTTTGATCGGTGCGACGGGATTCGTCGGCCAAGCTATCCTCGAAGAAGGACTCGCCAGAGGGCACCAAGTGACCGCGTTGGTGCGCCATCCGGAAAAGCTGGCGCCGCGTCCGGGGCTCGTCGCCAAGAAAGCCGACGCGCTCGACGAAGCGGCGCTCGCTAAAGAGCTAGCCGGCCATGACGTCGTCGTCAGCGCTTACAACCCAGGGTGGGCGGAACCCAAGATCCGCGAGTTGAGCTTAAAGGGCACACGTTCGATCATCAACGGTGTGAAGCGTGCCGGAATCAAGCGCCTAGTCGTCGTCGGGGGTGCCGGCAGTCTCGAAGTCGCGCCGGGCCTGCAGCTGATCGACACTCCGGAATTCCCGAAGGAATGGCAGGCTGGAGCGCTGGGCATGCGTGATGCCCTCGTGGCGCTGCGGGAAGAGCACGACCTGGCGTGGAGTTTCTTAAGCCCGGCCGCAGTATTGAAACCGGGTGAGCGTACCGGCACGTACCGCCTCGGTAGCGATCAGCTTCTGCGTGACGCCGAGGGCGAAAGCCAGATCACCACGGCTGATTTGGCCGTTGCCTTGCTCGACGAAGTCGAGACTCCCAAGCATGTACAGCGGCGGTTTACAGTTGCTTACTAAGCTCGCTATTGCCCTTTTTCCGAGGCGGGAAAAGGGCAATGGTCGGGCGGGGGCTAAAGAGGGTAGCGCGCCAAGGCTCTGAGCGTGTAGTTCGAAAGGTGCGGGATGCGTTTGTTGCTCAGGGTTTGGTGTTCGTCGGTCATCTCGAATTCAGCGCCGAGTTGGACCGTCTGCGGCGGTTCGTGCTCATAGGCGCCCAGCGTCAAGCCCCAGCCGCTCGAAGAATCGACCGTCTTGCGTGTGCCGCTGTAACCGAGCCGACCGATATTGAGGGGCATGAGGCTGAAATTGGCGAACCAATCGTAGGTTTGGTCGTCACCGACCCGTGCTAGACCGTAGAGGCCGCCGAAAATGCCGCCACGAATCCAGTCGCCGCCGCCATAAGCGCCCTTGTCGACCGACATGCCCGAGAACGTGGCGATGCCGCCGCCGCGCCAGCCTTGGAGGAAGCCGTCCGCCGCAGAGAGTTTGTCCTCCCAATACATCTGGGCCGAGGAGTCGTAGCCGACGTAGGAGCCGTCGCCCGTGCGGCCGAAAAGCAGACCGCCGCTGAAGGCGGTTTTGATCTTGTAGAGCAGCGTGCGCGAGACGCCGACGCCGGCGCTGTTGACGAGCCAGACGGGGAATTTTCCGGAGTCGTTGGCGGGGCCTTTGACGCTCCACCAGTAAGGGCCGGCATAGGCCATGACGTCGTCGAGCATTTTGTGGCTCGTCACGTCATTGGTGAAGTCGCTCCAAAGTGACGGGCCGGTGGCCGGTGGTTCCTCGCCTGGTTGGGCTGCTTGCTCCGGCTGCGCCGCTTGCTCCGGCTGCGTTGGCTGCGTCTGTGGTGTCGCCTGGGCGGGCGTTGGCAGCCCTGCAGCCACGGAGCTCGGTGTCGGGGCTGTTGCCGCGACTGAAGGCGGCGGCGTGGCGGCCGGCTGTGCCTTGATGGGAGCATTGCTGGCGTAGAGAGGCGGCACAATGATGGTGTCGGGCTCCGCCGCGGCGCGCGCGCGATTCGTCAGCGCCAGGCGGGCGAATTTTATCCGCGAGGCGATGGCGCTAATATGGGCGCCGTCGCCGACCTGAACGGCATTGTCATAGGTAAGACTCACCAGCTTGGCGACGCAGGTGTAAGTCTTGGCATCGATGACTTGAGCGGTTCCCAGCGGTAGTTTTTGGAAATCGAGCCAGGTGCCGTTCGCAGGATGCAGGCTCGCGATACTCGTACGCACCAGGTTGACCTTGTCGCCGACCTGGATGCCTTGGTCGGTACCGCCCGAGAGCGTCACGAATGCGCCTTGAACCGAGGTGACGCTTACATCGACGGGAATGCGGTTGAGCAGGCGGAAGACGAGTTTCTCCAGGCGTCCGGTGACGGCCGCAGGCTCGGCATCGATGAGCCAGTCGAAGTCGAGCGTGTCCGTTTCGAGCAGATCGTCGTGCAGCGAAGGGTCGGTGAGACGGGCGGTGAGCGTCACGACATCGCTGCGCGGCGTCACCGTCAGGCCGACGAAGCCTTGCAACTCGAATTGGTCCTTGAGCTCCGCTCTTCCCTCAGCCGTGCTCCAGAGCGTGGCGACCAGATCGTCGCCAAGCACCCGGAAGCGATGGGCGTCACGCACAGCCCGCGGAAAGGCGTCGTCGACCGCGGCGTGTGCGGCCGCGAGGCGGCCCTGGTCCTCCCACTGTACGGGAAGAACCCCGATATTCTGGATCACGGGCAGCTTCGCCATGGGCGTCGCCACTGCGTGCGCCGAAGTCGCCGCGCAGATGAGGCCGCCTGCGAGCGCCAATGCGCCGAGCGCAAAAGCCGACCGCCGGCGCACTGTCCGGCTTCCGGCTGGCTGGCTTGGGTCTGGGTTGCGCTGGGTTAGGTCTGGGCTTCCCTCAAATCTTTTCGATTTGATGGTTGGTGCCGTCATAGGAGATCCTTCTTTTGACCTCTTCGATCACGGTCTCGATATGTACCGGGCGTTTCCAAACCCGGTTCAAGTTTTTCAGGGTCTCCAGGTTCGCGTCGTGCTTGAGGTCGACGCCATCGTGGACGTGCGTCAGCAGCAACTCGCCGCGGTTTTTATAGTTGCCGTCGACCACGCGGATGATCGGCTGGCCGAAATTGGTGAGCTGTTGCAACAGGCGGCGTTTGATTTCCGGGAAGTCGCGCCCCGAGATCACGTGGCAATTGTTGCGGCGATCGTAGTCGTAGATGAACATCTTGGTTTCGTGGCAAAAATCCTCGTCGAGAAACTCGTCGAGAAAGGTGATGTCGTTGTGGACCTTGCGGACCTCAAAGAGCTTCTGGCTGCCGAGTCCGGCCTCGGTGTTCCATTCGCGGCGCGTTTTCGGGTCGTCGCAATGTACATAGTCGAGGCCGAACTGGCCCCGGTCCCAGCGACGCTCGATATGGCGAAGCAGCTCGACCCCGAGCTTGTACGGGTTGAGGCTGCCGGGGTGCGAGGCGACGAC
>Ga0164242_10007135_pt1 | contig 12237 bp, 7 predicted proteins | sample OricomgcompostMG_FD_108783 | JGI IMG/M metagenome (GOLD analysis project Ga0164242, IMG submission 108783) | Miracle-Growth compost microbial communities from Emeryville, California, USA - Original compost - Miracle growth compost (MG) ... | reverse complement strand
GACGTCCGCCCATTTGCGCGATCAACCATTGCTCCATGTCGCGGATGCTGGCGTTGACGCCGGCCGCGGGCGGCACGTAGAAGTTTTCATTCGGTTCGTACGCGACCCATTGCCGACCGTGTTTGTAGTGCGGGCGCGCCCAACTGTGGCTGCCTTCGAGACCGTCGCGGCCGTAGCTGGCGGTGGTCATGCCCAGCGGCAGGAACAGGTAACGGTCGACCAGCCGGATGAAGAACTGGCCGGTCTTGGCGTGGATCACGTCGCCGATCAGCGAGAACGCGATGTTCTGGTACCCGTAGCAACTGCCGGGGTCGCACGTCATCGGCACGGTCGCCAGCTTGCGCTCCAGTTCCTGGTACGACACACCGCTGGACAGGAGATTGTCGTAGGCGTTGTGCGGCAGCCCGATGCTCTGGCTCAGGATGTCGCGCACCGTGGCTTCCTGCGACGCGTTGGCATCCCGCAACTTGAAGAATGGCAACACCGTGGCGAGCCGCGTGTCCCAGCTCACCACGCCCTGGCGGTCCAGCATGCCGGTGAGCGCGGTGGCGAACGCCTTGGACAGCGATGCGAGGCGGAATACCGTGTTGGGTTCCACCTTCGCGCCGGTGTTGGCGTCGGCGTAACCGAGGGTGCGCTCGTATCGCACCTTGTCGTCGATCACCACCGCGGTGGCGAGTCCGGCGGTGCGATTCGATGCGGCGAGCTGATCCAGCCAATGATCGTAATCTTTCAGTGCGGCCTCGACCCGGGTCGGCGGCAAGGTCGCCTGGTCGGTGCCGGTGTGCACCACCGTCGGTTCCGCCGGTACCGGGTTGCTGTGGGTTCCGGGCGGCTGTGCGGCGAGTGCCGTGCCTGAGAAAACGAAACAGGTGAGTGCTGCGCAGAAACCGGATAAACGCATGCTATGCTCAAATCGTTGTGCGACCACGCGTGGTCGCCGCAATGGTGGACTGGTCGGTTGACGACACCATCAAGGCTCGTGGAGACCAGAGCGGCCTTCCGTGGCCGGGTTTTGACAAAATCGTGCGTTCATCCATGAACGCTGCTTTGCTGAACGGCGCCGGCGCTTCGCAGGTTTTCCGCATCTTCGACACCAGAACGGGCGTCCATGCCCTGACTTCCCACCAACAGCGGCTTCGGCCGAGGCATTGCCAGGAGACGACATGACGGGTCTGATCATCTTCCTGATCATCATCGCCATCATTGTGATTTACCTGATTGCGATCTACAACGGGTTGGTGACGTCGCGCAACGCGTACAAGAATGCGTTTGCGCAGATCGACGTGCAGCTTACCCGACGACACGACCTGATTCCCAACCTGGTGGAGACGGCCAAAGGTTACCTCGCGCACGAACGCGAAACGCTGGAAGCCGTCACGGCTGCGCGCACCGCTGCCGTGAACGGACTGGCCGCCGCCAAGGCCCGGCCGGGCGATCCTGACGCGATGAAGCAGTTGTCCGGCAGCGAAAACCAGTTGACGCAGGCACTGGGGCGGCTGTTCGCGGTCAGCGAGGCGTATCCCGACCTGAAGGCCAACCAGAACATGATGCAGCTTTCCGAGGAACTCACCTCGACCGAAAACCGTGTCGCGTTCGCGCGCCAGGCGTACAACGATTCGGTGATGAACTACAACAACAAGGTGCAGGTGTTCCCTTCGACCCTGGTCGCCGGTCCCTTCGGGTTCGCGCCGGCCGAGCAGTTGGCGATCGACGATCCGGCGAAGCGGGAAGCGCCCAAGGTGAGCTTCGCGTAGGTCGACTCCGCGCGCGCGCCGATTCCAGGCTGCAAGTCGCCACCGCAACGCCGCAAGGGCAAGGTGCCCGCGCCCCGCGCTGCAGGGAGTGAAGTCGGTGGCTGCGCCCCGTAAGGATGGGTGCCGAGTCATCGGTTTCGCGTCGTCACCTTTCGAGCGAACGCAGTGAGCGACCGACCCTCGACAGCCAGCATGCCAGCGACCGACTGATCCATGGATTTCTTCGCCCAACAAGCCAAGGTCCGACGCTCCAGCCGCACGCTGGTGTGGCTGTTCATCCTGGCGGTGATCGCGATCGTGGCCGCGGTCGACCTCGTGTGCGCGTTCTTCCTGGTGGGCTTCCGGCCCGGCGCGCTGGTCGCCATCACGATCGCGGTCATCGCGGTGATTGGATTGTGTTCCGCATACCGCGTCGCCAGCCTCGCCGGCGGCGGGGCGGCGGTGGCCCGCGAGATGAACGCCACCGAGGTCCCGGCCGATACCACCAATCCGCAGTGGCAGCGCCTGCGCAACGTGATCGAGGAAATCGCGATCGCGTCCGGCGTGCCCGTGCCGGAAATCTACGTGATGCAGAACGAGCCGGGCATCAATGCCTTCGCGGCCGGCTACACGGCCACCGACGCCGCGGTGTGCGTGACGCAAGGCTGCCTCGACAAGTTGAATCGCGACGAATTGCAGGGCGTGATCGCGCACGAATTCAGCCATGTGCTGAACGGCGACATGCGGCTCAACATCCGTCTGATGGGCTTGCTGTTCGGGATCATGGCGATCTGGGTAATCGGTCGATTCCTGATGTGGGGCGGTTACTTCGGGGTGGGCGACGGCGGCAGCCGCCGCCGCGGCGGCAGCAGTGGCCAGGTCGCGCTGGCGGGCATCGCCTTGCTCGCCGTCGGCGCGATCGGGTTGTTCTTCGGGCGCCTGATCCAGGCGGCGGTGTCGCGCGCGCGCGAATCGCTGGCCGACGCGTCGGCCGTGCAGTTCACGCGCCAGACTTCCGGCATCGCCAATGCGCTCAAGAAGATCGCGGTCTTCGAGGAAGGTTCGGCGCTGCAGGCGCCGCGCCGGGACGAAGTGCGCCACATGCTGTTCGGCGACGCCGAGGGCAGTTCGTGGTTCGCCACGCATCCGCCGATCGTGCAACGCATCAAGGCGCTCGAACCCGGATTCAATCCCGAGGAACTGGACGCCTACGTCAAGCAGTGGCTGGCATCGGGTGGCGATCCGAACTCGATCGAACTGCGTGCGACGGAGCGGCCGTGGGAAAAGGCGGTGCACGACTTCGCCCGTGCCGATGGCGACGTCGACATCCACGGTGCGCCGGCGGGGCAGCCGCGCAGCGGCGCCATGGGTGGCGCTGTCCCGGCGCGCGGGGCCGAACTGGCGATCGCCGCCGCGGCCGTCGCGAGCCAGGTCGGCTCGCCCGGCACCGACGACTACCGCGCCGCGGCCGACCTTCATGCGCAAATCCCACCCGCGCTGGCGACCGCCGCACGCGATCCGCGTGGCGCCCTGGCCACGGTGTTCGCGCTCGCGCTTTCCGCGCATCCCGAGGTGATGGCGAAACAAGTGCAGGCGGTCGCCCAGGCTTTCGACGACGCGCTCGCCGATGCCGTGCGCGGGCTTGCTTCGCAAATGGCGGACCTGCATCCGATGCTGCGCCTGCCGCTGGCGCAGCTTGCGTTCCCGGCGCTGAAACGCCGGCCGCGTCCGGAAGTGGATGCATTCGTGAAAACGCTGGACGCCATGATCCACGCCGACGGCCGCGTGGACCTCGACGAATATTGTCTCGCGAAACTGGTGCAGGCGCAGGTGGTCGCGGCGCTGGATCCTTCGGCCAGCTTCAGGCCCGGCACGCTGAAATTGGCGGAGGCGCAAGACGAATTGCGCGACTTGGCCGCGCTTGTCGCGCACTTCGGCAACGACGACAGCGACAGCGCGCGCCGCGCGTTCCAGGCGGCGATGCGCGACGCGCTGCCGAACGCGAACGTGATGTACGCGTTGCCCGAAGACTGGCAGCCGGCGCTGGATCGCGCGTTCGACACGTTGTCCCGGCTACGGCCGGAAGGCAAGGAACTGGCCGTGCATGCGTTGACCCGGGCGATCGCGGCCGACGGCAAGGTGACGCTCGCCGAATCGGAACTGCTGCGCGTCACGTGCGCGACGCTTGGCTGTCCCTTGCCGGTGTTGTTGGGGAATGGCGACAAGGCCTGACTGAGGCCATCGAGACTCAGGTCAGCAGGCGGGCGCGCGACTCGCGTGCGTAGTCGACGAGGTCCGGAAAGAACGCATCGAAATGCCGCTGCAGGCTGCCGGAGCGGGCCTGCAGCACGGGCAATGCTTCCGCGATCGGCGAGGGTCGCGACAGACGCTGCGCCAGCGCGTGGAATACGGCGTCCAGCGTCAACTCTTCGCCGTAACCGGCCGGCAGGTCGTGCGCGTGCATCCACGCAATGAACGCGCGCAGCGATACCGGCAACTCGGCGGCGTGCGCATCCAGCAAGCCGAGCCAGCGCCGTGAAAACCGCGTGAGCGATTCGTCCGTCGGGTACCTGTCCCAGTCCAGCACCAGCAGATGGTCGAACCACACGTCGAGCACGATGCCGGCGTAGCGGCGCATCGGCGGGATGAACAGGTTGCGCGCGGCGACGACTGCGGGGTGCGCGTCGGTGAAGGCGTCGATCGTGCGGTGGAAACGCAGCCCCGCCTGGCGGGCGAGAGGCCAGGCGGGGTCAGGCCGCCCGTGCACGAAATCCCCCATGGCGCTGCCCAGCGCGAATTCGATGCCACCGGCATCGGCGAGCAGGGCATGGGCAAGGTGGTTCATGGCTGTTTCCCATTATCATCCACCCATGAGCGATGCTTTGCCGCCGGCCCCGCCCGGCTTTCCCGATGCCCCGGCAACGTTCGCGTTGTCCGGTCCTGCCGGCACGCTGGAAGTCGCGACCGCCGTCCCCGAAGCCGGCGAGGCACGCCCGGGCACGGTGGTGATCTGCCACCCGAACCCGCAGCAGGGCGGCACCATGCGCAACAAGGTGGTGACGATGCTGGAGCGCGCGTTGCGCGAGTCCGGCCTCGCCACGGTGCGCTTCAACTTCCGGGGTATTGGCGCCTCCACGGGGGCGTTCGACAACGGCGATGGCGAAAGCGGCGACCTGGTCGCGGTGGCGCAATGGGTCCGACAGGTGCGCCCGCGCGATGCCTTGTGGCTGGCGGGCTTCTCCTTCGGCAGCTACATCGCACTGCGCTCCGCACGATCGCTCGGCGCGGACGCGCTGATCACCGTGGCGCCGCCGGTCGGACGCTACGAGTTCGCCGAACTGGCGATGCCGACTTGCCCCTGGCTGGTGGTGCAGGGCGAAGACGACGAAGTGGTCGATCCACAGGGCGTGTTCGACTGGATCGAAACGCTCGACCCGAAACCGACGCTGATCCGCATGCCGGAGACCGGGCATTTCTTCCACCGCCGCCTGATGGATTTGCGCGGCGCGGTCAAGAACGCGGTGCGTGGCTGGCTGCCGCCTCGTTGATGTCCGAGGGTACCGATCTTCCTTCCGCGCACTACGCGCGAGGCGTCGCCGCGGGCCGCTGGCAGGATGATCCCGCGCAACGCGCGGCGCTGGGTGCGTTCGACCGCATCCATGCGGCGCTGCTGGCACCGCCGCCCGGTCGGCTCGAACGCCTCCGTGCGCGCCTGGCCCGCACGTCGACGGGATTGCGGGGGCTGTATCTGTGGGGGTCGGTCGGGCGCGGCAAGACCATGCTGATGGACCAGTTCGTCGCCTCGTTGCCAGAGGGGATCGCGCTGCGGGTGCATTTCCACCGATTCATGCTCGACGTGCACGCCGGGCTGCGCGCGCTGGGCGAGGTGCGCGATCCCCTGCTGCGCGTGGCGGCCGATGTCGCCGCGCGTACGCGCGTGCTGTGCCTCGACGAGTTCATGGTCACCGACATCGGTGACGCGATGATCCTGGATGGCCTGTTGCGCGCCCTGTTCGACCGCGGCGTGGCGCTGGTCACCACGTCCAATACGCCGCCGCGCGACCTCTACAAGGATGGCCTGCAGCGCGAACGGTTCCTGCCCGCCATCGACCTGCTCGAGGCGCATTGCGAAGTGCTGGCGCTGGCTTCGCCGCACGACTGGCGCCTGCGCGCGCTGACCCGCGCGCCGGTGTACCTGACGCCCGACGATGCGCGGGCCGAAGCGGCGCTTGCGCACCTGTTCGACGAGTTGGCGCAGGGGCCGGTGCAGCAAAACATCGCGTTGCACATCAACGAACGCACCTTCCGCGTGCGCCGCGTCTGCGCGCAGGTGGCGTGGTTCGATTTTGCGGCGCTGTGCGACGGGCCGTACGGATCGGCCGATTACATCGAGCTTGCCCGGACCTATCCCGCCATCCTGATTTCGGGCCTGCCGCAGTTCACGCCATTCAACGAAGACGCCGCGCAACGCTTCGTGCACCTGATCGACGAGCTTTACGATCGCCGCGTGAAGCTGGCTGTCACCGCGCAGGTGCCCACGGTGGAGTTGTACGATGGCAAGCGCCTGCGGCTGGAATTCGCCCGCACCACCAGCCGGCTGATCGAGATGCAGAGCCGGGAATACCTGGCGGCGGATTCGCCGCCCGGCCATCGGTGATCCGGCGCTGGCTCGACGTCCCCGATGCCGGGTGGCCGGGACCGGAACGGCCTATCATGGTCGGCTTCCACCCTTGCGTGCCCCGGCCGCGCGCCGGGGCGGCGCTTCGATGTCGAAACGCCCGCCCGCCGTTCGTCGTACAGGCAATATTTGCCCAGTGCTTCGTCCCGTGACAACTGTCACCCGCAAACTCATGACATCCTGCCCTTCCGCCGCGGATGCTGCGCTTGCACAATGCACGGGTCAAAATTACAATACCGCGCAGTTCAGTTATGTGAACTGCCGTTCGGCGCCTTTCCACATACAACAGACCCTTCGTCTGCCTGCATGACGTATTCCATGATTCCAATGAAGTCCGCAGTCCGGCGGACCGCGGTCGCGATGGCCGTGTTCGCACTGGCCGGTTGCGCCGTGGGGCCGAATTTCCGGGAACCGGCCGCGCCCCAGGTCGACCGTTACACGGCTGCCTCGCTGCCGGCCTCCACCGCGTCGGTCGGGACGGCGGGCGGTGACGCGCAGCGCTTCCTCCAGGGCGAGAACGTGCCGCAACACTGGTGGACCACGTTCGGCAACGCCGAACTGGATCGCCGCGTGTACCAGGCATTCCGGCACAGCCCGTCGATCACCGCTGCCCAGGCCGCGTTGCGCCAGGCCGAGGAAACCGCCAGGGCCGCGCGCGGCAGCCTGTTTCCGTCGCTGGATGCCAACGTGGGCGCGACCCGCAGCAAACTGTCCTCCGCCCAGTCAGGCATCGGCCAGCCGCGGGGCCCTTACACCCTTTACAACGCCGGCGTCAGCGTCGGTTACGTGTTCGACATTTTCGGCGGCGTGCGTCGCGGCATCGAGGCGCAGGAAGCCCAGGCCGACATCAGCCGCGCGCAGCTCGATGCGACCTACCTGAGCCTGGCCGCGAATGTCATCACCGCCTCGCTGCAGGAGGCTTCGCTGCGCGAGCAGGTCAAGGCCACGCACGAGATCATCGATTCGCTGAAGCAGGAACTCGAGATCGCCCAGAAGCAGCAGGAGATCGGCGCGAAATCGCTGTCCGACACGCTGGCCGTGCGTTCGCAGCTGGCGGCGACCCAGGCGACCCTGCCGCCGCTGGAGAAGCAGCTTTCGGCCACGCAGAACCAACTCGCCACTTATCTGGGGGTCACGCCGGCGCAAATGAAATTGCAGCCGGTGACCCTGGCCGAAGTCACGCTGCCCACCGACATCCCGGTCAGCCTGCCTTCGACGGTGGTGGCCCAGCGGCCTGACATCCGCGCCGCCTCGGCGCAGTTGCATGCCGCGACCGCCGCGGTCGGCGTGGCCACCGCCGACATGCTGCCCAGGCTCAGTTTGAACGGCAGCGCCGGCAGCCAGTCGTTCACCGAGTCGGGCCTGTTCGCGGCCGGCAGCGGCGGCTGGTCACTCGGCCTGGGTTTGCTGCAGCCGTTGTTCCATGGCGGCCAGTTGCTGCACCAGAAACGCGCCGCGGAGGCCGGCATGGATGCGGCGCTCGCGGACTGGCAACAGACCGTGCTGGTCGCGTTCCAGAACGTCGCCGATGCGCTGCAGGCGCTCGATTACGACGCGCAATCGCTGAAGGCCCAGAGCATTTCCGAACGCGATGCCGAAAAACTGCTGTCGCTGACCCGCGCGCAATACCGCGTGGGCGCGGTCGATTACCTGACGCTGTTGTCCGCGCAGCGACAGTATCAGCAGGCCCGCATCGAGGCGATCGCCGCCCGCGCCGCCCGACTGGCGGACACGGCCGCGCTGTACGCCGCGCTCGGCGGCGGCTGGCAGGGTAGCGCGGAAGCAACCGCGACCGCGCAGAAGTAATCGCGATTCCGGCCATGGATGGCAGCCCGAGACCCTTTCGAAATCACCTCGACCCGAATACCTACAACCCGCTTTCGTGTGCCTGATCCCGGGGATCAGGGCGATCGCAAAAATACGAGATGAATCCCATGGCCGATTCCAAAGCCCCCCGCAAGCCCAACCAGCGCAAGCGCCTGATCATCGTGGTCGCCGCGGTGGTGATCCTGTTCGCGCTGCTGATCGGCTTCAACACCTTCAAGGGCATCATGATCGGCAAGTTCATGAAGTCCATGGCCAATCCGCCGCAGACGGTGAGCACCATGGTCGCCGCATACCAGGATTGGCAGCCGCACGTGCAGGCGGTCGGCAACGTGCGCGCGGTGCACGGTGCGGACCTGGCCTTCGACGTCGCCGGACTGGTGGACCGCGTGGAAGTGAAATCGGGCGCCGACGTGAAGAAGGGCCAGGTGCTGATCAAGCTGGTCGATGCCGACGATCGCGCCAAGTTGGAAGCCCTGAAGGCCACCGCGCAGCTCGCGAAGCTGACTGCCGATCGCGCCAAGCAGCAGCTTGCGGTGCAGGCGATCAGCAAAGCGCAGTACGACGCCGACATGGCCAGCCTGAAAAACGCACAGGCCAACGTGGCGGCGCAGCAGGCGCTGGTCGACAAGAAAACCCTGCGGGCGCCCTTCGCGGGGCGCATCGGCATCATCACCGCGAATCCCGGCCAGTACATCAATGTCGGCAATACCGTGGTGACGTTGCAACAGCTCGATCCGGTGTACGTGGACTTCACGGTGCCCCAATCGTCGCTGGATCAGATGAAGACGGGCGCCCCGGTGCAGGTGACCGTCGACGCGTTCAAGGACAAGACTTTCGCCGGCAAGATCTCGGCCAGTGATCCGAAGGTGGACGTGTCCACCCGGAACGTCGGGGTGGAAGCGACCGTCGCCAATCCCGACGAGCTGCTGGTGCCAGGCATGTTCACCAAGATCGCGGCGAACGCGGGTGCCACCCGGCGCTACCTCACGTTGCCGCAGACCGCCATTTCGTACGCGCCCTATGGCGACACGGTGTTCGTGGTGCACGAGGGCACGCCGCCCGAGGATGCCGGCAGCCAACCGGCCAAGGCCAAGTCGGCCGCCGACGCAAAGGCGGCCAAGGCCGATCCGCCGAAGGACGCCAGCGGTCCGTCGCATTACGTCCAGCAGGTGGTGGTGACCGTCGGGCCGACCCGTGGCGACCAGGTCGCGGTGCTGTCCGGCATCAAGGAAGGCGACGTGGTCGTGACCAGCGGCCAGTTGAAGCTGCGCAACGGGACGCCGGTCAACATCAACAACAAGGTGCAACCGGCCTTCAGTCCGAACCCGCATCCGGTGGAAGAGTAGGAGTTCGCCGCGCGCGCGATCGATGAAGCGGTCGCCGGTGCCTACAGATCATTGACGATGCCCTTGCGCAGATTGCCGACATGAAATTCACCGACCTTTTCATCAAGCGCCCCGTCCTCGCCGCCACGGTCAGTCTGCTGATCCTGGTGCTGGGCCTGCGTGCCGTGAGTTCGCTGCCGATCCGACAGTATCCGAAGACGGAAAGCGCCACCGTGGTGGTGCAGACCGTGTATTTCGGCGCGGACTCGCAAACAATGGCGGGTTTCATCACCCAGCCGCTGGAGCAGGCGATCGCGCAGGCGCAGGGCATCGATTACATGACCTCGTCGTCCACGCCGAGCGTGTCGCTGATCACCGTGACGCTGCGCCTCAATTACGACGGCAACCGGGCACTCACGGAAATTTCCTCGCTGGTCAACTCGGTGAAGAACCAGTTGCCGCAGGCGGCGCAGCAGCCGGTGATCACGCTGCAGACGGGCGAGCAGGTCGCCTCGATGTACCTGGGTTTCTCTTCGAAGATGCTGCCGGCGAACAAGATCACCGATTACCTCACCCGGGTGGTGCAGCCGCAGTTGAGCGCGGTCGAGGGCGTGCAGAGCGCGGAGATCATCGGCGCACGCACCTTCGCGCTGCGCGCGTGGCTGGATCCGGTGAAGATGGCCGCGTACGGCGTGACCGCCAGCGACGTCAACCAGGCGCTGGCCGCGAACAACTACCTTTCGGCGATCGGTACAACCAAGGGCCAGATGGTCAGCGTCAACCTGACCGCGGCCACCGATCTGCACACGGTGGACGAGTTCAAGAACCTGGTGGTGAAATCCGATGGCGCCGACGTGGTGCGCCTGGAGAACGTTGCCGACGTCACCCTGGGTGCGCAGGACTACAACTCCGAGTTCTCGTTTGACGGCCAGCACACCGTCGCGATCGGCATCAAGGCCGCGCCGGACGCCAACGTGCTGGACGTGATCGCACGCGTGCGCAAGGTGTTCCCGCAGATCCAGTCGCAACTGCCGGCCGGGCTGTCGGGCAACATCGCGTATGACGGCACCGACTTCATCCGCGCCTCGATCCACGAAGTGGTGCAGACGCTCATCGAGACATTCCTCATCGTGGCCGTCGTGATCTTCCTGTTCCTCGGTACGTTGCGCTCGCTCCTGATTCCTTTGCTCGCCATGCCGCTGTCGTTGATCGGGGCGTTCGTGGTGATGCTGATCCTGGGCTACTCGGTCAACCTGCTGACGTTGCTGGCGCTGGTGCTGGCGATCGGCCTGGTGGTGGACGACGCGATCATCGTGGTCGAAAACGTCGACCGACACATGAAGGACGCGCATTCGCCCTTCAAGGCGGCGCTGCTGGCCGCGCGCGAGCTGGCGTCGCCGATCATCGCGATGACCATCGTGCTGATCGCGGTGTACGTGCCGATCGGCTTCCAGGGCGGCCTGACGGGCGCCTTGTTCACCGAATTCGCATTCACGCTGGCGGGCGCGGTGGTGATTTCGGCGATCGTCGCATTGACGCTTTCGCCGATGCTGTGTTCGCGGGTGCTGCGCGAATCCGACCACGAGAAGCCCTTCGTCCAGCGCATCGACCGGGTCGCCAACTACGTGCGCGACCGCTATCGGCGCATGCTGCATTCCTCGCTGGACACCTGGGTCGTCGCGATCGTGTTCGGCGCGCTGATCCTTGCCGGCAACGCCTACCTGTTCAAGACCGCGAAATCGGAACTGGCGCCGCAGGAGGACCAGGGCATCGTGCTGGTCCAGACCCAGGGATCGCCCAACGCCACCATCACGCAGATGGGCATGTACACCAGGCAGGTGTTCGACATCGCGAAATCGCTGCCCGAGTACACGCACATCTTCCAGTTCACCGGCATGGGCGCGGCGAACCAGGGGTTCTCCGGCATCATGCTGAAGCCGTGGGGCGACCGCAGCCGCAGTGCCACCGATATCCAGCAGGCGATCCAGCCCAAGCTGGATGCGATCGCCGGTGCGCGCATGGCGGTGTTCCAGTTCCCGTCGCTGCCGGGCGCGTTCGGCCTGCCCGTGCAGTTCGTGATCAAGACCACCGAGCCGCTGCAGAACCTCAACGACGTCGCGCACGAGGTGCTGGCCAAGGCACAGGCGTCGGGCATGTTCTTCTTCGTCGACTCCGACCTCAAGATCGACCAGCCGCAGGCGACGGTCACGCTGGACCGCGACAAGGTCGCGGCACTCGGGATGACCCAGCAAAGCGTGGGGGCGGCATTGTCGGCGGCACTGGGCGGCAATTACGTCAACTACTTCTCCATTTCGGGGCGCGCGTATCGCGTGATCTCGCAGGTCGCGCAGGTGGACCGGCTGAATCCCGCGCAGCTCGACAACTATTACATCAAGACGCCGTCGGGCGGCATGATCCCGGCATCCACCGTGGCACACCTGACGTACCAGACGGTGCCGGAATCGATCAACCACTTCCAGCAATTGAACTCCGCCACGATCTCCGGCGTCATCTCGCCCAGCGTGTCGCTGAGCCAGGCGCTGACCTTCATGCAGGACACCCTGAAGCAGGTGGCGCCGTCCGGTTATACCGCGGATTACGCCGGCCAGTCGCGCCAGTTCATGCAGGAATCGGGCGGCTTCCTGTTCACGCTGATGTTCGCGATCATCAT
>Ga0164242_10007134_pt1 | contig 12237 bp, 9 predicted proteins | sample OricomgcompostMG_FD_108783 | JGI IMG/M metagenome (GOLD analysis project Ga0164242, IMG submission 108783) | Miracle-Growth compost microbial communities from Emeryville, California, USA - Original compost - Miracle growth compost (MG) ... | reverse complement strand
GGGCAGCCTGGCCCGGCAGATCGGCGCCCAGTCGTTCATCGGCGCGGCCAGCGTGCTGGCGATCGTCCGCGAGGCGAGCCCGATCGTGGTCGCGCTGCTGATCGCCGGTGCCGGCGGCTCGGCAATCTGCGCCGACCTCGGCAGCCGCAAGATCCGCGACGAGATCGACGCGATGGAGGTGCTCGGCATCTCGCCGATCCAGCGCCTCGTCGTGCCGCGCGTGCTCGCGTGCACGCTCGTCGCGGTCGCCCTGAACGGCCTGGTCAGCGTGGTTGGCACCGCCGGCGGCTACTTCTTCAACGTCATCCTGCAGGGCGGCACACCGGGCGCGTACCTGGCCAGCTTCTCGGCCCTGGCGCAGCTGCCGGACATCTACGCCGGCGAGCTGAAGGCGTTCATCTTCGGGATCATCGCCGCGGTGGTGGCCTCGTACAAGGGACTGCACGCCGGCGGCGGCCCGAAGGGCGTCGGCGACGCGGTGAACCAGTCCGTGGTCATCACGTTCCTGCTGCTGTTCTTCGTCAACTTCGTGATCACGGCCGTGTACTTCCAGGTCGTCCCGGCGAAGGGCGGCTGACGCGATGGCTGACGTGCTCGCTTCGGCGCGCCGGACGGTCCAGGCACCGGTCGAGGCCCTGGACGGTCTCGGCGACCAGCTGTCGTTCTACGGCCGCGCCATCGTCTGGACGCCACGGACGCTGCGCCGCTACAAGAAGGAGGTGCTGCGGCTGCTGTCCGAGGTCGTCTTCGGCAGCGGCTCGCTCGCCGTCATCGGCGGGACGGTCGGCGTCATCGCCTTCATGTCCTTCTTCACCGGCACCGAGGTCGGCCTGCAGGGCTTCGCCGCCCTCGACCAGCTGGGCATCGCCTCGTACACGGGCTTCATCTCGGCGTTCTTCAACACCCGCGAGATCGCGCCCGTCGTCGCCGGTCTTGCCCTGTCGGCGACCGTCGGCTGCGGCTTCACGGCGCAGCTGGGCGCCATGCGCATCAACGAGGAGATCGACGCCCTCGAGGTCATGGCGATCCCGAGCCTGCCGTTCCTCGTGACGACCCGGATCATCGCCGGGTTCATCGCGGTGATCCCGCTGTACGTCATCGGGCTGCTGTCCAGCTACCTGGCCACGTACGTGATCATCGTCGACTACTACCACCAGTCCGCCGGCACCTACTCGCACTACTTCCACCTGTTCCTGCCGCCGGGTGACGTGCTCTGGTCGTTCTTCAAGGTGCTCGTCTTCGCCGTCATCGTGATCCTCATCCACTGCTTCTACGGCTACACCGCGTCCGGCGGCCCGGCCGGTGTCGGTACGGCGGTGGGACGCGCGGTGCGCCTCGCGATCATCGCGATCAACGTCGTGGACTTCTTCCTGTCGCTGGCGATCTGGGGGACCAACATCACCGTCAGGTTGGCGGGTTAGCGCATGGCGAAGGAGTCGTTGGCCTCGGTCGTCAGGCGGCGGGCACTGGGAGTGCTCTATCTCGTCGTCGTGGCTGCCCTGATCACGCTCTCGATCGCGTTCTACAACAAGGCGTTCACCAGCGCGGTCACGGTGACGCTCAAGACCGACCACACCGGCAACCAGCTGATCACCGAGTCCGACGTGAAGGAACGCGGGATCATCGTCGGCTACGTGAAGAGCGTGAAGGTCGACACCGGCTCGCACGCCTGCACCCAGAACAAGCTGTCGTGCGTGAGCGTGACGCTCGCCCTGGACCCGGACAAGGCCAAGATCATCCCGAGAAACGTCTCCGCGCAGATCCTGCCGAAGACGCTGTTCGGCGAGCAGTACGTCTCGCTGTCCATCCCGTCGAACCCCGGCCCGGCGATCTCCAGCGGCGACGTGATCGCGCAGGACCGTTCGCAAGGCGCGCTCGAGTCCGAGAAGGTGCTCGGCGACCTGCTGCCGCTGCTGACCGCCGTCCAACCGGCCGAGCTGAACGCGACGCTGACCGCGGTCGCCACCGCGCTCAAGGGCCGCGGCAAGGAGCTCGGCCAGACCCTGGTCGGGCTGGACCAGTACCTGAAGAACATCAACCCGCACACCAAGGCGCTCGTCGACGACCTGAAGAAGCTCGGCGAGGTCGCTCAGGAGTACAACGACGTCGCGCCGGACATCTTCCAGACGCTGACAAACCTGCAGACGTCCGTGCACACGGTCATGCAGAAGAAGCAGCAGCTGCACTCGCTGCTGACCTCGGCCACCAGCACGTCGACGATCGTGCAGAGCTTCCTGTCCGACAACGAGCAGAACCTGATCCGGCTGACCGGCACGACCGCGCCGGTGTACGCGGTCCTGGCCAAGTACTCGCCCGAGTACACCTGCCTGCTCAAGGGCCTCAACACGCTCGCGGACCGTGCCGACAACGCGATCCAGAACGACCAGATCCAGCTCAGCGCGCAGCTGGACTTCACCAACCTCGGCAAGTACAAGCCCGGCGAGGAACCGAAGCTGATCACCAAGTACGGGCCGAGCTGCTTCGGGCTGCCGAACCCGCCGGTGCCGTTCCGCGTCCCGGACCAGTACCGCTGCCTCAACGACGGCGCGGCGCTCACGTCCGACCCGTGCGCGCAGGACTCGGCGCAGTCGGACTCGAAGGTGGCCCTCGGCTCGCCGGCCGAGAACGCGCTCGTCAACACGCTGATCGCCGGCGAGTACGGCACGTCGCCGGACAAGGTCCCGCCCATCGCGACGGCGCTCGCGGCGCCACTGCTGCGCGGAACGACGGTGAACGTGAAATGACAGCCCGGATCATGAGGGCCGCGTCATGAAGGCCCAGACGCGCGGTGTGGCGGCACCGCTGATCAAGCTCATCATCTTCCTGGTGGTGACCGCGTTCGCGACGTACGTCCTCGGCGCCACCATCGCCAACACCAGCTACGGCTCGACGAACACCTACCAGGCCGACTTCTCGGACGTGTCCGGGCTGCAGGTCGGCGACGACGTCCGCGTGGCCGGCGTCCGGGTGGGCTCGATCAGCGACATCAAGATCGTCAACCACGACACCGCGCGGGTCTCGTTCACCGTGCAGAAGTCCCGGCCGCTGCCGACGTCGGTCATCGCGCAGCTGCGCTACCGCAACCTGGTGGGGCAGCGATACCTCGACATCGAGCAGGGACCGGGCAACACGAACGCGATGCTGAAGCCGGGCCAGATCATCCCGCTCAAGCAGACCCGTCCGGCGGTCGACCTCACCGTGCTGTTCGCCGGCTTCCAGCCGCTGTTCCAGGGCCTGGACGCGGACTCGATCAACAAGCTGTCCGGCGAGATCATCGCGGCGCTGCAGGGCGAGGGCGGCAGCTTCGACCTGCTGTTCAGCACGCTCGGCGATCTGACCAACTCGCTGGCCGACAAGGATCACCTGATCGGCGAGGTGATCGACAACCTGACCAGCGTGCTGACCACGATCGGGAACCGGGACGCCGAGCTGTCGAACCTGATCGTCGAGCTGCGCCAGTTCGTGTCCGGGCTCGCGCAGGACCGGACGACGATCGGCAACGCGATCACGGGCATCAACAACCTGGCGACGTCGACGGCCGGGCTGCTCGGGCAGGTGCGCGACCCGCTGAAGAACGACATCGTCCAGCTGACCGGCCTGGTCGGAAACCTGAACAAGGACAGCGCGGACGTGAAGTTCATGGTGCAGCAGCTGGCACCGACCATCGGCGGCCTGATCCGCACCGCGAGCTACGGCTCCTGGTTCAACTTCTACCTCTGCTCGATCAGTGGCACGATCACGCTGCCCGGCGGCACGAACACGCTGCACCTGGGTCTGAGCCCGAATTCGGCACAACCGAGGTGCAGCCCATGAGCGGCGAGCACGCGATGGAGCGCAACGAAGTGACCGAGCGCAGCGGCCCGATGAAGACGCGTCGGGTCCGGGTCGGCGGCAAGTCGTTCTCGTCCCGGAACCCCACCCCGATCGGCGCGATCGGCCTGGTGCTGATCCTGGTAATCCTGTGGGCCGCCTTCAACGCCAGCAAGCTGCCGCTGATCGGCGGCGGCACCACCTACAGCGCGTACTTCACCGAGGCGGCCGGGCTGCGTTCGGGTGACCCGGTGCGCATCGCGGGCGTCAAGGTCGGCACGGTGGACTCGGTCGGGCTCGCCAACAACAAGGTCAAGGTCACCTTCAAGGTCAAGAACGCCTACGTCGGTGACGAGAGCACGGTCGCGATCAAGCTGAAGACGCTGCTCGGCGCGAAGTACCTCGAGCTGGACTCGTCCGGTACGGACAAGCAGCAGCCGTCCGACACGATCCCGGTCTCACGAACGACGTCGCCGTTCGACGTCTACCCGGCGTTCACCGAGTTGACCAAGACGGTCGACGCGATCAACACCGGCCAGCTGGCCAAGGCATTCGACGTGCTGTCCGCCGACTTCGCCGGAACGCCGACGTCGGTCCGCACCGTGGTCGACGGCCTGTCGCGGCTGTCGGAGACGATCTCGTCCCGCGACCAGGCGCTGCGGACGCTGCTGGCCAAGGCGAACGACGTGACCGGTGTGCTGGCGGCGCGCGACCAGGACCTGCAGCGGTTGATCTCGGACGGCGGCCTGCTGCTGGACGAGCTCAACGCGCGCCGCGACGCGATCCATTCGCTGCTGGTGAACACGTCCGCGCTGTCGCAGCAGCTGCAGGGGCTCGTCAGCGACAACCAGAAGACGATCGGCCCGCTGCTCGACCAGCTGGACACGGTGCTGCAACTGCTCACCCAGAACCAGACCGACCTGGATCGCGGCCTCGCGCTGCTCGGCCCGTTCTACCGGCTGTTCAACAACGTGATCGGCAACGGTCGCTGGTTCGACAACTACATCCAGAACCTGAGCGCTGCGGGCATCCTCGGTCTCGTCGGGATCGGGGGCACGTGATGCGGAACCTGTCGGCAAACATGATCAAGTTCGTGGTGAGCGCGGTGGTCATCGCGGTCGTCGCGGGCGTGGCCGTCTACGCGCTCGTCAGCCGCGGCAACTCCCGCACCGTGACCGCGAACTTCGCGTCCGCCGTCGGCGTGTACCCCGGAACGCCCGTCGACATCCTGGGCGTCCAGGTCGGCTCGGTGAAGAAGGTGACCCCGTCCGGCGATCACGTTGCCGTCGAGCTGTCCTACGACAGCAAGTACCACGTGCCGGCGAACGCGATCGCGGTGATCGTGGCGAACTCGCTGGTGTCCGACCGGTACGTCCAGCTGGCGCCGGCGTACTCCGGCCACGGCCCGGCGCTCGCCGACAACGCGCTGATCCCGATGTCGCGCACCGCCTACCCGGCCGAGCTGGACGACATCTACGCGGCGCTGGACAAGCTGTCGGTCGCGCTCGGGCCGAACGGCACGAACAAGAACGGCGCGCTGAACGCGTTCGTCAAGGTGGCGGCCGCGAACCTGAAGGGCAACGGTGCCGCGCTCGGGAACAGCATCACCCAGCTGTCGAAGGCCGCGCAGACGCTCGCCAGCGGCCGTGAGGACCTGTTCGGGACGGTCAAGAACCTGCAGGCGTTCACGCAGGCGCTCTCCGACAGCGACACCCAGGTCAGGCACTTCGAGGAACAGCTGAGCACCGTCGCCAACCAGCTGGCCAGCGAGCGCGGCGACCTCGGCGACGCGCTGCACAACCTGAGCCTGGCGCTGAACTCGGTGTCGACGTTCGTCAAGACCAACGCGAACAAGGTGCACACCGACCTGCACGGGCTCAGCACGATCGCGCAGATCCTGGTCAAGGAGAACGCGTCCCTCAACGAGACACTCGCCGTGGCACCGGTCGCGCTCGCGAACATCGTCCACGCCTACAACGAGGACACCGGCACGATCGGAACGCGCAGCAACGCGGCCTCGCTCACCGACCCGTCCCAGTTCTGCGGACTGATCAGCGGCCTCGTCGACGAGCTGCTGGGCAACACCACCTACAAGAACTCGCCGATCGGCACCATCCTGAGTTCGCTCGGCGGACTGCTCGGCAAGGGCGGGCCGCTCTCCGCGGTGGGGGACCTGCTCGGCTCCGCCGCGAACGCGGTCGTGTCCGCCTGCCTGAAGTTCACCGGCGGCCAGTCGACGGCGTCCAGCAGCCTGCCGACCGACCCGAACCAGCTGGCGTCGCTGCTCGAGTCGCTGCTCGGTGGCGGGCTCGGCGGGCTCGTGGGAGCGGGTGGCTGATGGCACGAACCAGACGCTTCGCGGCCGTGGTCGCCGCACTGGCGACGGCCGCGCTCACGCTGTCCGGCTGCGGCTTCCACGGCCTGTACAGCGCCAGCCTGCCCGGCGGCGCGAACCTCGGCAGCCACCCGTACAAGGTCGTCGTCTACTTCGACGACGTGCTGGACCTCGTCCCGCAGTCGGCGGTCAAGGTGAACGACGTCGCCGTCGGCCGCGTCGAATCGGTGCGGCTGAGCCAGCCGGGGGACAACACCGGCGACAAGTCGACCGAGGGGTGGACGGCGCGCGTCACGATCTCGGTCAACGGATCGGTGCACCTGCCGAGCAACTCCAGCGCCGCCGTCAAGATGACCTCGCTGCTCGGCGAGAAGTACGTGACGCTGGAGGCGCCGACCGAGCAGCCGGCGACCACCGACCTGCACGACGGCTCGGTCATCCCGATCACCCGGACGAACACGGCGCCCGAGGTCGAAGAGGTGCTCGGCGCGCTGTCCCTGCTGCTCAACGGCGGCGGGCTGGCGCAGATCCACACGATCACCACCGAGCTGAACAAGGCGCTGCAGGGCAACGAGGGTGCCGTCCGCGACATGCTCGGCCAGCTCAACACGTTCGTCGGCACGCTCGACAGCCAGAAGAACGACATCATCAACGCGCTGCAGGCGCTGGACCAGCTGTCGGTCACCCTGAACCAGCAGCGCAGGACGATCGAGACGACGCTGGACACGTTCCCGCAGGCGCTCAAGATCCTCTCCAACGAGCGCAACGACTTGGTGTCCATGCTGTCCGCGCTGTCGAACCTGGGCGGCGTCGCGACACACGTCGTGAACGCCACGCAGCAGAACCTGGTGTCCTCGCTCAAGTCGCTGCAGCCCGCGCTGACGCAGCTCGCCGCGTCGGGCACCGACCTGCCCAAGGCGCTGAAGATCGCCGGCACGTTCCCGTTCCCGGTCGGCAAGACGCGGGACATCGTCAAGGGCGACTACGCGAACCTGCACCTGTACCTGGACCTGAACCTGAGCAACGAGCTGTGCGGGCTGAGCAAGGCGCTGTGCAACCTGTTGCCGCAGTCGGACTCGCAGACCCCGTTGACCGCCGGACAGCCGCTGCGCGCCGGCCTGCTCGGAGCGAGCCGGTGAGGGGGCGATGAGCTGATGCTGCGCCGCACGGTCAAGATCCAGCTGGCGATCTTCGTGATCATCACGCTCGCAGGCGTCTCGTACGTCAGCGCCGAGTACGTCGGAATCTTCCGTGGGCTGGGCTCGGACGCCTGCACGATCAGCGCCGAGTTCCCCGACTCGGGCGGCATCTTCACCAACGCCGAGGTGACCTATCGCGGTGTCACGGTCGGACGGGTCGGGCAACTGCACCTGATCAACAGTGGCGTGAAGGTCGACCTGAACCTGAACGACTGCAGCAACCCGGCCATCCCGGTCGACAGCACCGCCACCGTCGCGGACCGGTCCGTCATCGGCGAGCAGTACGTCAACCTCGTGCCGACGTCCGCCAAGGGCCCCTACATGCGCGGCGGCGAGGTGATCACCGCGGCGCACAACGCGATCCCGACCGCCCCGGAGCAGCTGCTCACGGACATGGACGCCTTGGTCACGTCGGTCGACCTGCCCGCGCTGCGCACGACGATCGGCGAGCTGGGCAAGGCGCTCTCGAACCGCGGCCAGGACCTCGGCCGGTTGCTGGACTCGAGCAACGCGCTGCTGACCACCGCGCAGGACAACCTGCCCAACACGATCTCGCTCATCGACGCGTCCGCCACCGTGCTGCAGACGCAGCTGGACGAGAAGGGCGCGCTGCAGGGCTTCACGCACGACCTGAACCTGCTCGCGCAGCAGCTCAAGACCAGCGACCCGGACATCCGCAACCTGCTCGACAAGGCGCCGGCGGACCTGCAGGCGGTGAGCTCGTTCGTCAAGGACAACCGGACGGACCTGGGCGCTGTGATCGCGAACCTCGCCACGACCGGTGAGACGCTCGTGCGGCACCTCGACGGGCTCACCGAGATCCTGGAGCTGTACCCGGCGCTCGCCGCGGGCGGGCAGACGTCCCTCGGCGCCGACGGCGTCGACCGCCTCGGGTTCATCGCGCAGGTCCAGGACGTCCCGCCGGACTGTGGCGACCCGAAGAAGGGCGGCGAGGGCTACGGCGGTACCGACCGGCGCCAGCCCAGCGAGACCGCTCCGAAGGCGCCGAACGTGGCCGCGCACTGCACCGCGCCGCCCAGCAGCGGCACCAACGTGCGCGGCTCGGCGAACGTTCCGGGCGGCGACCCGATAAGCGTTTCCGGTGGAGGAGTGGCTTATCCTCGCGCTACCACACAGAACACTGTCAGAGTGGACGACCTGAGTGGGCCGGCCGCCATCCTGGGCGACCGCTCCTGGATCACGATCCTGACCACCGCGCTCGACTGACCGGCGCTCGACCAAGGCGAGCGCGCCCCGCCGTCCGGCCCGCGCCGGGCTGGGCACTGCCGGGCGCGCCTGATACGACACGAACGAGGTAGACGATGGCTGCGACGCGTGCAGCGTGGGTGCGCCCGCCCTGGCTGGTGGCGGGGATCCTGGCGGTGGTGGCCGCCGGGCTCGGCGTGACCGTGTTCGCCGCCCTGCCCGGAGCCAAGGACCACCACCGCGGCTCGGTCGGCAACTCCGCGCTGTCCGGTGACGAGCGCGCCGCCATGCAGGCCGCACGCACCGAGACCGTCAACCTGCTCACCTACGCGCGCAAGACGTTCGACGCCGACTGGGCGCGGGCGCTGTCGGGCGCGACCGGCCAGCTCAAGAGCGACCTGCGGACGGACAAGAAGACCACGCTGGACAACCTGACCAAGAACAAGTTCGACGTGACCGCCACGGTCAGCGACGTGGCGCTGGCCGGCGGCGACGCCAAGAGCGGCTACCAGGTGCTCGTCGTGGCGAGCGGGCACCGCGTCGACGACAGCGGCACGCCGTCCGCCGCGATCCCGAGCCGGCTGCAGCTGACCATGACGCGGGTGAACGGCAAGTGGCTCGCCTCCGATCTCGTCGGGGGGCTGTCATGACCGACGAGTCCGAGCAGCAGTACACCGAGCGCACCCAGGCCGCGGCCCGCGCAGCCCGGCGGGCGCGCCGCATCGGCGGACGCTCCACCCCGGGCGCGGCCGCCGAGACGCCGGAGGCCGACCGTGCGGACGCTCCCACCGCGGCCGTCCCGGCGGGGGAGCCGACGGAGCCGTCGGCTGCGCTCTCCGACAAGTCGCCGGCCGCGGGCGGCGTCCAGCTGGACGAGGCGACCGGCGAGCCGGCCCCGCAGGCCACCGCCGAGCCGGGCACGCCTGGTGCAGCCCCCGCAGCGGCCTCGCGCCGGCTGAACTGGCTGCCGGCGATCGTGCTGGCCGTCGTCTGCCTGGGCTTCCTCGGCTGGGGCGTTTACGACAGCCACGGCGTGTGGTGGGCCACGAGCAGCTCGAGCGTCGCGGACGAGCGCGGTCCGGTGCTGTCGGCCGCGAAGAGCTGCATGGCCGCGATGAACACGTACGACTACCGCAAGCTGGCCGCGTCCGAGGCCAACGGCGTCGCCTGCACCACCGGCACGTTCACCGGCCAGTACAAGCAGGCCTTCGAGAAGCTGATCAAGCCCCAGGCCGCCAAGGTCCAGTTCACCCAGACCGCGCAGATCAACAACGCCGGCGTGGAATCGGTGAGCGGGGACGGGCAGCAATGGGTGGTGCTCGTCTACGGGCAGCTGTCCACCACCAACAGCCAGACCGGCACCAAGACGCCCACGCTCACGCCGTTCAGCGCGCGGGTGACCATGCAGCACGTCGGCGCCAAGTGGCTCGTCGCCAACTACCAGTACGCGCCAACTTCCTAACCGCGCGGAATGGCGTTTGCCGACCACCCCAAAGAACGGGGTGGATCGACAAACGCCAGCCGCAAGCTCCTTCGTCGCGCGGCGCGCGGGCTCTTCGCCCCAGCTGGGGGTCCCCTCGCTTGCGGGGGAGCTCATCGCGTGGTGGTCGCCTTTTGGTCGGTCGCTGCGCGACCTCCTGCGGCCTGGCCAAGTGGTTCAAATGCTTGACGTTGTCGGTTTGGCGAGGCACCCTTTTCAGCACACGCCTTCGGCCGCTGGCCGGGCAGGTACCTGCTGGATGCGGCGGAGTTCGACCGCCGGGACCCAGGACCGCCCGAACCGGGCCACCGGGGACGGGCCTTGATTGGCCTGCCCGCAGTTGCTAGACTGCAACTTTGCGCTGCCCTCTGCCACCCTGCGACCGCCTAGTACGTCAGCGGCCCGCTGTGCGGTGCCCGGATTCCGGGCCCTCCAGCTGCTCGCGCCGCTCCGACGCCGGCACTTGCGGGACCCAGCGGGCACGCGGTTCGGCACGGTCGGTAGTCCTTGGAAGGACACATCTTGGCAGTCTCGCGCTCCGGTAAGGCAAGTTCAGGCAACACCAATTCGAACAAGGGCAAGTCGTTCGGTATCCATTCAATTCCAGGAGCTCCGCCCCGGACGTCCTTCGCCAAGATCCGCGAGCCGTTGGAGGTGCCCAACCTGCTCGCGCTGCAGACCGAGTCGTTCGACTGGCTGGTCGGCAACGAGGCGTGGCAGAACCGGGTGGCGGGTCAGTCGGACGCGCAGTCCGGCCTGGCCGAGATCCTCGGCGAGCTGTCGCCGATCGAGGACTTCTCCGGCTCGATGAGCCTGTCCTTCTCCAACCCGCGCTTCGAGGACGTCAAGGCGTCCATCGAGGAGTGCAAGGACAAGGACATGACCTACGCGGCGCCGCTGTTCGTCACCGCGGAGTTCACGAACAACCAGACCGGTGAGATCAAGTCCCAGACGGTCTTCATGGGCGACTTCCCGATGATGACCCGCAAGGGCACCTTCGTGATCAACGGCACCGAGCGTGTCGTCGTCAGCCAGCTGGTCCGCTCGCCCGGCGTGTACTTCGACCGGACGATCGACAAGACGTCGGACGTCGACGTCTACGGCGTCAAGGTCATCCCGGGCCGCGGCGCGTGGCTGGAGTTCGACGTCGACAAGCGCTCGACCGTCGGCGTCCGCATCGACCGCAAGCGCCGCCAGCCGGTCACCGTGCTGCTCAAGGCGCTCGGCTGGACCGAGGACCGCATCCGCGAGCACTTCGCGTGGTCCGAGACGATGATCTCCACGCTCGACAAGGACCACATCGCGTCCTCGGACGAGGCGCTGCTGGACATCTACCGCAAGCTGCGTCCGGGCGAGCCGCCGACGCGTGAGTCCGCGCAGGCGCTGCTGGAGAACCTGTTCTTCAACCCGAAGCGCTACGACCTGGCCAAGGTCGGCCGCTACAAGGTCAACAAGAAGCTGGGGCTGGACGTCTCGATCAGCACCGGCACGCTGACCGAGGACGACATCGTCAAGACGATCGAGTACCTCGTCCACCTGCACGCCGGTGACGAGGGCTACGAGACCGACGACATCGACCACTTCGGCAACCGCCGCCTGCGCACCGTCGGCGAGCTGATCCAGAACCAGATCCGGGTCGGCCTGTCGCGCATGGAGCGCGTCGTCCGCGAGCGCATGACCACGCAGGACGTCGAGGCGATCACGCCGCAGACCCTGATCAACATCCGGCCGGTCGTCGCCTCCATCAAGGAGTTCTTCGGCACCAGCCAGCTGTCGCAGTTCATGGACCAGACGAACCCGCTCGCGGGCCTGACGCACAAGCGCCGGCTGTCCGCGCTGGGCCCTGGCGGTCTGTCCCGTGACCGCGCCGGCATGGACGTCCGTGACGTGCACCCGTCGCACTACGGCCGCATGTGCCCGATCGAGACGCCGGAAGGCCCGAACATCGGCCTGATCGGCTCGCTCGCGTCGTACGGCCGGGTCAACGCGTTCGGCTTCATCGAGACGCCGTACCGCAAGGTCACCGACGGCCGGGTCACGGACACGATCGACTACCTGTCCGCCGACGAGGAGGACCGGCACGTCATCGCCCAGGCGAACGAGATCATCGACGCGCAGGGCAACTTCGTCGAGTCCAAGGTCCTGGTCCGCAAGAAGGGCGGCGAGGTCGACCTGGTCGAGCCCGCCGACGTCGACTACATGGACGT
>Ga0164242_10007133_pt1 | contig 12237 bp, 13 predicted proteins | sample OricomgcompostMG_FD_108783 | JGI IMG/M metagenome (GOLD analysis project Ga0164242, IMG submission 108783) | Miracle-Growth compost microbial communities from Emeryville, California, USA - Original compost - Miracle growth compost (MG) ... | reverse complement strand
AGGCCGTTGCCGAGCTGAACCGCACCTTCAACGAGGTCGGCGTGGTGGTCGTCACCCGCAACCTCGGGCTCACCGTCGCGCAGTCGACCGAGCTTCGGATCAAGATGCGGGAAGCCGGCGCGAGCTACAAGGTCTCGAAGAACAAGCTTGCCAGGATCGCGCTTCAGGACACCGATTATGCCGGGCTCAGCGACCTGCTGACCGGCCCGGTGGGCCTTGCCACCTCGACCGATCCGGTCGCCGCCGCCAAGGTGGTGTCCGAATTCGCGAAGGCCAACGACAAGTTGGAAATCGTCGGTGGTGGCATGGGGGCGACCGTCCTCGACGTCAAAGGAGTCAATGCACTCGCCTCGCTGCCGTCGCTCGACGAGCTGCGCGCCAAGATCGTGGGCCTCGTCCAGGCGCCCGCGACCAAGCTCGCCCAGCTGTCGAACGCGCCCGCCGCGAAGCTCGCGCGTGTGTTCGGCGCCTATGCCGCCAAGGATGCCGCCTGATACGCGATTACGACAAGCGACTATTTTGTTTTGAACCGATTGGGGCGATGCCCCGCATGGAGAATTGAACATGGCTGACCTGAACAAGCTCGTTGACCAGCTTTCCGAACTGACCGTCCTCGAGGCGGCTGATCTTGCCAAGCTTCTCGAAGAGAAGTGGGGCGTCTCGGCTGCCGCGGCCGTCGCCGTTGCCGGCCCGGCCGCCGGTGGTGCCGGCGCTGGCGCCGCCGCTGCGGAAGAGAAGACCGAGTTCGACGTGATCCTGACCGGCGACGGTGGCAAGAAGATCAACGTCATCAAGGAAGTCCGCGCGATCACCCAGCTCGGCCTGACCGAAGCCAAGGCGCTCGTCGAGGGTGCTCCCAAGGCCGTCAAGGAAGGCGTGTCGAAGGACGAGGCCGAGAAGATCAAGGCCCAGCTCGAAGCCGCCGGCGCGACCGTCGAGGTCAAGTAAGTCGCAAGGCTTGCTTCCCGGCGCAGGCCGGGAACCAAGAGCAAAGAAGGGGGGCTTCCTGCAAGGGGAGCCGCCCTTTTTTGTGGATTTTCTCCACCCCGGCGAAGGCCGGGGTCCAGCAACGAGTCGACCGCAACTGGACCCCGGCCCCTTCGCCGGGGCGGCCACTTACGCGATGATTCGACAGGGCGCTCTAACCCAGCGCTTTCTTGAGCAGCTCGTTGACCACCTGAGGGTTGGCCTTGCCGGCCATCGCCTTCATCACCTGGCCGACGAAGAAGCCGAACAACTTGTCCTTGCCGCCGCGGTAATCGGCGACCTTGTCCTCGTTGGCGGCCATAACCTTGGCGATCTCGGCCTCAATCGCGCCGGTGTCGCTGGTCTGCTTCAGGCCGCGCTCCTCGACGATCCTTGCCGGGTCATCGCCGGTTTCGAGCATGATCTCGAACACCTGCTTGGCGAGGCTGCCCGACAGCGTTCCGTCCGCAACCAGGCCGAGCAATTCGGCTGCCTGCGAAGGACTTACCGGGCTTTCCTCGATTCCCTTGCCGAGCCGGTTGAGCGCGCCGAACAGCTCGGACGCGACCCAGTTCGACGCCTGCGCCGGCGCCGCGCCCGCCTCGAGCAGCGCATCGAACCAGCGCGCCGTCTCGACCTCGGCGGTCAGCACGCCGGCGTTGTAGGGCGTGATCCCTTGGCTCAAGTAGCGCGCGCGCTTGGCGTCGGGCAGCTCGGGCAGGCTGGCGCGGCATTCGTCGAGGAACGCATCGTCGAGCTCGAGCGGCAGCAGGTCGGGATCGGGGAAATAGCGATAATCGTGCGCATCCTCCTTCGAGCGCATCGACCGCGTCGTGCCGGTGTCGGGATCGTAGAGCCGCGTTTCCTGGACGATCCTGCCACCGCCCTCCAGCACGTCGACCTGGCGGTTGGCCTCATGCTCGATCGCCTGCATGACGAAGCGCACCGAGTTGACGTTCTTGGTCTCGGTCCGCGTGCCGAACGGCTCGCCCGGCTTGCGGACAGAGACGTTGACGTCGGCGCGCATCGAGCCTTCTTCCATATTGCCGTCGCACGAGCCGACATAGCGCAGGATCGACCGCAGCTTGCGGACGTAAGCGCCGGCTTCGGCAGGCGACCGCATATCCGGCCGGCTGACGATCTCCATCAGCGCCACGCCCGAGCGGTTGAGGTCGACATAGGAGCGCGTCGGATGCTGGTCGTGCATCAGCTTGCCGGCGTCCTGCTCGACATGGATTCGCTCGACGCCGATCCGCTTCGCCGCCTCGTCGATCTCGATCTCGATCGAACCTTCGCCGACAAGCGGATGATAGAGCTGCGAAATCTGGTAACCCTGCGGCAGATCGGCATAGAAATAATTCTTGCGATCGAACCGCGACCATTTGTTGATCGCGGCATCGATCGCCATCCCGGTGCGCACCGCCTGGCGGATGCACTCGCGATTGGGCACCGGCAGCATCCCCGGCATCGCCGCATCGACCAGGCTGACCTGCGTGTTGGGCTCCGCCCCGAACGCGGTCGAGGCGCCCGAAAACAGCTTGGCGTTCGAGGTGACCTGGGCGTGGACTTCGAGGCCGATCACGACCTCCCACTCGCCGGTGGCGCCCTGGATGCGGTAGTCGTTCATACTATGCCTCGATCAGAATAATTGATCGCTTGCTTGCTAATCGCCATGTTTCGCCCAACCTCAAAAGCGATCTTATTGATGCTTTCGTTCTGAGCTGTGATTTTTCCTCCGGCACTCGCTACGTGAAGCCTCAATCCGCCGCCAGCCTCGGTTTCCTTCGTGACAGTGATCGCGACATCGAACTTGATATTTGACGCGAGATGAAACGAAGCTCCATTTCCGCGACCGGAAATTCCATCGGTAATAGCTGCCAACGTGGATGCGATAAAGTCGCTTAGCTCGTCGTTTTTGACGGTCTCACTCACCACCAAGCCTCCGGCCGCGCCGTAAATCCCGCGCGCTGCTCGATCGCCAGCCCCGCATTGAGCACGCCCTGCTCGTCGAGCGGCTTGCCGATGATCTGGAGGCCGAGCGGCAGGCCCTGCTTGTCGAGGCCGCCGGGCACCGACATCGCGGGCAGGCCAGCGAGCGAGCTCGGCACGGTGAAGACATCGTTGAGGTACATCGCCAGCGGATCGCTCTTCTCGCCCAGAGCGAACGCTGCCGAAGGCGCCGTTGGTGTCAGCAGCAGGTCGCAGGTCTCCCACGCAGCCTCGAAATCGCGCGCGATCAGCGTGCGAACCTTCGAGGCTTGCGTGAAATAGGCGTCGTAATAGCCCGCCGACAGGACATAGGTGCCGATCATGATGCGCCGCTTGACCTCGTCGCCGAAGCCGGCGGCGCGAGTCGCGGCGTACATGTCCTGGAGGTTGGCGCCGTCGGGCAGGTCGCGCAGGCCGTAGCGCACGCCGTCGTAGCGTGCGAGGTTGGACGAGGCCTCGGCCGGGGCGATGATGTAATAGGCCGGCAGCGCATACTTGGTGTGCGGCAACGAGACCTCGACGATCTCGGCGTCCGCATCCTTCGCCCAGGCGATGCCCTGCTGCCACAGCGCCTCGATTTCCGAAGGCATCCCGTCGACGCGATATTCCTTGGGAATTCCGATCCGCTTTCCCGTCAGGTTACCTGACAGGCTCGCTTCCCACTGCGGCACGTCGAGCTGGAGCGAGGTCGCGTCCCTGGCGTCGAACCCGGCCATCGCCTCGAGCATGATCGCGCAATCGCGCACGTCGCGCGCCATCGGCCCGGCCTGGTCGAGCGACGAGGCGAACGCCACCACCCCCCAGCGCGAGCAGCGGCCGTAGGTCGGCTTGATCCCGGCGATGCCGGTGAACGCCGCGGGCTGGCGGATCGAGCCGCCGGTGTCGGTGCCGGTCGCCGCCGGGCACAGCCGCGCGGCGATCGCCGCCGACGAGCCGCCCGAGGAACCGCCGGGCGCGAGCGGCGCATTGCCGCCGTCGCTACGCCGCCACGGCGAGATCACATTGCCGAACGCGCTGGTCTCGTTCGACGAGCCCATCGCGAACTGGTCCATGTTGAGCTTGCCGAGCATCCCCGCGCCGGCATCCCACAGGTTTTGCGAGACGGTCGATTCGTAGGGCGGCGTGAAGCCTTCGAGGATGTGGCTCGCCGCAGTGGTGGCGACGCTTTTGGTGCAGAACAGGTCCTTCATGCCGATCGGCACGCCGGCCAAGGACTTCAGTGTCTCGCCCGCGGCGCGTGCCTTGTCGGCCGCGTCGGCGGCAGCAAGGGCGTGATCGGGGGTTTCGACGAGGAAGACGTTGAGCGGCTTGGCGGCGGCGACCCTGGCGACGAACGCCTCGGCCACCTCGCGCGCGGAAAAGGCGCCGGAGCGCACGCCGTCGCGGATGGCGGCGACGCCGAGATCGGTGAGGTCGGTCATGCCTCCCCTCCCGTCACCCCAGCGAAAGCTGGGGTCTCGTGGTGAAGGGCGCTCCCAATGCGGCTTGAGATGCCAGCTTTCGCTGGCATGACGGAGGGGACCATCATTCGATCACCTTCGGCACCGCGAAGAACCCATGCTCGGCCTGCGGCGCGTTGGCCAGCACGGCATCGCGCACGCCGCCGTCGGTGACGACATCATCGCGCAGGCGCAGATGGTTGGGAATGACCGCAGTCATCGGCGCCACCGCCGAGGTATCGACCTCGCCCAATTGCTCGATCCAGCCGAGGATATTGCCCAGCTCGGGTGCGAGCCGGGCGGCTTCGTCGTCGGTGATCGCGATCCGCGCGAGGCTCGCGATCCGCTTCACGGTTGCAGTGTCTACGGACATGAATTTCCCTGTAGCTCGGATCGCACTGCGATCCGACGGGCGGCTAGCACCCCGCAGCGCGACAAGGCAATGGCCTTCGCGCGCACAGGATGATTGCATCGGCCGTCGCCATCATGCACCACGTCGCCCTCGCCATTGGAGTGCCGACTTGGCCCGCAAGTTCCTCTATCTGGTTGCCGTCCTGATCATGCTCGCCGTTGCCGCCCGCCTTGCCTACACCTTCTTCGGTGCGCAGCTGATGCGCACCGCGATGGTGCCGAGCGCGCCGTTCAAGGCCGAGCCGGCGGTCGCGGCCAGCCTCTACGCGCAGCGCTCGATGTGGCTGGCGCGGCCCGACATTCCGAACAATCCCGCGTTGTGGACTCCACCGGGCTATTCGCCGGCCGACCATCCGCCGGCGGCGGTGTTCTTCATCCACCCGACCTCGTACCTCAACCGCGCGCGCTGGAACGCCCCGCTCGACGATGCCGAGGCCAATGCCCGCGCCGCCTTGTTCCTGCGCGGCCAGGCGAGCGCGTTCAACGCCAGCGGCGCGATCTGGGCGCCGCGCTATCGCCAGGCGACCTTCGGCGCCTTCCTGACCGATCAGCCTGAGGCGATGAAGGCACGTGCGCTCGCTTATTCCGACGTGCTGGCCGCGTTCGACGAGTTCCTGAAGGAAATAGGTCCCGACCGGCCGATCATCCTCGCCGGGCACAGCCAGGGCGCGCTGCACCTCACCCACCTGCTTCACGACCGCATCGCCGGCACGCCGCTCGCCAAGAGGATCGTCGCTGCCTATGTCGTCGGCTGGCCGATCTCCAAGACGGCCGATCTGCCCGCACTGGGCCTGCCCGAATGCACGAGCGCCGACGAGTCGGGCTGCATCCTGTCGTGGCAGACCTTCGCCGAGCCCGCCGATCCCTCGCTGATCTTCGACGTGTTCGATCAGACCACCGGCTTCACCGGCCAGTCGCGCAAGGGCACCGCGCTGGTCTGCACCAACCCGCTGACCGGCACGCCCGATGCCGCGGCGCCGGTCGGCGCCAATCTCGGAACGCTCTATCCCGCCGCCGACCTCACCACAGCAGCGATCGTGGCGGGCAAGGTGCCGGCGAAGTGCGAAGGGCGCGGCATCCTGTCGGTCGGCGCGCCGCCGGCGCTGGTCGGCAATTACGTGCTGCCGGGCAACAATTATCATGTGTTCGATTATTCACTGTTCTGGGCGAACGTCCGCGCCGACGCCGCTCGCCGCCTGTCGGCGTTCGACGCACGCTGAAGACAGGATTCGATCCGAACACGGCCGACTCACCTCGGCTGGCCCCGGCGAGGCCACGGCGCGCCCCCTTTTGCGTTGACCTTGTGAGACCAGTTGCGACCTCGGTGCCACCTTTGTTCGAAAAAGGATGCCAAGGAGAGCAATGATGATGATCCGTACCACTGTCGCGCTGCTCGGCGCGACCGCGCTCGGCGCCACCGCGGCGCTGGCGCAGATGACGACGCCGGGCGCCCCTCCGGGGTCGATGCAACAGCAGACGATGCCCCAGCAGCAGATGCCGACGCAGCAACAGACCCCGCCGGAGCAGACGACGCCCGATACGACGGCGCCGTCCTCCACGGCCGCGCTGACCAATGCCGACGTAACCGATACGGACGTCGACCAGTTCGCCACCGCGGTGCTGGCGGTGCAGAAGATCCAGAAGGACACGTCGGTCGCCGACAGCGACAAGCAGAAGAACATGGCCGACGCGGTCAAGCAGGCCGGCCTGACGCCCGAGAAGTTCAATGCGATCGCCAAGGCCTCGCAAGCCGATCCGGCGCTGATGAAGCGCATCCAGACCGCCGCGGCGGCGAAGATGCAGCCGGCGCCGGGCGGCTCGTCGGGTTCCGCCGGCGGCTGATCGTTCCTTCCTTCGCAAGGCGCCCGATCGGCATCCGCGCCGGTCGGGCGCCTTGCGTCCGCCGCCGGGCGCGGTAAGCCCGGCGCGATGATCACCACCGAGCGTGCCGCTTTCCGTGAAGCCCTGCCCGACGGTGGCCGGCTCGCCGGCCTCGATGTCGGCACCAGGACGATCGGCGTCGCGCTGTGCGATGCCGGCTGGCACTTCGCCAGCCCCGCGGAGCTGATCCGCCGCGGCAAGTTCCAGAAGGACAAGGCGACGCTCGCCGATCTGGTTGCGGCGCAGTTGGTGTGCGGGCTGGTGATCGGCCTACCGCTCAATCTCGACGGCTCGGAAAGCCCGCGCAGCCAATCGAGCCGCGCCTTCGCCCGCAACGTCCAGGATTGGGGCCTGCCGATCCTCTTGTGGGACGAACGCTGGTCGACCCAGGCCGTCACCCGCACGCTGATCGAGCAGGACGCCAGCCGCGCGAAACGCGCCGAACTGGTCGACAAGATGGCCGCCGCTTACATCCTGCAAGGGGCAATCGATGCGCTGACGATGGCGTAAAAGTTATGCTGCGTTGCACAATTTCGACTTGATCCCTGTGCACAGTTGCCTAAATCCGCGCCCATGGACGCCAATCGCCTCGTTCTGGAAGCCATCGCCACGCGCAAATGCCTGGAGGGCGTGTACAACCGCCAGGCGGTCAGGCTCGCCCCGCACATTCTCTACACGCGGCACGACGAGCTTTACGTCGACGCGGTGACGATCGAGCGCGACGGCCAGCGCCCGCGCGAGCTCAAGATCGGTTCGTTCAAGGTAACCGGTATCCACGATGTGCGCGTCGGCGAGCAGCCGTTCGAGCCCGAAGCGATCTTCGACCCCACCGCCGAACGCTATGAGGGCGTGACGCTGTTCGCGGTGTGAGATGCGGCAAGGGATAGGGCGTACCATCTGAATGGACGCCTTGCGCCACCGACCCCCGCGCGCTAGGCGGCGCTTTTAATGCCAGCATCCGATCATCGCCCCGCCGCCCAGATCCCAGGCGGCGCCGTTTTCCCGCACCGGCACCTCACCGGCATCGGCGGCCTCCAGCCGCATGAGATCATGTTCCTGCTCGACGAGGCCGAGCAATGGGTCGACTGGAACCGCCGCCACGCCAAGAGCCAGCACCCGCTCGACGGGCTGACGCAGATCAACGCCTTCTTCGAGAATTCGACGCGGACCTTGCTGTCGTTCGAGATCGCCGGCAAGCGGCTGGGCGCCGACGTGGTCAACATGCACGCCGCGCAAAGCTCGGTGAAGAAGGGCGAGACGCTGATCGACACCGCGATGACGCTGAACGCGATGCGCGCCGACGTGATCGTCATCCGCCACATGGCGAGCGGCGCCGTGCAATTGATCGCCGACAAGGTCGATTGCGCCGTCCTCAACGCCGGCGACGGCGCGCACGAGCACCCCACCCAGGCGCTGCTCGACGCGCTGACCATCCGCCGCCGCCGCGGCAGCGTCGCCGGCCAGCGCGTGGTGATCTGCGGCGACCTGCTGCACAGCCGAGTCGCGCGCTCCAACATCCTGTCGCTGACCGCGCTTGCCGCCGAGGTGCGAGTCTGCGCGCCCTCGACGCTGATGCCGCCGGCGATCGAGCGGATGGGCGTCACCCCCTTCACGGATTTCGATGCCGCGCTCGACGGCGCCGACGTGGTGATGATGCTCCGCCTCCAGAACGAGCGGATGAATGGCGGTTTCATTCCTTCGACCCGCGAATACCACCTCCGCTACGGCCTCACCCTCGATCGCCTCGCACGGGCGAAGCCCGACGCGCTGGTCATGCACCCCGGCCCGATGAACCGCGGCGTCGAGATCGCCTCCAATGTCGCCGATCATCCCGAACGCTCGGCGATCACCGAGCAGGTCGAGATGGGCGTCGCGGTCCGCATGGCGTGCCTCGACGTGCTGACCAGGCGAGCGCGCGGCGTGGAGGGCTGGGCATGAGCCTGCACCCGCTCGCCTTCCTCAACGCCGAGCTGGTCTGCCCCGAGCGTGGCGTCGGCACCGGCGGTCTGCTGGTCCAGAACGGTGCGGTCGCCGCGGTCGGCACGTTCGACGTGCCCGCCGATGCCGAGACGATCGATTGCAAGGGCCACATGCTGGCGCCCGCGATCGTCGACCTGGGCGTGTTCGCGATCGACCTCGACGCCTTCCATGCCGGCGGCATCGTCCGCGTCGGGCTGATGCCCGATCAGTCGCCGGTGCTCGACGATCCCGGCATCGTCCAGCGCGCCGCGCTGATCGGCAAGCCCAAGCTGTGGATTCACCCGCTCGCCGCCGCGACCAAGGGCCTCGCCGGCACCGATCTCGCCGAGATGGCGATCAACCGGGGGGCCGGCGCACGCGCCGTCGCCACCGGCCGGCATTGGATCGCCGACTCGGGTGTGATGCGCAAGGTGCTGGCCTATGCGCACGACCTCGGCCTGGCGGTCGTCTCCCATGCGGAGGACGGCGGCCTCGCCGCCCATGCCGTCGCCACCGCCGGCGAGACGGCGACCCGGCTCGGCCTCGCCGCAGCGCCCGCGCTCGCCGAGCCACTGGCGATCGCGCGCGACCTGATGCTCGCCGAGGAAACCGGCGCGCGGCTTCACATCCGGCAGGTGACGACGGCGCAGGGCTGCGATCTGGTGCGCGCGGCCAAGCAGCGCGGGGTGAAGGTGACGTGCGGCATCACGCCGACTCACCTGCTGCTCAGCGACATCGCAATGACCGATTTCCGCACCTTCGCGCATGTATCGCCGCCGCTCAGGAGCGAGGCCGATCGCCAGGCGGCGCTGGTGGCGGTCGCCGACGGCACGATCGACGTGCTCGCCTCGGGCCACGACCCACGCGGACCGGAGGAAAAGCGCCTGCCCTTCGCCGATTCGACGCCCGGTGCCGCCAATGCCGAGCTGCTGCTCGCGCTCGCGCTCGGGCTGGTCCGCGACGAGCGGCTGCCGATCGAGCGGCTGATCGCGCTGCTCTCCGCCAATCCGGCCGGGGTGCTGGGCCTCGACGCCGGCACGCTGGCGATCGGCGCGCCCGCCGACCTGATGCTGGTCGACCGCGACGCGCCGTGGAAGATCGACGCCGACCGGATGCGCGCCAAGGCCGGCAACACGCCGTTCGACGGCTTGCCGGTTCAGGGCAAGGTGCTGCGACTGTTCAAGGGCGGCGCGGCGCTGGTTTGAGGGGGGCGGGCCGCACAAATCCCGTTCGCTTTGAGCGAAGTCGAGAAGCTTTGCCGAGCGGAGCCGAGGCATTTCTCGCTGCGCTCAAAACGGTGTCTCGACTTCGCTCGACATGAGCGGAAGAGAATCACGCGCTCAGCGCGAGGCCAGCTCGGTCCCCTTGCTCACCCATTGGGCGACCTGGTCGCCGGCGCCGGTGCGGATGAAGCAGCGGCCGCCGTGCGCGCGATACTGGTTGCACAGGTGGCGCGCATCCGTCTTGCTGAAGCCGCCGACCGACAGCCGGTAGTAGGTCGTGCCGCCCTGGGTGAAGTTCATGCCCTGCGGCGTCCGCTCGGCGAAGGCAGGGAAGCGGCGCGCGGCGCGCACCCAGCCGTCATGCGCGACCGCGGCATTCTCATAGGCGCCGAGCTGGACGTAATAGTCGCCGCTGCTGAGCGGGCGCGGCTCGGGCTTGGCGGCGGCTTTCGCCACCACGGCAACGGGATGCGGCGTCGCGGCCGGTGCGGCCGGCAATTGCTGCACCACTTCGTGCCGCGGGCCGAAAACGACCTGCGCCACCTGCCGCGGCTTGGCTTCGGCGGCGGGCGCCGCGGGGGCCGGCGCTGCGGCAGCGACGACCGGCGCCGGCGCGGCATCGGTTGCAGGAGTGGCCGGTGCAGCATCGGCGACGGCAACCGGCGCGCTCGGCGCGTTGAGCGCCAGCGCGATCGGCTGGCCGGGATCGCGGCTCGCCTTGACGCCGAGCAGCGCGGCGACCTGATCGGAGGCGGCATGGGGCTGGGCGAGCTGAGCCCACTCCCCGAGCCGCTGGTCGACCTGAGCCGGCGACAGATCCATGCCGACGATGACGCGCGCGTCGCGCCAGTCGCCCGCCAAAGCGAAGGCGAGAGCGAGGTTCTGCCGCGTCCTGGCATCGGCCCCCGGCTGGCGGGCGGCGGGCAGCAGGATCGCGACGGCATCCTTGGGATCACCGGCCAGTGCCAGCGCGAGCCCACGGTCGCTCACCGGGATCGCCGCAGCATGATCGTTGAGTGTCTTGCGCGCCGTCGTCCAATCGCCCTCGGCGATCTCGGCCAGCGCCAGGTTGAGCGCGGCGCGCGCATTGTTCGGATCGAGCGTCAGCGTGTCGGCGAATGCCTGGTGCGCCGAGCCGAAGCGCCCGGCCTGCAGGTAGCTCTGGCCGAGCAGCGCGCGATAGCTGGCGTCGCGCGGCTGCAGCGCCACCGCTGCCTCGGCGTATTCGACCGCCTTGTCGCCGTTCTTCTTCGCCAGCTCCTTGCCGGCCTTGGCGGCGAGATCGGCGGCCTGCGCGTCGATCTTGCCGGCATCGCGCGAACTGGCCGAGGCGAGTCCCTGGCCGTGCGTGCAGCCGACCATCGTGCCGCCGAGCAGCAGCGCCGACAGGCCGAACGTCATGACGACTCGAGAGTTCATCGGATCAATCCCCCTGATGCTTGCCGCGCTTCGCGGGCAGCGCGCTGGCCAGCTCCTCGACCTCGGGCAGCGAGGCGAGCAGCGCATCGAGCGCCTCGGTAACGAGCGCCTGCGCCGAGCGATCGCACAGCGCGCTCGCCAGCCTGAGCTTCAGATGCCGCTCGGCATCGAGTCGCAGCGTGAAGGCCGACTTGCCCTTCGTCTGCCTGGCGCGGACCCGGCGGCCGATGCGAGTCAGCGCCGCCGTCGTCATCGCCGGCTCGGCCGGCTTGGCGACCGGCAGCACGACCTTGGGCTTGGGCGCTTCGATCTCGTCCTTCAGCACCTTGCGCTCGCGCAGCACCGGCGGAACCGGAACGGGCGCCTCGTGCGCAGGCTCGACCGGGCGAACCGCCGGATCGCCCTGGCCCATGTCGTTCCAGCCGAGATCATCGATCTGGTCGGCAAGGTTGCCGAAGCCGGAGAAACCCTGCGGCCGCATCGCCGGCCGCGCCTGGCCCTTGCGGGCGAGTAGGCTCGACGAAAGCGACGCTTGCGGTTTGGGCTGTCCCATCATCGCCGCCATCTCAGCTCACCACCCGGCGGCCGAAGCCGCTCATCGGCCGCTGCGCGACATAGCCGGGGTTCGCGGCGGGCGCGGCGAACACAGTGCGACGGAAATTCTTTTCGAGGCGATCGGAGATATAGGCCCACAACGCCTCGATCTCCTGCGCCGAGCGGCAATTTGGCTCGAGCTCCATCACCGTGCGGCCATCGATCATTGAGCCGGCGAAATCGGTGCGGTGATGAACGGTGATCGGCGCGACGGTGCCGTGCTGCGATAGTGCGACGGCGGCCTCCGAGGTGATCCGGGCCTTGGGCGTGGCGCCGTTGACGACGAAGATCAGCGGCTTCCCCGCGCGGTCGCACAGATCGACGGTGGCGCCGACCGCGCGCAGGTCGTGCGGGCT
>Ga0164242_10007132_pt1 | contig 12239 bp, 12 predicted proteins | sample OricomgcompostMG_FD_108783 | JGI IMG/M metagenome (GOLD analysis project Ga0164242, IMG submission 108783) | Miracle-Growth compost microbial communities from Emeryville, California, USA - Original compost - Miracle growth compost (MG) ... | reverse complement strand
TCCCGACATCGTGTTCGAGCATCCCGGCCGCGAGACGTTCGGCGCGTCGGTCTACGTCGCGCGCAAGGGCGGCACGATCATCACCTGCGCCTCGACCTCGGGATATCTCCACCAGTACGACAACCGCTACCTGTGGATGACGCTCAAGCGCATCGTCGGCTCGCACTTCGCGAACTACCGCGAGTCCTGGGAGGCCAACCGGCTCATCAGCAAGGGCCACATCCACCCGACGGTGTCGCGCGTCTACCCACTCGCCGACACCGGCCAGGCGGCGCTCGACGTGCACAAGAACCTGCACCAGGGCAAGGTCGGCGTCCTGTGCCTGGCGCCCGAGGAAGGCTTGGGAGTGTCCGACCCCGAGCTGCGCGCGCAGCACATCGACGCGATCAACCGCTTCCGAAACCGCTGAGAAGCAGCCCGTCCGGCGGCCGGCAGGGTGGCCCGCCTTGCCGCCGGATGGGACAATTCGCTCCATGACGGAACACCCCTCCGACCTGCTCCCCCTCTATGAGTCGAGCCGCGGCTTCGACACGGCGATGCGCGGCTACGACCGCGCCCAGGTCGATCGCGAGATCACCCGGCTCGACGACGAGCTGCGCAGCATCGCCACCGAACGCGACGACGCCGCCACCCGCAACGCCGACCTCGCCGCCCAGCTCGCGAGCACCCAGGCCCAGGTCGAGTCGCTGCGCCGCCAGCTGCACGCCGCCACCGAGGCCGTCACCGCGGACAACGTCGACGAGCACGTCAAACGCACGCTCGACACCGCCAAGGCCGACGCGGCCAAGCTCCGGCAGGAGGCCGCCACCGAGGCCGAGGCCACCCGCAACGACGCGGCCGACGCCGCGGCCCGCATCCGCGCGACAGCGCAGGGCGAGGCCGACCGGATCGTCGAGGAGGCCACCGCCAAGCAGATCGAGGCCGACGAGACCTACCGCCGCCGCATCGCCGAGGCGCAGGCCCACCGCGGGCAGGTCGAGGCCGAGTTGGCCGCCTCGCTCGCCCGCACCCGCGACGCCGAGGCGGCGCTGTCGGCCGAGGCGGAGGCCGAGCGCACCCGGCTGTCCACCGAGGCCGAAGCTGAGCGAGCCCGGCTCAACGCCGAGCACGAGGCCGAGCGCGCCCGGCTCGACGCCGAGCACGAGGCCACCCGCAAGCAGGTCGACGACGACTTCGAGATCACCATGCGGCTGCGCCGTACGAAGGCGCACGAGGAGCAGACGCAGCGCAAGGCCGAGGCCGACGCCGCCGCGGCCCGCACGGTGGCCGACGCCCAGGCCCGCGCCGAGCAGCTCGTCGCCGACGCCACCCACGAGGTGCGCCGCCTGCACGGCGTCCGCAACGACACGCACGCCCAGCTCAGCACGCTGCAGGCGCAGCTCGGGTCGGCGCTCGGGCAGTCGCTGGCCGCCACGCCGGACGAGCCGGAGCTGCCCCCGTCGGCCGCGCCCGAGGCCTGACCGAGGGCCGGGCCGGCTGTCTCAGGCCTCGAGGACGTGGCGCAGGAACAGCTGCGGGTCGTCGAGGAAACCGTGCCAGTTCTGCACGAGGTCGAGCTTGGCCCACTGGCGCTGCGCCATGCCCCACGGCCCGACCTCGTAGATCGTGGCTCCCGGTGCCGCGGCGACCACCGGTGAGTGGGTGGCGACGATCGCCTGCTGGTCGCCGGTGCGGGCCATCGCGGCGAGTTGGCCGACGAGCGCCAGGCAGCCGGTGAACGACAGCGCCGACTCCGGCTCGTCGAGGACGTAGAGGCCCGGGCCGGAGAACCGGCTGGCGAGGACCTCGAGGAACGACTCGCCGTGGCTCAGTTCGTGGAACGGCTCGGTGACGACCGGTGGTGCGGCGTCGACGAACTGCGGCCCGGGCGGGTTGCGTTCGAGGTAGCTGTAGAAGCCGTGCATGGTCTCGGCGCGCAGGAAGAACCCCCAGCGCGTCGCCCCCGCCCCGCGCTGCAGGTCGAGCGCGCGCCACAGCGGCGACTCGGTGACGCGCGAGGTGTGTCGGGCACCGGTGGAGCCGCCTTCCGGTGACATGCCGTACGCCTGCGCGATGCCCTCGACGAGGGTCGACTTGCCCGAGCCGTTCTCGCCGACGAGCACGGTCACTGCACCGAGCGCGAGCCCGTCGTCGAGCAGCTGTTCGACGCACGGCACGGTGAACGGCCAGGCGTGCTCGTCCAGCTCGCGCAGCGCGTGGCGATCCGCGCTCACCCGTTCGACGGGCAGACGCTGACGGGTGGCCATACCGGGAGTAGATCAGGTGACAGTGCCGCTCACAGCCCAGCCGTGCCCATGACATGCACGTTGTCCTCGCCCACTGGCGTGCATCACATGGGCACGGTGCTCTCGGGCCCGGCTCGCGCCGGCTACGAGCGTCAGCGGTGCTCGCGGGCGGCCCAGCAGCCGGAGTGCCAGTGGCGGCGGTCGTCGGTGCCGGTGAGGTCGTCCGGCCACGCCACGACGTGCGGCCGCCCCGGCGGGATCTCCTGCTGGCAGCCGGGGCACCGGTACGCCTTGAGCGCCGCGGAGCCGGTGACCGCCCGCACCAGGTACTCCGCACCCCGGAACTCGACCCTGCGGGTGTCGCCGGCGGTGGACAAGGGCCGTGGATCGGCGCCCTGGCGACGGTTCCGACGTGCCACCACTCGACCCTATCCGCGGCCCGGGCGGCTCAGTAGTCGCGGAAGCCCTTGCCGGTCTTGCGGCCGAGGCGGCCGGCCGTGACCAACTGCTCGAGCAGCGGCGCCGGGGCGAACCCCGGCTCACGGAACTCGGTGTAGAGCTCGCGCTCGATGGCCAGCGAGACGTCGTTGCCGACGACGTCGAGCAGCTCGAACGGGCCCATCGGGTATCCGCAGCCGACCTTCATCGCCGAGTCGATGTCGTCGGCTGTGGCGTAGTGGGCCTCGAGCATCTTGATCGCGTCGTTGAGGTACGGGAACAGCAGCGCGTTGACGATGAAGCCCGCGCGGTCACCGCAGCGCACCGCGTGCTTGCCGACGCTGGCGCACACCTCGAGCACCGTGGCCTCGACGTCGGGCGCGGTGGACACGGTGGTGACGACCTCGACGAGCCGCATGACGGCGGCCGGGTTGAAGAAGTGCATGCCGATGACGTCAGCCGGTCGCGAGGTGGCGGTGGCGATGGCGATGACCGGGAGCGAGGAGGTGGTGGTGGCGAGAACGGCGCCCGGCCTGCAGACCTCGTCCAGCGCGCCGAACATCGCCTGCTTGACGTCGAGCTCCTCGGCGATCGCCTCGACGACGAGGTCGACGTCACCGAGGGCGTCGACGGTCTGCGCGCCGGTGACGCGGCCCAGGGCGGCGTCACGCTTGTCCCCGGCGAGCTTGCCGCGGGCGACCGCCTTGTCCAGCGACTTGGTGAGCGCGGCGAGGACGCCCTCGACCTTGGCCTGGCTGCGGGCCACGAACGTGACGTCGTAACCGGCCTTCGCGAACACCTCGATGATGCCGGTGGCCATCGTGCCCGAGCCGACCACACCGACCTGCTGCACGGTGCGGGCGCCCTGGATCTCGGCGTCGAGCGACGGGGTGAGCGCGTCGGCGACGACCTTCGGCGAGTCGGGCGCCTCGTAGGTGTAGAAGCCGCGGCCGGACTTCCGCCCCAGCAACCCGGCCATGATCATCTGTTTGAAGATGGGGCTCGGGGCGTGCAGCCGGTCGCGGCCCTGCTTGTACATCGTGTCGAGGATCTCGTAGGCGGTGTCGAGCCCGATCAGGTCGCACAGCGCCAGCGGCCCCATCGGCAGGCCGCAGCCGAGCTTCATCGCCGCGTCGATGTCCTCGCGGCTGGCGTAACGCGACTCGTACAGCGACACCGCGTGGTTGAGGTAGCCGAACAACAGGGCGTTGGCGATGAAGCCCGCGCGGTCGCCGATCGTCACATCCGTCTTGCCGAGCCGCTGCACGAAGGCCTCGACGTCGTCGACGACGTGCTGCTCGGTGACGACGGTGCGCACGACCTCGACCAGCTTCATGACCGGCGCCGGGTTGAAGAAGTGCATGCCGACGACCTTGCCGGGGCGACCGGTGGCCACCGCGATCTCGGTGATGGACAGCGAGGAGGTGTTGCTGGCCAGGATCGCCTCCGGCTTGCAGATGCCGTCGAGTTCGCTGAAGATCGCGCGCTTGAGCTCGAGCTGCTCCGGGACCGCCTCGATGACGAAGTCGACGTCGGCCAACGCCTTGAGGTCGGTGCCGAACGTGATGCGGCCGAGCAGGTCTGCCTGCTCCTCGGCGGTGAGCTTGCCGCGCTCGACGGCGCGGCCGGTGGAGCCGTCGATGTGCCCGCGCCCGCGGGAGACGGCGGCGTCGTCCTTGTCGATCGCGACGACGGTGAGACCGTTACGGGCGAGGACCTCCACGATCCCGGCACCCATGGTGCCGAGCCCGACCACGCCAACCTGCTGGAACTCGCGAGCCATCTACCCGTCCTTCCGAAGTGCGGTTACTCGGCGGTAGACCATAACGCGGCCGACGCTGCGGACCGGCTGCGATGCGGGTCATGTCACGTCTGCCTGCCGCAGGCCGTCAGCGGCTGAACCGGGCGATGGCCTCGGCGAGGAGCGGGCTGCGGGTCGAGGCCGCCTGGGCCCAGCCCTCGAAGTCGACCGTCTCGTCGAACCCGCCGGGCTCGGCGATACCGATGGCCCGCTTGATGTCGCGGGCGAGCGCCGGGTCGACCGCCGCCCAGCGCGTGGCCGTGTCCAGAGCGGTGGCGAGCGGGTCGTCGACCACGTCGAGGACGAGCCCGAGGCGCAGCGCCTCCTGCGCGTCCAGCATCTGGCCGTCCATGATCAGCTGCATCGTGCGCTGCCGGCCGAGCGCCTGGGTCAGGAACCAGGTGCAGCCGCCACCCGGGTGCAGACCGAGCTTGGTGAACGTGACGCCGAAGCGCGCCTTGGGGCCGGCGATGCGGACGTCGCAGGACATCGCGAGGTTGACGCCCGCTCCGACGGCCGAGCCCTGGACGGCGGCGATGGTCGGGATCTCCAGGCGCTTGACGCGCAGGAAGCTGTCGTAGATCGCGCGCAGCCGGGCGCGGATGGTGGTGGTGTCCTGCTCGGCCACCTGGCCGAAGACGGCGGGCAGATCCGCGCCGGCGCTGAACCCGGGGCCGTTGCCGGTGACGACCAGCACCCGCGCGTCGGCGTCGCGGGCCACCCCGTCGACCGCCGCGCCGAGTTGCTCCTGCAACTCCGGTGACAGGGCGTTGCGCCGGTCGGGGTCGTCGAGGGTCAGGACGCGGACGCCGTCGGCGGGGCCGTCGGCCAGGTGCACGAGAGACATGCCGGCACTGTATCGAGGCAGTCGCTAGCCTCTGTTTCGTCCATCGATTTGTCCGAAACGTTTGTCTTGAGAGGACCGCGATGTCGCGCCGATCCTGGGGTCTCGTCCTGACAGCCACGCTCGCCGTGGGTGTCGCGCTGTCGGCGTGCTCGTCGTCCGGCTCCGGGCCGAGCGTGCCGTCGAGCGACCTCGGCAAGGCGCTGGCCCAGGTGACGGCGGGCAAGTCCCTGCCGGACATCGAGTTCGGCCGGCCGGCCGCGATCCTGACCGCCGACGGCGGCAAGCAGACGGGTCCGTACTCACGGGCCGGCGGCTACGGTACAGGCGAGCTCGCGAGCTACGCCACGATCACGCCCGGCGCCCTCGGCTTCAACGCCCTGCAGGCGACGTGGGCGGTCACGGCCGGCGAGCCGCCGCGCAGCGGCACCTTGCTCGCGGGCCTGCCCTCGCTGTCGAGCGTCGGCGCCAAGTCGACGGCGCTCGGCGCGACGAAGCACACGAGCGGGTCGCAGACGGTGTACCGGTTCCGCGCCGACAACGCCGTCTCGCTGAGCGATCGGCTCGCTAAGGCGTTCAGCGGCGGTCTGTCGCCGAATGTGCTCAGCGTCGACGGCTCGGACCTACGGGTTGCGCGCGCAGTGGCCGGGCTGGACCTGGTGTCCGGCGGCGACCCGACGCTGGCGGGCGACAAGGCGTACACGGCACTCGCCCGCTGCCTGGACGACCCGCTGGCGGCGATGCTCACCGCGTCGATCCCGAAGCCCACGCGCCAGACTCCGGCAACGACCACACCCCCGACGCCGGGTGTGCGGGCGGTGGCGGTCGGCCTGAGCGGCTCGCAGGGCGTGCGGCCCACCGAGCAGCTGTGCGTCGCGGCCGACACCGGCAAGCACGCCACTGACATCGCCGCCTCGATCCGCAAAGCCCTGGCGTCAGGCAGGTCGCATCAGGCGAACGAACCGTGGACGGATCTACTAAGCAATGTCTCGGTCTCGACATCAGGATCACTCGTCACGGTCACGGCACATCCGAAGCAGAGCGTCGGCGGCGTCCTGCTGACCGCGCTGGCCAACGCCGACCTGCCGGGCCTCAGCGGTTAGAGCCGACCCCTCGCCGACAGCTCGGGGAATCCGCCGCGCGGTGCTTGCCGAGCCGAAGACGTAGGCCGACATGTCGGCGTTCGCACCGGACACGCTGGCGGTGCGCAGTTACCCGTCGCGTTACTCGGCGGGCCCCTCCTGCAGCTCGCCGTCAGCGAGCGCGATCTGCCAGAGGTAGTCGTTGTAGGAGTCGTGGTAGCTGTCGCCATGGCTGCGCACCGGCCGGTCGCCGCTGGTCGGGATGACGTATCCGCGGTAGACCTGCGGCGCGTCGGGCGTCGAGGAGGGCGCGACCAGCAGGGCCTCACCCGGGACCACCGGCGCCTGCGCTCCGGCCCGGACCACGGCACCGCCGGGGGTAGCAGCGGCGCCGCTCTGCGCGACGACGACGCCGCTGGTGCGGCGGTCGGCCGGTGGGCGGCGCGCCAGCCACACGGCCCGGCCCCAGAAGAACAGCGCGCACGCCGCGAACAGCCACCACTGCAGCCAGTAGCCGAAGTTCTGCAGGTCGAAGCCCTTGGAGTCCGACACGCTCAGCTGCCACAGGCCGAGCCACACCATGACCCCGGCCAGCGCCCAGGTGATGACGTGGAACAGGACCCACCGCGGTCGCAGTAGGGTGCGGCCGGCGATCGGGGCGTCGGCGCGGATCGGCTCGCCTGCCCGGGCCAGCAACGCCGACGCTGCGGCATCGAGTGCCGCCAGGCGGCGCGCTTCACTGTGGCGGGCGCGGGCCGCGGGCACAGAAGTACCGGTGTCCGGCACCTGTCCTTCGTCGCTCACTGCGCCCTCTTCCCAGAGCCGGCAGCGCGACCGGCCCGGTCATCACGCTAACAACGCAAGTCAACGCCCCGCCCGCCCGGGGCGACAACCGGACACGGCGAAGTCACAGCCATCACGCGTCGAGTAACGCGCCGTCGCCGATTCGGCGGCCGCCGCAGCGTGGTCGACCGGAGTCGCACTTCTTCCAACCGCATGGCTGAACGTCGGCGAGGTCACGGACTGTTCGGCAGGCGGCGCACCACCTCTGCCAGGGTCGCCTCGATCGAGTCGAAGCGACCGTCGACCCTGTCGAAGCGCGACTCGATCATGTCCAGACGCTGCGTGTGCACCTGCTGGGTGCCCCTGAGCTCGGCCAACGCCGCGTCGACCCTGTCGAAACGCTGGGTGTGCTCGGCGATCAGGTCATAGATCGAGTTGGTGTCGTTCTCCAGACGTGAGACGCGGAGCTCGATCTGGGGATCGCTGGTCATCCGGCTACCGTAGGCCGCGGGCAGCGGACCTGCCAGGCGGCACGTCCGGCCTGTGGACAACGGGCCCAGCCTGCCGGACATCGCGACTCAGAACAGGCGCTGGGAGGGGTCGTCGATGCCACGCAGCGCGTCGTAGTCGAGCACCAGGCACTGGATGCCGCGGTCCTCGGCCAGCGTCCGCGCCTGCGGCTTGATCTCCTGCGCCGCGAACACGCCACGCACCGGCGCCAGCAGCGGATCCCGGTTCAGCAGGTCGAGGTAGCGGGTCAGCTGCTCGACCCCGTCGATCTCGCCGCGGCGCTTGATCTCGACCGCGACGGCCGCGCCGTCAGGATCGCGGGCGAGGATGTCCACCGGCCCGATCGGCGTCGGAAACTCGCGCCGCACCAGCCGGTAGCCCTCGCCGAGGGTATGGATGTGCTCGGCCAGCAGCTTCTGCAGGTGCGCCTCGACGCCGTCCTTCACCAGGCCCGGGTCGACGCCCAGGTCGTGGGCGCTGTCGTGCGCGATCGCGTGAATCGTCACGATCAACTGCTCGCCCGCCTTGTTGGTGACCGTCCACGTGGCCTCGGCGCCGGTGCCCTCGGCGGGCGGCCCCTCCACCAGCGTGCACGGCGGGCTCATCCAGTTCAGCGGCTTGTACGAGCCGCCGTCGGAGTGCACCAGCAGCGAGCCGTCTGCCTTGACCAGCAACAGCCGGGTGGCCAGCGGGAGATGCGCGGTCAGCCGGCCCACGTAGTCGACCGAGCAGCGGGCAATCACCAGACGCACGGGCGGTAACGCTACCGGTCGATTCGTCGACGCCGAGGGACAGCCCGGCGTCAGGCGTGCGCGGCCTCGATCGCGTCGACGATCTGGCTGAGCACGTCGGTGATCTCGAAGTCCTTGGGCGTGAACACCCGGGCGACGCCGGCCGCGCGCAGCGCCGGGGCGTCGACCTCGGGGATGATGCCGCCGACGATGACGGGCACGTCGTCCAGACCGTTCTCCCGCAGGCCGGCCACCACGTCCGGCACCACCGACAGGTGCGAGCCGGACAGGACGGACAGCCCGACGACGTCGACGTCCTCCTCCACCGCCGCCGAGACGATCTGCGCCGGCGTCAGCCGGATGCCGGAGTAGACGACCTCGAACCCGGCGTCACGGGCGCGGACGGCGATCTGCTCCGCGCCGTTGGAGTGGCCGTCCAGGCCGGGCTTGCCGACGAGGAACTTCAGCGGCCGCCCGTACCGCTCGCCGAGCGCGCGGACCCGCCCCTGCACCTCGGCCAGCGAGCCCTCGTGCCCGCCGCCGCTGGCGCCGGCGACGCCGGTCGGCGGGCGGTACTCGCCGAACACCTCGCGCAGCACCCCCGCCCACTCACCGACGGTAACGCCGACGCGGGCGCAGGCCAGCGAGGCCGCCATCAGGTTCTGCTCGGTCTTGGCCGCGTCGCGCAGCCCGCCCAGCGCCGCGTCGACGTCGGACTGATCGCGGCCGGCCCGCCACGCCGAGACGGCGGCCTTCGCCGACTCCTCGACGGCGGGGTCGACGGTGAGGATGCCGCCGTCGGCGCCACCGACCAGCGGATTCGGCTCCGACTCGGTGTAGGAGTTGACGCCGACCACGATGTCCTCACCGGATTCGAGGCGCCGGCGCCGCAGGGCCAGCGACGACACGAGCGCCGACTTCAGGTACCCGGACTCGACGGCCGCCACCGCGCCGCCCATCTCGAGGATCCGGTCGATCTCGGCGCTGGCGCCGGCCTTGATCTCGGCGACCTTCGCCTCGACGACGTGCGAGCCGTCGAACAGGTCGTCGTACTCCAGCAGGTCGGACTCGAAGGCGAGCACCTGCTGCATGCGCAGCGACCACTGCTGGTCCCAGGCGCGCGGCAGGCCCAGCGCCTCGTTCCACGCCGGCAGCTGCACCGCGCGGGCCCGGGCGTCGCGCGAGGCCGTGACGGCGAGCATCTCGAGCAGGATCCGGTAGACGTTGTTCTCCGGCTGCGCCTCGGTCAGGCCGAGCGAGTTCACCTGCACGCCGTAGCGGAACCGGCGCTGCTTGGCATCGGTGACTCCGTAGCGCGACAGGGTGAGCTCGTCCCACAGCTGGCCGAACGCGCGCAGCTTGCACATCTCCTCGACGAACCGCACGCCGGCGTTGACGAAGAAGGAGATGCGGGCGACCACGTCACCGAACTTGTCGGCCGGCACCTGCCCCGAGTCGCGCACGCTGTCCAGCACGGCGATCGCCGTACACAGCGCGAACGCGACCTCCTGCACGGGCGTCGCGCCGGCCTCCTGCAGGTGGTAGCTGCAGACGTTGATGGGGTTCCACTTCGGCACGTTCACGACCGTGTAGGCGATCATGTCGGTGATCAGCCGCAGCGACGGGCCGGGCGGGAACACGTACGTCCCGCGCGACAGGTACTCCTTGATGATGTCGTTCTGCGTCGTGCCCGACAGCTCGGCGAGCACTTCGTGCTCGTCAAGACCCCGTGTCCGTGCTTGTTCAGCGGCCACCGACAGGTAGAGCGCCAGCATGTACATCGCCGGGGCGTTGATCGTCATCGACGTGTTCATCTGGTCGAGCGGGATGCCGTCGAACAGCGTCCGCACGTCTCCGATGTGCGAGATCGGCACGCCGACCTTGCCGACCTCACCGCGGGCCAACTCGGCGTCCGGGTCGTAACCGGTCTGCGTCGGCAGGTCGAACGCGACCGACAGGCCCGTCTGCCCCTTGGCGAGGTTGCGGCGGTACAGCGCGTTCGAGGCCTCGGCCGAGGAGTGGCCGGCGTAGGTGCGCATCAGCCAGGGGCGGTCGCGCTGGTCGTCCGTGGGGAATGGCATGGCAGTGGCACCTCTCGAGGCCGGATTGGCGGAGTGTATGACGCGGCGGCGGGCGATCGCGGCTTTTCGCCGGCGCACTGTGTCCGACTTCGCAGGCTCGCGGCCAGCCGCGCGCGGCGCACAATGGGGTGGTGGGAAACGATCCGTCGGCCGTGTTCGTCGCGGTCGGCGCCGTGCTCCTGCTCGGGCTGGTCGTGCGCTGGATCTTCCGGCCGTCCCGTCCCCGGTCCGCGCGCCCCGAATCTGGGGCTGCTGACCGTCGTGGCGACCGGCCTGACCCGCCAGGAGGCGCTCCAGCAGCGGGCCAAACTGGGCGAAGCGGACATCCGTTCGTCGATGTCGCGGCGCCGCGACGGCCTGCTCGACGTACTCGTCTTCCACGACGACGCCGACACGGCGCGGCTGCTGCTGGACCACTGATCCCGTGCCCCGCGGCTGAGAGGCCGCCCTGGCCGGGCCCTGGCAACCTCTAAGGTCTGCGAAATGACCTCACCGTTTCGGCACTCGAGCGACGAGTTCACCCCGCGCCAGTGGAGCGGGGCCTGGCTGGTACACCTGTTCACCACGCTGGGCATCGTCGCCGCGATGCTGTCGTTGCGGGACGTGCTGGTCGGCAAGCCGGACTACGCGATCGCCTGGATGCTGCTAACCCTGCTCATCGACGGGGTGGACGGCCCGATCGCCCGGGCGCTGGAGGTGGAGCGGCGGGTGCCGCTCATCGACGGCTTCCTGCTCGACCTGATCATCGACTACGTCACCTGCGTCATCGTTCCGGCCTGTTTCATGTACCAGTTCAAGGTCGTTCCGCAGAACAACTTCGGCATCTTCGTCCTGTGCGTGCTCGTGTTCACGTCCGCCATCTGGTTCGCGCGCAAGGACATGGAGACCGAGGACCACTGGTTCCGCGGCTTCCCCGCGGCGTGGAACATCGTCGGCCCGGTCCTGTTCCTGCTCGACACCCGCACCTGGCTGGGCGCCACGATCACCCTCGTCCTGTCGGTGCTGCAGCTGACCAACATGCCCTACCCGCACATCGCCCGCGCGCGGTTCATGCGCTGGTTCACGGTCGTCGGCACCATCCTGTGGGTGGGCGGAGTCGCGATCGGCACCGTCGCCTACCCGACGCACTACTACTTCGTCCGGGTGATGATCTACCTGGGCAGCGCCTACTTCATCGCCCTCGCGGCCATCAAGTGGTGGCGCGACCGGCGGTACGGGCCGCCCACACCGAAGCTGCCCGACGCGGCGCGCGACGCCCAGCACGCGGAGTGACGGCTCAGCTGCCGAAGGCGGTCGACTCGGCGCGCTCCACGGTGGCGCCGAGCGCGCGTAACTGCTCCTCCAGCCGGACGTAGCCGCGGTCGATGTGGTGCACCTCCGCCACCTCGGTGACGCCGTCAGCCACCAGGCCGGCGATCACCAGCCCCACGCCGGCGCGGATGTCGGTGGCCCGCACCGGCGCGCCGGAGAGCCGGTCGATGCCCCGGACGACGGCGTGGTGGCCGTCCGTGCGGACGTCGGCCCCCATCCGGGCGATCTCGTCGCAGAACATGAACCGGGCCTCGAACAGGTTCTCGGTGATCATCGCCGTGCCCTCGGCGACCGACAGCGCGGCGATCGCCTGCGGCTGCAGATCGGTGGCCAGGCCCGGGTAGGGCAGCGTGACGACGTCGAAGCTGCGCGGCCGGGCGTCGATAGCAACGCGGAACCCGTCGGCCAGCTCCTCGACGGTGCCGCCGGCCTG
>Ga0164242_10007130_pt1 | contig 12240 bp, 11 predicted proteins | sample OricomgcompostMG_FD_108783 | JGI IMG/M metagenome (GOLD analysis project Ga0164242, IMG submission 108783) | Miracle-Growth compost microbial communities from Emeryville, California, USA - Original compost - Miracle growth compost (MG) ... | reverse complement strand
TAGGTGAAGCATTCAATATCGAGCATTTGCGCCTAAATCCTTGTGCGTAAGCCAAAGAACAGAGTGTGGGAACGTGCAGTGTCGTTACATACCTCGTCGATAAACAGGACTCCCGGGACTAGCTCCGCAACTCCCTGGTCGATGTACTTACTGACGACCTTGTTGATTTCGGTGCGCAGCTTGTCGGTGATTTCGGTCATCTTGGGCTTCATCAGCTGGCCCATCATTGACATGATGTCCTGGCCACCTTGCGGCCGCGCGTTCGCAACGTCGAGGTCGTGGAGGGTGACGTCCTGGACAATCTCCTTCTTCTTGTGAACTTCGCCCTTGGGGATAGGCACATACTCCTCCGCCTCAAGATCGAACTCGGTCGCGTAAGCATCTGATCGCCCGACGCGTTTGCACGCGCCAGTGTTAGCCTCGATGTAGACCACGTCGCCGACAGTGACTCTCTCCTTCTGGATGGCTTCGTATATACTGGGGTCCAGCCGGAGCTTCTTCTGGCCCTTGGCACTCTTCAGTCCAATAAGCAAGGTGCTTATCGTCCTGCCGTAGCCCCCCAGCGGGTTCTCTGCCTCCTCTGGTGTGAGCTCCGTCACCTCGCCTTCGTAGACCTCTTTCGTTTCTCGGACCTTGAGACCAATCGCCCTCCGGAAGTTCTCCATCAACACTTCTGTCTTCTTCACCTCGGTCGAGTAGATCTCGCTGCCGGTGATGGGGCAGAATGGGATCTTGGTGCCCAATTCCTGGCTAATTGCGAGTGCGAGCGCAGTCTTGCCGGTGCCGGGACCGCCAGCAAGCAAGACACCGCGACCGGCCATCTTGTGGGCTTTGATGAGATCGACAACTACGCCGCATGCCTGGGTTGAGAAACCGACGTAAGCTTAACTCGTTTGTAATAAGGTAGGGAAAAGAAATCCCTTCAGGCCAAAAAAATAAAAAATACGTACCTCTCGAGCCGTTCCCTGCCCGACAAACCCGCCGGCTTGCTTCTCGGCGAAGCCATGGACATTTAGACCAAGTCCCTTGATATGGGTATGCGCCGCCGTGCGGTTGTCGCGATTATTTCCTTTGACCTCGCTAATTTGGACCATCGTAGCGGTCGGAAGGTGCTTGCCTCGTGTGCGGAAGGAGGTGTTGTTGCTTTTTGAAGCTTGATGTTGGAAAGTTGAACGGAGATGATATTCTAAATTCAAGATTCTTGGGGTCGCGAAGGTGAGGTTATAGCTCGCAGGAAAATTGGCACTTTTGGCTTACGTAACCTGCCTTTGCCTCTTCACTATGCCTCGCCCTCATTTGAGCTGTCCACGTTCAACGCATCCCGATGGCAACCGCGAGTCTCCTCAAATCTCGTTCATTCGTAAGATACAGTAGGATAATACTTTTCTCTCCATGTGAAATAAAACGTGATGGCTTCCTTTATTAGCGTTACAAATACCGCCGGCAGGATATACACCAATAAAGTACGATCCCCTAGGGTATATATATATCTATCTAGGTCTACCTAACCTGTGCCAATGCTATCCCTTCACTCTCCTCATATTCCTCGTCCCTATGACGGCCTCTTATCATGAGCTCGCCATCTATTGTCCCACTCCCGACCGGCCGGGCCTCAATATCCGCGCCAGATCGACCTTTCTCCTGCTCCTTCTTCGTGAGAGCTACCCAAAGCGCACTTCCAACGATGAACCCGCAGCCGATGAGGCTCAAGACCCCCATCTGATGGCCAAAAATCCACCTGTCGAAGCCGGCCGCGAATAGCATCTGCGTGTACACCATCGCAGTGGCCCTGTTGGACTTCTCCGCTACCAGGCCCGCCGTCAGCAAGAACTGCATGATCATGCCGCACGAGCCGAGAGAAAACAGCAGTAGCCACTGCCGCAGCGACGACGGCAAGGCGAAGTGAATCGCCGGCTGGCCTATGTTGAGGACCGGAGCTAGTAGCAGCACGATGGTACTGAGCAGGGTGCAATATGTCGAGAAGTAGTTGACCGAGATAAGTGGGTGCGCCCGTTTCCCGATCCACCTGATGGTCGTGAACGCGCCGGAGGCTCCCATGACGCCTATAAGAGCGACCCCGATGGCTGAGAGGCGTTGGGCCGGGGTTGGTTCTCCACCCGGGTGTGGAGCTGCCCCGGTCATGTTGGCCGCGATGTCGACGGCGGCGGCTCCGATGGTCTCGACCGCTTCAGTGGCAGATGATGAGGAGGAAGAGAAGAGGGAGGTCGGCCGCGCAATGAAGACAACGCCAGCAAGTGCTAGTAGCGATGCTAGTTGTTCTTTCCGTGTGAAGGGGTCATGGATCAGAACGTGACAGATGAAGCCCGAGACGGCCGGTGCCAGGAAACTAATGACCGTAGCTTCGGCAAGGGGGAGATACATCATCGAGTACCACATCCCGTATATCCCAAAGAAGCCAGTAATCCCTCTCACAATCAACAACCCCCTTACCTCCCTTGGGCCGAACGGGAAATGTGGAACCCCGACTTTGTACATGTAGATGCAGGAGAATATCGACGTCAGGCTCATACGAGCGAAGAGGATCTGGAAAGGGTGCATTCCTTCGCCCTCGAGCTCCAGCAGTCTTGCAGTCAAGTTCATCAGGGAACCGAAGATCTGCGCCGAGGCAACTAGCACCATGCCTCGGTTCCGTTCCCAGAACGGGGCCCACGCATGTAGTGTCTTTGACTTCCATGTCCGCGGTCGGTGTACGAGGGCCGGCACGTCTCCGTTCAAAGATAGCGGAGTGGCGGTTAACGACCGCAAGGCGTCCGGCTCGAGGAGTCCCTTTCTCGACTCGTCGTCCCCCCTGGGCTTGACCACCGCTGGCTCTGAAGTGGATATGAAGTCAATGATTCCATCCTCTTCGCTATCGTAGGCGTCGTCGTCGAGCCACTTCTTTAGGAGGGGTTGCGGAGTTTCAGGAGAGGGAGGCATGATGGATGTGGACCATTCCTATGCTTGAGGGTTTTAATTATGTCTAGCTGCCTGATAACGATGGACACGAGTATGAAGCCATTCCTTGCCAAAGGGGGGAGCAACAGAGAGACGTGAACAAGATCAGGGCAAGCAAATACCAAATACAGATATCCTCGCGTAGGAGATTCAGCTAAACAGGAAACATGTATGAGGAGAGAACCAGCCTCAAACCTTCAGACGGAAGGAAGTGCGAGGTGAAGACCCTAGTAGAACCTCAACATCGGAGCGGGGAGAATGTGCCGATTTCTAAGTGGAGATCTGAGGCAGGCCAGAGGGCCCAAAAGGTAAGAAATACCAGGGTGGTAGTCATCATCACAGGCTCCCGACGCTTGACGGACGCCTGACGGACGCTCTGGGTGGGTGAACTGCTTGGCATGGAGAGATTCTCGCCCCTGCTAGAGAGGAGTGGAACCCTGCCCCCGCCGTTCAGCACCGTCAATAGGGTAGTTTTAGTTGTCATCAACCCGATATCGCATGCGAAAGCACTGGAAATGCGGTGGGGGAGAGGGAGGAGGGGGTCGGGGAGGTTTGCCGGGGGCGATGCCCGGGCTATTTCCTTGCGTGTGGAAAAGCGTTGGAGGGTGCGGGGTGGCCCCGATATATCCGGGCTGAGAGGTTGGGGTAGCTCGAAGGGGCAACTCTTGCGTCCACCGTTCTGCCCTAGCAGGGGCCATACATTGCTAGCAAGCCTGGATGGGTCATTAGGTCCCCAAAGATTGATTGGGAGATGTTGGACTCACAGGGACACTTGTGTGGTTTAGCTTCCAATTCGGGATGAGCACACGACCAAGCCCTGTCCTGACGCCTTGTCGCCAGCTCGCTGCCCATCCAAAACGAAGATAGGTCTAATTATTATCTATGTATTGTAGCTCAACCAAGGCCGTGAGAAAATGCGTGGCCACCGTAACGCATTCCTAATCATATCCATGAATGGTATTCTTGCCCGAAGCCCAGTGCACTTTTGGGAATGTAAACCAACCAACGCCTGCGCCATGCACATGCACGAAGCCACCAACGCAAATAAATGTTGTTATGAGAGAAAACAGCCAGCCCCCTCATCAAAAGGACTCCTCGCTCGTCCCGCCGAGCTCACCGCCCCGTAGTAGACGACCTCTTTTTCCGTCCCAAGGTCTCCGCCTCAGCGTCGGCATCGTCGTCGGCCTCGCCCAGCTCCTCCTCCTGCTTCGCCTGCGCGGACTTCGCGGCGCGCTTCTCGCTCCGTAGGGCCTCCTTCTCGGCGCGGTTGGCGTCGCGCATGATCTGGTCCTCGTCGTTGATGATGTTGCGTGCTCGCTCGATCTCCTTCTTCTTCTCAAACACTTCCTGCACCTTGCCCATGTAGAGCGAGTTCCGCCGCATTGCGAACTCGAAGTCCTCGAACTTGAGCTTCTGCCGCCCCGCGTGCTGCGCCGCCCGCGTCGCCTCGAGCGACACCCCCTGGATGAAGTCCGTCGTGATCTCGTCTAGCACACGCACCGTGTCTGGCAGTGGGTTCTTCACGTCGCCGTGACCGTAGAGGAGCTGGGCAACTATGGGAAGACCGCCCCGTTAGCTGAGAGTGCATGCACAAAGGGGAAGGCACGTTGATAACTGTGGATGCCGGGGGGATCTCTCAACCTACGCTCATTGTAGTTGAAGTTCATCTTGCCGACATTCTTGCCGGCTCGAGCACGAGGCTCCATCTTGGGCGAAATGCACCCAGCTTGGGCCGGGACGGGCTCGAGGTATGAGTCGTGGTGAGACTATGGCAATGTGTAAGGCAACGGTATAGTCCGGGGGAGTGTACGGATGTACCGGGTAGGAAATTGGGTGATCGGGTTTGACTTTATTCACAACGTCGTGGTCCCGGAAGCTTTGATAGAAGCGGCCGGTTCTAGCCATCAGAATAAGGTATGGACCGTGCACTCATCTGGCCAGCACCCGCACAGCCTCCAAGATGCCTAGCTTACGTAACTCTCCAAATGGAAATAAGTTCCTCCGACAGCACCTCGTCGCGGACCAGAACCTGGAAGGCGCGACGGACGTAGGTAGCTAAATTGAAGCTCAAGCTGTCCTCTCCACCTCCATCAGCCTCGAAGTCTAAGTTAAAAAGCACCCACACTCAACTACACCTCCGCCTTCTAGTTTAGGCTTCAATATCTCCTTCTCTGTGTATCTTTGGCACAGCTGGCTAAACCCTGGCCATTTCCCTCGAAATAACACAGGAGAGATGGTATGAGCTGTTGAGCATCTTCACTGCGATACCTTCTCGAACGAAGCTAACCTGTCTCCAGTCTGCCCTCTTCAACTTCCAGTCCCTTCTCCTGGTCATATTACTCCTTATCTGCACGGCAACATATGTCCACCAGATATTCCCTGCGATCCTCGATCGAAACAAGACTGGGTACGTCCCTTTCACTGCCACCACGCAACACACCCCGGCGAAGAAGAGGGTCGCTGACAATGTTGTTCTAGGTTGATGGGCATATTCTGGAAGTGCGCAAGGATAGGCGAGAGGCTATCTCCGTATATAAGTTTCGCCTGCGTCTTCATGGCAGTATGCAAATCCTCTCTCTAGCACCACTCCTGAGCTCACCTAATCGCTGACACTTTCTCTCAGATCTCCGTGTTTATTGGCAACTAATCACCCGATATATGGCCGATCTTTATTTTCCCGCGGTACGTTGCTTTTGCGAGGAGTTGGGCGATGGCATTTTAGAAAAACATGGGCGTTCTTTAGGGGGGCAAGGCTACCGTATTACACGGGTTGAAACTTAATACCTTGGCGACCACGGGTGGTATGAGGCAGGAGGCTGTGTGGCCGATTGAGGGTCATTCGCCAAAAAGACGGTTGCTTCCTGGTTCCCGCTGCTGTACCCGTCTTGCTGCAACTCAGGTGCACCTCTTGTGTGACAAGCATCCGCATCTGTGAGCGTCGTTCCTGGGCCTTTGTTTGCTACGAAAGGAGGCTATGCAGCGATTCCTTTTGTGCAGTGTAGCATAGGAGTTGTGTATCAGCATATTCGATGTTTTGGCACACCTGAACCGGCGCTTCTCGAACGTCAGCCGGCGTGGTTATATGATTATAATTGGGCTATATGACGTACTACAAGTGCTTCGAGGGCACTTACATCTCATCCATTGGCTACTTCATTAGTTTAAGGCGGCATGGTTCTCCTATTTCCAACACCGTATCTGGAACCTGCACGTCTAGACACCGACTCCACACGGCATCATTGACTCTGAGTAAGATGTAATACGCATCCACAATTCAAGGCGCTGGACATATCTATCCGTTGGCAAGTGACGGCAGAGGGTCGTCAAATTTTCCGGGGGCGGAGGCAGGCGGTACGTGTACCTGGGCAAGGATCAAGAAAATGGTACATTAATCCACCACTGTAGTCCACCGCGTGTAGTCAACCGTACTAGGAATACGATATGGCGAGAGCGTGGTTGGCTGTGAAGAACCGACGTTCAACGACGCGGACGGAATATCACCAGCTCGGATCTTGATTCTGATCTCGCCTTTAGGAATAATACAGCGTTATCCATAACCCACCAGCAAGCACTCGCTAGAGGTGCTCGGGAGGATTGCCAAGGATTCCTTCGCCGGAGGCACCACTGTTCGAAGTATGGCTGGGTGTTGATGATAGAGGATCGGCATACTGAGGCCCATGCAGTGGACATAAACCCCGGCCAAGTAGTGACTCAGACAGAGTTGGACTACCCACGCAGCATAGAGGCGAAGCGATGGTCGACCCTCATGTACGATCTCCTAGCATCGTCGACTGACTCGGCACGCGAGGCGAAACCCACTGGGCTCAAAGGGCGAGGATGTCGCAGGGTAAGACCACGTAATAAGTAATTACTGTTCGAGTTAATTGCGACAATTGCGGCGCGGTGCGGCACGGCGTGGTGCTTGTGCCTTGTTTTTGTTGCAAGCGTTTGGTTGACGTAACTTGGTCACCGACACACTTGCCGCCAAAGTATATGGGCCAGACGCTGGCGGGTGGAATTAGGATGTAGCAGGGCTTTTTATAGGTATGTACGATGAACGCTGGCACCCGCCCGTGTCGCAACGCTCGCGCTCCAAAGGGGTTTTGAGGGAGGACAAGATGTTACATCTGCGGGTGAGGACTGAGTAAAGCAGGAATGGTAAGGTAGTAATGCGTCGAAACCCAACAAGCTAGAGGGGCGTCGATCAAGAAATGCCACCCTTGGAGATTCACGAAAAGGCATGATGGGTCCGTTTGTACTTGATATTAAGCAAGACGCGAACATTGGCCTCAAGCGGATTCTCCACCGGGAACGGCGGTTGGATCGGGGTTGGATCGGAAGGCCGGAACGGGGTGGATGGGTGGTCACGCTTTCATTGAAAAAGTGGCACCGAGGACCCCGGTGGGGAGGGCAAGGCGAGCAAACGAGGTGGGGAGGGGGGGGGTGGTTCGACAAGGGGATCGTTGTAACGAGCGAGCAAACAGGGCGAAGACACGAATCTGGCTGGCTGCCGGATCAGTGTATCGCGGGTGCCTACCTTGGTAGTGTAGGATGCAGCTGAACCTCTCTGGTGCAATGGAACGAGGAGAATAGAGAGGGATGCCCTCCTCATCTGCCGTGGCTCCTCGTCGACCGCTCCACACGATAAGCAGGCATGTGGGTTAGCCGGACATGGCCAGTATGCGTAATCTTGGCCCTTGACTCGCGGTACGCATATACGAACAGTGTCACGACCTCTTTCCATTTTATTTTTATTTTTTCGACAGCCGAGGATGACGGTCATCTCCAGGTTGCTTTGCCGTAATTGCCCCTGGAGCCTGGCCACATGGCTGCTGCTGGGATTGGGAACCAATTGCAACCTTAACTGGCCAGGGAATCCCGGCAAGACACCCGAAACTAGCAAGGGAGCTGGATCGCACTGGGACTGGAAACGAACCCCCATCTATCCATGCCCCTGAAGCGTGCGTGCTGAGGAGACGTGCTAATAAGGAGACACACGATTCCCAGCGAGAAGGGGGCGGCGAGTCATCCATCCACAGGTGGTGTCGTGAGGGTGGATCTCTCCCCTCTCGCTGGTGTCTTCTCTCTCTCTCTCTCTCTCTCTCTCCGCCTCTCTCGAAATACACCCCAAAAATTCGACGGTGAACCCGGGTTGTTGGTAGTGTCAGGGGATCGGCTATCGGATTGCCGAAAGCCTACGGTCTTGGAACCGATGGGGGCGGATCTGGGCGATCTGAGTCAAGTGGAAAGAACAATCTTAAAAAGGCTCGACTCGAGTTTATGTACAGTACGACTATCCGTACAGTACACGGGTTCCATTGTAGCGCAGAGTCCCCAGGGTAGTATTAGGAAGCCGTAGACTCCTTTTTTTTACTTTCCCTTCCACTAAGAAATTAACAATTAGCACCTGCAGGCATGCACGCGTGGAAGGTTAAGTACAGGCAGGGAATAATAGTAAAAGCGATGTACACGTGTCGACGACCCAACCCAACGCATATATGTAGAATGTCGAGGCATACAAGTACGCTTTCCTTGTAATTACTGCGGTACAAGTTGCTCCACAGCACGGAGTCCCCGCGGATGCACCTGACTTAGGTTGGCCTCAACTACCTATTACTCTGTAAGGTACGCATATGCGTATGCGTACACAGTATTATTAGTGGGACCTGACATTTGAGTGTGGAGCTCATCCCACCTCCGCGCCAACCTAAAACGGACAAGGGCTGCTGGTCCCAATGGGACGGGACCGCCTTCCCCCTTTCAGCTCGTTCGCCTACCACAGTAGCTTGAGTAGGTATTGGGGGGGGAGGGGGGGACCTCGCCCCCAAAACTATGTATGCTTGCGGTGTTGCCGTTGGTACCTGGTACCTCCGAGTCAGGGAGGTTGTGCGCCCCTTGCAGGGATTAATTTTTGCTGGGAGGATTGCCAGATGAGACAAGTAGGAGGAACTCATTCCACACAACTTGTGAGCTGCTGCAGCAACTCCTGGCAAAGCTCCTGGCAAAGCTCCTGGCAAAAGGTTCCACCTCTTTCAATCGGAAGAACCACCACCATCACACCCGACACCTCTCGCCCAACCCAGTCATCCACACATGCACGCCGAGGACGCCGACCTAACCAATGCACGTCTCCAAGCCACGCCTCCACGCAACAAATCAAACACCAGAAGACAGACACCAGTGCACCGACAGCAGCACTCATACTAGACTCGTCCTGCTTTCGGCTTGGTTGTGGCCAGCTTTTCGTCGCGCTCGCTACCACTTCCGCTGCAGCTGCACCTCCACCTTTCCCTGCAGTAATTGGAACATGCAATTGGAACATGCATCCTGTGCGCGCCACCCTTGATCAAAGTCCTTTCTCCCTTTCTCCCTCCCTCTCCGTCTGCAAAGTAATTGATTATATCCCTTGCCACACAGAGAGAATAATACCGTAGTAGTACGAGCAAGTGCCACCCAATTGTGTCTCCACTGCCCGCTACACCACCTACCTGGGTGGTGGTAGTGCACATCGTCAACGGAGATCGTCTCGCCGAGTTGGCAACGACGTCGTGATTCGATCACCCCAAAACTACGGTCTGCAAATACTTAACTAGCTAGGTAGGTCAGGACCAGCTAGTGTGCAGTCAAGGTTGCTGCTCTACTCTGTACAGCTTACAGTCTCCTTTCCCCGGCATCCACTCCTCATAACTCGCGGTTCACACGTTCACACCGAACCCCCCCCCGCGCATTGCTGTCTGTCTGAATCATGACCTGAACAAAAAGAAAAACTGGCCGAGACCGCCGAGAGCGGAATCAGCACACAGAGACCAACAGGCTTACGAACGGGGAATCACAACCCCATGGTTAGTACCCGAGGACCGGTACCTCATACTTGGCTCTATTCATACAACCCGACGCATCCCTGTTCGTCGCAGCTGAGTGTGGTGAGTGTGCTTGCAGCCACTAAACCACTTTAACCTACCGCTGATGTACTTCGTCAATACCCTGGATTCTCAGGCGAACACCCAATAAACTCGGTACCGCCTGTGTCACAGAGATCGCTGCTCGTGCATCTGGGAAGCTAGATATTTCCATGGGGTCTGCACAGATATAACACCCCTGTCTACCCATATTCCCCTACCACACAGTGTGCCCTGCAGCTCAAGGCGAGGTACCCGTCCGACACCAAAGGGGGGCCCGTTCTCTGGCGCATTGATTCCGGATGTGGCCTGCATGGCTGCAAGTCTGCAGGGCAGACTGTCTCGTCTGTTCCCAATGTAATGTACCTCTGTATGCCCCCCAAATGTAATCTTCGCCCCCCCCCCCCCAAAAAAAAAGAGTATCTATCTGCTTTCCGGAACACAAACTTGTAACTAACATTTTCCTCTCTCCTTGTTTCCCTCTGAACAAACCCCGTCACTCTCTCTCGTCCTCTCCGAGGCTCCGAACTCTCTCTCTTTGTTTTCCTGCTCTCAAGTCCAGTTGCACTTGCTCTCCGGATCCAGCTGACTACCCCAAGGCCACGCACTACCTATCCAAGGGTAGCTTCTCCCTCTGCTGTATCTCTGCATCTGCTTATGGGTTTCTCCTTTGTTTCGTCGCGACTACTCACTCTCTCTCTGGTCTCTCGTTTTTAGACCTCCCTTCCTTTTTTTTTTTGGCTTCACATTCACCACACGCTCCTTCGGCTGCGTCTTGCTCTCCTCGGTTTTGCACTCTGCTGCTCCTCTGTTGCTCCTCTACCCTCTGCAACTACCCATTTTCTTGAAAGTCGCCGGCCAATTGCTCCAATTGCTGCCGAGCGCTGTCCCAGTAAGTCTCTCTCCCTCCCTCCCTTGCACTCTCCCGCCCCATGCCACAGACCGAATTACACGAGGGGGCTCCCCCTCACCCTCTTCCCGCCCCTCCTAGGATCCCTCTTGGCTTCCGAACCACAAGGCGGAGCACCGATGCCTTGCTTTCTCCTCTGCTGCAGCTATCCGCCGCACAAGGAGGCCTGCTCCCGGATCGTGTCGCCCAATTGCTCCCTTCCATGTCGCCCATGTTGCTTCACCTTGGTCCCCCTCCCTCCCTCCCTCCCCCAAAACATTGATATAGGAGGCTGATCTTCTCCTTTGGACCAATAGCCAACTCTCTCCCCCCGCGACCCATTACACCCACTTCCACCGGAGTTTGGATCGAACAATACCAGCTGGGCTGCGAAACGCTTGGAAGTCAGAATGAGCGAGCAACGGCGTGGAGGAGGCAGCGTCGAGAGCGGGCATATCTCCGCCCATGCGAGGAACAAGTCGGTCGAGAATGAATCGTTAACAGCTGAGCCCGCGGTCGAGACGAGAAATACAGCCCCTGAACCCGAACACCAGATCCCCTGTCAGAGCCAACAACCTCTTGCTCCGAGGCGTCTCTCGACTCGTACCTCGACTCCGACTCCAACTACCACGTCTCGGATGCTTCGCCCACTGGAATCCGCCCAAGTCTTGTTCCGAACCGACTCCTTTTCCTCGTCACATTCCGGCCGCCGCCAAACTCAACCGCAAAAACTGGAACCACCCGTCACGAAGACCACCCTGAGCGAGCTTGACGTAAACAAGATCATCCACAACCCTAAACTACGACACGATATTAATTTCGACCCCGAGCTCCACTTCCGCCCCAACTTCGACGGCGAAAAGGGCCGGAGGAAGCAGGAAAAGTCAAGCCAGTTTTGGAACGCCCTGTTGGACCAACTCTACCAGTTTGTTGTCGATCGAGACGCCTTCCGGGTCAAGTATCCGAATGACGAAGACTGGTGCCTGCCGCTGTTGCTGAAGTCGGTCAAGGAGATAATACAGACGCTCGTGCCGCAGAGGGATCGCGAATTTCTAGACGAGGGCCTAAACGTCCAACTTTTGATGCAGGAGTTCAATAGGGGGGTTGCCGACCTGGAGAAACTGGCCTCATGGCTCTCGGGAGTGCTGAAGCGCCATTGTGCGCCCATGCGGGACGAGTGGGTCGACGAGATGTATAATGAACTGAGCAGGGGGAACCGCAACAACGACATGACGGAGCTCGTTAAGGGGATGCGGACGCTTCTGAACATCTTGGAGGCCATGAAACTGGACGTCGCAAACCACCAGATCCGATGCCTACGGCCCTTCCTCATCGAGGATACCGTACCCTTTGAGCAGAAGTTCTTCCTCAAGAAGATGCAGGCCGGCAAGCTCAATCTCGACGCGGCAAAAGAATGGTACCAGGGAGCCCAACTAGCCGCCGTTCGAGAGGGTATGGATACAAATCTACCCTGCACCCAGGTGTTCGGTGAGACCG
>Ga0164242_10007129_pt1 | contig 12245 bp, 14 predicted proteins | sample OricomgcompostMG_FD_108783 | JGI IMG/M metagenome (GOLD analysis project Ga0164242, IMG submission 108783) | Miracle-Growth compost microbial communities from Emeryville, California, USA - Original compost - Miracle growth compost (MG) ... | reverse complement strand
GTCGTCGCCGGTGTAGGCGACGACGACGCCGATCTGCGGCGGCAGGTCCTTCGAGGTCTGGTGCAGGTACACCGAGAACTTCTCGCCCGGGATGCGGACGATGCGGCGCAGCTCGATCTTCTCGCCGATCGTGGCCGCCTGGTCCTCGATCGCCGAGCCGACGGTGCCGCCGTCGAGCGCGACCGCGAGGGCGGCGTCGACGGTCTCGGCGCCCGACTCCTCGAGCGCGTGGACGACCTTCTCGGCGAGCGCGATGAACTTGTCGTTCTTCGCGACGAAGTCGGTCTCGCAGGCGAGCTCGATCATCGTGACCGCGGTCGCCGACTCGCCGACGGCGACGAGGCCCTCGCTCGTGGAGCGGTCGGCACGCTTCGCGTTGCCCTTCGCGCCCTTGAGCCGGAGGATCTCGACGGCCTTCTCGATGTCGCCGCCCGCCTCGACGAGCGCGTTCTTGGTGTCGACCATGCCGGTGCCGAGACGCTCGCGGAGCGCCTTGATGTCGGCGAGGCTCACTTCAGCCATTCGCTGCTTCCTTTACTGGGGTGATGAACAGGGAGGATCGGCGCCGGATCACTCGGCCGCCGGCTCCTCGGCCTTCTTCGTCGACTTGCGGGCCGGCTTCGCGGCCGCCTCCTCGACGGGGGCCGCCTCCTCGGACGGCGCGGCCTCCTCGACGGGGGCCGCCTCCTCGACCGGGGCGGCCTCCTCGACCGGAGCCGCCTCGGCGTCGGCGACGACCTCGGCGACGAGCTCCTCGGCGCGCGGGTCCTGGTCGACGGCCTCGATCTGCTCGGCCACGCTCGGCTCCGGCTGCGCGATCGTCTCGCCGCCGTCCGGCGTCGCGACGGTCTGCTCGAGGAGCTCGCGCTCCCACTCGGCGAGCGGCTCGACGTCGGTGACGGCCGAGACGTTGCCGGTCTGCGCCTCCGGCGCCTGGTGCTTCACGATGAGGCCCTCGGCAGCGGCGTCGGCGATGATCCGGGTGAGCAGGGCGACGGAGCGGATCGCGTCGTCGTTGCCCGGGATCGGGTACTGGAGGTCGTCGGGGTCCGCGTTGGTGTCGAGGATGCCGATGACCGGGATGCCGAGCTTCTTCGCCTCGTCGACCGCGAGGTGCTCGCGCTTCGGGTCGACGACCCAGAGCGCGCTCGGGGTGCGGCTGAGGTTGCGGACGCCGCCGAGCGACTTGTGGAGCTTGTCGAGCTCGCGCTTCTTCAGCAGCAGCTCCTTCTTCGTGAAGCCGCTCGACGCGGTGTCCTCGAAGTCGATCTCCTCGAGCTCCTTCATCCGGGCGAGGCGCTTGGCGATCGTCTGGAAGTTCGTGAGGAGACCGCCGAGCCAGCGCTCGTTGACGTAGGGCTGGCCGACGCGCTGCGCCTGCTCCGCGATGGCCTCCTGGGCCTGCTTCTTGGTGCCGACGAAGAGGATGGTGCCGCCGTGGGCGACGGTCTCCTTGACGTAGTCGTAGGCGCGGTCGATGTAGATGAGCGACTGCTGCAGGTCGATGATGTGGTTGCCGGAGCGCTCGGTGAGGATGAAGCGCTTGACCTTCGGGTTCCAGCGGGAGGTGCGGTGCCCGAAGTGGACGCCGCTGTCGAGCAGCTGACGGATCGTGACGACGGCCATGGCCGTGCTCCTGTCCGGGCGCGTGTGGCGCCCTGTTTCGGTTGTTCGCTCCGGCCGGCGGCCGGGGCCCTGGCGCCCGGACGCGTCGCCGCCTCGCTGCCGCGAGGACCGGTGGAGACGCTGCCCTGGTGGGCGCGCGAAGTCACCTCCGTGAAGGAAGTGCGTCGATCATCGTACCAGCCGTCGCCCGCGCGGCATACGGCGGTGGGCAGCAGGCGCGTGGCGTGTGGCGGACGGCGGGTGCGGCGAGCAGCGAGCAGCGAGCAGCGAGCAGCGAGCAGCGAGCAGCGGCGGATCGTCGCCCCGGGCCACGGCGGCACCGTATTCACAGCTCCCCGGCGGCGCCGGTCATCCACGGAATGCGGGGAGCTCGCTGGACGGGGAGCACCGATGTCACGAGGCTTCCCGCATGCGCGTTCGGCCTCTCGCCTTCATCCTCGTCCTCGCGGCGGTCCTGACGCTGCTGTCGGGCGGCCCGGCGGCGGCCCAGGCGGAGCCGGTCCCGGCGGCCGCTTCGACGGCGGCTTCGACGGCGGCGTCCGCAGCGGCAACCGCTGCGTCGGCGACCGACCCCGGGGCCGCGCCGATGACGGTCGCCGGCACCGGCTCCTCGGCGGGGCAGCTCGCCGACGACGACGTCGTGCGCGATGGCACCTGGTCCTGGCCGGTCGAGGGCCCGCGACAGGTGATCCGGCCGTTCATCGCGCCGGCGGAGCGCTGGTCGTCCGGCCATCGCGGCGTCGATCTCGCGGCCGGCGAGGTGCTGCTCGCGCCGGCCGCCGGCGTGGTGCGCTTCGCCGGCGTCGTGGTGGACCGCGGCGTGCTGTCGATCGACCACGGCGACGGCATCGTCTCGAGCTATGAACCGGTGACCCCGCTCGTCGAGCCCGGCGACACGGTCGTCCCGGGCGAGCCGATCGCGATCATCGAGCCCGGCCACTGCACCGTGCGCTGCGTGCACATGGGCGTCCGGGTCGACGGCGAATACGCCAATCCGCTGCGCTGGCTCGGCGGGGTGCCGCGATCGGTGCTGCTGCCGACGCGGGCGCTGGGCTGAACGGACCCTCGAGTGAACAGGCTCTGGAGTGAACAGGCCCTCGAGTGACCGGACTCCGAGCTGAACAGGCGTCGAGCGGCGGCACGCTCAGGCGCGGGGATGCGCGAGGGCGTAGCTCGACTTCAGCTTCTCGATCGACACGTGGGTGTAGCGCTGGGTGGTGCCGAGACTCGCGTGGCCGAGCATCTCCTGCACGATCCGGAGGTCGGCCCCGCCGTCGAGCAGATGCGTGGCGGCGGCATGACGCAGCGTGTGCGGGCCGTGCGTCCCCTCCGCCGGGTAAGGCTCGAGCAGCCGGGTGACGAGGGCATGCACCGCGCGGGTCCCGAGCCGTCCGCCGCGGGCGCCGAGGAGGAGCGCCGGCTCGGTCTCGTCCCGCTGCAGCACCCCGCGGGCGTCGGCGAGGTAGCGCTCTAGCGCCTCGGCGGCCGGCAGGCCGTACGGGACGACCCGCTCCTTCGCCCCCTTGCCGAGGACGCGGATGGTGCGTTCGCCGTGGTCGACGTCCCCGAGGTCGAGCCCGACGAGCTCCGCGACGCGGATCCCGGTGGCGTACAGCAGCTCGACGACCGCGAGATCGCGGACGTCGACGGCCCGACCCTCGGCCGCGGCGGCCTGCAGCAGCTCGAACGCGGCCTCGAGCTGCGGCCGGCTCGGCACCCGCGGCAGATGCTGGTCCGGCTTCGGAGACTTCAGGCGCACGGCGGGATCGAGCTCGATGCGACCGTCGCGGCGGAGCTCGGCGAAGAACCCCCTGGCCGCCGCCGCTCGGCGCGCGACCGTGGTCCTGGCCGCACCGGGAGCGCCACCCGGATCGGGGCGGGTCATGGCCCAGAGCCAGTCCCGGAGCAGCTCCAGGTCGACCTCGGCCGGCGAGTCCGCGCCACGATCGATGGCGAAGCCGGCGAGCGCGCCCAGATCGGCCCGGTACGCCCGGATGGTGTGCGGGCTCAGACCGCGGCCGAGGTCGAGGCGGCGCAGCCACCACGCGATCGCCTCCGACCAGTCCATGCCCCCATCGTCCCGCGATCCGGGATCGCGACGGCGAGGCCGCGCCGACGGTGCCGGCCGTCATCCGAGCGTCCAGCCGAGCTCGCCGCGTTGCACCCGTCCCTCGAGCTCGAGCGGGCCCAGCACCGCGAGCACCTCGGGCTCGGCGAGCCCGCTCAGCCGCGCGATCTCGAGCGCGCCCCGCGCCTTCCGCGGTCGGAGCGAGTCGAGCACGCGCACGATGCGCTCGTCGGGACGGAGGAAGGGCTCGTCCATCATCGGCGGTGGTGCGCCCACGAGCATCGCCACGTCGTCGGCATTCGTGACGCAGGTCGACGGGAACTCCCGGAGCAGCCGGTGGCAGCCGGCCGAGGCGGCACTCGTCACCGGCCCGGGGACGGCGCCGATCGGACGGCCGATCTGGGCCGCATGCGCCGCGGTGTTCAGCGAGCCGGAGCGGAGCCCGGCCTCGACGACCACGACCGCTTGCGAGATCGCGGCGAGTAGCCTGTTCCGCGACAGGAACCGGATCCGCGTCGGCGGCACCCCGCACGGCACCTCGGCGAGCAGCAGCCCTCGCTCGATCACGCGGCGGAACAGCTGCTCGTTCCCGGCCGGATAGAACCGGTCGAGACCGCCGGCGAGGATCGCGGCGGTGAACCCCTCCGCCGCGAGCGCACCGCGGTGCGCGGCGCGGTCGATCCCGTAGGCGCCGCCGGACAGCACGACGAAGCCGTGGTCCACGATCCCGACCGCGAGCTCAGCGGCGACGTGTTCGCCGTATCCGGTCGCCGCACGAGCGCCGACCACCGCGATGGACCGATCGAGCCGGTCCAGACCGCCGCGCTGACCGCGCAGCCAGAGCGCGAACGGGGCGCCGTCGCCGAGATCCGCGAGACCGGCCGGCCAGTCCGGATCGCTCGGCAGAGCGAGCGTCGCCCCGAAACGCGCGGACTGCTCGAGGGCGAGCACCACCGAACGCGCCGAGCGACGGGTCCGCCAGCGCTGGAGCGAGATCGCCGGATCGTGCAGCGGCTCCGCCTGTCCGGCCTCGGCGAGCATCCCGGCGATCGTCTCCGGCCCTGCATCGGCGAGCAGCACGTCGAGCGCCGCGGCGGCGCCGAGCCCGGCGATGAGCCGGCCGGCATCGCGGTCGCCCGGCTCCGCGAGCACCGTCCAGGCGGCCCGCGCGAATGCGTCGGCGATGCCGGCGAAGTCGTCGGCCTCGACGAGGCCGGATGCCGGGACCGCCCCACCGCCGGCCGAGCCGTCGCCGCCCGCGGTGTCCGGCCCGTCCGGCGTTCGGCGCACCCGGGTCACGAGCTCGACCATCTGACGCTCCTCGATGGCGAAGCAGATCATGCCGCCACCGCCATCCGGAGCCCGATGGCGCGACCGACCTCGTCGGGACCCGGCTCCGGTCGTTCCGCGAGATCGGCGATGGTCCAGGCGACCCGGAGCACGCGATCGTAGCCGCGCATGGTCAGCCGGCCGCGCTCGAGCGCGTCGTCGAGCACCGCCGTCGTCCGGCGCGGCAGCCGGCGACCGCCGGAGATGCCGCGGAGCCAGGGCCCCGGGACCTCCGCGTTCCGCCGGAAGCCGCTCCCCTCGAGCCGTGTCTGCGCCCGCTGCCGCGCCCCGGCGACCCGCTCGCGAGCGGCCGCGGTGGTGATCGCCCGCTCCGGATCGCGGCCGAGGCGCAGCTGCGCGCTCGTGAGCCGGGGCACCCGGAGCTGGATGTCGATGCGATCCAGCAGCGGTCCGGAGAGCCGTCCGAGATAGCGGCGCTGCATCATCGGCGTGCAGCTGCAGCGGTCCGTGCCGTGAAAGCCGCAGGGGCAGGGGTTCGCCGCGAGCACCAGCTGGAAGTCGGCGGGGAAGCTCGCCACGAGGTTCGCCCGCTGCACCACGATCGTGCCCGACTCGAGCGGCTGCCGGAGCGCATCCAGGGTGACCCGGCTGAACTCCGGGCATTCGTCGAGGAAGAGCACGCCATGCGCCGCGCGCGCCACCGCGCCCGGCCGGATCGCCATGCTGCCGCCGCCGATGATCGATGCCGGGGAGGCGGTGTGATGCGGCGCCTCGAACGGCACCGTCTGCGGCAGCCGTTCGATGGGGACCCCGCTCAGCGAGCGGATGGAGGCGACCTCGATCGCCGCCTCGACGTCGAGCGGCGGCAGGATGCCGGGGAGCCGGCTCGCGAGCATGGTCTTGCCCGCACCGGGCGGTCCGACGAGGAGCAGATGGTGACCGCCGGCCGCGGCGATGACGAGGGCGTCGACGGCGTCGCGGTTGCCCACCACCTCACCGAGCTCCGGGACCGGGGGCGGCGCGGCGGGGACGGCCGGCCGCGCGGGCTCCGGATCGAACGGGTCGGGCTCCAGCTCCGCGCCGTGCCGGATGGCGGCGGCCCGGAGCGAGGCGACCGGGATGACCTCGATGCCGTCCACGAGCTCCGCCTCGTGCGCATTCGCCTCCGGCACCATGACGACGGCGCTGCCGGCTCGCTTCGCCGCGAGCACGGCGGGGAGCACCCCGCTCCCCGGGCGGACCCGGCCGTCCAGGCCGAGCTCGCCGAGGTGGACGGCGCGCGCCACCGACGCCGCGGGGACGACGCCGGCCGCGGCGAGCGCCGCGAGGGCGATGCCGAGGTCGAAGGCGGAGCCGTGCTTCGGCAGCGCCGCGGGCGAGAGGTTGATGGTGATGCGCTTCGCCGGCAGATCGAGGCCCGAGTTCTGGCAGGCGGAGCGGACCCGCTCGCGCGCCTCCGCGAGCGCGGTGTCCGCGAGCCCGATGAGCATGAATCCGGGCACACCGGCCGCGAGATCCGCCTCGATCTCGACGATCTCGCCGCGCAGCCCGAGCAGCGCGACCGAGCGGCTACGGGCGACGGCCATCAGCGCACCCCCTCGAGATGCTCGATGCGCGGCCGCCCGCCGGACGGAATGAGCACCGCCACGAGATCGACGCGGGCGAGCCGGCCGCGCATCCGGTGCGTCTCGCACCATTCCCAGCCCAGCCGGTGGATGCGCTCCAGCTTCGCCGGCACGACCGCCTCGAAGGGATGTCCGTAGTCGAGACTCGAGCGCGTCTTCACCTCGACCGCGACGATGCCGCCGCGATGCAGGGTGACGAGGTCGAGCTCGCCGCGACCGGCGGCGGCGCGCCAGTTCCGGTCGAGGACGACGTGGCCGCGCTCGCGCAGATGGCGGGCCGCGAGCTCCTCGCCGCGGCGGCCGAGGAGCTGGTTGTGGGTCGGGGTGTCGAGTGCCATGCCGGGAGCATGGCGACATCGGCGGACATCCCGGACGGCGGGTCCACCGGAACGGTGGAGAACTCCGACGACGTCAGGATGTGGATATCCGACGGGCCGGTCCGCCGGCGCTACTCGTCGAGCGCGAGCTCCTTCGGCAGCTCCAGCTCGCGCGCCGAGAGCTCCTCGATGTTGACGTCCTTGAAGGTGAGCACCCGGACCGACTTCACGAAGCGATCGCTGCGATAGACGTCCCAGACCCAGACATCGTGCATGGTCAGCTCGAAGTAGAAGTCGTGCTCGGTGTCGCGCCGGACCAGCTCGACCTCGTTCGCCAGATAGAAGCGGCGCTCGGTCTCGATCACGTAGCGGAACTGGCCGACGACGTCGCGGTACTCACGGTAGAGCGCGAGCTCGACCTCGCGGTCGTAGTCCTCGAAGTCGTCCTCGTCCATGCCGTCAGTGTAGCCAGCTGAGCCGATGCAGCGGCGACGGGCCGGCGGCGTCGATGGCCTCCAGGTGCAGCGCCGCCGCATAGCCCTTGTTGCCGGCCCAGCCGTAGCCGGGATGCGCCGCATCCGCGGCGATCATGTGGCGGTCCCGCTCCACCTTCGCCAGCACGCTCGCCGCGGCGACGACCGCGCAGTCGCGGTCCGCCTTCGTCCGCATCGTCACCGCCGGGGCGGCGTCGAGCGCCGGCGACAGCCAGTCATGGGAGCCGTCGAGCAGCACATGGGCGGCGGCGACGCCCGCCTCGCGAAGGGCCCGGAACGCCCGGGCGCCGGCGAGCCCCAGCGCCACGACGATGCCCTGGCCGTCCACCTCCGCCGCGGAGGCGAAGCCGACCGCCCGGGCGAACCCCCAGGCCCGCACCGAGGGGTAGAGCACCTCGCGTCGCCGCTCGCTCAGCAGCTTCGAGTCACGGACGCCGAGGGGCACCTCGACCGCCCAGGGGTCGACCGCGACCGCGCCGACCGCGACGGGTCCGGCGATCGCGCCGCGGCCCACCTCGTCGACGCCGATGAGGACGCTCCCGGGGGCGACGAGCGAGCGCTCGACGTCGAGGGTCGGATCGGTGCTCCGCCGCGCGCCGCCGACCGCGGCGCCGTGCTCAGCCACCGCTCGACACCGTCGGGTCGTCGGTCGACTCGCCGTCGACGCTGCGGTCCTCGACCCCCGCGAAGGTCGCCGGATAGTTGTCGAGCACCGTCCAGCGGTTCACCGGGTACGAGATGACGAGCGCCTTGCCGACGACGTCGTCCATCGGCAGGAAGCCGCCGCTCGGGTCGTCGATGTGGAAGAGCGAGTCCGCCGAGTGGTAGCGGTTGTCGCCCATCACCCACAGCGAGTCGGCCGGCACCGTGACGCTGAACGTCTCCGGTGCCGCATCGAGGTTGCCGTCCTTCAGGATGTACGGCTCGTCGATCGGGACGCCGTTCACGGTGAGGCTGCCGGTCGCGTCGCAGCAGGCGACCGTGTCGCCCGGCAGCCCGATGACGCGCTTGATGAGATGCTCATCGCTGTCCGGCGCCGCGAGCCCGATGAGGGAGAGCAGCCACTCCCCCGCCTGCTGGATCCACGGCTCGTCGACCTTCGGCGTCGGCGTGAGCCAGCCGCCCGGGTCCTTGAAGACGACGACGTCGCCGTGCTGCACCGCGATGACGTTCGGCACCAGCTCGTTCACGATGATGCGGTCGTTCACCAGCAGCGTGTTCTCCATCGACCCGGAGGGGATGTAGAAGGAGCGGACCAGGAACGTCTTCAGCAGCCACGACACCGCGAGCGCGATGAGGATGATGATGACGAGATCGCGGAGGAACGCGGTCCAGCCGCGCCGCCGCCGACCGTGACGGCCGTCAGCGGAGTCCGCGGCGTCAGTCACCGGTCAAGCCTGCCATGCCCGGCCGTATGCGATGACGCGACACGTCCAGGAGCCGAGCGGAGAGCTCAGGCGCTCTCGCGCTTCTCGCGGATCTTCGCCTTCTTGCCGCGCAGGCTGCGCAGGTAGTAGAGCTTCGCGCGACGGACGTCACCGCGGGTGACGACCTCGATGTGGTCGATCGACGGCGAGTGGACCGGGAACGTCCGCTCCACGCCGACCTGGAAGCTCACCTTGCGGACCGTGAAGGTCTCGCGCACGCCCTCGCCGGAGCGGCCGATGACGGCGCCCTGGAACACCTGGATGCGGGAGCGGCTGCCCTCGACGATGTTCACGTGCACCTTGACGGTGTCACCGGGACGGAAGTCGGGGATGTCGGCCTTCAGCGAGGCCGCGTCGATGTCATCGAGGAGGTGGGACATGATGTGTCGCTTCCTGCGCCGCCGCCGGTCGGCGCGTTGAGATGGAGTCGGTGGGATCGGTGTCGCGGTCGCTCCCCTGCGGCAGAGCGCGAAACACGGCGGTCCATTCTGCCACAGCCGAGGGGCTGCGGCGAACTCAGTCGACCGGCTTCAGCTCGCCGAGCTCGATCGGCCCCTCCGGACGCGCGGCGGGGCCGCCACGGCCGTTCGCCCCGACCGCCGCCGCGAACTCCGCGGCGAAGTCCCGCATCGCCGCCCGGGCCCGCCGGCCCGCGTCCGCGATGAGCTGGACGACCGCGAACCAGAACGAGACCAGCCCGAAGAGGACGAGGACCCACAGCCACGGCAGCACGGCGACGAGCGCGACCACGGCCGCCGCGAATGTCACGATGACGCTCCCGACGAGGAGTCGGAGCGCCGCGGTCCTGGAAAGCGCCATGCGGCTACGCTAGAGCGCGAACCCTAAGAACGCCCCTGAAGGAACGGATCCCGCCATGCCGACCTCAGAGCCGCTCGACGTACGTGCCACGCCGGTCCAGCAGCGAGGCCTCGAACGCGTCGACAAACTCCTCGACTCCGCCGCCCGCATCATCGACGCGCACGGCATCGCCGGTCTGACGACGAGCGCCGTCGCCGAGGAGTCCGGCTCCTCCGTCGGCGTCGTCTACCGCTACTTCCCGAACGTCGACGCGCTCGTCTCCGCGCTCGCCGACCGGAACCAGCAGCGATTCATGGCCGAGCTGGGGGACCGCCTCGAACGCGGCCTCGCGCCGACCTGGCACGACTTCGTGCGCATCTGCATCGACACCTTCGCCGACTTCTCCCGCGACGAGCCCGGCTTCTCGACGCTCCGATTCGGCGACATCATCGCGCTGCGCTACACCCAGCGACTGGCGAACTCGACCGCCCAGATCGGCGGCGCGCTCGAGGTCGTGCTGCACGCCCACTACGGCTTCGAGCAGACCGACGGCCTGCAGTTCGCCATCGAGGTCGCCATGGAGTGCGCCGACGCGATCACCCGCCGCGCCTTCTTCACCTCGACGGAGGGCGACAAGCGGTTCACCGACGCGGCCGTCCGCGTCATCATCGGGATCCTCCACCCGCACTCCCCCGGCGGCCAGCGCATCCTCATCCCGGGGCTCGATTGATCGAGCTGCGCACGCCCGAGGAGCTGACCGCGATGCGGCCGGCCGGCGCCTTCGTCGCCGCGGTGCTGCAGCGGACGTCAGCCGCGGCCGACGTCGGGGTGAACCTGCTCGAGCTCGACGCCATCGCGCACGACATGATCCGCGAGGCGGGTGCCGAGTCCTGCTACATCGACTACCACCCCTCGTTCGGCGCCATGCCCTTCGGCAAGGTCATCTGCACCTCGGTGAACGACGCCGCGCTGCACGGACTGCCGCACGACTACGCCCTCGCCGACGGCGACCTGCTCACCCTCGACTTCGCCGCCTCGGTCGACGGCTGGGTCGCCGACGCCGCGATCTCCGTCATCGTCGGCACGCCGCGCCCCGCGGACGAGCGCCTCATCGCGATCACCGAGGAGGCGCTCGCGGCCGGTATCCGTGCCGCGCAGCCCGGCCAGCGGCTCGGCGACGTCTCGCACGCGATCGGCGAGGTCGCCAAGCGCAACCGGCTGAAGGTGAACCTCGACTTCGGCGGCCACGGCGTCGGCCGTGAGATGCACGGCGACCCGCATGTGCCGAACGACGGTCGCCCCGGCCGCGGGTATCCGCTGAAGCCCGGCCTCGTCTTCGCGATCGAGCCCTGGTTCTGCCAGACCACCGATCGGATCTATACCGACGACGACGGCTGGACGCTGCGCTCCCGGGACGGCTCCCGTGCCGCGCATGTCGAGCACACCGTCGCGGTCACCGAGGACGGGCCGGTCGTCCTCACCGCCGGCGCGAATCCCGTCGCGATCTAGTCTCCCGGCTCCGGCATCAGGTCGGGGCGGACGCGGCGGGTGCGCTCGAGGCGCTGCTCCCGCCGCCATGCCTCGATCCTCGCGTGATGGCCGGAGAGCAGGATCTCCGGCACCTCGAGCCCGCGCCAGGTCTGCGGCTTGGTGTAGCTCGGCGCCTCGAGCAGGCCGTCGCCCTCATGGCTCTCGACCTCGAGCGAGGCGGGATTCCCGACGACGCCGGGGACCAGACGACCGATCGCCTCGATCATCGCCATCGCGGCGACCTCGCCGCCGTTCAGCACATAGTCGCCGAGGCTGAGCTCGCGCACCCGGGCGTGGCCCGCCGCGTGCTCGATGACGCGCTGGTCGATGCCCTCGTAGCGGCCGCAGGCGAAGACGAGCCGGCGCTCGCCGGCGAGCTCGCGGGCGATGCCCTGGGTGAACGGGGTGCCCGCCGGCGTCATGAACAGCACCGCCGGGTCGTCGTCGGGCGCGAGGAGCGCGTCGAGGGCCTCGCCCCACGGCTCGGGCCGCATCACCATGCCGGCGCCGCCGCCGTACGGCGTGTCGTCGACGGTGCGATGCCGGTCATGCGTCCAGTCGCGCAGGTCGTGAGCCGCGACGTCCAGCAGCCCGGACTCGCGCGCCCGGCCGATGAGCGAGACGTCGAGCACCGAGAAGAACTCGGGGAAGATCGTCACGACATCGATCCGCATTCGTGTCCTCCCTCTCCGGTACGCCGGCTCACGAACCGCTGACCTGGCGCGGTTCGGGCGATCCGGCCCGGATCCGGGCCGGATCGCCAGATTAGTCGCTCGGCTGGGGTTGGGCGGGATCGGCGTCGAGGTCCGGGAGGTCCTCGAAGAGGCCGAGCGGAGGGTTGATCGCGACGGTGCCGGCCTGGACGTCGACGGCGGTCACGATCGCCTTCACGAAGGGGACGAGCACCTCGTCCTCGCGCCCCGGCACCCGCACCGCGAGCAGATCCTGGGACGGCAGGTGATCGACGCGGGCGATCGTGCCCACCTCGCGGCCGTCGCGGAGCACCCGCAGATCGACGAGCTGGTAGTCATACCAGGCGTCGTCCTCGGCGACCTCCTCCGGATCCGCCT
>Ga0164242_10007128_pt1 | contig 12246 bp, 12 predicted proteins | sample OricomgcompostMG_FD_108783 | JGI IMG/M metagenome (GOLD analysis project Ga0164242, IMG submission 108783) | Miracle-Growth compost microbial communities from Emeryville, California, USA - Original compost - Miracle growth compost (MG) ... | reverse complement strand
GCTGGCGTCGCTGACCGAACGTGAGCGCGAGATCCTCAACCTCATCGCGGACGGGCTGACCAACCGGCAGATCGCCGAACGGCTGTTCCTCGCCGAGAAGACCGTGAAGAACTACGTCTCCGGCCTGCTGGCGAAGCTGGGCATGGAGCGCCGCACCCAGGCCGCGGTGTACGGGGCCGAGGTGCGGCGCAACGGCTGAACCAATCAGAACCGCCGGTCAGAACCGCCGGTCAGAACCGGAAGACGATCCGGGCCGGCACCTCGCCCGACAGGACGTCCTCGATCGATTCGTTGACCTCGTCGAGCTTGCGCTCGACGGCGACGATCTTCGTCCGTCCCGCTGCGTGCAGCGCGAACACGTCCGCCAGGTCGTTGCGGGTGCCGACGATCGAACCGATGACGCTCTTGCCGTTGATGACCGTGTCGAAGATCGGCACCTGCAGCGCCGCGTCGTGCGCCGGCAGCGCCACGCAGACGAGTCGGCCGCCTCGCCGCAGCGAGCGGTAGGCCTGGTCGAACGACTGCGGCGACGCCGCGAGAGCGACCGCGACGTCGGCCCCGCCGAGGTCGCGGATCGCGGCGACGGGATCGGTGGTCGCGGCGTTGACGACGTGATCCGCGCCGAGCTCGCGCGCCATCTCGAGCTTGCTGTCCTCGACGTCCACGGCGATGACCACGCCGCCGACGATCCGCGCGTACTGCACCGCCAGGTGGCCCAGGCCGCCCACGCCGAACACGGCGACCCGCTCGGCGGGCGCGACGCGTGCGACCCGGATGGCCTTGTAGGTCGTGACGCCGGCGCAGGTGAGCGGAGCGGCGTCGTGCGAGCTCACCGCGTCCGGAACCGGGGTGGCGAACGCCGCCGGCACCACGGCGTACTCGGCGAAAGCACCGTTGACGGAGTAGCCGGAGTTGCGCTGGCTCTCGCACAGGGTCTCCCAGCCGGCGATGCAGTACCGGCAGGTGCCACACGCGTATCCCAGCCAGGCGATCGCGACGCGCTCGCCGACCGTGCGATCGGTCACCCCCGCGCCGAGCCTCTCGACGTAGCCCACGCCCTCGTGGCCCGGCACGAACGGCGGGGTCGGCTTGACCGGCCAGTCGCCGTGCGCGGCGTGGATGTCGGTGTGGCACAGCCCGCTCGTCTCGATGCGGACCAGGACCTCGCCCGCCCCGGGCTCGGGTATCGGGACGTCCTGGATCTCGAGCGGCCGGGCGAAGTCGGTGACAACTGCTGCCTTCATGTCCTGCTCCTGTTCTCGTTGAGCTCGGCCCGGCGGGCGAATTCCGCCGCCTCGCGCTGGGATGCGGCGCCGAGCTTGGCCTTGATCCGGTCGACGCAGCTGCGCACCTCGTGCGGCGTCAGCGCGAGCGACCTGCCTATCTCGTCCTGGTGCGCGCCCGCGGACAGCCGCTGCAGCACACGCCGCTCGCGGTCGTTCAGGCGCGTCATGCGCTGCCTGGCCAGCTCGCCGATCCTGGCCCGCCGGGCCAGTTCGACCGCGACCTGGGCCTGCAGCGCGGCCGGGACGTAGCGCCGGTATCGCAACGTGCTGGAGACCTCGTCCGCCAGCCGCAGCGCGGACGCGTCGATCACCGCGTGCGCGCCGATGTCGAGATCGGCGAGCGCCGCGGTCAAGGTGAGCCGGGTCCGCGCCGAGGCGACGACCGTGGCCGGTGCCGCGTCGCTGAGCAACTCGGTGACCGCGGCGACGTCATCGGCCGGCGAGTCCAGGACGATCACGAGGTCGACGCCCGCTTCGGCCCGCCGCACGACGTCGGACGGATCGTGCACGACGGTGATGTCGCCGTGGTGGCCCGACGCGCGCAGGCGGTGCACGAACTCGGCACACACCGCGCCCGGTGCCGGCACGATCACGACCGACGCCTGGTCGGGTGCTGAGCTCGACGCCATCACGACCGTTCCTCTCGATGCCGATGGTCAGGAATGCGGGCGGTGCGTCATGCGCACCAGCGGGTTGAGATCGTCGTAGCGGTAGGTGAGCCCGTCATCGACGGCGATGACGCCGGCCAGTTCGCCGATGGCTGCGACGAGGTGGACGGCAGTCGAGTGGTGATCGACCGTGCCGGCGATCTCGACCACCCCGTGCTCGACTCCGACGGTGAGTTCGGGATGGCGCAGCAGCACGTGGTCGCGCAGGTGACGCGCGAGAGCGTCATCGGCCGTGAGCAGAACCGACAGCAGATCGGTGCGATCGACCAGACCGGTCAACCGGCCGGCCTCGTCCACGACCGGAAGTACCGGCACCCGCTCGCCGACGGCCGTCCGCGCGGCCTCGGGCAGCGTGGCGTTCTCACGGACCGTGATCGCCGGGCAGCTCATCACACTCTCGGCGGTGCGGCCCGACACCCGGTGATGTGCCCAGTCCCGCCCGTGCCGGGAACCGGCGAACTGCGCGCCGGCGTCGCCGACGCAGGCGACCCGGACGAGCAGGTCGGCCTCGGACACGACGCCGACCACGTGCCCTTCGGAGTCGACGACGGGCAGGGCGCTGAGTCCCTGCGCCGCGATCGTCGCGATGACGGTCTTGACCGGTGTCTCGAGTTCGACAGAGGCCGGCGGATGCGTCATGACGTCGCGGACCTGCAGGTGCGTCAACCGCCACGGCCGTTCCGGTGTGGACGGGGTGGCGGCGCCCGGTTCCGGCCGCGCGATCGTGGCCGTGTACTTGTCGAGTGCGCGGCGGTAGCGCTCCGCGGTGGAGCCGGTGTGATGCACGGTGCCCGTCTGCGCCTCGTGGACGGCTTCCCGTCCCGATCGATCGGTCATGGCGTCCTCCTGCTGTCCGCTGCTGTCGTGGCCTGGTTCAGCGCGGCCCGGAGATCGAGGAGACGGCGGCTTCCTCGAGGTTGAACGGGCCGATCGTGGCGGCGGTGGACGTCGCCCGGCGCCGGACGGGCACGATCGCGACCGGCGCGGCGAGCGGCCAGGCCGACCCGCACAGGAACGGGCGGTCGGGTGCGCCCTGACGGCAGGGCAGGACGAGCAGGCGCGCACCGATCGCGGCGGTGCGCACGACCGTCGCGAAGTCCGTGCTGTGCAACGTCACTTCGACCGGGACGTCCGGGTACTCGCAGGTCACGGACTCGAGTTGCATGTCCAGCCGCGCGTGCACGTCGGCCACCGCCTCGGCGCCCGACGTGGGCAGGCCGTCCGACGCGGCGACGACCAGCTGGGCGCCCCATCGCCGCGCGGTCCGCAACGCGAAGTGCAACGCGTCGAGCGGAAGGTCATGGCGGTCGACCGCGACGACGATCGGATCGTCGGCAGACACATCCGTGTCGGGCACGACGACCAGCGGGCAGCGAACCGTGGCGGCGAGCTGATCGCGCAGCGGGTTGCGTGCCGATTCGCCGACCACCACGAGATCGACCAGCCGCGACAGGTCGGTGAGCGCCGCGCCCACCGCGCCGCGGACCGCCGACCCGGAGATCTCGACCCCGGGTGCGCTGCTGCGCGCGACGTGCTCACTCTCGTTCACGATGTGGCGCGCGCCGGCGCGCAGCGCGTCGTTGGCCTGCACGACCGGAGCCCAGGACGAGCCGTCCAGCGCGAGCAGTTCGTAGCAGTGCAGGACGTGCAGTTCGCTGCCGTCGCCGGCCGCCTCGGTCGCCGCCCAGACCAGCGCCGCCCGGGACGCCTCCGCATCGCGAACGCCGACCGCGATCAGCCTGCTCATGACGTCACCCCTCGGCGCGGTCGTGAGCGTCGCTGTGCACGACGAGCACGGGGCAGGTGGCGTGTTCGGCGCAGTTCATGCTGACCGAACCGAGCAGCAGACCGGAGAACCCGCCGTGACCGCGGCTGCCGAGCACGAGCAGCATCGCGTCCCGGCTGCGGTCGATCAGGATCTTCGCCGCGTTGCCCTGGACCACCTCGATCGAGAGGTGGGCCGGACGGGCCTCGCCGAACGCGGAGTCGATCGCATCGTCCAGCGCGCTCCTCGCCATCTCCTTCGGGTTCAGTTCGGGGATCGCGTAGGCACCGGCTGCGGACCATCCGTAGTAGGCCGGGTACTCCCACGCGATGACAGCGAGGATCTCGGCATCCGGTTCGACGCGGGCGAACCGCGCGGCCCAGCCCAACGCCTTGATCGACTCTGTCGACCCGTCGACACCGACGACGATGCGGTTGCGTGTGGTCTCGGACATCACGTCTCCTTTTCGTTGGTTCGACGATCCCGAGCCCGGCGGTGGGGCGGCAGGGCCGAACGTCATGGGACGACCGGGTCCTGCGCCGGTCCGAGCAGATCGGCGAGCGGGACCCGTGTCCTGGTCGCCGCAGGGACGGTGTCATGGACCAGGCTCGGCACCGGAACGACGAGTACCGGGGTGTCCGCCCGTCGCACGATCCGGGACGCTGCGGTGCAGTGCGTGCGCATCGGGTGGTGCTCGTCGTCGCGGCCGACGACGAGGAGGTCCTGACCGTCGGCGGCGTCGAGCAATCCCTCGACCGGGCGGGCCCACCGCACGACGACGCGGGTGTGGACGTCCGGATAGAGCTCCCGCCACCCGGCGAGCGCCTCGGCGGCCCAGCGGCGCGCCTCCGGCTCGGAACGCGGTGACCGGTCGCGCAACCGCAGCATCGTCGGGTACCAGCAGATCGCGACGTCCAGGTGCCGGCCGCCGTGGCGCGCCGCGTCGAACGCGATCGGCAGCAGGCGTTGCGATTCGGGCGACGCGGCGATGCCGACGACCACCCGGTGCCGGACCGGCTGCCGGGTCAGCTGCGGGACGACCGCCAGGGGCACCGGCGTCCGGTCGACGAGGACCTCGCACACGGCGAAGGTGGGTGGTTCGCCGACGGGCCGGCTTGCGCGGCGGCCGATGACGACGGTCTCGGCCGAGATGGCGAGACGGAGGAGGACGTCGGTGGCGCGGCCGTGACCGATGACCGAATCGACCGGCAGGCCGGGATGGTCTGTCCGGACCCGGTGCACCGCCGCCCGCGCCACGTCGCCGCAGCGCCGTCCGAGTGCCACCCGCAGCCGGTCGGCACCCACCGGCGTCCACTCGCCGGGGTCGGCCCAATCGTCGGCGACGGCGATCACGAGTCGGGCCGCGCGCTGCGCCGCCCGCCGAGCCGCCCAGGCGAGTGCGTCCGTACACGACGACGAGCCGTCGACGCCGACCACGATCCTGCGAGTGCTCATGCTCCGACTGTCAGCCGGTGCCGCCGGGACGCACAGGGAAGAAGGTCCCTCCGAGACGCGACGGACGGCGTCGAAAGCGGCCGCGACGGTGGGGACCGATGGCCCTGCCGGCGCGGGCATCGGCAACGCATCGTGCCTGCTACATCGGTCGGCGTAGGGGGTGCGGCGTGATTGCAGTCGATCAATCCGTGCAACGCGAGCTGCGACTGGTCGCGCTGGATGCGGGCCGCGCTCCGTCCATCCACAACACACAGCCGTGGCTGTTCATCAGTTCCGCACGTGGCCTGCGGATCCGTGCGGATCGCCGTCGTCAACTGTCGATCGTCGACCCGGACGGACGGCAGCTGCTGATCTCGTGCGGGTGTGCGTTGTTCAACGCGCGCGTGTCGGCGACCGCGGCCGGTCTGCGTCCCCGGGTGCGCCGGTTCCCGAGCAGGGTCGACGCCGATGCCGTCGCCGACATCGCGATCGTCGGTGACGGCTCGGCAGCCGCTCGCCCGTCGGTCGGGCGGCTCCAGCCGTTCATCGAGGTGCGCCAGACGAACCGGCGCCGGTTCGCGGCCGATCCGGTGCCGGCCGGGCTCGTCTCGGCGCTGGCCGCGGCGGCGCGGGCGGAGCACACCGAGCTGATCCACGTCGCCGACCCTGTCGATCGCAGCGTGATCGCCGATCTCGCGCAGTACGCCGACCGGATCGAACTCCTGGATCCGGCGTACCGCGCCGAGGTGCGGGCGTGGACCACCAACGACCCGGAGCGCCGCGACGGCGTGCCGGCGCTCGTGGTGCCCAGAGTCGGGCCGCCCTCGCTGGACGAGTTGCCGATGCGTGACTTCGACTCCTACGGCGCCGGGTTCCTTCCGGCGGTCACCGCCTCGTCGACCGAGCAGTGCCTGCTGCTCCTCACGACGGCCGACGACGACCGGATGTCCTGGCTGCGCTGCGGCGAGGCCCTGGAGCGGGTGCTGCTGGAAGTCGCCCGGAACGGGTTCACCGCCCGCCCGTTCAGCCAGCTGATCGAGGTGCCGACCACCCGGGTGCAACTGCGCACCGAGCTCCGCCTCGCCGGCCACCCGCAGCTGCTGCTGCAGGTCGGGCGTGCCGCGCCGACGCCCGGAACCGGGCGCCGGCCGCTGCGCGAGGTTCTCACCGAGCGCTGACGCGCCGAGCGTCGACGCTCTCAGTGTGCGGGTGGGCCGTACCAGAGCGGCGACATCGGCGTCATCGGCATGGACACGCCGCCGGACGGACGCGAGCGCAGCCGGTCGTGCACCGTGATGACGCCCGCGCACCGCGAGGTCGCGTCGACGAGGTCGCGGCGGACCTGGTCGGTCGGCACCTCGCCCTCGAGCAGCACCACGCCGTCGTGCACGGAGACGTCGAGGGCCGAGTCGTCGAGCACGAACTCGGCGCGGATGAGGTCCTCGACGATGTGCTCGCGCAGCGCGTGGTCGTCGCGCACGAGCAGCGACGCGAGATCGCTGCGGGAGACGACGCCGACGACGTGATCGTCGTCGTCGACGACGGGGACGTGCCGCAGTCCCTCTCGCTGCATGAGGTCGGCCGCGTCGCCGACGGACGTGGTGGGGTGGACGGTCGACACGTGACGGCTCATGAGCGTCGCGACAGACTCGGCCGCCACGCGGTGGCGTTCGGCACGCGGCACGTGTTCGCCCAGGCGGGGGAGCAGGTCCGACGCGGAGAGGATGCCGACCAGGCAGCCGTCGGCATCGACGACGGGGAGCGCGGGCACGTGTTCGCGGGCGATGCGCTGCGCTGCTTCACGCAGCGGTCGCGTGACGCCGATCAGTACGACGTCGCGCCTCATGACCGTGCTGACCTGGCGTTCCTTGCGCGACCACGCGGCCGCTGTTGCGCCGTTCACTTCGCACTCGCCCGGAGTGGGTAGCCGAGCTCGGCCGCGGTCTCGCGCAGCCGGGCACGCTTCTCGACGAGGACCTGCCCCGCGGCCTTCCACGCGCGCCGGCGACCCAGCGTCCAGCGCGGCGGCTTGGCGGCGAGCCACGCGTCGACGGCGAACCGCCAGCACGCATCCTCGGCGACGAGTTGGCCGACCAGGGGCTGGTCGAGCGCGACGAAGGGCGCGATGTCGCGGTCGGTGCTGCTGAGGTGCAGCGTCTGCTCCTGCTTCGCCGTGCTCTGCACGGGCTTCTTGCGCCCGCGCTTCTTCGGAGCGTCCAGGCGTGGCATCGAGTCGAAGTTGGTGGTCATCGCAGACTCCTCGGTGAGCGGGTGATTCAGTGTGTGATCGGCCGGGAGGCGGCGGGCAGAGCGACAGGTCCCGAGCTGTCCGGGACCAACGCCACGCACGGCACGCAGGGGCTGCCGCTCGAAGCGGCAGCCCCTGTTCTGCACCTTCCGGGAATCAGGCCTTGATCTGCTCGATGTCCGGCGCGGTGGCCGTGGCCGGCGGGGGCACGTCCAACCGACGGGCGTGCACGAGCCCCAGCAGGCCGAGCAGTGTCATCACGCCCGCGCCGATGTAGGCGACGATCGCGCCGATGAGCGCGATGCCACCCATCGTGTCGAACGCGTACGCGTTGAGCAGCAGCCCGCGCAGGGTCTCACCGCGGAACACCGTCTGCACGAGTCCGGCCAGCTTGGTGTTGTTCGGGTCCGCCAGCGACTTCGCGGACAGCTGCGAGTAGGTCTGGCCGCCGCCCATCTCGCGAAGGTGCACGGCGATGTAGTGGTCCGCCCAGGCCTTGGCCTCGGGGCCGGTGAGCAGCTGCTTGCCCGCGTACTTCTCCATCGCGGCACGGTCCGCGGCGGGCAGGCTGGTGAGGGACTCGCTGTTCTTCGCCGGGAAGTAGATCTTCTCGGCGACCAGCTGGCTGTGCACCTGGTCGTGCACGTAGCTGTGTGCCCAGGTGAGCAGCGCGCCGGCGACGAGCAGGACCGCGGCGATCACGAGTCCGCCGGCTGAGAGCAGTCGGTCGAGTGTCTTGCGATTCATGTCTGGCTCCAGGGAAGTGGTTGTCCGTTGGCGTACCAAGACTCGCTGTACAGCCGGGCTGTCGAGCAGGGGCGGACGTCCCCTTCGCAGCGCCGGAGGTCACCGCGAAAGCCACGACACGACGGACGTACCGGTAGGGACTTCGGGCCCTGGTGGCGGGCGACGCAACGGGTCTCAGTAGTGGGGTGACCGTGTGGCTGTGCGTGCTGGTCCTCGCGTATGTCCTCGACGCCGCCGTAGCGGCCGTCGTCCGGTGGCGACGCCGGGATTCGGTCGGGACCCACGGCGACCGCGGGCGTGCCGCGCCCGACGCCGCGCGCGAGGGTGCCCTGAGCCGGGCGCTGCTCCGGGGAGTCATCTCGTCCGACGAGTACCGCGCCGAGATGGAACGGATGGCCGCGCGGCCTGGCAGGACGCGACGATGACGGGTAGGGCCGCGGCGAGCAGGCACAGCGCGAGATCACTCGCGGACAGCGGTCTGGTCGCGAGTAGCTCCCGAAGGGGATGCCAGGCCACGGCGAGCCAGATCAGCAGCGTGTTCAGAGCGACCGATCCCAGCAGTTGCGATCGGTCCCGCAACCGGCCGCTGCGTGAGCGCAGGGCGATGGCGCAGCCCAGCTGGGAGAGGGTGAGCGTCACGAAGACCGTGCTCTGCCAGGGACGGTCGGTCGAGCGGCTGAACACGCCGACGGCCAGGCAGGCCAGGGCGATCGCGGTGCCGAGGATCAGCAGCCGGGTGAGGACTCGTCGGTTCAGCAGCGGTTCGGAAGGCGGCAACGGCCGGCGTGCCAGGACGTCCGGTTCGGCGGGCTCTGCGCTGAGGGCGACTCCGGGCAGGCCGTGGGTGAGCAGGTTGACCCAGAGGATCTGGCCGGCCGCGAGCGGTGTTGCCAGACCGAGGCCGGGACCGACGAACATCACGAGCAGTTCCGCGACGCCTCCTGCCATCGCGTAGTGCAGGAACCGGGTGAGGTTGTCCCGAACCCGGCGTCCTTCGGCGACGGCGGGGACGAGCGCGGCGAGACTGTCGTCGGTCAGGACGAGGTCCGCCGCGTGCTTCGCGACCTCGGTGCCGCGACGTCCCATGGCGATGCCGACGTCGGCCGTGCGTAGCGCGGGCGCGTCGTTCACGCCGTCCCCGGTCATGGCGACGATCTCGCCATCCGAACGCAGCCCCCGCACCAGCCCGCGCTTGCGCTCCGGCGTGACGCGGGCGAACACCGCCGACGGCGCGATGCCCACGCGTGAGGCCACCGCGCGCGCCGTGCCGGCGTGATCGCCGGTGATCATCACGGTGCGCACGCCGGCCCGCTCGAGGCTGGCCACCGTCGCGGCCGCGTCGGCGCGGGGTGGGTCGGCGAGTGCCACCAGACCGAGCAACGTCCGCCGCGTCCCGACGTCCTGCGCGACCGCCAGCACCCGCATCCCCTCCGCGGCACGGTCCCGGGACCAACCGTGAGCGGCCGGCGGGTCGTCGGCCGTCAGTACCGATTCCGGGGCGCCCTTCGTGATCGACCGCGGCGGGACGTCGAGGCCGTGGTCGGTGGTCATCGCCGCGAGCTGCGGGTCGAACGCGGTCTCGCGCGTCCGCGGGCTCGCCCGCCTGACCCCCGTCACGTCGATGCCGTGCTCGACGGCCGCGACGACGAGCGCCAGTTCGGTGGCGTCGTCGCGCGCACCGGCCGGGTCCCCGGGAAGGTGCGCGTCGTTGCAGAGGACGGCCGCCCGCAGCAGGTCATCGAGCTGTCCGGCCGAATCGTCCGGCGTCCACGTGCCGGCGAGCGACATTCGTCCCGTCGTCAGGGTGCCGGTCTTGTCCGTCGCGAGAACGGTGAGCGAACCGACCTCCTCGACCGCGGCCAGCCGGCGTACGAGCACCCCGCCGCCCGCCATGCGGCGGGCCGCGAGGGACAGCGACACGGCCACCACCGCGGGCAGTGACTCGGGGATCGCGGCGACGGCGAGGCTCACGGCGAGCACGAGGCTGGTCTCGACACCGTGCCCACCGAGGAGTTGGACGCCGCCGACGATCGCGGCTGCGGCGGCGACGATCATCGCGAGCCGCATCCCCAGCGTGTTGAGCTGTCGTTGGAGCGGTGTCGCGCCGGTCGGCTCCGCCACGGCGGCACTGATGCCCGCGATCCTGGTCCGTCGGCCGGTGGCCGTCACGGTCGCCGTCGCCGTGCCCCGCGTGACGACGGTGCCGGCCGTCACCGGACTGCCCGTCCCGCGGCTGACCGGAAGGGATTCGCCGGTGAGGACCGACTCGTCCAGCTCCAGGCAGGAGGCCGAGACCACGCGAGCATCGGCGGCGACGATGTCACCCGTCCTGAGCCGGAGCAGATCGCCGACCACCACGGCTGTGGAGTCGACGTCCCGCTCCGCACCGTCCCGGATCACAGTGGCGCGTGGTGCGGTCAAGCTCGCAAGTACAGCAAGGCTGCGTTCTGACTGAATGGCTTGCAGCGTCCCGATCGCGGTGTTGAGAACGATGACGGTCAGGATGACCACGGTGTCCGGCACGTCGCCGACGGCGACGGTTGCGGCTGCTGCCGCCAGCAGGACGAGGACGGTCGCGTCCTTGAGCTGAGCGAGCACCGGCTGCCACCAGCGCCGGCGCGGCTCGGCGACGAGCACGTTGGGACCGTCGGTCGCGAGTCTGGTCGTCGCCTCGGCCTCACTGAGGCCGGCGTACTGCGCGGGCGGCGAGCCGGCGTCGAGCACCTCGCCGCGGTCAGCGGGCCCGGTGCGCATCGATCAGGCACGTCACGCCGGCGGCCCGCGTGCGGATGTCGCGCAGGTGCGCCCGCAGACTGCTCATCAGGTCCACGTCGCCGAGCGGGACGACCGCTTGGACCGCGTCGCACTGACGCACTTCGGGCAGCTCGAAGGTCGCCTCGACGAGCTCCTCGCGTACTCCGGGCGGCAGGTGCTCGTGATCCACCTCGAAGACGACGCGCATCAGCCGCTCGTCCCGGTGGATCTCGACGAGGCTGCGCAGGTGTCCGTCGGCACGCTCGAGGCGCTCGACGTGTGCTCGTGCCGGGCTCGCCATCGTCTGCTCCTTCGTGATTCACGACCAGCGCAGTGCGGTCAGGGGGCGGACGGATACCGGTCCAGGATGTGCTGCAGCGCGTCCACCATGGCGAGTGATTCGCCGTGCGGGCGCTGCCAGACGTTGCGGCCGAAGATCAGGCCGGTCGCGCCCGCCGCCATGGACTGCTCGGCCTTGGCCAGCAGCGCCTCGTCGCCGAGCCGGCTGCCTCCGGACACCAGCACCAGCGTGCGGTTCGCCGATGTGACGACCGCGCGCATGGCCTCCTCCGGGCCGAGCTGGACGCGATACTCGGCCGGCACGCCGTCCTGCTTCTCCGGATGCGGGAAGTTCACCTTGACGACGTCGGCGCCGAGTTCCGCCGCGGTGCGTGCGGCGTAGTCGACTGCGTAGAACGAGTCCCGTCCGCCCTTGGCCGCGACGGCGGAGCCGCGCGGATACGCCCACACGATCAGCGGCATTCCGAGCCGGTGCGCCGCCTGCCGGATCCTGCGCAACTGGGTGAAGTCCTGATACTGCGCGGGCGTGCCGACATAGAGGGTGTAGCCGACGGCATCGGCGCCGAGGCGTATCGCCTCCTCGACCTCGGCGTGCACCGTGGCCAGCGCGTCGGCGTCGTCAGGGATGTCGGTCTTGCCGTTCAGCTTGAGGACGAGCGGGATCTCGCCGGCGTAGTCCCAGAAGAACTTCTCGGCGAGACCGATCTGCAGCACGACGCCGTTGAACGCCCCGGTTCGCGCGAGGTCGAGCACGTAGCGTGGGTCGGACGCCAGCGGGTTCGCGGCGAAGTCCCGTGGGCCGTGCTCGAGCCCCTGGTCGTAGGGCAGGAACAGCGCCGTCCCGTTGCGCCTGCCGTGGTCGAACAGGATGCGGCGCAGCCGGGTGAGCTTGCCGGTGCCGAGGCCGCGGGACGACAGGTGCGGCCGGTCGCGCGTACCGGCGGTGGCGGTGAGTTCCTCGGTGGTCGTCATGTGCCGAGCGTCGAAGTCGCTGCCGTCCGGCCCCAGGGGCGAACGTCCCGATCGGCGCAGGGGACTGTCGGC
>Ga0164242_10007127_pt1 | contig 12249 bp, 19 predicted proteins | sample OricomgcompostMG_FD_108783 | JGI IMG/M metagenome (GOLD analysis project Ga0164242, IMG submission 108783) | Miracle-Growth compost microbial communities from Emeryville, California, USA - Original compost - Miracle growth compost (MG) ... | reverse complement strand
TGAGAGGGAGAGATAGATTAAAAGAGGTGGGGGGAGGGAAGGGGGGAGGAAAGAGGATGGGGAGGGGGGGGGGGAGGAGGAGGGGGGGGGGGGGGGGGGGGAGGGGGGGGGGGGGGGGGGGGGGGGCGCAAAGAGCAATCCGTTAGGAGCTTTGCCAGCGCCAGGGAAGGTACGCACGTCTCCTTCACTAACGCGGTGGATAGGGACAGGCGGACAACCTCACAAAGCAGCTAACCTTGCTAACTTCATACGACTTGGGCGGTATGCGTAAATCACTCAACATGGTCGTGTCGGCATTAGGGCGGAATCGGAAACAGGTACCACTTCCTAGCCAACAGCCCTGTCTCTCTTCACCCCGTCCACATCTGGATCACGGAACACGGAGGACGGAGCACGGCGCCAAGGCTTTTCGCCATCGAGCAGGACGCAGCAGCCAGCAAATGAACTCATTCCCGTCGTCCCCCACCGTCCCTCCGTCCCACCATCCCAGAGGCCAGCATCAGCAGTTTTTAATCTGGGGGAGGGTTTCCACTCGGGGCTTGCCACTGTTTGCTGTTTCCCACGCGGCCGGCACATGGATTACCCTGACCCAGATTGCTTCTCCAACATTTCCCCAAATTGCCCAGTTTAAACTACGGAATTCCTCCTTCACCATGTGCAGGGCCCTGAATTTAACCTTAGTCGGGGATTGGGCAGGTGGCAGATGCACACAATATCTGGTGGTGTGGGTGACACAACCGGAGGTAAATCCTCTCTATACCCTCTATACCCTCTATATCCTCTATATCGTGCCTGTTCTTGTGCCTGTTCTCCTACATAGCTACCTAACCAAGGGGAAGTTCGCTAGCTACCGGTTCGCTATTCAGCTTGTGGCCATTCCGAACCCGCTTTCCCAAGTGATCATCATCAGTCCGCCCTCCCCGTTCGAACTTGGAATTCCGCACCCTCCGGACGCGGAGTTCTCCGACGCAGGACCATCCGAATACTACCATAGTACGCTTCCCTGAAAGTCGATTCGGTTAAAGAAAGGGTACGCAGTGATTTTAGTCGTCAATCATCTCGGCCAACCGAAGCGTGATTTCCGACCGTTGTGGATTTTCGGCTCGAGGCAGGACCTGCATGGGGGGCAAAAAGGAGAAATACATAGGAGCACCCACCACCACCAAGAGACAAAGGGGAATGGCAAAGAAAAAGCAAATAGGTCAGGTGCATACTGTGCATCAACCAGGGACCCACACCTGCATCTCTGGTCTCACAGCCGTCTGCAGCCACTTTAAACCGCTGTCGCCTTGGCCGGCCTCCTGATTCGCCCACGGCGAGCCACCCTGACCTAGCTTCGTCTGCGCTCTGCAGTCATTTTAAAGCTGTGCCGTGTGGATATCGGGTCTCCAATTCTCTCTCCAGTTTCCATGGTATCCACCTGCGGGGGGTCGGGTGGGTGGGCTTCTGGAGCCTCCGACTCTCGCACACAATGTCGTTCAACGCAGGCAAGACCCGGGGCAATCCTGTGTGGTGTTCGTATGTATGCGTAGATACTAGGTAACTAGGTGGGTTGGGTGTGGGATGGGTAACTAACCTGCCAACTTCCCCTTATGCGTACGATCCCAACGATCCTTTGTTGATATTCATCGTTTGCTACATTTGAGCGCCGACCTTGGTACTAAGCTCGCCGCGCAGCCCTTCCCTCCCTGAAGATCGGTATTTCACACCACATGGGCTGCGAACAACGGGCACCGCACCCACCCACCATCAACTAACTGCTTCTAGGCTTGCAGGTCGCGTGCATGAAGGGGATTCGCATCGAATCAGAAACAGGCTAAGGATATGCGCTAGCCATGCCATCCGAACCGGGAGGAGTGGAAGAGAGAAGCGACTTCCTCGCGCTTACTGGATCTCGCTCTTTTCCATATTTCCTTGTCTATTCTCGGCTCGTCCCTGCTCATCCATCCCTACCTGTCCTCCAGTACTATGTACGCTATGCGTACGATACGCTCCTTGAATTTATGCGGGCGAATCGTGACTGGGCACATCCAAATCTCGCCCATCCACCCGTCGGTCCACCATGAACCCCCTACCTTGTCTCCGGAGAAAAATAGGCCAACGCTGGAGCTCCATCAAAACCCACTTAGCATCACGACTAGTGTATGCGCACAGGAGAGAGAACGAACAGTACCAATCCCTCGAGCAATTCGTTGCCATGAGCTTCCAGACTCCCTGAAACAAGTACTCGCAGAGCCGGGCAGGACAAAGGCTGCCATGAGTCACTCCGTACTAAGGCATGTAAGGTACTTCCTCCTGTACAATAAGCAAACGCATTCTACGACGTTTTACTGTAGCGTACTGGGTAATCATGCGCTGGCCATATGCGTCGTAGTGGCCGTCCCCCCAATCCTTCAACTGCCCCTGTTCACACACCTCCCTTGCCCCTGTCTACCCCAGACTTTTGATTACCTGCCCAATGATTTGAATTGCTGGTAAATATTGCCGATCTTTGCACGGTGATCGATGACGACCAAAGGGAACAAGAATGGCACACACCACGCCGCGCTAGGAGCACTTTGGTTGCTTGGGCACTCGCCAGTTTCGGTTACACTTCCGGCTGGGGGGTTTTGAGCTTCAAACCCCCCCCCCAAACCACAAGCCCTGAGCAAGCAAGACCCTGTCGGTCGAGCTGACCCGAAGTAGCAAAAGATCTGTGACTACACACCACTACACAGTACCTTCTTCCAGTACACGTGGAGAGAGAAATTAGTGTACTGTATACGTGCATACATTTCGCATCCCCAGCCTAAATCCGACACAATATCCCCCTAGACCCTGTCCCGCCCAGAATCCTGGGCCCGGGTGCAGCTACACCGCACTACTGCGGTCCGTTGTCACCCGGTGAAAAGGAGCCCGGGCGAATCATGGGAGGTGTAATGGCGCCGCCGGTACGCATACAGTGTAGAATTGGAGGATGACGTTCTTCTCGCTCTTCATCAACTTAAGACCCAGCCAGTTGACTTCGCTTGTCGGCAGTCTCCGATTTAGTCGGATATGATCCCACCCCCTTGTTAGCGAGGTTGATAAAGTCGGCGCAAGGAACTCTGACCAGACCAGACCACGACTGTGCTGCGCACATTCGACACAAGACCCCGGAAGTGGATGCCATGGAGTACGACGCAGGCCTAGCCCCCATTACCTCAATCACATTGGAGCGTCCCACAGCTAGTCGCCCAAGAAGTACCCACCCAGCTTCCTCCGTCGGCGTTCGGATCTTGCTATCTCCACGGGCTAGTCCAGACAACTCGAGCTGAGAATAATATGGCTTTGTCAGAAAGTCGTGGAGAGAGCTCCAAACAGAGCCGCTACGTGCTCCATCCCCCCACCCAGCCGACCACCTCCCCTTGTTATTACCTCTTTTCCAACAAAGCTTCCCGCGTGCCCCATGATCTACTTCGGCTGGCCCTGCGCTACCCGTACATTGCTCCCAATATCGTGCCGCTGTAGGACAATCTTGCTTCCTCGATATTCCGCGGCGGGCTGAACCGTGCGAATGGGTACGACACCGTAGCTTTACAACGACCCATTGACGAAGAAGTTGGGACGAAGACGCCAAGCTCGAATTCCCCCATATTACCATATAGAGGATGCACCCCCCGAGGACCGGGTGGGAAGCTAACCTCGCGCAAAGAGCCACACAACCTCACATGAGACCTTGCAGCGGGAATCGGCTTGCTTTGCTAGTGCGGCGGATTGTTTCTCCCCCCAGGGTATGGCTGCCGGAATGGCGCCAACCTTCGCCGCGGCTTTCTCGGCGTCTAGGAATTTCGAGCCCTTTGTATGGCCGGAAAGAAGCACCCTCACTGACCGACTGTGGCGAATGGCAGGATTGGTTTTATGTACACCTACGTCAATACGAGCTTCGAGAAGACCTATCGAATAACTACGCATAGTTGGTTATGCGTGAGTGGCAGCCTCCCCCACCCTTTGACTTGCTCTCTTCAAAAAGCCCCGTGGGCCTCGATCAATACGTAGCGAGCCTGCCGGCCGGTTAAAGGGGTTTCGGTGGCCGGGACTGTGTCGGCATTTTTTCTTGGTGGCGTCCGCCCTAAACTACGGCTGTTCACTGGCATACCGGTCGTCGTGGACAAATCCTCGACAGATGGTCATTCTTCTGTCTGCTCATGGAACGGCAAGTACCACGGCGAGAGTCAGCATTTTGTGCATACGTTGGGGGTGTTTTTTCTTAAATAAAAAAAGGGGACAAGGCGAGGCTGTAGACCCTAGCCCTAATGACCTAGGCCTCCTGCTGAGGTGCAGCCCAAAGGCGGCGGAGGACGGATACACATATGCAGCAGCAAAGTCTAGATCGCTCGTCGAACAGCCAAGACAGCCTGGTTGCTCATTAGATTTCCAGGTTCCTGTGCCTTGGGTCATATTCGCCTCTCCTGTGTACCGCCATGCCAACATGCGTAACTTCATGTCGATCAGGGCTCATCGTAGTGCGAATGCGTCTCTGCCGTGCCGATCGGCGGCGAACTATTTACAGTAGATTGGCTTACCTTACACGTGTAGACCGGCCGGCGGCAAAAATATTGACACTTTGTTCGTGCCGGCGATAGGAACGGCTGCAAACGGCTCACAGCTCAGCGAACCGTCGTGAAGAACCACCGCACCTCTTTCCGCCCAAGTTCAACCACCTACGTCAATCGAGCGATCTGGGCCAGTGAACTCGACTCGAAACCATTTCTCACCACCTCTTTTTTCCCCCCTCTTTTAGTATTTGGCTCGCCTGCAAGTGGTCGGCGCCGGCCCGGCTTCGGGCTTGATTTTCCCCGGCAAAATGCCGACCCTGGCTATCACCTGGGCGCAGTTGCCTCACTGCTACTACCGGGAAACCTATTTCACTTGACGGCACGCTTGCAGCTGGCTACCGACATTTTAGGAACCGGTGGCGGTGGCGACGCAATCCCACGTTCCAACCAAAAAGTCCTCGGCCAAACCTCAGAAGAACCGACGAAATCGGATACTGCACTCCTCACTAAACCCAGCCACGAGGCCCTTCCGGCCTGTCAGAATACTCTCCTGCGTATCGGAGAGCGGAAAATAACAGGGCGAAAAGAAGCGAGAAAATGGATTTTTCCTCTGCCAGCGTCGCAAGCTCGGGTTTAGGCGAAAAGCCAGCATGAGCTAGCGTTTTCCTTGCGGGCGGCCTGTCCCGGTGTTCGGATGGCCGTCGCCGGCCCCCGCCTGACGAAAGTTTTAAGTTTCATCTCTCTTTACTTCCTTTTGCTTGCTAGATCGCGGCCTTCATTAGGTCTTGTTGGTCCGGAACCTAGTAACCCCGAACATTCAAGAGGGCAGGTAGCTCGTGGACCTCGTGCCTTGGGATATGCATCAACCGGGTCTTGCCCCTGATATGGTTGCATATATCCTCATGTGTGATGCTATGATCTACTTTAGGTTGGAGCGCCTGGGGTAGATGGATACTCCGGTCTCCCGGTGGCCGAATTGCTGACACGAACTCGCGGAAACGTTGGAAGTCGTGCGCAGATGCACCTACGTCGAGCTGAAATCTTAAATGCTTGCCGATCTCGCAACAAGCCGTTCGTCTCTGTTACTGTTACCTCCTCTGGTAGTCCGTCAGCGTCGTCACCGCTCAACCCCGGGCCGCCGGTAGAATCACATGGTGACGACTTGCAGTGGTAAGGAGTCTCGTGGCTGTGGGGGCTGTCCGCGTTCTATCAATATGGGGGTGTCATCGATTATACGTACGGCTCCCCTTAAGTGGGTTCAGTGGTGCATAACACCCATGTTGCCATGCAAGCTACGTGCCCTGCAGCGGAACGCTTGAGCCTCAGTCCCAGATAGTAACGATGGTAAACGACGGGGAAAGTTGTTTTAGGATGCTCAACTGGTTTTGACTTCTTCAAAAACGGCATTTGACTTGAATGGTATAGCGCTGAGCGGTGACAACTTCCGCGGGGATCGAAACCAATGCAAGGACACATATATGGGGCTTGGCGCCCTCTATTTCTGCTTCACACGAACGTTGCCTAACATGAAGGTATGGTGTAGAGTTCTCTCCCAGCATCGAACAAAAGTCTCCAGGCTACAAATGGCTGGCCAGTCTGGGAATACAGGTCTAGCTCGGCCGTGCTGGGAACCGTCGCGCGGTTCGTTCTTGTTTCTGCCGCCTACAGTAATCTACACGGTTGTCGGATATACTGCATCCTAAGCTAGTATACAAGGACTTGTTTTATTGGGATTATACCCATTTCTGGTCTTGATATTGAGAGGGGGACGTTAGGGTGAGGTGGCGATGAGTACCATAATGGGGAGAAAAGGGGCGCAGGGGGTTACTCGCTCCGACTATGCTAGGGAATCTGGGTACTTACCGACTGTTTCTTTGGCCCTCCTCAGATTCTGGAACCTAGAGTAACTGTTGAAGAAATCAGGAACAAATGGGTCATTCAACACAAAAGTTCTCCGAGGAATGAGGCAAATCAGAACTGGTAAGAAAAAGGGGTTGAGACACGGATGGGCCTGTCCGATATTCTAGGGTTTAGCACGCAAGCTTATAACCTGCTGGCAGAGATTAAGGAGTTGCCTCTTTCTTGCGAAGCTGTAGCAATCATGTGCTCTTGCTCCAATGTATGCATCGCGTTTTGCTGGAGAGCGTTGTGACTTAGGAGACCCTGTCGCAACGGGAACTGGCTCAAACAAACTCCTCAGGAGCATTATTCCGTTATATTTTCTTGCGTTCGACACCCCTGAGTAGGTACCTAGTTAATCTGGCGAGATCGCTCATCGCTATACTCGTGGAAGCGTTAATTCGAAGTAATCATGCCTAAGGGCGTGCCCGGGCGTTTGGGTTCTTGAGTCCGACCTGAATCTACCCGAATATACTTGTTCAACTCCTGTTTCAGGTAGGAGCCCTTCACTACATTGTTCAGTGGCGAAGAGCGTCCGCCATAGACAGGCGGAGAAGACCTGGGTGAGGGTATTGGCCGAGGCTAGGCCTCAACCGCTCTGATGAGAACTTGGGGCGGAGACATTGACGACGGGAACTTCTCGGTATGCGCCAATGGAGACATGCTGCTTTTTAGACTTGGGTATACTCATCCAAATCGCTGGTCATGTAACCCTTGCCTGGGTCAACCACCCGACAAGCATCAAGCCTCAAACGGGATTTGGCTAGCAAGCCAACGATCATGCTATTCACCCTCCAGCGCGCCGTCTGATTTCAACTTTCTAACCCTGGCAAGGGTCCTGCCGCTATGGCTGTGAAGGATTCCATCATTTGATTGTCAAATTGCCGCATCATGTTAACCCTCCGAGAAAGAGAGAGAGAGGAGCAAGAGGTAATCTGTCCCCACTCCTTCGCCCCTAGCATAGCTAGAAACAGACAGCGGAATTTCTCTCTGGGAAAGCCGCGAAGTTCCCGAGCTTCCTCTTTCACAGCTAACCACCTGATACGTGAAGCGCGAGAAAGCGACCTAATAAGCTCGGGTGTCACATCAAACACTCCAGGTGCTCCCCGGGCCCGAACATGGACCCACCGTTAAATATCCGCCCTAAGACACTGCATAGTGTCGAGGACTAGATTATACTCCGTGTTTACCGGGAGCCATTCTCTCAGCGTTCTCACCGCTGCCTCGGCTGCTAGGGCAGTGGGTGGTTAATCACGCAAACCTCGCCAAGGGCGGCCCATCTAGATAGGCAGCACGGGACCTGTCACAGAGCTAAGACGTCGCAAACTCCTTAGGACCTGGGTAATTGCAAAGCGACGTTGGGACCGCAATTCTGTTCCACTCCTCCCGCGCGGCACCAGGCAAGAGAAAGGCGTGGAACCAAGACTTGTCACTGGGCTGATGCGTGACCGCAGGAGACGGCGTCGTAATGGCGGTAGTTGTTATGGGAGCCTAGCGTGAGCGCACTACGTAGGAAAGGAGAAGTTTATATCGCTTTACGGAGTGGTTAAGGGGCAGTACTTGTGTATAATGAGGCGCTGCTCGTCCAGAAGGGCCCCCCGAGGAGGTTCAAATCTGGGTGGTGCTGTAGCATCACCCGGGCAGAAAATAAGGGGTAGGCGGGATTGGCATCTAGGGCGATGGGTGGTGATGGGGCGATGGGACGAGTGGCCGTCTCCAGACTCCATGTTTGCTAACTTGGTAGATTCGCCCCTATCTGAGGGTCGCTCAAAATCTGGGGTATGTCTTACGCTTAAGAGCAGCCAAGAGAACGGGAGGGTTTCCTCATCGTTCGTACCTAAGAATTTCTTGAATAGGTATTTCACGGGACACGGGCGTTGATTGAGAGAGATCTTGATATCGTTTCAACGTCCGGCAAGACTCATGTTTAACTCCACTGATGGAGAACCACAAAGTCGGATTAAGACCATAGAGCTAATACGGTAGCAAGGACAGGTACCACGCGATTGGGATGGCACGGCATCTCCCGGAATGTAGTGTTAGGGTGAGTTGACGGGGAGAGCTTGGTATGGAGGAGAGGGCGACTGGATGGCGATCGCCCTTTGATACAGGACCGGCTGCTACCTCCCGCGTTACTTTCCCTCCGAGCCTTCGGTTCTGCCTCGGGCTTCGTGCCAAATATTGTCACGTATCTAGGGGAATGGATACTGTTGGCGAAATCTCGAGAGCTAGAAGCCCAACGGGGATGGAAAAGGACGAGGGCGTCCCGGTCTGGGAACTCCCGAGGATCTGGGAAGGGTTATAATCACTACTTTTTCGGGAATTGGCGCCCTGAACTAGTATCCTCATCATGTAGGCACCAGCATCAAACTATTCTTGGTTTTTTTGCGGTGGTGGTATCCCGTCCTCGGCACCCTGCCTTCCCCTCTTGACTATGCGATTCTCGTACTTGGAGACATGAAATTCGACACCAAGGTGGCCGACACTACATCCTGTGTCTAGAACCTGAGGGTCACAAGTCTGGCCTGACATAGAATAGACTGACCCCTAGGGCTGCCTCTGCTCGAGGAACTGGTAGGAGAATTGGGGACTGGGATTCTTGTTGGCCGGACACTTCTCTTCATCTTTTCGTAGGTGCGGACGGTCGGTCGTCTCGGGGGGGGGGAGGTCAAAGTGACAGAGATAGAACTTCATCGGAAAGTGAGTTCGACGGAGCAGTTGACATTGTCGACGGAAGCATGGGCGAGAGGTGATGCACGGGGTGGGGGAAGTGAGGCGCCTCGCTAATGACATACCAACTCAAGCAGCAGAGGTTCGCTTTGCTCCAGTCAAGCGACAAGGCCCACGGCTAGATATCTTCCGGATTGTATCTAATAAGGACAAGGGAAGATTGATATCCCGCAAACCTAAGTGAGGCCTATCACCTTAGGTCCCTTCCCCAGCACTGCCCGGTGGACGACAAAGGACTGCAGCTCGTCAGCTGATAGCAAAGTCTCGAGTGTTGCACTCGGGTTTGGCTGGGTTTGGCTAATACTAACGGAAGACATCGCTTTTCTTTTAGGAGTTTTGCTATGAGTTTGCTGTGTGCTGCCGACTCGCACCAGGAAATACGCCGCCTCGGGAACCCCCATTGACGGGTATTGCAGACATGTGCAGAAATACCCTGCTTAAAATGCATACCCCACCGTTCACTTCCCTTCGCAGGGTCAGTTCAGCTCTTCCCCGCCACCACCCGATCATGGCTCGTCAGCACCCACCGCTCTCCTATGTTACAAAGTCACCTTGATGGCCAATTGCGACGGAAAGCGACGGGTTGCCTAATGCAGAGGCGGGTTGCAGGTTGGGCGAGTAGTGGCCGAGGATCCAACTACGGTGCAAGCCTTATTTTTCTCCCTCTTCTGCTCCACGGGGTCTCGTCGATTGGGTGCGCGAGGGGTCCGTCGAAAGACGATGAGTTGTCAATGGGCTTCCCGTGCGTCTGCATGCAGGATACCACCCTTATCGACCCCAGGGTTGCTCCAGCCCCCGGGCCGCTCAAGTGTCGAGCGCACTGTCGCCGAGCACTTCCTCAGACGTCATGGCAGCCCCCCCCCTCTTGTCCTCGCGATAGCGTGCCGTCGCACCGCAGAGGTAGGATCAACGGGGCTGCAGACAGGACGAGAGGGTAGGCACCCTCGAGCCCGACGAACACCTGACAGACTGAGTTGGAGCCCGATATACTTCCGAATATCGATGACATTGCGTGGCAGACCTCGTTGCCTGCCAATTGGAACCGCCTACGACCCCATTTCTTCCCATGCTGTCATATATGCGATCGATGATGGAGCTCGGATCGAGGGGACGGTCGAGCGAACTCGAGCGTCGATGCAGGCCGCTATGCAGTATAACAGCAGCAGCAGGAGCAGCGGCAGACTCTGAGATGCAGTTCGGCTTATCATCAAGCACTTTAGGCACGCCTCAGGCTGTTGTTGCTCTGCATGTATCCGCACAAGGCATCAGGTCGAATCACCGCTCTTCATCCGCCCACCCGACCCCCAAATTCCCCACAGCTTCGATTCCCATTCTGCATGTTCGTACATTGGCTCTGCAACATCTCTTCGAATGAAATAATTTCCGTCGGCTCACGCGAGATGTCTTGCTGCCAATGCGATGCGGACGTTTTCGTCTGCTGTGCTCCAGGAAAAAAAAAAAAGGACGCTGGAGACATTGGGCTTATATCCCTCCCCGCCGCGTCCTCCTTCCCTGTGGCCGCCGTGGGTTATTATTTTTTTTTTGCTTTTTCTTTTCTTCCTCACCTCGCTCTTGCTCTTCCTTTGACTGGCTTGCTTTCCATTCTATGGGTTTGAGCCTTACCGATTGTAATCTTACCTCTTCCGCTCTCCCTTCGCCCTTCCCTTCAACCTAACCGCCCCTAGACTGTTACCCACAGCACCAGCACTTGAATGTATATACCATTCCCTCCCCGAGACCCCGCGCACAGCCCGTCCTCCACCGGTGGCCCCCGCTGGGCATCGGCCCCCGGGCGCGGCCCCAGTCACTACACCGCGGCGGAGCAACCTTCTCTCCGGCACCTTCTACAACCCGATGCCGTTGCTACACATCCTAGTCCTACTCCCCGAGCCCTCACACCCATCGCTAGGTTTTTTGGCCGGCTCGCCTCCTCGGCCGACAGCCGAATCTCAACCCTTCGCAAGCGCGGATCCTCCTACCAGACCACAAACATCACCATTGGCATTGTCATCGCAATCCTTCTGTCAGCCTTCCTGGTGGCCGTCTTCCTATTCTGCCATAGATACCGGCCCACCACGGGGTTCACCCGGAGGAGGAAGCGGCAGCGTCGCAAGTCCGGGGGCTCAAAGAGTTCTAAGGCTTCGACGGATGGGGGGCCGACGCCCGCGGAAGCGGTCCCGGCACCAGCGGGCTAGGCCGATCGAATTGTCGGAGGCACGTCCTTGGGACAATTGCTGGGGCTTTTGCAGGTCACCCAACGTTACGTGCCGAGGGAAGCCCCTGATCGTGGTAAGCAAGCTCGTTTGACGGTGCTTCTATCAGTCACACCCCTCCCCCGAAGCCTTTTGACCCGACCCGGCCAACCAACGGAGAGTGTTGTCCATTCGTGCCCTCCCGCCTTAGAACATACCCCACCCCTCCTTGGCACAGCCCGTTACTAGAGTAGAGTGTTGAGCGGCGATATCAGCCGAGGACGGACAGTCCTGCTCTCGCCGACAGCTCGTCTCTAACAATACCGTAGGCACCAAAACTGTTCATTATCAAGAACCTTCTGGGAGATATGCGCTTGGGTATTGGGATTGCATGGACGGAGTACTGAGCGTTATGGAGGGCATGAACTACGAACTTTACGTTATACTGGACAGATATTATCGAAAACGATACTTGCCTACCCAGATACCGAACCTAGGAGTAGGTAGGTTTAACGTCTTGCCAGTGTGGATTTCTTGTAGGAAGGATGGGTTTGACCTTTTTGCTCGGCTGGAGGCTTGCAAGGCTATGTGTTTGGTTGGAAGACCCTGATCTACGTCTTATTTTATACCTAATTGTACCATTTCTCGTTATACAGACGGCATTTGAACGAACCCCTTTGTGAAGAGGCCTTGTTTCCTTCTCATCGACCACCAACAACCTGGATCCGAACCGGTTTGAACTATTCGGATGAAGCGGAAACCCCCGAGCATCTGGGAGAGGCGGAAAGCCCGGATCAATAATAACCGCGGCCTACGAGCGAACTCGGATGTGGCTGCTCGTTTCCTCTCAGTGTAGACACTAAGAAGAGGCGGGATGGACTGGGAAATGGGTATTCTGAGCTGTGACAGGA
>Ga0164242_10007126_pt1 | contig 12251 bp, 13 predicted proteins | sample OricomgcompostMG_FD_108783 | JGI IMG/M metagenome (GOLD analysis project Ga0164242, IMG submission 108783) | Miracle-Growth compost microbial communities from Emeryville, California, USA - Original compost - Miracle growth compost (MG) ... | reverse complement strand
CTGATTGGCAGCCTCATCGCGCGATGAATCCGATCGAGACAAAGCGATTCACTCCTGTCCGGTGGCCAGCATGCCTGACCACCATTCAGGCCCAACCACTTACACAGTCAATGAGACACGCCCCTTAATCCTCAGCCGCGGGCTGTTTCAGCCGCAGGAACGCCCGTGTATTCAGCGCGGCACTAGAAGTGGACCGCAGGACCGGCCGGAGCCCACGCCAGATGGATAGCACTGCTGACCCGGCGGCCGCCGCGCCGTAGCTGGCCAGGCCTCGGGATAACCACGCTGCACCCCGGAGCCCAGCCGACTCCGCGGCGGCCGGGACGACGCCTGGTGCGCCAGCAACGAATACGCACACCGCCAAACCTCCATCCGATCTGCCTTTACTCCATGAAGCGCGACCGACTCATGTCGGCATCTGACATGTTTATAGCACTGATAACAGTGACTATCGCCATCTAAAACATCTGTAGGCCGATCTTTTAGGGCGCTCCCCGTCCGTCTTAAGAACACTCATCCCCGCGAAATGGGCCCATCGTTACGACAGTTCCTGCCATACGTGCTAGCCTGACGCCAGTTACTGACATCAGAGCGTGCGCGGTGATTCTCCGAGCTGCCCAGACGGTCGATGACAATCAAGGAGAACCCCAGATGACTCCCACAACAACCGGTCCTGATGAGCTGTCTTTTGAGCGGGCTGCTGTGCTGCCGATGGCAGTTTCGACCGCGGCATCGGGCATGTTTCAGCAAGAGCATCCCGCACTACGGCTGCCACCCCTGATCCCAAGGATCGCGGCGAGACAGTTCGCGTGGGGCACCAGCGTCGGTAGTAGCGCGATCCAGCCGGCGCTATTCCGGCTTCCGCATCGTTGCCACGGCACTTCCCATTCCCGCATAGGGGGCTAACGATGTTGCCCGAATCACCGTACCGACGCGCAGGGATAGCCGGGTTGGTCGCCGTGGGCGTTGTGCTGGGGCTGGCGTGGTTTCAGTTCCGTGGCGTATTTGCGGTGAAAACCCACTTGACGGTGATCGCCGCGCGAGCGGGCTTAACGATGGATCCTGGCTCTAAGGTCACATACAACGGCGTGACGATCGGGCGAGTAACGAACGTTGCTCTGATCGGTCAAAACGGTGCGTATAGAGCCAGACTCACGTTGGATGTCGACCCGCGTTACACCGAGGTGATGCCGGCGAACGTGGACGCGAATATCAAGGCAAGCACCGTGTTCGGACCGAAGTACATGGCGTTCAGCTCGCCAAGGCATCCGGTGCCGCAGCATCTTTCGTCTAAAGATGTGATCGACGTGTCGTCGGTCACCACCGAAGTCAATACCCTGTTCGAAACCGTGATGTCTATCGCCGAGAAGGTCGATCCAGTCAAATTAAACGCGACGCTGTCGGCTCTCGCGCAGGCGTTGGACGGGCAGGGCACACGGTTGGGCAAGGCCATCGGCGATACGGACGCGGTCCTCGACGATCTGAATCACAAGATGCCTCAGATTCGTGACGACACAAAGCGACTGGCGGGTCTTGCCGACGTGTATGCCCAAGCGTCCCCTGATCTGTGGGCTTTCTTGCAAAACGCCGTCAAAACGGCCCATACCCTCACCGCCCAGCAGAAGGACCTAGATGCCGCGTTGAGGGCAGGGATCGGCTTTGGAAACACCGGCGCAGACATTGTGGAGCGGGGCGGACCATATCTGGTGCGCGGGCAGACCGACCTGGTATCTACTGCGCAACTGCTCGATGACTACAGTCCCGAATTGTTCTGCGCAATTCGCGATTACGCCGACATCCAACCCATCTCAGCCGCCATTGCCGGTGGGAACGGCTACTCGGTCGCACAGACAATACAAGTCGCCGGGTCAGACACCCCTTATGTCTATCCGGACAACCTGCCGCGGATGAACGCCCACGGCGGTCCGGGTGGACGGCCCGGCTGCTGGGCTCCGATCAGCCGCGATCTGTGGCCAGCGCCGTACCTGGTCACCGACACCGGCGCCAGCATCGCTCCCTATAACCACTTCCAGTTCGGGCAACCTCTTGCGAGCGAATATGTTTGGGGCCGCCAATTAGGGGAGAACACGATCAATCCATGAAAATCGACACGACCGCAATCAAGCTCAGCGCTAGCTCACTTGTGCTGCTGTTGTTTACCGCGATCATCATCGTGGTATTCGGCCAACTGCGATTCAACCGCACTGACAGTTACTCGGCTGTATTCAGTAACGCCAGCGGCCTGCGCGCGGGTCAGTTCGTTCGCGCTTCGGGTGTAGAGGTCGGCAAGGTCGCAGACGTAGTGCCCAATCACGCTGGGGGAGTGCGCGTCACCTTCAACGTCGACCGATCATTACCGCTTTTTCGAGGAACCACGGCGGCGATCCGCTATCTGAATCTCATCGGCGAACGCTACGTCGAGCTAGAACGTGGCGATAGCCCAGAACGGCTCTCACCGGGTGGCACGATCCCGATCGAACACACCCAGCCTGCTTTGGACTTGGATGCGCTGATTGGAAGTTTCCGGGCACTGTTTCGAGCGTTGGACCCACAGAAGGTAAATACTCTCGCCACATCGCTGATCACCATTTTCCAAGATCAAGGCGGAACGATAAGCGACATCCTCGACCAGACAGCACAACTCACTTCACACATCGCTGATAGTGACCACGTGATCGGCGAGGTTGTAAACAATCTCAATATAGTTCTGGACACTACGGTGAAACACCAGACCGAACTTGATACGACCATCAACAACTTTGAGCGGCTCGTTTCCGGGTTGAAAGACAGGGCCGATCCACTGGCCGATGCAACTGCGCGCATCGGTACTGTGTCCGGAACGCTGGCCAACCTGCTGGCCGATGACCGGGCATCACTACACAAGACCATCGAGCACCTAGACAGAATTGACCAGCCCCTGGTCGACAAGCAGTCAGACCTCGATCACATTCTGACGAAATGGCCACAAGCACTTCGGCTGATCGGGCGTCTTGGTCTCTACGGCGATTTCTTCAACTACTACATCTGTGATCTGAGCATCAAAGTTAACGGTCTGCAGCCAGGTGGGCCCGTCCGAACCGTAAAGCTCGTTTCACAGCCGTCTGGTAGGTGCACGCCGCAATGAGACCGCCGCGCGCTCCGCACCGATTCCGACTCGGATTCATCGGTGTGATTGTTGTATTGCTGATTACCGCTGTGGGGCAATCGTTCTCAGGTGTACCGATGCTGTTCGCCACACCGACCTATTACGGACAGTTCGCGGACTCGTCTGGGCTCAAGCCTGGTGACAGGGTACGTATCGACGGCATCGACGTGGGAGTGGTGCGATCGACCGAAGTTGAAAGAAATGACGTACTGGTCGGTTTCTCTTTGGGAGACAGGAGTATCGGCAGCGAGAGTCGGGCGGCGATCCGCACCGACACCATCCTGGGACGCAAAGATTTGGAGATCGAGTCGCGCGGAACCAAAGCATTAAGCGCTAACGGTGTGTTGCCGCTGTCACGGACTACCACTCCCTATCAAATATCAGACGCGCTAACCGACGTTACCAAGGCGACCGCCGGTTGGGATCTCGACGCGGTACGGCGATCGCTGGACGTGTTGTCGGAAACCGTCGATCAGATCTCGCCGCACATCGGAGCGACTCTAGACGGCGTCAGAAAGTTGTCGGACACTGTGGCTCAGCGCGATGACAACATCAGGCGGCTAGTAGCCAACGCGAATAAGATTGCCGGGGTTTTCGGTAGCCGCGCCGAGCAGTTCAATGGGCTGCTGGTAAATTCGCGAACATTGCTGGCAGCGTTCAATGCCCGAAGCGAAGCGATCCGGAACCTGCTGGGGAATGTGTCGAAAGTTTCCGATGAGCTGGCGGGATTTATCAACGAGAATCCCAACTTGCGTCATGTCGTCGAGCAGTTGCGCGTCATCACCGATCAGCTGGATAAACATAGGTCCGATCTGTCTGACGCGGTAGTCACAACCGCCAAGTTCAGTACCGCGTTGGGTGAGGTTCTTGCGTCGGGACCATATTTTAAAGTCCAGCTGGCAAACCTCTTGCCGGGCCAGCTCCTGCAGCCCTTTATTGACGCGGCATTCAAGAGGCGCGGGCTTGATCCGGAGCAGTTCTGGCGCAGCGCCGGCCTACCGGCGTTCCGATTCCCCGACCCCAATAGCAGTCGATCTTCCAACGGGGCGCCCCCACCGCCACCCGCCCCTTTGGAGGGCACCGCCGAGTACCCAGGGCCGGCAGTGCCGCCCGGCTCGCCGTGTTCTTATACGCCGCCGCTGGATGGTCCGCCGCGGCCAGCTGATCCGTTGCCGTGCGCGCACTTGGACCAAGGGCCGTATGGGTCCGTTCCGGGTGGGCTTGGGCCGCCGAAAGTTGCAGCGACAGCGCCGAATCCCAGCGGCTTGCCGCCAAACCCGGGCATTCCGATTGCCGCTGTTCCGGGCCAGCCGCCGCCGCTGGTTCCTGGCAGCCCGGTTGCGCTACCACCGGCGCCGCCCGCTGCGCGCACCGCGCCCGTCGGACCGGATTCCCAGGTGCCCAGCGTCGCGCCGTTCGATGCGCCCGCAGCCCCCGGCATTGGAGCGAGCTAGACGTGTCGACTCTGTCCAGCATCCGAAACCTCCGGTTGCCGGAGATTTCTCGCACCACCCGCATTGTCGGTTTCATTGGCGTCGTCGCAGTGTCACTGTCAGTGACAGTTGCGCTGGTCGGCTCACACATCTACCAAAAACTGACGAACAACACCGTCGTGGCGTACTTCCCAACCGTAGTCGCCCTCTATCCCGGCGACAAAGTACAAATCATGGGCGTACAGATCGGCACGATCGACAAAATCGAGCCGGCCGGTGACCAAATGAAGGTCACCTTTCATTACCGCAACAGGTACCGGGTTTCAGCGAGCACGGTCGCATCCATCGTTAATCCCAGCCTGGTGGCCTCGCGCGAAATCCAGCTCTCGCCGCCCGACGACAAAGATCCAGTATTGAAGGACGGCGCGATCATACCGATCGCGCGGACCCAAGTGCCCGTCGAATGGGACGACCTGCGCGATCAGCTCAGCCGAGTGCTCACCGCGCTTGGACCGACACCCCAACAGCCGAAAGGCCCGCTCGGGGAGGTTATCGAATCGCTCTCCGACGGCCTGGCCGGTAAGGGCAAGCAGATTAACGACACGCTGACTGCGTTAGCAGACGCCGTGACAACCGTCAACGAGGGCCGCGGCGACATCTTCGCAGTCGTGCGTAACCTCGCGCGGTTCGTCAACGCGCTACGCCAAAACGATCAGCAGTTCATCGAACTCAACAGCGAACTGGCTCAGTTCACCAACGCCTTCACCAACTCCGATCACGAACTCGCCGATACAATGCAAGCCCTCGATCGTCTATTGCCGACCGCGCGGAAATTCATCACCGACAACGGCTCGACGCTGGCCCACGACATCAGCAATCTGTCGGAAACGACCAACGCGCTAATGCAACCAGAACCACGCGACGGGTTGGAAACCGTGCTGCACGTGCTGCCCAACCAGGCGGTCAACGCCGCTAACACGTACGAACCCGCGCATGGCGCATCGGCCGCGATGCTGACGTTCCCCAACTTCGCCAACCCGATGGAATTTATCTGCAGCTCGATCCAGGCTGCCAGTCGGCTCGGATACCAGGAGTCAGCCGAACTGTGCGCCCAATACCTCGCGCCTGTCTTGGACGCGACGAAATTCAACTACCTGCCCTTTGGTGTGGACCTATTCGGCACGGCCAACACATTGCCTACGAACGTGCAATATTCGGAGCCACGCTTGCAACCTCCACCTGGGTACAAAGACACCACCGTGCCAGGCGTCTGGTCGCCAGACACATTCTTCTCCCACGGCAACCGCCAGCCAGGCTGGATCGTTGCACCCGGCATGCAGGGCGTGGACCTTCAAGCGCTGTCGAGCAAGATGCTTACACCGCAATCGTTGTCCGAGCTCATAGCCGGCCCAGATACCAGTTCACCGATGCCCGAGACGAAGTCGCCGGGCCCGCCGAACGCTGCCGACCAAACGAATCCTTCACCATCACCGAGTAATCCGTCGCCCGCACCAACGCCTGTACCCACAGAACCAGGAGCACCATAGTGGGCCGGGCAGTAGAAACAAGAGCAGCCACATGGTCCAGCCGCGTGGTGCTCCGTGGCCTTAGATTGCTGGCGGTCGCCGTGGTATTGACCTCATGCGGCAGCTGGCGGGGCATCGCTAACGTACCGCTTCCTGGCGGCGCCGGCGACCGTGGCATGACAGTCTATGTCCAAGTTCCTAATGTCCTGGCGCTCAACGTCAACAGCCGGGTGCGGGTTGCCGACGTTTACGTCGGCACGGTCCGCGCCATCGAGCTGAAGGACTGGATTCCCACACTGACGTTGAACGTGCGATCCGATGTGAATCTGCCGCAAAACGCGCTGGCGATGATCGGACAAACCAGTCTGCTGGGCAGCCAACACGTTGAGCTTAATGCCCCACCCGGCGCGTCGCCGCGGCGCTTACTAAACGGCGCCACGATCCCGCTGAAAAGCCCGGATTGCCCACCGCCAAGCCATGAATGCACATCATCGTTTCCCACCGTTGAACGAACGCTGGCAAGTATTGCAACCGTCCTACGCGGCGGAGGCATCCCCAACCTCGAGGTCATCCAAAACGAGGCCTACAACGTGCTTTCTGGCCGAGCTAGCCAAATCCGTGACTTCCTCGGCCGGCTCGATACCACCACCCGCGAGCTCAACAAGCAGCGCGAGGACATCACCCGAGCGATCGATTCCACTGATCGCCTCGTGAACATCATCGCGCACCGAAACGCGACCCTTGACCGCGTGCTCACCGAATTCCCACCGCTGGTCAAGCATCTCGCGGACGATCGGGAGCTGGTTGCGCATGCTGTCGAGGCGGTGGGTCGTTTGAGCGCGAGCGCAGACCAGGCAATTAGAGACATGAGAGCTGACTTCCAAACTAACCTGATGCTGCTGCAGCGACCGCTCGAACAGCTCAGCCGGGCTGCGCCATACGTCATTGACGCGTTGAAAGTATTCCTGGCCCAACCATTTAACATCGATAATGTCGAAAAGGTGGTGCGCGGAGACTACGTCAACGTCTCGAGCACCTTGGACCTGACGCTCAGCACCCTTGATAACGGATTGCTGACCGGGACCCGCTTCTCGGGCGCGTTGCGCGCACTAGAGCAGTCATGGGGGCGTGATCCCGCCACCATGATTCCCGACATTCGGTTTGTGCCAAACCCTGCCGACGCGCCGGTCAGGCGAGGCGAATAGGACATGCTCACTCGGTTCATTCGTATACAGCTGGCGGTATTCGCCGTGCTGACTTTGATTGCGCTGATCACCTTGAGCTGGTACTACCTACGCCTGCCTTCCCAATTTGGCATCGGACAGTACAAGTTGTATGCGCAGCTGCCCGCCTCGGGCGGCCTGTATCGAACGGCGAACGTCACTTACCGAGGCATTACGATCGGCACGGTCACCGATGTTGAACCGACGAGAACCGGCGTGCGCGCAACGATGAGCATCGACGACCGCTACAAGATACCGGCGGATGCGGCGGCCAACGTCCATTCGGTATCGGCGATCGGTGAGCAATACCTGGACCTAGTTTCCGCGGGTACGCCACCAGGGTATTTGGCTGACGGACAAACGATTACCAAGGGCGCCGTGCCGGCCGAAATTGGTCCCGCACTGGATGCCACCGATCACGCCCTGGCGATGTTGCCGGCACCCAAGATCAGTTCGCTGCTGAACGAAACCTCGCAAGCCGTCGGTGGATTAGGCTCCGCACTGCGCCGCCTGGTGGACTCCACCCAGGGAGTTAGCCATGACCTAAAAGAGAATCTGCGCTCGATTGACGACATCATTGATGGTAGTGCCCCTATTCTCGATAGCCAACTCGACTCCAGTAGCGAAATTCAGCGTTGGGCAACCAATCTGAATGATCTGGCGGCACAGAGCGCCGCCCAGGATCAGGCACTGCAAAGAGACCTCACGCAGGCCGCTCCGACCGCAGACGCGATCGAGGCCGTCTTCAGCGATGTCCGGAATACGTTGCCTCAAACACTCGCGAACCTGGAGGTCGTGTTCGACATGCTCAAGCGCTATCACGCGAATGTCGAAACGGTTTTGGTGATCATTCCGCAACTTGGGTCGATCGGCCAGACCGCCACGTACGACCCGCGGACCGCTAGGACCGTCTTTGCCGTCGGCGGATTCAATCAGCCCCCGCCGTGCCTAACCGGCTTCCTGCCAGCGTCACAATGGCGTTCTCCGGCCGATACCAGCAGCGCGCCCGTACCGTCGGGCCTGTACTGCAAGATCCCACAAGACTTTCAGGGCAATGGCGTCCGTGGAGCACGGAACTACCCGTGCGCCGACGTGCCCGGCAAGCGGGCCGCCACGCCTGGCGAGTGCCGCAGCAACAAGCCCTACGTTCCGGCGGGCACCAATCCCTGGTACGGCGACCCGGACCAGACCCTTACCTGCCCGGCACCGGCCGCCCGATGCGATCAGCCGGTCAAGCCTGGCCTAGTCATCCCCGCACCGACAGTCAACACTGGGTCGAATCCGACCCCGGCCGACAAGCTACCGCCGCCCCCCGTTCCGACGAGTGATCCAGCGACGCGGCCCCACCAGGGGACAGTGACATGCACTGGGCAGCAACCCAATCCGTGTGCCTACACGTCGTTGGGCGGCCCAGGCGCGATCTACAGCCCGCAAAGCGGCACCGTCGTCGCACCTGACGGCACGCGATACGACATAAACGATTCCACCCCAAGTGGAGACGACGGATGGAAGCAGATGTTGACGCCGGCCCCAACGCGTCCCGGTCCCCCATGATGGCCAGTGGCATGAGGGGCAAGGCATTAATCACCGCATCTGGCGAGACGTTCCGATACCTGTGCGAACAAGTCAGACCCGGCTTCGAAGCTGTCGGCGGGTTTGTCGGCATGTGCGCACTGACTGGCAAGGCGATCTTCCGGCTACCGTTTCCTTACAACGAATTCGTCTTCAGCAGCTGGTTCCTGATGCGGGTTGCGTTTCTACCGACCCTGCTAGTGTCGATTCCGCTGACCGTATTAGTCGTGTTCACACTCAATACTGTGCTCAACGAGTTTGGAGCCGCCGATGTATCCGGTGCGGGCGCAGCTCTGGGCGCCGTCACTCAACTGGGTCCGCTCGTCACCGTTCTGGTGATCGCAGGTGCGGGCTCCACCGCAATTTGCGCCGACCTTGGTGCCCGGACTATCCGTGAAGAAATTGACGCGCTGCAAGTTCTCGGGATCGACCCAGTTCACCGGCTGGTCGTTCCGCGGGTGTTGGGTTCCACATTCGTGGCGCTGCTGCTAAACGGCGCGGTGATCATTATCGGTTTGATCGGGGGCTTCGTGTTCGGTGTCTTCATCCAGAACGTGTCCCCGGGCGCCTACTTGGCCACGCTGACACTCATCACCGGTCTGCCTGAAGTTTTGATTTCGGTAGTTAAAGCGGCGACATTCGGGTTAATCGCGGGCCTGGTCGGCTGCTACCGCGGCTTAACCGTCGCCGGCGGCGCCAAGGGCGTCGGCACCGCCGTCAACGAGACTCTCGTGCTCTGTGTGGTCGCCCTGTTCGCGGTGAACGTAATTCTGACCACAATCGGTGTGCGATTAGGAACGGGTCGTTAACATGACGACAACTGCAATTTTGCGGGCTCGCTTCCCTCGTGGCTATGCGCGCGCAGCCCGGTGGGGCGGAGCACCGGCACGGTTTGTGGGCGGCGCCGACCACATGACGCTCTTCGTGGTCACAACGCTCAGCCACATCCCGTTTGCGCTGCGCCGTTACCGTCTTGCCACGTTGCGGCTCATCGCCCAGATCGGAATGGGCACCGGTGCGATGGCGGTCATTGGAGGTACCGTAGCGATCGTCGGATTTGTCACGCTCTCTGGTGGATCGCTGATCGCGATCCAGGGTTTCGCGTCGCTCGGCGACATTGGTGTCGAGGCGTTCACTGGCTTCTTCGCCGCATTGGTCAACGTGCGCATCGCTGCGCCGGTGGTCTCGGGTGTGGCACTTGCGGCCACCGTCGGCGCGGGCGCAACCGCGGAGCTTGGCGCAATGCGCATCAGCGAAGAGATAGATGCTCTCGAAGTGATGGGAATCAGATCGATCGCTTACCTGGTGTCGACCCGGGTGTTCGCCGGTTTCGTCGTGATCGTCCCGTTGTATGCAATGGCCATCATGATGTCTTTTTTAGCGGCGCAGATCACCACGACGTTCTTCTACGGCCAATCACTGGGCACTTACAACCATTACTTCCGAACTTTCTTGCGTTCCGAGGACGTTGGGTGGTCGTTCGCCGAAGCAATCATTATCTCCATCATCGTCATGCTCAATCACTGTCACCACGGCTATTACGCCAGCGGTGGGCCCGTGGGTGTAGGAACTGCGGTGGGGCAGTCGATGCGCGCCTCACTGGCGGCGATCGTGTGCGTGGTATTGGCGGCGTCCTTGTCGCTGTACGGAATAGACCCGAACTTCAACCTCACGGTGTAGTCGCGGACGCCGAGCGACCCACTGCCGGAGCACGCCCGGGTAGAGCTGGCCTGACCCCGATTGGTTGCTCGATTGGCCTGACCCCGATCGGTTGATCCACGCAATCTGTACCCGTGTTGTAGGTCCACGGTTGTGAGAGTCGAGGGCAGAGTGATCATCAGGAGGTCACATGCCCCGGATGTATTCGTCGTCGGTGCGCCGGCAAATCGTTACGCGGCTACGATCGGGTGAATCGGTGGCCGCGGTGGCTGCCGAGACCGGGATCTGTCAGGCCACACTGTTCCGCTGGAAACGTCAGGCCCTTATCGACGCCGGCGTCATCGAGGGTACCCCGAGTGTGGAGGCCGACGAACTCGCAGCCGCCCACAAGCGCATTGCGGCACTCGAGGCCGAGCTGGCGTTGACCCGCGATGCCTGCGAGTTGTTCGACGAACAGGCGGTGGTGCCCCCAAAACGCCGACGCGCGATCGCTGAAGGGCTGATCGCACGAGGACATTCAGCCCGATCCGCTTGCCGGATAACGGGATTAGCGCGTTCCTTGTTACAGTATTACCGGCGTCGCCCTGTCCCAGACCGCGAGGTACGCCGGCTCATCGTGGCCGACACGATCACCGAGATCTACCAGCGCTCTCGTGGCACGTACGGACGTCGGCGAGTTCGCGCGGCGCTGCTGGCCGACTACGAGATGAACGTCAACCTCAAGCTGGTCAACTCGATCATGTCGGAACACGGCTTGTGTGGGCTACCACGGCCGGGACGGCGAAAACCCAATCTGATCGGTGTCGACACCCCAGTTGACCTGGTTAATCGGCGGTTCAGCGCGATCGTGCCCAACGAGCTGTGGTGCACCGACATCACCGAACATCCGGCCCGCGACGGCAAGGTGTACTGCTGTGCGATCTTGGACTGCTTCTCGCGCATGATCGTAGCCCGCACCTTCTCCACCACCGCCGACACCGCATTGGTCAACAATGCGGTGAACATGGCCGTGAGTAACCGAATGCGTTGTGGGCCACCGATTCTGCACGCCGATCACGGCACTCAATTCACTTCTTGGAGCTTCGGGGAGAACATGCGGCGATGGGGCCTGCTCGGCTCGTTCGGCACCGTGGGCGACTGCTTCGACAATGCGGCCATGGAGTCGTTCTGGGCGCGGATGCAGGTCGAGCTACTCAACACCCGCAGATGGGCCACCACCATCGAGTTGGCCGCCGCCATGGCCGATTACATCGACAACTTCTGCAACGTCGAACGGCGTCACAGCTACCTCGGTAACATCAGCCCCACAGAGTTCGAAACGCTCTGGACATCCATCAATTCGATCCCTCAACTCGCATAACCACGGCTCGAAACAGCGGGGACAGATCAATGGTTTATGAGAGTTTGCGGCCCACGTTGTGGGCAGGAAGCCTCGACACCATCATGACCAGGAAACGGCACAGCCCGAGCAAGTTGTACGCAAGCTGATGGCGGCCGATCGGCTGTTGGCCGAGGGCAAGGACACCGCGGCGGTGTGCCGCGAGCTCGGGGTCTCCGAGGCCGCGCTAGGTGTTCTTCACTGGCAGGTTGTGAACGCGTAAGCGGTCGATGGGTGTTTTTCCGCCGATGCCGGTGTGGGGTCGATGGTGATTGTAATAGTGCAGCCAGTCCTGATAGGTCGCCGCGCGGTCGG
>Ga0164242_10007125_pt1 | contig 12251 bp, 10 predicted proteins | sample OricomgcompostMG_FD_108783 | JGI IMG/M metagenome (GOLD analysis project Ga0164242, IMG submission 108783) | Miracle-Growth compost microbial communities from Emeryville, California, USA - Original compost - Miracle growth compost (MG) ... | reverse complement strand
GCGACGTTTCGAGGGCACAGTGCACCTTTCCGGATCAACGAACTGACAGAGGCCAGTCTAGAGCAACCTCCCACCTGATTCTGGCCATTCGTCCAGGTGGAGGCTCCGCGCCGACGGCGCGATGAGAGCTCAGTGGAAGCTGTCGCCGCAGGCGCAGCTGCCCGACGCGTTGGGGTTGTCGATCGTGAAACCCTGCTGCGCGATGGTGTCCTGGAAGTCGATCGTCGCGCCGTCCAGGTACGGGATGCTCATCTCGTCGACGATGACCTCGACGCCGTCGAAGTCCACGGTGTGGTCGCCGTCGAGATAGCGCTCGTCGAAGTAGAGCTGATAGATGAGCCCCGAGCATCCCCCGGGCTGCACGGCCACCCGAAGGCGCAGGTCATCGCGGCCTTCCTGAGCGAGCAGGCTCTTGACCTTCTGCGCAGCGGCGTCGGTCAGCAGCACCCCGTGCTCGCGGACGGGCTGCTCGGTCGTCAGTGCGGTGTCGGTCATGGCATTCCTCCGTGAGTGGCGGCTGGATGCCACGAGTCTACGCCCGAGGCGAACGCCGGGGCCGCCCGTCCAGGCGTGTTCAGACGGTGCGCGCGTCGAGTCGTTCCAGCAGCAGCGCCTCAGCCGTCAGGGCATTGCGGAAAGTGCCCAGGTGAAGCGACTCATTCGGGCTGTGCGCCCGTGCGTGCGGGTCTTCGACGCCGGTCACGAGAATCTGCGCCTCCGGGAATTCGCGCACGAGGTCGGCGATGAACGGGATCGATCCACCGACCCCCAGATCCACCGGCGTGACGTCGTAACCGGCCTGCAGCGCGGCCCGCGCCTCCTCCACCGCCCACCCCGAACTGTCCACGAGGAACCCGTCGCCGAAGTCCACGTCGGTGAACGTCAACTCGGCGCCGAACGGCGCGCGTGCCCGCAGGTGCGCGGCGATGGCCTCGTAGGCGTCCTGCGCGCGCTGTCCCGGTGCGACACGGGCGCTGACGACGACCTTCACCTCGGGACTGAGCGTGTTGGACGCGTTCACCACGCTCGGCGCGTCGATGCCGGTCACGGTGATCGACGGTTTGTTCCAGATCCGGCTGAGAATGCTGTCACGGCCGATCGGAGAGACTCCGTCGGGGAGGCCGGCCTCGTCGCGCAGCGTCTCTTCCGTGTACGCAGGGGTCGCGGCATCCCGCGCCGTCATCCCCTCGACCGCGACGGCGCCCTCGTCGTCCCACAGCGTCGCCAACAGCTTCACGGTCGCCATCATCGCGTCGGGCACGGCTCCCCCGAACATGCCGGAGTGCGAGGCGTGCTCGAGCGTGCGCACGGTGAGCGTGAAGCGCGCGTTGCCGCGCAGCGACACCGTGAGTGCGGGCGTGCGGGCGTCCCAGTTGCCGGAATCCGCCACGACGATCACGTCGGCGCGCAACGCATCGGCGTTGTCGGAGAGGAACTGCGCGAACGAGCGCGAACCCGCCTCCTCCTCCCCCTCGACGAACAGCGCGACGCCGAGGTCGAGATCGTCGCCGAGAGCGGCGCGCAGCGCACGCAGCGCGCCGATGTGCACCATCACGCCGGCCTTGTCGTCAGCGGCGCCCCGCCCGTAGAGGCGTCCGTCACGCACGGTCGGCTCGAACGGGGTCGATTCCCACAGGGACTCATCGCCGACGGGCTGCACGTCGTGGTGGGCGTACAGCAGGATCGTCGGACGGCCGTTGCGGGCCGCGCGGGTGGCCAGCACGGCCGGCATGCCGCGCTCGGGACCGCCGTCGATCGCGGCGTCGCGGATCTCGACCCGGTCGAACAGCCCGATGCCCTCCGCCAGCGCCTTGACCGCCTCGGCGCTGCGCTGCACCTGCGCACGGTCGAACCCCGGGAACGCGACCGAGGGGATGCGCACGAGCGCCCCCAGATCGGCGAGTGCTGCCGGGACTACGTCGGCGGCGGCGGCGTGGACGGCTTCGTTTCGAGGCGTCTGTGAGGTCATGCGGGTAATCTTAAGGGCACCCCATCCCCGATCCCGAGGTTCATCCGTGTCCAAGAAGACAGCCGCCGACGAGCACGACGTCACCGAAGAGACGCCCACGAGCGGCAAGGGACGCCCCACTCCTTCTCGCGCCGAGCAGGAGGCCGCCCGCAAGCGACCGCTCGTCCCGGACACGAAAGAGGCCCGTCAGCGGCAGAAGGCCGACGTGGCCGCGCAGCGCGAGAAGGCGCGTGTCGGCATGGCCGCCGGCGACGACAAGTACCTGCCGGCACGCGACAAGGGCCCGCAGCGACGCTTCGTCCGCGACTACATCGACGCCGGCTGGCATGTCGGCGAGCTCGTGATGCCGCTGATGATCCTCGTGATCGTCATCATGATGGTCAACCTCGTGATGCTGCAGGTGTACGCGATGATCGTGCTGTGGGCGTACGTCGTCCTCGTCATCATCGACATGGTCATCACGTCGATCCGTGTGAAGAAGGCCGCGGACAAGAAGTTCGGTGACCGCCGCGAGAAGGGTCTCGGCTGGTACGGCGCGATGCGCACCATTCAGATGCGGTGGATGCGGCTGCCCAAGCCTCAGGTCAAGCGCGGGCAGTACCCGACGAAGTGAGTCCGCGGTTGATCTGCCGCGCCCACAGCGGGCCGCGGTAGAGGAACGCCGTATATCCCTGGACGAGGTCGGCTCCGGCATCCAGTCTCTCCTGCACGTCGGCCGCGGTCTCGATACCCCCGACCGCTATCACCGTGAACGCGCGCGGCACGACCTCTCGTACCTGACGCAGCACCTCCAGCGCACGCTGCTTCAGCGGTGCACCGGACAGCCCGCCCGCCCCCGCAGCAGCGACGACCGCCGGATCCGTGGTCAGCCCCTCCCGCGAGATGGTCGTGTTCGTGACGATGATGCCGGCCAGGCCCAGCTCGACCGCCATCGTCGCGATCGCCGAGATCTCGTCATCGGGCAGATCGGGGGCGATCTTCACGAGCAGTGGCGTCGTGCCCGCGGCATCCTGCACCGCCTGCAGCAGGGGACGCAGCGTCTCCACCGCCTGCAGACCCCGCAGGCCGGGGGTGTTCGGTGACGACACGTTCACCGCGAGATAGTCCGCCAAGGGCGCCAGCAGCGTCGCGCTGCGCACGTAGTCGCCGGTCGCATCGGCGACGTCGACGACACGGCTCTTGCCGATGTTCACGCCGATCACGCCGTGTCGCCCGCCGCGGCGCAGCCGGCGCAGCCGCTCTGCCGCGGCCTCGGCACCGCGGTTGTTGAAGCCCATACGGTTGACCACGGCGCGGTCGGGGATGAGGCGGAACAGGCGCGGCTTCGGGTTGCCGTCCTGCGGGATCGCCGTGACGGTACCGACCTCGACATGGCCGAAGCCGAGCGCGGTCAACCCCCGCACGCCGAGCACGTTCTTGTCGAACCCGGCGGCGACACCGAACGGCGAGTCGAAGTCGAGCCCGAGGGCGCGTGTGCGCAGCGCGGGATCGGGCTTCGCGATCGCGCGCGTGACCCACGAGAAAGGGCGCAGGCCGAGCGCGCGGATCACGACCATGGCGCTGTGATGGGCGAACTCCGGATCCATGCGCGACAGGACCGTGCGGAACAGGAACGGATACATCGGGCTCCGGTGTTCTCAGGCGCGGCCGTGGTCGGCGCGCAGCTGGGCGATGGACGCTTCGAAGTCCTCGAGGGAGTCGAAGGCCTGATACACGCTCGCGAAGCGGAGGTAGGCGACCTCGTCGAGCTCGCGCAGCGGACCCAGGATCGCCAGGCCGATGTCGTTCGTCTCCAGCTGCGAGGCCCCCGTGCCGCGCAGCGCCTCTTCGACCTGCTGGGCGAGCATGGCCAGGTCGTCCTCGGTGACCGGTCGCCCCTGGCAGGCCTTGCGCACGCCCGCGGCGACCTTCTCACGGCTGAACGGCTCGGCGACGCCGGAGCGTTTGATCACCGTGAGGCTCGCGGTCTCGACCGTCGAGAAGCGGCGACCGCACTCGGGACACTGCCGACGGCGACGGATGCTGAGACCGTCGTCGCTCGTGCGGGAATCGATGACGCGGGAATCGGGATGGCGGCAGAAGGGGCAATGCATCAGCCGACAGACTACCCCGCGAACCTGGCCGTGACCGCCTCGCCGTGCGCCGGCAGGGCCTCGGCATCGGCGAGGGCCACGATGTGGTCGGCGACCTCGCGCAGCGCAGCCCGGTCGTAGGCGATGACCTGCTGCGGGCGCAGGAACGTCGCGGCCGACAGGCCCGCCGCGTATCGCGCCTGGCCGCCCGTGGGCAGCACGTGATTGCTGCCGGCGAGATAGTCGCCCAGACTCACCGGCGAGTACGCACCGACGAACAGCGCGCCGGCATTCACGAACGTCTCGGGACGCGGGTCGGCCAGGTGCAGCTCGAGGTGCTCAGGCGCGTAGGCGTTACTGAACGCCGTGGCAGCGTCGAGGTCGTCGACCAGCACGATCGCCGACTGCTCCCCCGCCAGGGCCACACGAGCGCGGGCACCGTTGCGGGTGAGATCGACCCGGGAGCCCACCTCGGCGCGTACACGCTCGGCGAGGTCGGCACTGTCGGTGACGAGCACGGCCGACGCCTGCTCGTCGTGCTCGGCCTGACTGATGAGGTCGACAGCGACGAGCGCCGGATCGGCGCTGTCGTCGGCCACGATGAGGATCTCGGTGGCCCCCGCCTCGGCATCGGTGCCGACGAGTCCCGCCACCGCGCGTTTGGCGGCGGCGACGAAGTTGTTGCCTGGACCGCTCACCACGTCGACGGGGTCGAGCCCGAGGGACGCGACGCCGTGCGCGAGGGCGCCGACGGCGCCGGCGCCGCCCATCGCGTAGACCTCCGTCACGCCCAGCAGCCGCGCCGCGGCGAGGATGTCGGGGTGCACGCGCCCGCCGAACTCCGCCTGCGGCGGAGACGCGAGCGCCACGTCGCCGACGCCCGCCACCTGCGCGGGCACGACGTTCATCACGACACTCGACGGGTAGACGGCCTTGCCGCCGGGTACGTACACGCCGGCGCGGCGCACGGGCTGCCAGCGCTGCTCGACGCGGCCGCCGTCACCGAACACCGTCGCCCGCGGCTCGGGGACCTGCGCCGCCGACGCCGCGCGCACCCGGCGGATGGACTCCTCGAGCGCCGCCCGAACGCGCGGGTCGAGCGCAGCCAGAGCCTCATCGAGGTGGGCCGCCGGGACGCGGATCTCGTGCCCGGTGACGTGGTCGAACTCCTCGGCCTGCGTGCGCAGCGCCACTTCGCCGCGTGCGGCGACGTCGTGCACGATGCGCGTCGCAGTCTCGAGCGCGTCGGCGCGGGCCGCCTGTGCGCGCGGGACGGTGGCGAGAAGCTCTGCCGGAGTGAATGTCCGGCCCCTCAGATCGATGGTGCGCAGCATCCCTCCAGGCTATCCGGTGAGATGCTGCGCCCCGATCGTTCTTACGGCCTCAGCCGCGGGTGACCCCCGACACATCGTGCAGGTAGCCCACCCGGCCGTCTTCGTGACGAATCACGAATGCCGATCCCCGGTCTTCGATCACGAGCGCCCACGCGGTCGGACCGATGCGGAACAGCGGCGTGCCATAGTCGTCGACGACGTCACGCTCTTCGGGCGCGAGCGCCCAGAACGCCTGCTGCGCGGGCTGCGGCACGGCCGCAGCCGGCTGCTCGGCGGCAGCCGGTTCTTCCGCGGGCGCCACCTGTGCCCCGGCGGCCTGTTGCTCTGCCTCGACGTACTGCTCGGGCGCCGGAGAAGCCTGGGACTGGGTGTGGGCCTCGGGCTGGGCGTATGCCTCGGCGGCTGCGGGCTGATAGGCCGGCGCCACCGGGCGAGGCCGCGTGGTCACCGGACGCACGCCGCGAGCGCTGCGGTGGGCGATGGTCTCGGGACGCTGCGCGAAGTCTTCGGCCAGCCCGGGGATGACCGGCCCGAGCACCGTGAGGACGACACCGGCGAGCATCAGGACGAACTCGACCCAGATGACCCAGCTGGTCACCCAGGGGCCGCCGGCGATCGTCACGGCGATCTGCGCCCAGATTCGGCCGAGCCACAGCACGGCCGCGACGGAGAACGCGACGGAGGCGAACTGGTCGATGCCCAGCGAGCCGACCCGCCGGATGCCCGACGGCGACAGCCGCCGCAGCACGACCAGGAAGACGGCCACCGTCGGGACACCGATGGTGAGGATCCAGTCGATGCCGCTGGTCCACACCGAGCTGAACCCGAACGACGAGGTGGAGAAGAACGACACCACGAACGCCACGAGCCACACGCCCGCAAGAATCACCTCGCGCAGCGAGAAGGGTCCCACGCCGTACTGAACGGCCGCTGCGGCCGGAGCACCCTCGTCGAGCGCGCCGTCCACGGCCGCGGGCGCCGATTCATCGGCCGGCACCTGATCGGCCGGCACCGTCTCGTCGGCCGGCACCGTCTCGAGCGGCTGCGCACTCTCGTCGACGGCCGCCTCCGCGACGGGAGCCCCGGCCTCGGCCTGCTCTACCACGGCGGGTGCGGCGTCCTCCGGCACCGCCGCGGCGTCGGCCGTCGGCTCGTCCTGCTTTTCCTCGGTCACCTGTGCTCCCTTCCGAACCGCGCCACCGGGCGCGTGTCGTCCGATACTACCCAACCGTCACCCCAGACACTGGGGCCCCAGCAGTCCCTTGAGTTCTCCATAGAGATCCGCTGTGACCCTCACAGGATGAGGCACCTCGAAGACCTTCGCCACCGAGCCGCGGTGCAGCTTGAGCGTCACCTCGGTGTCACCGCGATGCCGATCGAGCACCTCGGCGAGCTCGGTCACCAGCCGCTGCGTGGCACGCTGCTCGGGCATCAGCAGCGTCAGCGCGCCCGAGACGTCCACCACGCCCAGATCGGGCACGAAGGCCGACTGCGCGTGCAGGTTGAGTCCGTCGTCCCGCCGCGACACGCGGCCTCGGACGACCAGGATCGAGTCGGCCTGCAGAAGTGACGAGAACTCGAGGTACGTCTTGCCCATGAACATGACGGTGACCTCGCCGTCGAAGTCCTCGACGGTGATCATGCCGTACGGATTGCCGCTCGATTTCGCGACCCGGTGCTGAACGCTCGTCACGAGCCCTGCGACCGTCACCTGGTCGCCGTCGCGCATGTCCTCGTTCGAGAGGAGGTCGTGGATGTTCGTCGAGGCGTGCTTGGCCAGAGGGATCTCCAGGCCCGCCAGCGGGTGGTCGCTGACATAGAGCCCCAGCATCTCGCGTTCGAACGCCAGCTTGTCCTTCTTGGTCCACTCGGGGCGGTCCGGGATCTTCGCGTCGCGTTGCGGCTCGTCGTCGCCCCAGAGCGCATCGAAGTCGAACCCGACCTCGCCGTTGGCCTCGCGGCGCTTGTCGAGCACCGCGGCCTCGACCGCGTCTTCGTGGATCTCGACCAGCGCCCGCCGGGTCGCGCCCATCGAGTCGAACGCACCCGCCTTGACGAGCGACTCGACCGTGCGCTTGTTCGCGACGTGGGTCGGCACCCGTCGCAGGAAGTCGTGGAACGAGGCATACGGGCCCTCGGTGCGCGCCTGCACGATGCCGTCGACGACGTTCGAGCCGACGTTGCGCACGGCACCAAGGCCGAAGCGGATGTCTTCGCCGACGGCCGCGAAGTACTTGATGGATTCGGACACATCCGGCGGGAGGACGTGGATGCCCATCCGGCGGCACTCGTTCAGGTAGAGGGCGAGCTTGTCGCGCGAGTCGCCGACGCTGGTCAGGAGGGCTGCCATGTACTCGGCCGGGTAGTGCGCCTTCAGATACGCGGTCCAGTACGAGACGAGGCCGTAGGCGGCGGAATGCGCTTTGTTGAACGCGTAGTCGGAGAAGGGCAGCAGGATGTCCCACAGCGCCTTGATGGCTCCCTCGCCGTAACCGCGGTCGATCATGCCCTGATGGAAGCCCGCATACTGCTTGTCGAGCTCGGACTTCTTCTTCTTGCCCATCGCACGGCGCAGGATGTCTGCTTGGCCGAGCGAGAAGCCCGCGACCCGCTGCGCGATGGCCATCACCTGCTCCTGGTAGATGATCAGGCCGTAGCTGGTCTCCAGGATGTCTTTGAGCGGCTCTTCGAGCTCGGGGTGGATCGGGGTGATCTCCTGCTGGCCGTTCTTGCGCAGCGCGTAGTTGATGTGCGAGTTCGCCCCCATCGGCCCCGGTCGGTAGAGGGCGATGACCGCGGAGATGTCTTCGAAGTTGTCGGGCTTCATGAGCCGCAGCAGTGAGCGCATCGGCCCGCCGTCGAGCTGGAACACTCCCAGCGTGTCGCCGCGGGTCAGCAGCGCGTACGACTCCTCGTCATCGAGCGGCAGCTCTTCGAGCACGAGCGGATGGCCGCGGTTGGCCTCGATGTTGTCGAGCGCGTCGTTGATGATGGTGAGGTTGCGCAGCCCCAGGAAGTCCATCTTGATCAGACCCAGCGTCTCGCACGACGGGTAGTCGAACTGGGTGACGATCTGGCCGTCCTGCTCCCGCTTCATGATCGGGATGATGTCGGTCAGCGGGTGGCTCGACATGATGACACCGGCCGCGTGCACGCCCCACTGGCGCTTGAGGTTCTCGATGCCCACGGCCGTGTCGAACACGGTCTTGGCCTCGGGATCGGTCTCGATGACCGTCCGGAATTCAGACGCTTCTTTGTAGCGGGGATGCTGTGGGTCAAACATCCCGTTCAGCGGCATGTCCTTGCCCATGACCGCCGGAGGCATAGCCTTCGTGAGCTTCTCGCCCATGCTGAAGGGGAAGCCGAGGACGCGACCGGCGTCCTTCAGGGCCTGCTTGGCCTTGATGGTGCCGTATGTGACGATCTGCGCGACCCGGTCGTCGCCGTACTTCTCGGTCACGTACTGGATGACCTCGCCACGGCGGCGGTCGTCGAAGTCGACGTCGAAGTCCGGCATCGAGACGCGGTCGGGGTTGAGGAAGCGCTCGAAGATCAGGCCGTGGTTGAGCGGGTCGAGGTCGGTGATGCGCATCGCATAGGCGGCCATGGAACCCGCGCCCGAGCCACGGCCCGGCCCCACGCGGATGCCGTTGTCCTTCGCCCAGTTGATGAAGTCGGCGACCACGAGGAAGTACCCCGGGAAGCCCATCTGCGCGATGACTCCGCACTCGTAGTCGGCCTGCTTGCGCACCGCGTCGGGGATCCCGTTCGGGTAGCGGAAGTGCAGGCCCTTCTCGACCTCCTTGAGGAACCAGCTCTCCTCCGTCTCGCCGTCGGGGACCGGGTAGCGCGGCATGTAGTTGGCGCCCGTGTTGAACTCGACGTTGCAGCGCTCGGCGATGAGCAGGGTGTTGTCGCACGCACCGGGGCGCTCCCGGAACATCTGCCGCATCTCGGCCGGCGACTTGATGTAGTAGCCGTCGCCGTCGAACTTGAACCGCTTGGGGTCGTCGAGCGTGGACCCCGACTGCACGCACAGCAGCGCGGAGTGGCTGTTCGCGTCGTGCTGGTGCGTGTAATGCGAGTCGTTGGTGGCCAGCAGCGGGATGTGCAGGTCTTTCGCGATCTTGAGCAGATCGTCGACGATGCGCCGCTCGATGGACAGCCCGTGGTCCATGAGCTCGCAGAAGTAGTTGTCACGCCCGAAGATGTCCTGGAACTCGGCGGCCGCCGCGCGCGCCGCCTCGTACTGCCCCAGTCGCAGCCGGGTCTGGATCTCGCCGGACGGGCAGCCGGTCGTCGCGATCAGGCCCTTGTGGTAGTCCTGCAGGATCTCGCGGTCCATGCGCGACTTGAAGTAGTAGCCCTCGAGGCTCGCCAGGCTCGACAGCCGGAACAGGTTGTGCATACCCTCGGTCGTCTCCGACAGCAGCGTCATGTGCGTGTACGCACCCGAGCCCGACACGTCATCGTCGTTCTGCTCGGGCGTTCCCCAGCGCACACGGGATTTGTCGGACCGGTGCGTGCCCGGGGTCACGTACGCCTCGATGCCGATGATCGGCTTGATGCCTGCGGCGTTCGCAGCCTTGTAGAACTCGAACGCGGCGAAGGTGTTGCCGTGGTCGGTCACCGCGATCGCCGGCATCTCCAGACGCGCGGCCTCGGCGACCATCTCGGTGATGCGGGCCGCACCGTCGAGCATCGAGTACTCGCTGTGCACGTGCAGGTGAACGAAAGAGTCGGATGCCACGGCTTCGAGTCTACGTACCGGCTCCGACGCTCGCGCCTGCCACGCGGCTCACTCGGCGCGCAGAACGTCGAGCGCGTGCTGGAAGTCGTCCGGATAGGGGGAGGTGAACGACACCCACTCCCCCGTGCCGGGGTGCTCGAAGGCGAGGCGGTGGGCGTGCAGCCACTGCCGGGTGAGCCCCAGGCGCGCCGAGAGCGTCGGGTCCGCGCCGTACAGCGGATCGCCCACGCACGGGTGGCGGTGGGCTGCCATGTGCACGCGGATCTGGTGCGTGCGGCCGGTCTCGAGGTGGATCTCGAGCAGGGATGCCCCGCGGAACGCCTCGAGGGTCTCGTAGTGGGTGACCGAGTCCTTGCCGTCGGGTGTGACGGCGAACTTCCACGGGTGGCTGCGATGCCGCCCGATGGGCGCGTCGATCGTGCCGGCGAGCGGGTCGGGGTGCCCCTGGACGACGGCGTGGTAGATCTTCTCGACCGTGCGCTCCTTGAAGGCGCGCTTGAGAGCGACGTACGCCTGCTCGCTCGAGGCGACGACCATGAGGCCGCTGGTGCCGGCGTCGAGCCGGTGCACGATCCCGTGGCGCTCGGCCGGGCCGCTTGTCGACGTCCGGAGGCCGGCCGCCGCAAGTGCCCCGAGGACCGTCGGCCCTTCCCAGCCCAGCGAGGGGTGCGCAGCGACGCCCGCGGGCTTGTCAACGACGATGATGTCGTCGTCGCTGTAGACGACCCCGAGCTCGGGGACGGCGAGCGGCACAATCTGCGGCTCGCTCTTGGGCGTCCAACTCACTTCGAGCCAGCTGCCCGCGTGCAGCCGGTCGGATCTGCCCAGCACGCGGCCGTCGGAGCGTACGCCGCCGGCATCGGCGACGTCGGCGGCGAAGGTGCGCGAGAATCCGAGCATCTTGGCCAGTGCGGCATCCACCCGCGTCCCGTCGAGCCCGTCGGGCACCGGGATCGTGCGCGACTCCACGTCAGTCCTCGTCGGCGGGCGTCACTATGGCGCGCGGACGGCCGTCGAGGCGCACGCCGATCAGGACGAGGATCGCCACCCCGACCATCATCGTCGTGATGAACATGTCGGCGACGTTGTAGGTGGCCGGCATCATCCACGGGGTGTTGATGAAGTCGACGACGTGGCCGACGGCGAAGCCGGGCTCGCGGATGAGCCGATCGGTGAGGTTGCCCAGGACGCCGCCCAGAAGAAGCCCCAGGATGATCGCCCACGCCCGCGAGCGCACCCGCGTGCCCAGGAGCCAGATGATGACGAGCGCGACGACCGCCAGCGCGATCGTGAACAGCCAGGTCACGTTCTCACCCAGGGAGAAGGCGGCGCCGGCGTTGGTGATGCGGAAGAAGATCAGGAAGTCGCCGATGACGTGCACCGGCTGTTCGAGCGGAAGGTGTTGCAGGGCGAGGTACTTGGTGAACTGGTCGGCGGCCAGCACCAGCGCTGCGAGGATCACAGCAATGGTGCCGGCCGCCGCCGTACGCAGTGGTGCGCGACCGGTCAAGGGACTGGGCCGGTGACCGGGCTAGAGCCCCGCCGAGACCGGCGTCGCACCCGAGCTGGTGCCGGTGGTCTCGAGGTCGCGGAGCTTGCCCTCGATGTAGCTGCGCAACTGCGAGCGGTAGTCGCTCTCGAACTTCTGCAGCTCGGCGATGCGGCCCTCGAGAGCGCCGCGCTCCTTCTCGAGCCGGGCGATCTCATCGCGGCCCCGTGCCTCGGCGTCGGAGACGATGGCCGCAGCCTGCGAGCGTGCGTCGGCGACGAGCTTGTCGCGCTGGGCCTTGCCCTCTGCCACGTGCTCGTCGTGCAGGCGCTGGGCGAGCTCGATGATGCTCGCGCTCTGCGTCGCGCCGTCGCTCGCGCTCACCGCCGGGGCGGCGGCGACCGGGGCGGGGGCCGGAGCAGCCTGGACCGGGGCCGCAGCCTCACCGGACTCGTAGGCGGCCAGCTTCGCCTTCAGCTCTTCGTTCTCGGCCAGTGCCTTGCGCCACTCGACCACGATCTCGTCGAGGAAGTCATCGACCTCGTCCGGGTCGAAGCCCTCCTTGAACCGGACGTGTTGGAACTGCTTGGTGACGACGTCATCCGGAGACAGTGGCATTTCTTCCTCTTTCGGGCTC
>Ga0164242_10007124_pt1 | contig 12252 bp, 10 predicted proteins | sample OricomgcompostMG_FD_108783 | JGI IMG/M metagenome (GOLD analysis project Ga0164242, IMG submission 108783) | Miracle-Growth compost microbial communities from Emeryville, California, USA - Original compost - Miracle growth compost (MG) ... | reverse complement strand
GCCCTCACCCGCCTCATCACGCACAACGGAGTGACACATGAGAACCTCGTCCCTCTCCCGCTTCGCCGGGGTCCTGGCCGCGCTGTGCGCCGCCTCCGTCGGACTGGTCGCCTGCGGCTCGTCCGGCGGTTCGGACTCCGGCAGCGGGAAGGCCTCGGCCTCCGACGTCCGGTCCGCGCTGGCCAAGGGCGGGTCGATCACCGTCTGGGCGTGGGAGCCCACCTTGAAGCAGGTGGTCGCCGACTTCCAGAAGAAGTACCCGAAGGTGCACGTCGACCTGGTCAACGCCGGCACCGGCAACGACCAGTACACGGCGCTGCAGAACGCCGTGCAGGCAGGCAAGGGCGTCCCCGACGTCGCGCAGATCGAGTACTACGCGCTCGGCCAGTTCGCACTCGGCAAGTCGCTGACGGACCTGAGCACGTTCGGTGCGTCGAGCCTGGCCAAGACCTACTCGCCCGGCCCGTGGAACTCCGTGGCCATCGACGGCGGCGTGTACGGGCTGCCCATGGACTCCGGCCCGATGGCGCTGTTCTACGACAAGAAGGTCTTCGACAAGTACAAGCTCCCCGTCCCCACGACCTGGAACCAGTACCTCGACGACGCGCGCAAACTCCACAAGGCCGACCCGAAGGCGTACATCACCAGTGACACCGGCGACGCCGGCCTGACCACCAGCCTCATCTGGCAGGCCGGCGGCAAGCCCTACAAGGTCGACGGCACCAAGGTCTCCGTCGACTTCGCCTCCGACGCCGGCACCGCGACCTACACCGAGGTCTGGCAGCAGCTCATCTCCGAGCACCTGCTGGCGCCGGTCACCCCCTGGAGCGACCAGTGGTACAAGGGCCTGGGCGACGGCACCATCGCCACCCTGGCGACCGGCGCGTGGATGCCGGCCAACTTCTCCTCCGGCGTCAAGGCCGCCGCCGGCGACTGGCGGGTGGCCCCGCTGCCCCAGTGGCAGGCCGGCGCGAACGCCAGCGCCGAGAACGGCGGCAGCTCCCTGGCCGTGATGAAGGCCGGCAAGAACCAGGCACTCGCCTACGCCTTCCTGCAGTACGCGAACCAGGGCGCCGGCGTGCAGACCCGGATCAAGGGCGGGGCCTTCCCCGCGACCACCGCCGACCTGGACTCGGCGTCGTTCCAGAACCAGGCGTTCCCGTATTTCGGCGGCCAGCAGGCCAACAAGATCTTCGCGCAGTCGGCGAAGGACGTGGTGCCCGGCTGGTCCTACCTGCCCTACCAGGTCTACGCCAACTCCGTCTTCAACGACGCGGTCGGCAAGGCGTACACCTCCGGCACCCCGCTGAGTTCCGCACTCAAGGCGTGGCAGGACAAGTCGATCTCCTACGGCAAGGAACAGGGCTTCACCATGAGGTGACGCCCCGGCGTGCGGCCGACCGGCGGGCCCGTCCGTTGCGGCGGGCCCCGCCCGGGGATCCGGTTGTCCGGGCGGCGGCATACCTACACTGTGACATCGGCCGTCGAACGGCCCCGGCCAGCGGGTGAGGTGCAGGCGACAAGTGACCGACAGCGAAACAGCCACCGGACGCGGTGATCCGCGTGCCCACGCGAAGCCAGCCGTCACGCGGCGCCGCCGCAGCGTGTCGATGGCGGACGTGGCCCGGCTGGCCGGCGTCTCCGCGCAGACGGTCTCCCGTGTGTCGAACGGCTCCCCCGGCGTGGTCGACTCCACCCGCCAGCAGGTGCTGGCAGCGATGAAGGAGCTCGGCTACCGGCCGAACTCCGCCGCCCGGGCCCTGAAGAGCGGCGAGTTCCGCACCTTCGGCGTCATCCTGTTCAACATCTCCACCACGGGCAACACCCGTACGCTGGAGGCCATCGCCACCTCGGCCGCCCACGAGGGGTACGCCATCACCCTCCTGCCGGTGGCCGTGCCCACCCAGGACAGCGTGCGGGGCGCCTTCACCCGCATGGGGGAACTCGCCGTGGACGGCATCATCATGCTGATGGAGGCCCACCTGCTGGACGCCTCCACGGTGACGCTGCCGCCGCACACGCATGCCGTGGTCGTCGACTCCAACGCCGGCGACCGCTACCGCGTCGTGGACACCGACCAGGTCGGCGGCGCGAGGGCGGCCGTGCAGCACCTGCTGGACCTCGGGCACGACACCGTCTGGCACGTCGCCGGCCCGGCCGACTCCTACTCCGCCGAGCGGCGGGTCGAGGCCTGGCGGTCCGCGCTGCAAGCCCGGCGGCGCGAGGTGCCCGAGCCGATCCGCGGCGACTGGACCGCGGAGTCCGGCTACCACGCGGGCCTTCGACTCGTCCGGCAGCCGGACTGCACGGCCGTCTTCGTCGCCAACGACCAGATGGCCCTCGGCGTGCTGCGCGCCCTGCACGAGCACGGGCGCCGGATCCCGGAGGACGTCAGCGTGGTGGGCTTCGACGACATCCCCGAAGCCGCGGTCTTCCTGCCCCCGCTGACCACCGTGCGCCAGGACTTCTCCGAGGTCGGCCGGCGCTGCGTCGAGCAGCTCCTGCGGCAGATCCGTGACGACGAGGAGACCGGGACCACGCTGGTACCGACCCAGCTGGTGGTCCGCTCCAGCACCGCGGCCCCGCCGAACCTCGGCTGACGGCCCGGGCCGCGCCCGACGCCCCTGTCCCGCCGCCCGGTCCGCGGGCGCGACGGGCAGAAGAGTGGCAGTCACGCCCCGCTATGATTACGCAACCATCGCCCTGGTGCGAACCATCCCCTTGCTCTCGACAACGCTCCACGGAAGGAGCAGGACCCCCATGCCCCAGTTGCGGATCGAACCCGACGGTTTCCGCCTCGACGGCGAGCCGTTCCGCATCATCTCCGGCGGCCTGCACTACTTCCGCGTCCACCCCGCGCAGTGGGCCGACCGGCTGCGGAAGGCCCGGCTGATGGGGCTCAACACCGTCGACACCTACGTGCCCTGGAACCTGCACCAGCCGCGCGCCCGCGGTGACCTGCAGCTCGACGGCGGCCTGGACCTGCCCCGCTTCCTCGAACTGGCCGCCGCCGAGGGCCTGCACGTGCTGCTGCGGCCGGGCCCGTACATCTGCGCCGAGTGGGAGGGCGGCGGCCTGCCCTCCTGGCTGCTGGCGGAGCCCGACATCCGGTTGCGCGGCGACGACCCCCGCTACCTGGCCGCCGTCGAGGAGTACTTCGCCGCACTCCTGCCCGCGCTCGTGCCGTACCTGGCCACCGGCGGCGGGCCGGTCATGGCGGTCCAGGTCGAGAACGAGTACGGCGCCTACGCGGACGACACCGCCCACCTGCGGTGGATCGCGGACCTGCTGCGGGCAGGCGGCGTCGACGTACCGCTGTTCACCTGTGACCAGCCCGGCGACCTGCCCCGCGGCACCCTGCCGGGCGTGCTCGCCACCGTCAACTTCGGCAGCCGCGCCGCCGCCGGCCTCGCCGCCCTGCGCGCCCACCAGCCGGAGGGCCCCCTGATGGTCGCCGAGTTCTGGAACGGCTGGTTCGACCGATGGGGCGGCGTCCACGTCGTCCGGGACGCCGACGACGCCGCCGCCGAACTCGACGCGGTGCTGTCCGCGGGTGCCTCCGTGAACCTGTACATGTTCCACGGCGGCACCAACTTCGGCTTCACCAACGGCGCCAACGACAAGCACACCTACCGCCCGACCGTGACGTCCTACGACTACGACTCGCCCCTGGACGAGGCCGGCGACCCCACCCCCAAGTACGCGGCGTTCCGGGAGGTCATCGCCCGCCACGCCCCCGTACCCGCCGAACCCGTGCCGCTGCCCTCCAAGAAGCTGAGCCTCCTCGGCATCGCCCTGGACCACAGCGCCTCCCTGCTCGCCGGCGCCGGGCGGCTGGGCGAGGCGGTCGCCGGCCCGCGCCCCCTCACCATGGAGGAGCTCGGCCAGGACTTCGGCTTCGTGCTGTACGGGACGACGGCACCCGACACCGGGCCGGCGCACCTGCGGATCGGCCAGGTCCGCGACCGGGCCCAGGTCTTCGTCGACGGCCGGCCGGCCGGCGTACTGGAACGCGAGGGCCACCAGCAGGCGCTCGCCTTCACGGTGCCGCGGCCCGGCGCCCGGCTGGAGGTGCTGGTGGAAAACCAGGGCCGGGTCAACTACGGCCAGGCGATCCACGACCGCAAGGGCCTGCTCGGTGAGGTCCGGCTGGGCGGCGAGACGCTACGGGACTGGACGAGCCGCCCGCTGCCGTTGACCCCCGACTCCCTTGCGGCCCTGGAGTTCTCCCCCACGCAGGGCCACCCGGTGGGCCCCGCCTTCCATCGCGGCCTGTTCGACGTGGAGACCCCGGCGGACACCTACCTCGACCTCACCGGCTGGACCAAGGGCAACGTGTGGGTCAACGGCTTCGCCCTCGGCCGCTACTGGTCCCGGGGCCCCCAGCGCTCCCTTTACGTCCCCGCCCCGGTGCTGCGCGCCGGCTCCAACGAGATCGTCGTCCTGGAACTCCACGCCACCGCCCAGGCCACGGTGGCCCTGCGCGACACCCCCGATCTTGGCCCCACGGAGGAGTGACGCCGGCCGCGAGGCCCGTGGCGCGTTCGGCCCGCAGGTTCGCGATCTCGTGCCTGATCGCGCCGGTGACGTAGCCGCTGACGGTCTCCACAGCGCGCTGACGGTGTCGATGTCGGCGAGCCGTCGAGGGCGGCGAGGCCGTTCGGGCACGGGGTCGGGCGGGCACGAGGTCGGGCGGGCACGGAGCGAAAAACCGCTGGACAGCGCTCGGGCCGGCGGCCAGCGTTGGACGAATGCAGCAGGAGAAACTCTGGGACGCCGATACCGCCCGCCGCTACGACACGCCCGGATCCGGTATGTTCGCACCCGAGGTCCTGGGGCCGACTGTGGACCGCCTCGCCCATCTCGCGGGGAAGGGAGCAGCGCTTGAGTTCGCCGTCGGGACTGGTCGGGTAGCCGTCCCGCTCGCCGAACGAGGCGTCCCTGTCACCGGTATCGAGTTGTCGCTGCCGATGGTGGAGCAACTGCGCACCAAGGTCGACGAGTCGACGATCCCCGTAGTCATCGGTGACATGGCGACCACCGTCGCGCCCGGGGAGTACACACTGGTCTACCTCGTCTACAACACGATCTCCAATCTGCTGACCCAGGCCGAGCAGGTCGAGTGCTTCCGTAACGCTGCCCGCCACCTCGTGCCCGGTGGTCGATTCGTGGTGGAGCTCTGGGTGCCTGAACTGCGCAAGCTCCCACCGGGCCAGACGGCTACCGTCTGGCAGTCCGAACCCGGCTACATCGGTCTGGACACCTACGACGTCCTGCGCCAGCGCGTCGTGTCGCACCACTTCCGATTCGACGAGGCCACGCAGGCCACGTTGTTCCGCAGTCCCCACCGCTACATCTGGCCGGCCGAACTGGACCTCATGGCCCGATTGGCCGGATTCGAGCTGGAGAGCAGGCATGCGGACTGGGCCGGCGCAGCGTTCACCGCCGAGTCGCGTTCCCATGTCTCTGTCTACCGAATCCCGCCAACACAGTAGATATGCCTCAGCTGAGGTCGCACCCCTCAGAGGGTGCCCGTGGCCAGGGTGATCAGGCGTTGGAGGTGGAGGCCACGGGCGGCGTCCAGGGGGCCGGGGCGGCCGGAGCGGACGGCGGCGGCGAACTCGGCGCGCAGCAGCGGCATGCTCTCCTGGTGGCCGGCACCATTGCTGTCCCAGACCAGTTCCGTTTCGGGGCCGAAGAGTTCGACGCGGGTTCGGGTGCGCGTGAGGCGGACGGACCCGGACAGGGACGCCTGGCTGACGGCGCCGCCGGCGTGGCGGCAGGCGAGTTCCACCCAGCGGCGCGGGTCGCCGGTGGCGCGCACGTCGACGATGGTGCCGACGGCGGTGTCGAGCAGGTCCAGCAGGTGCGGCCCGAGGTCGAGCAGGGCGCCCTCGGTCAACCGCCACCCGGTGGCCATCTCGCCGCCGAGAAAGGCCCCGTGCAGGTAGCAGGAGCGGGCGCCGGTGACGTCCGTCCGCGCCGCCTGCTCCAGGAAGGCGCGAGTGGCCGGGTGGTACCGCTTGGTGAGCACCATCTGGGAGACGACGCCGGCCTCCGCGACCGCCTCGGCGACGGCGGCGGCCGCCGTGAGGTCGGCGCCGAGCGGCTTGTCCAGCAGCAGTGCCTTCCCGGCGCGGGCGGCGCGGACGGCCAGCGGTGCCTGGACGGCCGGCGGTAGGGCGAAAGCGACCGCTTCGCAGCCGGCCAGAAGTTCGTCGAAGGTGGTGGCCGCCGCGGCGCCGTGCGCGGCGGCGAGGGCGGCCGCCGCTTCGGGCCGCCGGGCCCAGACCGCAGTCAGGTACGTCTCGGGCCCGGCGGCCAGCATGGGCGCGTGCATGTCGCGCGCCCACGGGCCCGCGCCGGCCAGTCCGACACGGACCGGCGCGGGAGCAGAGGAGGTCATGGCGGGTGGCTCCGTGGTTTCGTCGGCAGGCGGGCGGCGGCCGGTCATCCGGCGGTGGCGGCGGCGTGGGCGGCCAGTCGTTCGTCGGCCTGGCGGGGGGCGTACAGGTGCTCCACGAGCATGGCCGCCGCCCCCACCAGGGCGGCCTGGTCGCCGAGGTGGGAGGTGACGACCTGGAGGTTGCGGGTGGTGCGCGGCAGCGCCCGCTGGTAGAGCAGTTCGCGGACGCCGGTGAGGAAGTGAGTCTCCGCCAGGTCGCCGGCGATCATGAGCACGCCGGGGTTGATGAGGGTCACGGCGGTGGCCAGGACCTCTCCGCAGCGTTGGCCGGCTTCGCGGGCGAGGCGGACCGCGTCGGGCTGCCCGCTGTCCAGCAGCCGCCGTACGTCGGCGCCGGACACCGCCGGGACGCCGAGGTCCGCGAGCTGGCCGGCCACCGCCCGGCCGCTGGCGACTGCGGCCAGGCAGCCGTAGGAGCCGCACATGCATCGGGCGTCGGCCCGGTCGTGGAGCCGGATGTGGCCGAGGTCGCCGGCGCCGCCGTCGATGCCGCGGAAGGCGTGGCCGTCCACGACGACGCCGGCGCCGATGCCGGTGGAGACCTTCACGAGCATGAAGGTGGAGCACTCCGGCCAGCCGCGCCGCTGCTCGCCCAGCGCCATCAGGTTCGCGTCGTTGTCGACGAGCACCGGCAGCGCCGGGTGGGTTCCGGCGCGGGTCGCCAGGGCGCCCCGCAGCCGTTCGCGGATCGGGTAGGCGTCCCAACCGGGCATGATCGGCGGCCTGATGACGAGTCCGGAGTCGAACTCGACCGGCCCGGGCACCGACAGGCCCACGCCGCACACCGCGCCGGCCGGCCGGCCGCTGTCGGCCAGCAGTTCGGCGAACCAGACGGCGAGGGCGTCCAGGACCGGCTCCGGGCCGTCGGAGACGCGCAGTTCGCCGTTCCGCTCGGCCAGGACGGTGCCGGCCAGGTCGAGCACGGCGGCGTGGGCGTGGGTGGCGTCCAGGTCGGCGCAGAGCACGATGGCGTGCCCGGTGTCGAAGGCGAGGCGGAACGAGGGGCGTCCCCCCGTCGACAGCTGCCCGGGGGTGGACACCAGCCAGCCCGCGGCGAAGAGCTGGTCGAGGCGCTGCCCCACGGTGGAGCGCGACAGCCCCGTCAGGGCCTGGAGCTCTCCGCGGGTGCTGGCCTGCCCCGACCGGATCAGCTCCAGCAGGTGCCCGGCGGTGTTCCACGACGACGGCATCGGGCGGCTCTCCTTGGCTCGTGGCGGGCCGGCCGCGGCGCCGGCCGGCCCGCCGGGGAAGCGGTCCACCGGTGTCAGCCCTTGTCCGCGCCGGTGGTCAGGCCCTCGGTGAGGAACCGTTCAGCAGCGTAGAACAGGATGATCACGGGAACGGTCAGCACGACCGAGCCGGCCATCAGGACGGTGGTGGGGACCTCGATGGCGTTGTTCATCTGTGAAAGCCCCAGCGACACGGTCCACTTGGAGGGGGTGGCGGCCAGGAAGAGCAGCGCGAAGAGGAACTCGTTCCAGGCGATCATGAAGACGTACAGGCCGGTGGCGATGAGGGAGGGCGCGGCCAGCGGAAGCACCACCCGCCACAGGGTCTGGAGCCGGTTGCAGCCGTCGAGCGAGGCGGCCTCCTCCACGCTGGTCGGGATGGTGGTGAAGTAGTTGCGCAGCATGTAGATGGAGACCGGGACGGTCTGTGCGATGTACACCACGGCGAGGCCGACGAGGCTGCCCTGGAGGCCGATCCGGGCGAACATGACGAACAGCGGCACGGCCAGCAGGGTCGCCGGGAAGAGGTAGACGGCCAGGAACAGCGCGCTGATCTGGCGGCTTCCGGTGAACTTGAGGCGGCTGATGGCCCAGGAGCCGGGGACGGACGCGGCCAGGGTGAGCACCACGGTGCCCAGGGAGACCAGGGCGGAGTTCCGCAGCATGCCGAGCAGGCCCTGGCCGCCCTTGGAGGTGGGCTCCAGGATGTTCTTGTAGGTGCTGAGGGTGATCTCGTGCAGCGGCACCCACAGCCGGCCGGGGTGGAGCAGGAGTTCCCCGGTGGGCCGGAAGGACAGCAGGACCATGTAGTAGAACGGCACGACCGTGGCGATCAGCAGCAGGGCGATCACGACGTACCGCAGGGCGCCGAAAAGGCGGTCCTCGAACTGGGCGCGGGTCATGCCTCTTCCTCCTGCACGCGCTTGGCGAAGAATCCGAAGTACACGCCGAGCAGCACCATGAGGATCACGGCGAGTACGAGGGCCTGCGCGGCGGCGGCCCCGACGTCGTAGCTGGCGGTGAGGAAGTCGTAGACGCGCACCGAGACCACGTCGGTGCCCGAGCCTCCGCCGGTGAGCAGGTAGACGTCGTCGAACTTGTTGAACGTCATGATGAAGCGCAGCACGGACAGCAGGGCGATCACCGGCATCAGCTGCGGCAGCAGGATGTGCCGGAACCGCTGGGTGAGGGTGGCGCCGTCCACGGTGGCGGCCTCCTCGATGCCGGCCGGCACTGCCTGCAGCCTGGCCAGCAGGAAGAGGAAGGCGAAGGGGAAGTACCGCCAGGTCTCGAACGCCACCACGGTCAGCAGCGCCAGCGGTACGTGCACGTGGGCGCCGAGCAGGTTCACCTGGTAGGAGCTGGTGGACAGGAACGCGATGGGCCGGTGCCAGCCGAACAGGTGCTGTCCCCAGTTGTCGACGATGCCGGTCTGCGGGCTGAGGGCGGTCTCCCACACGAAGGTGGCGGCCACGACGGGGGCGACGTACGGCAGCAGCATGGTGCTGCGTACGATGCCGCGGCCGCGGAACGGGCGGCGCAGGGCGAGGGCGGCGACCAGGCCGAGGACGATCGAGCCGAGGGTGCCGCCGACGGTGTAGACCAGCGTGGTCGCCAGGGAGGACCAGAAGCCGGGGGCGGTGAAGACCTGTCGGAAGTTGCGGGTGGTCCAGCCGCCGAAGAAGTTCATCGTCTGCAGGTCGATGAGGCGGGCGTGCTGGAAGGCGAGCAGGATCGTCCAGCAGATCGGCAGCACGACGATGACCAGCACCACCACGAGGGTGGGCGAGACGAACGCCAGTCCGGCGAGGTTCCGGCGGCGGGCCATCGGGGAGCGGCGGGCGCGGCCGGCGCCGGGGGCGTTCGCCGCGGGCGCCTTCTCCGGGCGGTCGGCCGGGGGCCGGAGCGTGGTGGGGTTCATAGCAGTGTCTTCTTGAGTTCGTTGACGGCGTCCGCGGCCTGTCGGGCGGCGGTCCTGGGCGGGGTGTCGTCGCCGCCGGTCATCCCGCCGATGGCCTGGGGCACGGGCAGTGATCCCTCGGTGGCGCCGACGAGCGGGCCTTGGCCCTGGGTGATGCCCCAGCGGCGCATGTTGCCGACGCCGGACAGGAGCCGGTCGAGGAAGGACGTCGGGAAGAGGCTGTCCATCGGCTTGAGGGTGTCGACGCCGATTTTCATGTGCCGCCAGTCGTCGACGTACTGGTGCGGGGCGGTGGCGGTGCCGTCGCGGACGGGGATCTTGCCCTCGGGTTCCATGCCCAGCCAGCCCTCGTAGCCGAAGGACATCATGTAGCGCACGAACGCCTCGGCCGCGGCGGTGTTGGCGGTCTTGGTGATCGTCCAGGAGGAGATCTCGCCGAACTGCGCGGGCGAGGTGCCGTCGGGGCCCTTGATGGCGGTGACGATGCCGGAGTTGCGGGACAGGAAGCCCTTGTCGTGGGCGCACTGGGGGCAGTTGGGCAGCACGTCGTCGCGCAGGCCGGCCAGGGAGTCCAGCAGGTAGGTGGACCACACGACCATCGCCGACTGGCCGGCCTGGTAGGTAGCGCGGGTGGTGTCGACGGTCTGGGTGCCGGCCGGGCCGGTCGCGGCGAGTTCGGCGTAGGTGGTGAAGGCCCGGACGCAGTTGGGGCTGTCCAGGGTGACCTTGCCGGAGGCGGAGGCCAGTTGGCAGTCGTCGGCGAGCGCGAGGTCCTCGAAGCTCTGCTGGGTGAAGACGTCCCTGGGGTCGGTGGCCAGGGAGATCCCGCTGACGGAGCCCTTGCCGAGGGTGCGGGCGGCTTTGAGGATCGCCGCGTACGTGTCGGGCACCGGAAGGTGCGCCTTGGCGAACAGATCCTTGCGGTAGACGAGGATCTGCTGCCAGGAGTCGCTGGGCACGGACAGGGACGTGGCGCCGTCGCTGGTGAGCTTCAGCGCGTTGGTGTTGAAGGTGGAGCGGCCCAGGGACGCGATGACCTTCGCGGTGGCCTTCGTGTCGAGCAGTCCGTTGCTGTACATCTGCCAGACGGGGGCCAGCGGGATGCCGCCCATCACGTCGGGGAGCTTGCCGGCGGCTGCCGCCGACTCGACGAGTTGCGGCAGCTGCCCCTCGTCGACGCCGACCAGGTTCACCTTGACGCCGGTCTGCTTCTCGAAGCCCGCGATGATCGTGCGGGTCACCGCCATGCGGGCGGGGAGGTTCTCCTCGCTCCAGACGGTCAGCGTGTTGCCGGTGTGTGACGCCTGTGTCCTGGCGCAGCCGGCCAGTGCCCCCGCGCACAGGGCCGCGGCGGCGAGCGCCGCGATCCCCCTGCGTTTGCTTCTGCTTCTGCCGCCGTGCGGCCCTCCACCCATGAACATTCCTTACGTACTGACCTCGTGTGAACGTCGCGTTGCATAACAGCATCACTTTTGCTTGTTGACAAGACCTAAGTCTGAGATATCTTCGACGCAAGTCAGCGCCATCCGCCTGTTCGTGGCGCTCATGTCGGAGCTTCGGAGGCACCGTGGAACGCATCGTCCAGTTCACCGGCCCGCGCCAGGTCGAGGTCGCCCCCGTCGCGTCCCAGCAGCTGCCACCAGGCCATCTGCGGGTCCGCACGCGGTACTCGGGGATCTCCGCGGGTACCGAACTGACGGCCTACCGCGGCACCAACCCGTATCTGACGCGGACCTGGGACCCCGAGGCCCGGCTCTTCCACGAGGGCGCGGCCGGCATCGCCTATCCGGTGGCCGGCTGGGGCTACTCCGAAGTGGGCGAGGTCACAGAGGTCGCCCCGGACGTCGCCGGCGCCCCCGGCATACCCGCCCCCGGCGACCTGGTGTGGGGCATCTGGGGACACCGCAGCGAGGCGGTGGTGCCGGCCGCGCGGATGGCCGGCCACCGGCTGCCGGACGGCCTGGACCCGCTCGCCGCCGCCTTCGCCCGGGTCGGCGCGATCGCCTACAACGCGGTGCTCGCCGCCGACATCCACCTCGGCGAGCACGTCGCGGTCTTCGGCCAGGGCGTCATCGGCCTGCTCGCCACCCGGCTGGCCCGGCTCAACGGTGCCGAGGTCACGGCCGTCGACGCACTGCCCGCCCGGCTCGCCGCCGCCCGCGGCCACGGCGCAGCCCACACCCTCGACGCCCGGGAGGGCAAGGTCGCCGAACAGGTCCGCGACCTCACCGAGGGCCGCGGCGCCGACGTGGCGATCGAGATCAGCGGCGCCTACCCCGCGCTGCACGAGGCCCTGCGCACGGTCGCCGTCGGCGGCCGGGTCGTGGCCTCCGGCTTCTACCAGGGCGACGGGGCCGGACTGCGGCTCGGCGACGAGTTCCACCACAACCGGGTGCAACTGGTGTGCTCCCAGATCGGCGGAGTGCCCCCGCAGCTGTCCCACCGCTGGGACGTCGAGCGCCTCCAGCGCGGCTTCCTGCGGCTGGTGGCCGACGGACTCGTCGACACCGCCTCCCTCGTCAGCCACCGGGTGCCGGTGGAGGACGCGGCCGGCGCCTACGAGCTGCTCGACCGGCGTCCCGCCGACGCGCTCCAGGTCGTCCTGGAGTTCTGACCCACCCGAACCTCCCGGGCCG
>Ga0164242_10007123_pt1 | contig 12253 bp, 11 predicted proteins | sample OricomgcompostMG_FD_108783 | JGI IMG/M metagenome (GOLD analysis project Ga0164242, IMG submission 108783) | Miracle-Growth compost microbial communities from Emeryville, California, USA - Original compost - Miracle growth compost (MG) ... | reverse complement strand
GCCGCAAAGATACTCTGCATTAATACATGATCATCCACAAAGTTAAATAGGCCAAAACCTAGAGATGTCTTTTATCATTATTGCTCAATCTGTTAATACTCGTTTTATAGAGGTGCATGACGGTGATGTGGTGGTTGAGGCAGATGAGGTCTAGGAGGAGGTGAGGGTTAGGTTGCTAAGGGAGATAGATATGGCAGGGGAGACGGGTAGAGCAGGCTGCGACTTTGTCTAGCTTACTATCGTTGCGAAGGCTCTCCGGGCAGTCGTCCTAAACGAGGTTTCGACAAAAGATATTTGACATGCTTGGGCACTTCAAACATGGTGTCACGGCCCCCGTCTTCAGCCTCCAGCCGCGAAACCAGAAGGCAAAGCCTTTTCTTGGCTTCTACAGCCTTTTTGGGCTTCAAGTGTTTACCAATGCATAATAGGTAGACTCTAAAGCTGGGGACAGAGGATCGATGTCGCGGATTCTAGTTTGGTCATGATAAAAGAATATGGGGTTTTAATCATATCCTCCCAACCTTGTATCCCATCTGCTTACAGGTCCCGTACGATTTCGTGCCTACTCTCCACACTCCGCCTAATGTCTTCACCTCTTAGTCGCAAAGGATCACGGCCAAGAAGCTTCGGCTCAACCGCCACCGCCTCGGTGCAACCCTACAACACCAAGATGTTGCAGAATTATTGCATTCTGACGACTCGAACAATTCCCCGCCCCGTGGGTCTCAGCTCGCCAGAGTGCAGTGTCTTGGTAGGTAGGAGCGCCGGGTATTTAAACATGCCTGGCCAATCACAGCGGGATTAGGCGATCTACAGAGCCCGATTTATCCAAAAATAGTGGCTTGGAGGATTTGCTGATATTGCACACATATTAAGAGGAAACTCCAAAGCTCACCTCTTGGCCTGGGTCCTAAAATACGAGTTGTTTCTTGGAACCCCCATGCAGCGACGCTGGTGATAAAGAGTGCTGCGTCCTCGAGCGTAGACTTCCACGCCTGGCGCACGTGTATTCAACCTAATAAATGTCAAGATGCTCCTCCTCTCGAGCCTATTCCTAGCCTCTGCGGCCTCGGCCGTTGTCATCATCCCGGGTGGCGACCCAAAACCCTATGATGGTGACGCTGAGCCAACCTCCGTGGAGTCTTTGTTCCGCGACTCCGCCCCCAACGAATTCTTTAACAACACTGCCGACCTCATCATGACCTCCTACTCCATCACCAATGTGACATCCCCACCAGATCTCCATCCTTCGGGTGATTCTTTTATCCGTGGCGCGATACAAGCCTGGGGACAACATTTGCATCTTGTCGTCCGCCCAGACGAGGTCTGGTTCACGATTCTGGTACAGATGAACTTCTACATGCTCTCCCACGCTGAAGAAATCCGAGAGTTATTTGTGGACTACGAGGGGCAAGAGGAAATTTATATTGAAGATTCTAACTTGTACGATCTCCTTATCCGCTTCAAAGATGAGATCCAGAAGAGAGTCAAAACAGATTGGCTGTTAGATTGGATCACACCGAACTTTACCACTACGACGGAAAATGATCTCATGACGGCGAATATCCTCATGATGGGTCTTACACAGGCATACTTTAAGTTTGTGGGCAAGCTCGTGTGCGGATTGCCCTCGGTAACGCTTCTTGGCGAGCAGAAAGACTGGGAGATGCTACTGGCAAAGCTTGATCGGCTCCCGGACTTTGGGAAGGAGCCCGAGGAGTACAAAGACCGTCTTCGTCCGATTCTGTCCCGATTTGTGACGAGTTTCAAGGAGCCGGACTCAGAAGAAACTCGGAAATTCTGGAATCAGATCGTATCTGGTCGGGCTGAACACATTTGTGGCAGGCCTCCAGTATATGTGTCGGGATGGATCACTGGATTCTACTACTGGAACGATAACGGCAACGCCTATGCACGCACAGGAGAAGACATGCTTTCCCTCGACGGTATCTCCTATCCGATGCTCGATTTGAGTGAAGTGCCCGTCGGGTATGCAAGAGCGCCGTTGGTGATGCGCGATTTTAGAGATATGGACGAGTTCCCAGCCTACGTCGCGGCGGGAACATTGGGGAAGCAGATTACCGCCGGTTCGCCAGCCGGATACAAAGAGGCACTGGAGCGCGCCGGGGGAAATTCGAGTCTGGCGGACGATGCGAGCATGCACGGGACTTTGAGGCCTCTGAGCGGGTGGATGCTGTACGGACCTTTGGATCATAATGCTACCAAGTCGAGATGGGTTGTCGAGGAAGAGCTAGGCGAGATTCAAGCAAGCGTTATGCAATTCATGACAGGAGAGACGTGTGGGTTGTTGGATAAACCGGAGGCGTCTAAGAACTTGATGGGGTAGGTTTCGATGCTACCGGAGTCGTCAATTAGCTGTGCCTGTAGTAAATAGGTATGTACATAGTCCGTGACACGCGTATACTCTAGGTTCAGTAAGAGAGTGTGAGTTTGTGGTCCCGAGAGAAGCGAAGGGAAGCCACAGAATGCCTTGACTGGAGTGTCTCAACATGGTGTCAAACGCCCTATAGCTACTTGTCGCCAGAAACTTTGATCCAAGACAAGCGAAGCGGCGAAAAGACGTACATTACGATAAATAATGGGATTGGTTGGAGAGCCCATCTTTCAGGGGGGACGGTTCGTCCGATATTTGCATTTATTTCCTCCGCCAGGGAACCATGGGTCTCCTCGGCAGGGGTCAGCCAACAATTCTCGGAAGGATTCGCCAGGTGCTGGTTGGACGCGATGTACGTGATATGGGGGCTCCCGTTCCAATATCTGAGTTCTGATTTCTGAACACTTTAGCTGCGGTGCCCACCAGGCTTGTCGCCCCAACATTTCTTCTGCAATGTGCTTCTTAGCCTTGGCGCATCCCAAACCCTAGCTTGGAGTGTTCGTGCTTTTGCAGGGATAGAGAGGAGACCTTCGCTACTTGGCTCGACCATTCTCACCCCGCAGTCTGATAGATTGCCTCCAACCTTATTGGTGTTGTCGAAACGGCCAACAAAGTCGCTTACGTAGGAAAAGCTCAAGGCCAATCATATGGCATTTGGTGTGTTCTTTACCTGGGTGAATGGACACAAGGGAGGAGCACCCCTAGTTAGCTAATCTCACATCGACGCCTCTTGCAGGACGTACCGGGGTCCTTGCTTCTCACTTTTGTCAGATGCTATGCCCACATTACATACTATGTACTGTATATCACCCAAGAATCTGCAAGCTATTAATACTGGTGCAGGAGACGCGGCAGTTTCTCCTGCCCCCCCCTCCACCCAAAACAATACCTACGGCGAGATTGTATTCCTCAACCTTGTACTCAAAGATGTCCTAGTTTTCGAAGCTCCCGAAAGGTAAGCCGAATGGGGCTTTGGTGGCCGGGCCGCAAATGAAGGGGGTGCTCGGCGGTGTTGCCTGGTGGTGCATTGACAAAAGATGCTCGTTCTAAATTTAACCACACATGTCTGTTTGTTAACATCGATCAAGAAATACTATCAGTAAGGCTGATGGGACCAATAACGCCACTGTTTCGGCCCATCATCCAGGGACTTGGCTGCTGAATTACAACGCATTGTAAGCCCTACTAGCCCACTCGCTTATGCAGAGATGTCCCGTGGCAACAGCTGTGTAATGTAACCACGGCTGTCTAATCCTTCCTCGCCCTCTGACCAACCGGCAACCTTCCGACGAAAGGCGCCCAAGCACACCACCAAGCATCAGCGACGGCGGAACAACCATTATGACATTTACTAATCCCAACCTTCCCGGTCATCCCGGCGTTGCCTTCGAAACTAAGTGCGCGCTTTCTCCTTTTGATTCCTCAAGGTGATGCCATGATGTCAACCAAGCGTACTATGCAGGTAGGCAGTGTTGTTAACCGAAATTTTTTTTGTCCCTAATTACCTATGTGCTAATCCCGGTATTTGGTTAGATGAGGTGGCCCGACAATGGAAGGTTTGTGGTTCTCAAGATCCTTCACTCCCGGACCCTGGGTGGGGGTGTGTGTGCGTGTCCGCAGCCAACTTCTCAAATAGGTAGGGATGGGAGATATTCTGGCAACGATGCAGATGCCCCCATGCCGTAGCCCTGGCACTGGGACACCTGACCCGCCTCTTGTATGTACGTGTTACCCGGATGACAGGTTTGCCTCAAACACGGTCCTTGGAGAGTGAGATGGGCGTTATGGCCAACCCGGTTTTGTAAAAGGCTATACGAATAGGACAGGGGAAGGTTTGCCTGGCAGGATGAAAGGGCGAGAAACGCTGTGCCGCTTCCTGCAGCCCGGACTCAAGGTGATCTCGAGTCTGCATTGTAAGCGCTCTAAGCCGCCCTTCCGTTCCCTTCCACCAACCTAGTATTCCCGGCATTCAGAGCTAGGACCCATGGACTGCTCCTCAATGCGTTTTTCCTATCGTCACCGCTCGGCGATGCCGTTAGAATCATCCTACCGTGCCAAGGATGACTGTGCTAGCAAGGGCCTCATGCAAGTCTCGAATTTTGTCACCTCCCTAGGAAGATACGAGGTGTTAGTGTAGGGGGTGTGCCGCTGCGACTTGAAATATTGCTTTAGGCTACTGCTTTGATGGTGAAATCCTACGACTTGATGGAGGTTGGACAGTTGTACGGTAACCAATCACCGTTGAGGCTATTCATCACTCGCTCAGTTTAGGATCGAACACGGGGCGTGGTGGCGCCATGACCTTGGACTTTCATTGCTGAGGACGCGGGTCCTTGTCAGGGGCATTTGGTTCGAGTATGAGATCAAGTATAAGAAGGAGAGAAGTCCTGCATGTACGAAGAGAGTTGATACTGACGAATTTCGTAGAGTTCTTTTCAGTCCAACAGTTAACAGACTGTTATCGCAAGGATAAGACTTTCAAACACTCAGAATGTCATCTCTCAGTAGACTTACCCGATCCTTGGCCGTTGGGCTACTATATACTCTTCCCTTGTTCAACACTGTATTAGCCGCGTCCATCCCGCCACGCGATGATGTGACCACCCTTCGGTCCACCATCGCGATAAAGCTCAACACAGGGACATCCCTCACCTCTCGTTCGGCCCTAACAAGGGCCGAGATTGTTGAAGATCTCGTCAGAAAGGCTCACCCAAACTTTAAGCGTGCAAAGAGAGATGTAGATTTCAGCGTCTTGCCTCTCATCACTAGCCTCTCCCCTGAAACAATCGCCAACATGGTTCAACGGGCTACCGTTCTCGACCCAACCTACGTGCCGGCAGATTTTAGCTCGTGGTTCCAAGTTCAATTTGCTGAGTCTACTGGAGACGAGCGCGATCCGGAGATTATCCAGCTTTTGAATAACCTCGCTGAGTATGAGGAGGTAGCAGCTTGCCAGCGACTCGCTGGTGCACGGCCTCCCACCGTCCAGCCAAATGACGATCCGCTCTTCGCAGGTCAAGGTTACCTGACTGGAGACGGCGTAGGCATCAACGCCGAATACGCTTGGGGCTTTCCCGGCGGCGACGGCGCTGGAACAACCATCATTGACGTCGAGCGTGGCTGGCAGCTAGACCATGAGGATTTGGTACGGGTTCTCTTACGCCTATCTACTCTCATCCTTCCAGCCCATGACTTTACTTTTCTCCCCTGATTTCAACTAGGCAAGAGGGCTGACAAACCCCCTGTTTAGGCAGCGGCAGGTATAACTCTGTTGGCTGGAATGAACGTGAAGGACAGATATTTCGGAAACTACCCTCATGGAACCGCCGTCCTCGGAGAAATGCTCATGGTAGATAACACCATCGGTGGCGTTGGGATTATCACCGCAGCAAAGGGGCATGTAGTTGGAATCACGCGGGTTGTCAACGGAGCCCCGTTTGAGAACCAGGCCGAGGCCATTATGGATGCGGCTTCCTTCCTTAACTTCGGTGATGCAATGTTGTTGGAGATGCAGGTTAGTGATTCTAACTCGAACTTGTGGCCGGTGGAGATATTGGATGCCGAGTTCGATGCAATAAGTCTCGCAACAGCCATGGGCATCACCGTCATCGAGCCCGCCGCAAACGGTGGCATGAACATGGATGAGCCGGTCATCCGTGAAGGGGACCCAACTCCGCGCGCTCTTTTGAACAGAACCAGCCCCGATTTCCGCGAGTCGGGGGCCATCATGGTTGGCGCTGGCTCCTCCGCTCTCCCTCGCACGAGGCTATCGTTCTCCAACTATGGTAGTCGAGTAGACGTGCACGCGTGGGGCGAGAATATTGCGACTACAAGCGTCAACGAGGCGTACGAAGATATATACTCTCCGTTTTCCGGCACATCAGGTGCGGCGCCCATCATTGCTGGCGCAGCGCTCAGCATCCAGGGCATGGTGAATGCCAACTCAGGCTCCAAGCTATCACCGGCAGAGCTACGAAGTCTCATCTCGGTCGGCGGTACGCCTACCTCCGATCCCTCCACTGACATGATCGGTGTGCAGCCGGACTTGCGTGCTCTTATCGACGGGGGACACTTGGGATAATCCAAACCTATTGAAAGGGGGTTGGGGTTCAGGATGCGGTCAGAGAAGTGGCACCATAGGGAACTGATATGGGTGTCATTCATTTGCAGTACATAGATGTTCTCCTTATTTGTTGTTAAACTTAAGCTACGGAAAGCTCTAGATACTTAGTATTTCACTTCCATATTGCGTAGTGAGATCTACCTTCCCAAGCCACCTCAATGAACCGCCGTTGTCGGTCTTATTTTAGGCAGGCGACTTAGTAGAAGCGGAAATGTAGCACATCTCTCCATAATGTTCCTTGCTATGAACGGCGGGTGATATGCAGCTAGAAGAGATAGGTATCTACGATTATTAAGATAAAGGGTCATATTTTTTGGTTTGGGGCCCCCTATTTAAAAGCAAAAACATCTTGCGAGGCGGCATTTCGAGGCTCAAAGCCCCATTCCTTCCACGGACGAGGTGCACTTACGACAACTTTGTGGAACTCCTCCAGACAAAGTTCGGCAACCCTCCAATTCGAGAGGCCCTTACAAAGTCTAGCAACAAAACTAATAACAGACTTAATTGCTTGTGGCAGAAATTGCAATGGAACAAGGCTAAACAGGGACGTGCGGCGCAATGAGACTTGTTGACTTCTTTGGCATTGAAGATGTCGACAGCGTGACACCGATGCCGCCTTCTCCTCTCTTCCCGAGCTTCCTTCTACACGTCAGATTAAGTGAGGTACTCCGCGGACCGTCCCATCATCGCTTAACTGCTTCGCTATGTCGGAAGTCCCAGCTCGAACGGCGAGATGTTTGTCATGCTAGACAACGAAGAGTACATTACCGAACATCTCGCCAAGACACGCCCAAGCGCGGTAACTGAGATTGCGGGGTGGTCCTAGGTTCTTGAGCAGACCCTTGGGGAGCCGGACCCGAACCTCTTTGCCATCTGGGCCCTCAGTGGGCTGCCGCTGCCCGCTGGGCGCTGTCCAAATCAACGCCTTCGTCCAGCTGCAGAAACGGATTGGGTGGACCGTTCCCGAAATCGACCAAATCCGCACTGCATTTGATGCTAGTGCTCTCAAAGCAGAGTTCTTGGGGGCTCTTGGTCTCGTAAAGACCCTACATAACCTCACGAACACCACTTTCGTCCTGGCCGTTGTATTTTCACGGGACATACCGACGGTGCTTTACGAAAAGCTGTTTCTCAAACCGAGCGTCCTCGCGGGCAATCCTGGTTTCGCACGCGGAGAGAAGGGCGGGCTCTCTTTTGAGCCCGGTGGTAAATTACAAGACTTCAACTGATATTAGTGCCCCTAATTAGGTGGTTCGACCCGTGAACTTCAGCCCTGCCGACATCAATGACACCGTCACAGTGGCTGAGGTACCTCGGTTGGAGGCGCCTTAGGTTCTCCAAAAAGGGTGGAGAACAAGTTTGTCATCAGGAAGGATCACACTTATTGGGATAAAAACAAGGGGTTCGGCCAATCAGAGGGCGCTGTCAATCCACACCTGCATATCCTCCATCGCTGACTCTCGAGGAAAGCTTCATTACCATCGACAAATATTCATAGGAGGGCATCTATTTGACCATGACACATACCTTCATACTCTAGAAAATCTGCCATGTTACATGGTGGCTCCTTGGGAAAGAAAAAGGACTTAATGATCTGGAGGTAGTTTAAATCCGCTCCTTATGTCCGTCGTTCCATACCCACAACCAGAAGGCAGTGTTGCAAGGCGACCTCGCCACGAGATGCGTATATCTCATGGGGTTGGCCCGGGATTAATCCACGTCCTTTCCATCACCCATCTTACTTTTTGATATTTCTACCTAATTTGTACATCACCTCCAAGTTTTCCTACAAATCATGGCCCAGATCTGGTTCGTCACTGGCTCCTCTCGCGGCCTAGGCATGGCCGTGGTCGAGGCGGCCTTGGCGTCTGGAGCATCAGTCATTGCGACCGCTCGAAACCCGGAAACGCTGAAGTCGTTCAGTGAAAGATTCGACACCACGAGATTCCTCCCGCTAGCCGTCGACGTCACCAATGAGGAAGATGTCATCGCAGCCGTCAAGGCGGGCCACGAGAAATTCGGCCGCATCGATGTCGTTGTCAACAATGCCGGGTACGCCAATCTTGCGTCAGTCGAGGACATTGATATTCGGGACTTCAAAGCCCAGATGGACACCAACTTTATGGGCGTCGTCTACACGACGAAGGCGGTAATCCCTATACTTCGTCAGCAGCGCAGCGGCCACATATTCCAAGTGTCGTCCATAGGCGGGAGACTCGGCACCCCCGGCCTCTGTGCTTACCAGAGCGCCAAGTGGGCCGTCGGCGGGTTTTCGTCTATCGTCGCCAACGAGGTCGCTCCGTTTGGAGTCAAGGTGACGGTCCTCGAGCCGGGTGCGATGAAGACGGATTGGGCCGGCTCATCAATGCATATCCCCCCTATCAGTGATCCGTACAAGGAAACCGTTGGCTCATTTGCAAAAATGCTCCAACAGATCTCCGGGAACGAAGTATCTCTGCCTGACAAGGTTGCTGCGATAATTGTCAAGCTGTCGAAGGCGGATGACGTTCCACTACGACTACTCATCGGTCCGGATGCAGTAGAATTGGGTACACAGGCGACCCAGGCTCTGGCTTCATCCGACAAGAAGTGGCACGATCTTAGCATCTCTTCTGTCTGAGAATGCGGCGATGGTCGCCATTATATGCGGGAAGGGGGGTTCGAACGGGGGGGAGTCTTCCCATTCCCATGCACTCGGATGATCGCCTTACAACCAATGACACCATCTGTATAGAGTTAGTGCGCAAGGCTCTAAATGGGAAACGCTGGACAATACAAGTCCTGTTAGGCGCTAGGGCTAGCTGAGTAAGTAGATAGGTAATTACGAGTTATTAGATTCTTTCCTTCCTTACTACCTTTGCAGGGCTACCAGAGAATACGAACAACATTCGTGTGTGAGATGGAGACTCTGTCCCTTCCGACCCTTTCATGATATAGTCACTATCTTCGACAGTCCTCTGCACTTCCGGGCCACAATTAATTAGCCTAACCCCTCTATTTTACATTCCCATGTTATATCTCCTTTCACATCAAGAAAATAAAACGCTGCATCAGGTAATTTGACCCGGTGATTTGTAAGCTTAATCGTCGCTGATCGGGCTCGCTCGGCCGAGGGACCGGCGAATCACGGAATATGCCGCCCAGTAGGAAGTCATAAACGTCTTTATTGCTGTACGACGATGAAAGCAAAACGGACGTGGAGGCCTTCCCGGACAGGGTAGCCAGTTAAGTGCCTGTCCTAGCTCGGTATTCGGACTGGCGGCGTTGATCGAGTATTTTCGGAACTCTCTGAGTAGCTAAGGCAACACTACTGTAGGTCGGCGGGTAGCCGGCCCCAGACACATCTGAGACACTAAAGATAAAACCCGCTTAGAAATGCTGACTGATTGAAGGATTTCCCGATTACTAGTTGTGCATAATATATCCCGGTACGTGTTTGATTTGTGTCTGGATTAATAATCGACAATAGGTGCTCTTTGTAGGTACCCACCAGTATACTGCCTACCTACCTAGTAGTTCGTTTGACTATTTCAACCTTCTTCCTCCACCTTATCCCCCCGCAACCACAAAGCAGCCTCAAGCAACCTCCAAATACATACCTCATTCACGAAACCGCCATTCCATTCAAATAAAAAAATGAAGCTCTACTTCGTCACCGGCGCCTGCTCCCTGTCACCGCACATTGTGCTGCAGGAGTTAGGAGTGCCCTACGAACTCGCCCGGGTCGACTTCAAAACCAAACGCACTTCGGACGGCCAAGACTTCTTGGCTGTCAACCCGAAGGGCGCTGTTGCAGCCCTCCAGCTCGACGACGGCGAAGTGGTGACCGAAGGTCCGGCGATCATCCAGTACCTCGCCGACCTGAAGCCCGAAGCGAAGCTGGCTCCGGCAAACGGCACTCTCGCGCGAGTACGACTCCAAGAATGGCTCAACTTCATCAGCAGCGAGCTCCACGCCGGAGTGGGTCCGTTGTTTAACCCCGCGGTGCCGGAGGCCGCGAAGGAGATTGCCAAGGCCAAGTTGTTCAAGAAGTTGGACGTGGTTGAGAAGACCCTGGCGAAGCAGGATTATCTTCTGGGTGAATTCTCGGTTGCGGATGCCTTCCTTTTCACGATCCTAAGCTGGATGCCGCACTTTTCTATAGATTTGGCCGGCTGGCCGAGCACCGCCGCTTTTGTGGAGCGAATCGGGGCTCGCCCTTCTGTTGCCGCTGCGCGGGCGGCTGAGGATAAAATCCCGAAGTTCGAATGATTGGAGCAATCATTCATGTGTGTAGCTATAACCACTGGTTAGAAAGAAAACACACGATTACAGTATATGCACCAAACTCCTCCAGTACAGGCCGAATGATGGCCTTTTGGGGAAAGAAATTGGCTCTGTGTCAAGTGTAATCACGATGTAAGAAAGCCAAGGAAAAGTCCTCGTCTCTTGAATCCGTATGTTCAGCCCAAAGTTCTGAATAAAGCGTTCAACCTAACCACGGTCCTGGTCGATAGGAAGGCCGGGTTGGCTCAGTCGACCCAAACAACGCAACTAACATCGTTGACTTGAGGATCTAAACTCTGAACCCGAACAGTTCCGAAGTTTTTCCGCCGGAGGGGTGGGAGGCCTAGGTCGGCGAATGGTTGTTTACCACCGTACTTCCGGCAGGCGCCTGCCTGATGCCTCCAAACAACTTTGTGCATCTTAACAACAAGGACATTACGACAGACCCTACTGTTTCTTTCCATCAACTCCCCCGTCAAGCCTCGTCACATGCCCTAGCCATCCTCGTAATGGAGGTTCTCCAAGCTCGTCAATGCGTTGAAAAGGTCGACGGAGGTATTAAATTCGTTTAACTCGTGAATCCTTTCCGCCAAGCTGGCATCACTTTCTGTGCAAAATCACCTGATAGGAATGTCGGCTCGAGAGCTTGCGCAGACAAACTGGAAGACATCAAGTCCATTCTCTCCGAAGCCTAGCGCCCCCTTTTGCCCTCCGGTTGTTCTGTTGCACTGAACCCTAGCAAGTGTTATATTAAACAGCCGAACATATTGTTGTTTGGGGAAACTGCAGACTTGGCTAGCCTTGTCCTCCAGGAACTCATGACCTGCGAAACTATTAGAAAGAGCCAGCATCTGAACATCGCGACATACTACGGGGTGCATGGCCTCTAATGGACGAGTTACCGGCCTATGCTTTAAGAAGTATCCAGAGACTCTGATGGAAAAGATCAATCCTGGTTCCCTCAACAAGTCTACTTTCATTTTGGAGAAAGACCGAAGTGCTGCACGGATGATGGCAACGCGTTACCTCCCCGGCATTGAAGCAGGCATTCTGCAACTGCACTCCCTCGGCATTATTCATAACGACCTGAATCCTTCGAACGTCATGATCACCGAAGATGACACGCCAGTTATCATCGGTTTCGACAGCAGCAGCGCTCCTGGGACATCGCTTGACAAAGCAAAACGTACATACGGATGGTTTGACCCGGATATGGGCGTGTCACGAGAGAGCAATGATCTTGATGCTCTGGCGGAACTACGTGTTTGGCTAGCTGGTTCTTCGCCGGAAGAATTTTCAATCAAAGGAGCGAAGTAACGGGAAGAGCTGCAAAGTTTAGGAAAAAGAGAGTCGGTAACACGGACGATAAACACATGCGTGATGCTGACATGGAAAAATCATTACGCCCTTATCACACCCACCGTCCTCAAACGATGCAAGCTCTGATGTGTGTTGGGCACATGAGTATT
>Ga0164242_10007122_pt1 | contig 12253 bp, 11 predicted proteins | sample OricomgcompostMG_FD_108783 | JGI IMG/M metagenome (GOLD analysis project Ga0164242, IMG submission 108783) | Miracle-Growth compost microbial communities from Emeryville, California, USA - Original compost - Miracle growth compost (MG) ... | reverse complement strand
CCGTACGCGGTGGTGCCGTCACCGGCCGACGTGCCGCTGTCGCTCCCGGTGCCGGTGCCGTCGCCGCTGCCGGGAGCACCCGGGGCGTCCGAGGCGGTGGTGCCGCTCGCCGCGGTGCCGTCGTCCGCCGCGGGCCCGTCACCGGCGGGGGCGGCGGCCGTGTCGCCGGACGAGGTGGCGCTGTCGTCGTTGTTCGGCCACTGGCTGCCGTTCGGCCAGTCCTCGTCGTCGGAGGCCGCGGCCGCCGTGCCACCCGTCCCGGCCGGGGAGGACGAACCCTTGGCGGCGTCGGTGCCCGTGGCGGCGTCGGAGCCGTTGGTGGAGCGGGCCGGGCGCGAGGAGCCGGAGGAGCCCGAGGAGTGGGACGAGAACGTGGTGCCGGGCGCGACGGCCGGCGCGGCGACGGCCGCGCCGGCGACATGGCCGGGTACGGCGGCGCCGGAGGCGGTGTCCGGCCGGCCGCTGTCCGCCGTGGCGGCGCCGGCGGGCAGCAGCAGGCCGGCGGCGGCCATGACGGCCACCCCGGCGACGGCTGTGGACGCGGCGACGGCGCGGAACGGGCCCCGGGGACGGGGCCCGGTGGGGGGAAGCGTCTGCTCGTGATCCATGGGGGCAGAAAACATCAAATATGACTAGTAGTCCTGCATGACGTGTCCGTCGCCCCGGTGATTTCCCTCCTTTGGCTCGTCCGCCGATCGCGGCCCCGGCCCCGACCGGCCCGGCGTTACAGTGGTCTGTTCGCCCAGAACGCCGCATCCCCGCCCGGAGGCCCCCGCGTGTCCTGCCTGATCGTCCAGAGCGACAAGACGCTCCTGCTGGAGGTCGACCACGAACTCGCCGACGCCTGCCGCCGCGCCATCGCTCCCTTCGCCGAGCTGGAGCGCGCCCCCGAGCACATCCACACCTACCGGCTGACGCCGCTGGGCCTGTGGAACGCCCGGGCGGCCGGCCACGACGCCGAGCAGGTCGTGGACGCGCTCATGGAGTACTCCCGCTACCCCGTGCCCCACGCGCTGCTCGTCGACGTCGCCGAGACGATGGACCGCTACGGCCGGCTGCGGCTGCTCAAGCACCCGGCGCACGGCCTGGTGCTGACCACCACCGACCGGCCCGTCCTGGAGGAGGTGCTGCGCTCCAAGCGGATCCAGCCGCTGGTGGGCGCCCGCATCGACCCGGACACGGTGGCCGTCCACCCCTCCGAGCGCGGCCAGATCAAGCAGGTGCTGCTCAAGCTGGGCTGGCCCGCGGAGGACTTCGCCGGATACGTCGACGGCGAGGCCCACCCCATCAAGCTCGCCGAGAACGGCTGGAGCCTGCGCCCCTACCAGCAGCAGGCGGTGGAGAACTTCTGGCACGGCGGCTCGGGCGTCGTCGTACTGCCGTGCGGCGCGGGCAAGACCCTGGTCGGCGCGGGCGCCATGGCCAGGGCGGAGACCACCACGCTGATCCTGGTCACCAACACCGTCTCGGCCCGCCAGTGGAAGCACGAGCTGGTCCGGCGCACCTCGCTCACCGAGGAGGAGGTCGGCGAGTACAGCGGCACCCGCAAGGAGATCCGCCCGGTCACCATCGCCACCTACCAGGTGCTGACGACCAGGCGGAAGGGCGTCTACCCGCACCTGGAGCTGTTCGACTCCCGGGACTGGGGTCTGATCGTCTACGACGAGGTGCACCTGCTGCCGGCGCCGGTCTTCAAGTTCACCGCCGACCTCCAGGCACGTCGCCGGCTGGGGCTGACGGCCACGCTGGTGCGCGAGGACGGCCGCGAGTCGGACGTCTTCTCGCTGATCGGGCCCAAGCGGTTCGACGCGCCGTGGAAGGAGATCGAGGCGCAGGGCTACATCGCGCCTGCGGACTGCGTGGAGGTGCGGGTCAACCTCACCGACTCCGAGCGGCTGGCCTACGCCACCGCCGAGCCGGAGGAGAAGTACCGCTACTGCGCCACCACCGACAGCAAGCGCCGGGTCACCGAGGCGCTGGTCGCCAAGCACAAGGGGCAGCAGACGCTGGTGATCGGCCAGTACATCGACCAGCTCGACGAACTCGGCGAGCACCTGGGCGCCCCGGTGATCAAGGGCGAGACGGGCAACGCGCAACGCGAGAAGCTCTTCGACGCGTTCCGCAACGGCGAGATCTCGGTGCTGGTGGTCTCCAAGGTGGCGAACTTCTCCATCGACCTGCCCGAGGCGACGGTGGCGATCCAGGTCTCCGGCACGTTCGGCTCACGCCAGGAGGAGGCGCAGCGGCTCGGCCGGGTGCTGCGGCCGAAGGCCGACGGGCACGAGGCGCGCTTCTACTCGGTGGTCGCCCGCGACACGATCGACCAGGACTTCGCCGCCCACCGGCAGCGGTTCCTGGCCGAGCAGGGCTACGCCTACCGGATCATCGACGCGGACGACCTGTGACCGGTGACCGCTCGGGGCCCGGCCGGCTGGTGAGCCGCCGGGGCCGCCCGGCCGGCTGATCTCCCGGGCCGCGGTGCGACCGCGACCGCACGGGAGCGGGTGCGCGGCCGGGCCGGAACCGGGCTTCAGTGGGGGCGGCTCTCGCTGCCGAGGATCACGACCTCGACGGCGGTGGTGACGTAGACGCGGACCGCGCGCAGGGCGTCGCCGAGCCGGTGCCGGCGGTGCTCGGAGCCCGTGCCGAGGGCGGTGCCGCCGTGGGCGGCGGGAGCTGGGCGGAGTGCGGTGGAGGCCATGTCTCCACGGTACGGAGCGGGTGCCCCCGGCGGCGTCGGCCGGTGGACCGAGTTCGCGGCGCCGCCCGTCCGCCCGGGGGCGGACGGCGGACCCCGAGGGTCCCTGAGGCCCGTTCCGGGGCTGTCCCGGAGTCGTCCCGGGGTGTGCCGTCCCGGTCGGCGGCGCACCGCGCCCCGGGAACCTCCGGGGTGACGTGTGACCCGCCCGGGCGAACGGCGGGGAAATTCGGTTCGCCGTCCCGGCCGCGGCGGCGTATCATCGCCCGTCTTGCCGCCTCCCGGACGCCGGGAGTGCCGCCGCCCGGACGGAAACCGGCCGGCCCCTTCGTGACACCGCCGCGCGTACGCGACGCCGTACGCCCCACGTATCAGCCGGAGGCCCCGCCGTGCCCTCGCACGCCCAGAAAACGCCCGCCGCTCCCTCGCCGGAGCGGGGTGACCGCGCCGCGCCGCCCGCCCCGGACCTGCTGAAGGCCGAGCGGGACCACCTCGCCGCCTCCCGGGCGGCACTGCGCGCGATGCGCCGTGACGTCGAGTCGCTGGACATCAGCGACGTGACCGGCAACTGGGTCAACGCCAAGGTGCTCGCCGCCCAGATCGACGACCGGATCAAGGCCCTGGCCGACCTCGCCGGCACCCCGCTGTTCTTCGGCCGCCTCGACTACCTGCACGCGCCCGGCGCCCAGGAGGCCGAGGGCGCCGAGGGGGAGAACTTCTACATCGGCCGCCGGCACGTCCACGACGAGCACGGCGCGCCCATGGTCATCGACTGGCGCGCGCCGGTCTCGCAGCCGTTCTACCGTGCCTCCCGGGCCGAGCCGATGGACGTGCGGCTGCGCCGCCGCTTCGGCTACACCGGCGGCGAGCTGACCGCCTACGAGGACGAGCACCTCACCGACGCCGCCGAGACCGACACCGGCAGCCGCCTGCTCCAGGCGGAGATCGAGCGCCCCCGCGTCGGCCCGATGCGGGACATCGTGGCGACCATCCAGCCCGAGCAGGACGAGATCGTCCGCGCCGACCTGTCCGGCACCGTCTGTGTGCAGGGGGCGCCGGGCACCGGCAAGACAGCCGTCGGCCTGCACCGCGTCGCGTACCTGCTGTACGCGCACCGGGAGCGGCTGGCCCGTACCGGCACGCTGGTCGTCGGGCCGAACGCGTCCTTCCTGCGCTACATCGAGCAGGTGCTGCCGGCCCTGGGCGAGCTGCACGTCCGGCAGGCCACGGTGGACGACCTGGTGGCGCACGTCCCGGTGCGCGGCACCGACGCGCCGGCCACCGCCACGCTCAAGGGCGACGCCCGGATGGCGGCGGTGCTGCGCAAGGCGGTGCGCTCGGGCATCCGGATGCCCGAGGAGCCGGTCGTGGTGGTGCGCGGCTCGCGGCGCTGGCGGGTGCCGGCGTACGAACTGGAGGACGTCGTGCGGGAGATGGCCGCGCGCGACATCCGGTACGGCGCCGCCCGGGACGCGCTGCCGCAGCGGATCGCCCACCTGGTGCTGGTGCAGATGGAGCGCTCCGGTGAGGCGCCCGACGACCGGGTGCAGGACGCGGTGGCCCGCAACGCGGCGGTGAAGGCGGCCGTCAAGGCCTGCTGGCCGGCCGTGGACCCGAAGAAGGTGGTGCTGCGGCTGCTGTCGGACCCGGGGTTCCTGGCGTCCTGCGCGGACGGGGTGCTGACCGACGAGGAGCAGCGGGCGCTGCTGTGGGAGAAGCCGGCCCGGAGTGTGGCGTCGGCCCGCTGGTCGGCGGCCGACGCGGTGCTGATCGACGAGGCGACGGACCTGGTGCAGCGCACCCCGTCGCTGGGCCACGTGGTGCTGGACGAGGCGCAGGACCTGTCGCCGATGCAGTACCGGGCGGTGGGCCGGCGCTGCTCCACGGGTTCGGCGACGGTGCTGGGCGACCTGGCGCAGGGCACCACCCCGTGGGCGACCGGTTCGTGGCCGGAGGCGCTGGCGCACCTGGGCAAGGCGGAGGCCCGGGTCGAGGAGCTGACGCGGGGCTTCCGCGTGCCGCACGAGGTCATCGCCTACGCCTCGCGGCTGCTGCCGTCGATCGCGCCGGGGCTGGCGCCGGCCACGTCGGTCCGGGAGTCGCCCGGCGCGCTGTCCGTCAGCCCGGTGACGCGGGAGGGGCTCGACGCGGCGGTGCTGGCCGCGTGCCGGGAGGCGCTGGAGCGGGAGGGCTCGGTCGGCCTGATCGCCGCCGACGCCCGGGTGCCCGAGCTGGCCGCCGCGCTGGCCGCGGACGGCCTGCCCTACCTGGAGCCCGGCGAGGAGACCTCGGCCACCGCCCGCCTCACCCTGGTGCCGGCCTCCCTCGCCAAGGGCCTGGAGTACGACTACGTGGTGCTCGACGACCCGGCCGCGATCGTGGCCGGCGAGCCCGACACCCGCACCGGCCTGCGCCGCCTGTATGTCTGCCTGACCCGTGCGGTCTCCGGTCTCGCGGTCCTGCACGCCGATCCGCTCCCGGCCGCGCTGGCCTGAACGGCCCCTCCGCGCCGGGTGGCCGGAACGGTCCCCCGGCGCCGGGTGGTTCGCCGGGACGCGGCCCGCGGGCGGACGCGGTCAGCCGACCGTCAGCGGGGCGTCGACCGCTTCGCGCCAGGCCCGGACGGCGCCGGTGTCGACCGTGCCGGCCCAGCCGCCCCGGCGCACCGCGCCGCCCACGTGGAAGGCGTCGACGCCGGCCGCGCGCAAGGCGGTGACGTGGTCGAGGACCAGGCCGCCGCCGACCAGCAGGCGGGGCTCGTAGCCGGGTTCGCCGGCGCGCGCGGCCTCCGCGCGCAGCACGTCGAGCCCATCGCCGACGCCCCGCGGGGAGCCGGCCGTCAGGAACGTGTCGAGGCCGGGCAGGCCGACGAGCTGCAGGCGCAGCGCGTCGCGGTCGGCAGCCCGGTCGATGGCGCGGTGGAAGGTCCAGGCGCAGCCCTCGATGACGTCCACGAGCGCGTAGACGGCGTCCATGTCGGCCCTGCCGTACGGGTCGAGGAAGCCGAGGACGAACTCCTCGGCGCCTTCGGAACGCAGGTTCTGCGCGGCCTCGCACAGCCTGTCCAGCTCCTCGGCGTCGCCGGCGGCGAAGCCGTCGGACAGCCGCAGCATCACCCGCAGGGGCAGTTCGACGGCTGCCCGGATCCCGGCGAAAACGGCGCGGGAGGGGGTCAGCCCGTCGGACTCCATGGCGGTGACCAGTTCGAGGCGGTCGGCCCCGCCGTCCTGCGCCGCGCGGGCGTCGCGCGCGTCGAGCGCGATCACCTCGACAATTGGTCTAGACATATGACCTAGGGTGCCACAGGGGTACCCCTGCGCAACAGACGTCGAACGCGGATCCGCGCGATCGCGTGCCGGGCCGGCCGGACCGCGGCGACGCTTCCGCTCGACTTCCGTCCCGATTGCGTCACTTCACGCCCCGAACCGGTCATGTCCCACCGGTCACGTCCCACCGCGCCCGTCCGAGCGCTCACGTCCGAGCGCTCGCGTCCGACCACTCGCGTCCGGCGAGCGGGCCTCAGGCCTCCAGGAGTTCGAGCTCCGTCGCCATGTTGCGGCGGGCCACCGTCTCCCAGTGGTCGAAGCCGTAGTCGGTGCGGAACAGTCGCGGCAGCCCCAGCAGATGGCGCAGCACCGTGGAGCGCCCGGCGCGGAACTCCGGGTCGGGCACGAAGCCGTACTCCTCGCGCACGGCCGCGGCGTAGCCGGCGTACGCGGCCGGGTCGCCGGCCAGCACGGCGAGGTCGGCGTCGCACAGCACCTCGCCGTCGGCGTCGCCGTCGGCCGGGTCGTGGTCGATGGTGAGCCGGACCAGCCGGGCCACCTCGGCGGTGCGCCAGCCGTCCACCCCGGCCTCGGCCAGGGCGCGTTCGGCGAGGGCGGCGCTGCGCTCCTCGTTCTCGGTGCGGTCGGGGCGGTAGACGGCGTCGTGGAACCAGGCCGCCAGGGCCACCGCGTCGGGGTCGTGCGCGTAGGTGGTCAGCTCGGCGCACCGGCCGAGCACCGCGACCAGGTGGTCGAGGGTGTGGTAGCGCCGCTGCGGTTCGGCCCAGCGCTCGAGCAGCTCCTGCCCGTAAAGGGCCGGGTCGGGGGCCTGCGCGTCCTCTTTCCGGCAACGCCGCAGCAGCTCGCACCACTCGGCGAGCAGGGCCTCGTACCGGGGATGAGCAGCGGCTCGGCTGTCAGGCATGCGGATCATTGTGCGGCATGCCACCGCCTGGAGTGACATCGGACCCGGGCGCTCCGCATGCGTGTCCCGGCCCGTCCCGACGGGTCGGCGGTGCGCCCCCGCGGGAGCCGGGGCGGCGCCCGGACGCGGCGGCGGGGCGCGCATGATGGACGCATGACCGATCTCAACGCCATCCCCGTGACCACCCTCGCCGGCGAGCCCACCACGTTCGGCGGCCTCACCGGCGGCAAGCCCGCCCTCGTGGTGAACGTGGCCAGCCGCTGCGGCCTCACCCCCCAGTACACGGCGCTGGAGGCGCTGCACAAGGAGCTGTCCGGGCGGGGCTTCACCGTCGTCGGCTTCCCCTGCAACCAGTTCGGCGGCCAGGAGCCCGGCACCGCCGAGGAGATCGCCGCGTTCTGCTCGGCCACCTACGGTGTCACCTTCCCGATGGCCGGCAAGATCGACGTCAACGGCGACGGCCGGCACCCGGTCTACGAGGTGCTGACCGGCCACCCGGATGCCGAGGGCGAGTCCGGCGACATCCAGTGGAACTTCGAGAAGTTCCTGGTGGACGGCGACGGCCGGGTCGTGGCCCGGTTCCGGCCGCGCACCGAGCCGGACTCCCCCGAGGTGCGGGCGGCCGTCACCGAGCTGCTGGCGCTGTAGACGCACCCGCCGCACCCCGTACGGCCGTGGGGCGGGTCCGCCGGACCCGCCCCATCGTGCTCCTCCGCCCGGGCCGCCGTCGGGCCCGGTCAGCCCTGGGCGGCCTCCAGCGCCTCCCGCAGGTGGCCGCCGGACTCCGTGAGCAGCCGGACGGCGGTGCCCGCGTCCACGTGCGCCAGCAGCGTCAGGATGGCCGGCTTGACCTCGCCGTCGGTGGCGGTCAGGGCCTCCTCGATGGCCGCGTCGGCAGCTCCGGTGGCCAGCGCCACGATCCGGCGCGAGCGGGCCCGCAGTTTCTCGTTGGAGGCGCGGACGTCCACCATGAGGTTCCCGTAGGTCTTGCCGAGCCGGATCATGGTGATGGTCGAGAGCATGTTCAGCACCAGCTTCTGCGCGGTGCCGGCCTTCAGCCGGGTGGAGCCGGAAACGATCTCGGCGCCCACGACGACCTCGATCGGGTGGTCGGCCGCCGCCGCCAGGGGTGAACCGGTGTTGCAGGCGAGCCCGACGGTCAGCGCGCCCACGGACCGGGCGTACTCCACGGCGCCCACCGCGTAGGGGGTGCGGCCGGACGCGGAGACGCCGACCACGGTGTCCGCGGCCGTCACCCCCAGCCCCGCCAGGTCGGTCGCGGCCAGCTCCCGGCTGTCCTCGGCGCCCTCGATGGAGGTCACGATGGCCTGCGGGCCGCCGGCGATCAGGCCCACCACCTCGACGCCCGGCGAGGTGTTGAAGGTCGGCGGGCACTCGCTCGCGTCGAGCACCCCCAGCCGCCCGGCGGTGCCGGCCCCGGCGTAGACCAGCCGGCCGCCGCGGGCCATGCGCTCGGCGATGCCGTCGATGGCGGCGGCGATCCGGGGCAGCTCGCCGGCGACCGCGGCCGGGACGGTCTGGTCCTCGCCGTTCATGATCCGGGCGATGTCCAGGGTGGACAGCCGGTCGATCTCGGCGAGGTCGGGCCGGAACGCCTCGGTGGTCAGCGTCTCCAACTCCCGGCGCAGGTCGGTGTACTGGTCGGTCATGTGCGGCTCGTTCATCCTTCGGGCGTCGGTGCGGCGGTGGGGGGATCGCGGCGCATCAGGGTGGTGTGGGTGGATCGTACGGAAGCGTGGCTGGATCGTACGGAAGGCTGCGTATGGGCGGCGCGCGCCGTTCCGCGGGCGGCGGCCGCCGGCGGGGTCCCGCCCGGGGCGGCGTCCCGCCGCCGGTCCCGCGGTGCCGGGCAGGTCGTCACCGGAACGGGCGACGGGCCGGATCCGGCGGGCCGCACACCCGCCGGCGACCGGCCGCCGCCGGCCGGTGTCAGCGGCCGCGGGCCCCACGGGGGGTGTGCCGGTGCGCCAGTGCCTCGTAGGAGGCGGACAGCGCCGGCGCGGCGTCGTCGTAGGTCCGCTGCGCGACGCCGATGAACAGGCAGTCCACGACGAGGAGTTGCCCGGTCCGGCTGGACATCGCGGCCGGCCGCAGCTCGCTCTCGCGGGAACAGGAGGTGGTGAGCACCACGTCCGCGTACTGCGTGACCGGGGAGTCGGAGCGCCCGGTGATCGCGATCGTGGTGGCGCCACGCTCGAAGGCGGTCCGCAGCGGCTCGATCACGTCGTGCGTGGTGCCGGAGTGGGTGATCGCCAGGGCCACGTCGCCGCTGCGCAGTTGGACGGCGTTGGTGACGGCCAGGTGCGGGTCGACGTGGGCGTGCGCGATCAGTCCGATGCGCAGCAGCTTCTGCGCGAGGTCCTGGCCGACCAGCCCGGACGCGGCGATCCCGTACACGTCGGTGCGCCGCGCGGCGGCCAACGCGCTGACGGCCGCCTCCAGTTGGGCGGTGTCGAGCTGCGACGCGGTGTCGGCGAGCGTCTGCTGCTCCTCCAGGGCGAGCTTGGTGACGACGTCGGCGAGCGGGTCGTCGACGGCGATGTCGGCGGTCACGGCGGGGGCGGCGCCGGTGGCCTGCTGGGCGGCCAGTGCGGCCAGCGCCAGCCGCAGGTCCCGGTAGCCGGGGTAGCCGAGCAGCCGCGCGGTGCGCACGACGGTGGCCTCGGAGGTCCCCGTGTGCACGGCCAGCGCGGTGACGGTGAGGTGGGAGCAGCCGGCCGGGTCGCCCGCGACGGCCTCGGCGACCCGCTGCATCGAGCGGGTCATGGAGGGGGCCAGCGTACGGACCTTGGCGGCCAGGGCCCCCGGGTCGGGGGGCGTGACAGGGGCGACGGGCGCGGCGGGGACACGGAGCGCGCGCACGGTCGGGGAGAAAGTTTCCTTCACGCTGTAGGTCACCTGATGAAAGGTATTTTCACCGCTGGTCGGGCGTCAAGCCCCCCGCCGGCGCGGATCGGGACAAGCCGGGTGGCCGTCCCCCCGCCTCGCCCCCAGAGGTCGGAGGTCCGGGGTGCCGGCGAGGGCCCGGGGCACCGCCGGGTGGGGTCGGCGCGACAATGGGGGCATGGACGGCACAGACGGCACGAACGGCATGGACGGCACCCCTGAGGACTCCGGCACCCCGGCGGGCGGGCGGGGCGCCGAGGCCGTGCTGCACCACGCCCGGGCCCTGGTCCTCGCCGACCTCACCGCCCGCCGGGCCGCCGGGCCGGAGGCCGTTTCGCTGCTGGAGGAAGCCGTCAGCTCCCGCCGCTGGTGGCTGGAGCAGTGGGCGGACGGCGCCGCGTTCGTGCCCGGGCTGGTCGCCCAGGACGTGCAGGACGCACTGCTGGAGGCGTACGGCCGCTGGCCGCTGTGCCCGCTGTGCGAGGACCCGCACGCCCTTGCCGTCGAGCCGGAGCTGGGCCCGGACCCGCACTGGGTGTGCGAGGCGCGCGGGGTGGCCGTCGCCCCGGTCGGCTCCCTCGGGCCGGGCCCGGAAGGGCCGCGGTGACCGTCTACATCGACCCGCCGACCTGGCCCGGCCACGGGCGGCTGTGGTCCCACCTGGTCAGCGACGCCTCCTACGACGAGCTGCACGCCTTCGCCGCCCGCCTCGGCACTCCGCCGCGCGCCTTCGAGCGGGACCACTACGACATCCCGGAGCACCGGTACCCTGCCGCGGTCGCTCTGGGGGCGGTCCCGGTCGGCTCCAAGGAGCTGCTGCGCCGGCTCACCGGTGCCGGGCTGCGCCGCCGCAAGTACCCGGGCGGCCCGGCCTCCCCCGCGTCGCGGCCGGCCTGACGCCCCGGCCCGTCCGACGCCCCGCCCCGGTCTGACGCCCCGGCCCGTCCGACGCCCCCGCCGCCGGCCGGCGTGCTGCCGCGCCCGCCGGGTGACGGAGCGGGGAACGGCGCCCATCCGCCGGATGAACTCCCGTGCTGTAACGGGGCGTTCCCGGCACACCACCGTCACCGCCCGTGTCCGCGCCGTCCGTTGCCCCGGATTCGTGTGCGGCATACCCGGTGGCCGTCGTACGGTTCCGCAACGACCACGTGTGGGACCCGAGTTGCGCGCCGACGAGTCCGCCGGGTATCCACAGCGGTGACGCTGGGAGAAGGTGAAGCCATGGCCGCGCTGACGGGCGCGTGGAAACGGTCCGCGATCGTACGGTTGTCGAAGCAGGCCAGCCACATCGAGCTGATGCACCGTTCGATGGGCTTCGCCGCCCTCGGGTTCGTGACGCTGATGCCGCTGCTCGTGGTGGTCGCCGCGGCCACCCCGTGGGAGCACCGGCCGGGCTTCGCGCAGTGGGTGGTCGACGGCATGGGCCTGGACGCGCAGAGCGCCCACGGCCTGCGCGAGCTCTTCGCCGCGCCGACCAACGTGCTCAGTGCCACCAGCGCGTGGAGCCTGGCCTCCCTGGCGTACTTCGGCCTGTCCTTCGCGGCGAGCGTGGAGACGGGCTACCGCAAGATCTGGGACCTGCCGGCGGGCCCCTGGCACCGGGACTGGCGCCGCACGGTGTGGCTGGCGGTGCTGACGGCCTATCTGTTCTGCGAGTCGCAGAGCGCCGCGGTGCTGGGCAGCGGCCCGATGCGGGCGACGGTCCGGCTGCTGCTCACCTTCGTGCTGGGTGTCCTGTTCTTCGCCTGGGGGCAGCGGTTCCTGCTCTACGGCGGGGTGGACATGCGCACCGCCCTGCCGGGCGCGGTGTGCACGATGGTGGGCCTGGCCGGGCTGCGGGTGGTCTCGCACCTGCTGTTCGCCCGCATGATGGTCTCCAACGCGGGCGCCTACGGCCCGGTGGGCACGGTGCTCACGGTGGTGAGCTGGCTGGTCGGCGTGGGCTACGTGGTCTTCGGCGGCGCGCTGATCGGCCGCCACATGCGCGACAGCCGGATGCTGCGGATAGGCGCCGCGATCCCGCCGCCCCAGCAGCCCGAGGGCTGGTTCGAGTCGCCGGAGGAGGAACCGGCGGTGCTGCGTTGGCGCTCCGACGGCCAGGGCGGCGCGGCGGACTGACCCCGCCGGGGCCTCGCCACGGCCGTGCTGTCCCCCGTCGTCCGTGGGGCCGGGCGCGCCGGAGCTCTCGACGGCGCCCGGCCCCGAGGCGGCGGCCCGGGGCCTCCAGACGACGGCCCCGGGCCTCAGGACGACGACGGCGCCGCCCTCCCCGAGGGGAGAGCGGCGCCGTCGTGCTGTCGCGGAGGGCACCGGGGCCCGGACGTTCCGAGCCGGGGCTCAGAAGTCCATGTCACCGCCGGGCATGCCGCCCGGAGCGGCCGCGGCGGCCTTCTCCGGCTTGTCGGCGACGACGGCCTCGGTGGTGAGGAACAGGCCCGCGATGGAGGCCGCGTTCTG
>Ga0164242_10007121_pt1 | contig 12254 bp, 11 predicted proteins | sample OricomgcompostMG_FD_108783 | JGI IMG/M metagenome (GOLD analysis project Ga0164242, IMG submission 108783) | Miracle-Growth compost microbial communities from Emeryville, California, USA - Original compost - Miracle growth compost (MG) ... | reverse complement strand
TAAGTGTTGCCATCCATGTCCGTCGGGTTGTTGATAATATTCGCGTCGTTTAGATTGAGGTAGAGTTTGACGTTTTGGAGCTGAAGGTCCAGGTAGTATTTGAACGGGGTGAAGACCAGGTATTCAGCAGGCGGACCGGTGGCCCAGTCGTCCACCAAGTCTATGAGCAGAAAGATGTGATCTCGTAGTAGAAACAGCTCGAGGTCTTCGCTGGCCACGTTGAAGTGCCACTGGCGGAGGGAGTTCCACCGTAGGGGGGTAGAAAGATCACACGATATTCGCAGGGGGCCAGATCTCCAGAGAAGTTCGTGATTTATGCTACTCGAAATCTCAGATTTAGGAAGGTCCACATGTAGCGTGTTGGAGTAGCCCGAGGCGGAGGCGACCATATCCATCGAGTATGAGACGGTAGTATTCGCGGGGACCTTGATATCCAGCCAGCCGTAAGGTCGTTGAAGGGTTTGAGGAGGTTGTCCGGATTTCTTGTACAGGCCCCTGAACTTACGCTTCTCTCGCACCCGTGTCGTCTTCGGCTCTGGTTCCTTGCCTTTCCACCTCCAGTTCTTGGATCCCTCCCGAGTTGGGATCCGGATGGTCGCCTCTTCCTCAAGCTCCACGTAGAATTTGAACTGCGTAGGGACCCGTGGCGCACCAGCTAGAAGATGCTTCGCCGGTTTCGCGTCTTTGGACAGCGTAGGGAAGAAATTCCGCTGTAGTTCCGCTCGCTGCCTGTCCGCCCAGGGCCCATAGTTGACCGACCCGCCCTTAATAGACAAGTTTATAGCCCAGGCAGGTGGTTCTTCGCCGTTTATGTTGCCGCCTAGCTTTTCGGCATCGCTGTCTCTAACCGGCCTTGGGCCGACGTTGGCCACGACATCCCAAAGAATGGTCATCGACGCTTCAGGGCTATCCAGTACAGTCGGCAGAGAAGCATATTCCACGGACGCCCATCGGGCCTTCTGGTCTTCGCTGTCGTTGAGGTATCTCGAGAGCCCTTGCCAGTGGTGGATACCGGCGGGATGCGGGCCACCGGCAGTGCCGGGGCTGTCTCTCAGGCTCGAGGAAAAAGACTCGACAGACTTTCTCCAATACGGCACCAAGCTGCGGATCTGGCCCACGATCTTCCGCCTCTGTCGACGAAAGTAAGATTTGGTTTGTACAGGTTCGCTCTGGTGTGCCGCCCGTTTCTCTCGGGTGGCTCGGTCAGCTTGGCTCTCCTTGTAGTCCTGGTTATCTCTCATTTCAATAACTGGATGCTTGAATTTCAGCCGGAAGAGTTGCCGATACGGGTCCGGTGTGTCTGTGTCAGACGCGTCGATGTCTCCAGTCACCGCATCCGCCTTCACAATTAGAACAGCCTTAGTGTTCTCGTTCCCCATAACAAGCCCGGCTGTTTCGCACTCCACGTTGATCGGAAAGAGTCGTAGCATCAAGGGAAGTTCATATCCCCGGCCCGAGCTTTCCGGGGCGACAGCTCCGTCGTCACTTGAACCGGACGAGGGTGAACTCGCCTCAGGGTGGGGCTGAACCCCGTTCCAACCTCCTTTCCAGTAACCTCCTCTGTGTTCATTCTTGTCTGTCTGCTCTGAAGACTGTCCATTTGGCGACCCCATGAAGTCCTCCATACGTTTTGACCGCCTTCGTCGCAGTTTGGTAGGAGCTTCCTCGGTTTCCTTGTCTGCGGGCCCCGTTGACGATGTCTCTTCGCTATTCCCGTCGTCTGTCAAGCCTGCTAAGACCGTATCGTATGCCGGGCTGCGATTGTAGACAAACCACTCCACTCCCGACAGCGCTACCTTCACTCGACAGGGTAATCGCGAGGTTCCGCCCGGCCCATTGGGATGAGCGCCTGCGGCTTCACCAGTCTCCTTTCCCTTCTTTTGCCCAACCCCAACATCTCGAACTCGGCGTAGCCAGTAGGACCAGGTAACATGTGCATTCTGTATTAAGATCGTTTCGTTGTTGCCATGGTATCTGAGACCGGAGAAGAAGACTCGCCCGCCCAGCAAAGACACCTGGAGGGCTTGAATGTCGATATAGACTCGGAATTGATGCCAGGTGTATGTCCTAATGGCCCACGAGATAATCGATGCAAAGACTCGGTTGAAGTAAAGTAAGAAGAATATGGACCTAGGTAGCTAGCATTAGCCTCACAAGCATCAAGCATTCTGTGCATCGCGTCGACTTACAAGGCTCCACAGACAATAAGATATATGAGGAATTCCCTAGAATACACCGGGACGTCAGTTTCACAGCATACAATGCCCAATTGGTAGTGAGAAGCCATACGCATTAAACTTAGGAGGGTCGTGAGGGTCGACCGAGATCCCGCTGTAGGACATGGTGGTTGGGATAGAGCTCCTAGACCAGCAGCCACAGCCGCCTGCTCCTCTTCTCCGGTCCGAGGACTACCGACGGGCTAGTTTCCAAGTCTGCAACTCCTCCATACTGTGATAACCGTCGCCAGCAGCTGTGAAATCCTGGCAGAGATGCGCTCTCTCGTGTGTCGTCGAGGTAGATTGAAAGTTAGGTTGCAGCAAACTTAGTGATGGCTTGCTTCCTAGCCAATGACGCGTTGTTCGCGGCGACGTGCAAGGGCCTCTTATTAGCCGTTTTCCTTTAAGCTTAGCACGTGCAGATGGCCTGCCAGCTGTCTTAGCGCATCAATTTGCTCCAGCCAATTGTCAGGGTCCCCTAACAAGTACCAAAGGTACCTCCACTGGCGCCTCAACGCGGACCACTTTAACAGGGAGGGTACGTAATAAGTTGAATGAGAGCGACTTCCTTGAAATAGCATCTTGCTCTTGCTCCTCACAAGCTACCCCAACCTCACACCATGCTCCAATAAGTAGCAGGGAGTCACCATCCACGCCCGAATATCCTGCTCGACTTTCTCAGCCGCGTGCTGACGGGGAGAAAATGGGCGGAGGCACGGGTCAAAAGTTTACTCATACGGCCACTGTGGTCGCGGGCGTCGCGTCCATCGCCGCGACATTCGTCTCCGTCGTGTACGCTACAACCCCCCATTTCCTCCCGACCACTGCTAACCACAAACTTGTCAAATAGGTCGATATGGCTTCAGATGTAAGACTCCGAGACCCCCCGCCGACGCCGCAACGAACGTTAACACAGGTGTCCCAAGGAAAAACTATAGGAAGCCGTTGCTGCAGCGATATGTCGTACGAATCCTTCTAATGTACGGCCCTCCAAGCGAATTATACTCTGCTGTTCGAGTTCTAACTATCTAAGGGTACCCCTCTTCGCCGTTTCCTCCTGGTCGAGTATGATATCTATAAAGTTGGCCTTCTGGTTTGCCCCTATTAGGGATATATACGAGGTTGAACAAAACCCCCCCCCACCTTACCTGACTTGCCTTTCACATAGTAGATCCCCAACCTGACACGTCACAGGCTTTTACCATCTACACCTTCTTCCAATTGCTACTCAACTACCTCTCAGGCGAGCGAGCTCTGATCATAATGACCCACGGACGAGAGCCGGTCCAGCACCTCTGGCCACTCAATCACGTCCTTCCGCCCGTCGACATATCCGACCCCCACACGTTCCTCGCCATCAAGCGAGGGATTCTACAATACGCATGGCTAAAGCCAATACTCAGCCTGGCCGCGATCATAATGAAGGCAACGGGGACATACCAGGAGGGCTACATTGGGCTCAACTCCGGCTACTTCTGGAGCGGGATCATCTACAACCTTAGTGTCACCGTGAGCCTGTACGCACTGGGCCTCTTCTGGGTGTGTATGCACAACGACCTGAAACCGTTCCGACCCGTCCCAAAGTTCCTCTGCATCAAGTTGATCATCTTCGCCTCGTATTGGCAAGGGTTCTTCCTCTCCATCCTTGTTTGGCTGGGTGCCATCCCCGACGACGTACAAGGTTACACGCCCGATAACTTGGCTGCTGCGATCCAGGACTTCCTGATCTGTATTGAGATGCCAGGGTTTGCTATTGCGCACTGGTACGCTTTCTCCTGGCACGATTTTGCGGACAATCGCATCTCGTCAGCGAGAATGCCGGTATGGTATGCCATGAGAGATTCCTTTGGAATCAGGGACCTCATCGAGGACTCCAAGCAGACTTTTACGGGCGACCAGTATGGATACCGGATATTTGACTCCGGAGACAAGATCATGGCTCACGAGGCCTCACGGTCGAGATTGGCGAGGATCCAACACGGTATGCGGTATGAACGAGGAGGCAAGGCCAAGTACTGGATCCCAAAGCAGAGTGAAATCAACCAAACCACACCACTCCTCGGTGCAAATGGTGGGCCTAGCAGCAGGAGAAACGAGCTACCCTCTCCCCACGACATTAGCCCAGACGAGCTGGTTTTGGACGTGGACGAAGAGCTCCTCTATGACAAGGCCAGGAAGCTGGAATACGGGGACTGGAATGTAGGTTTTGAGTGCACATGCTATCACCATTACACGCTAACCTTCCCCAGTATCCCGTTGTTACGGCGAATGAACCCCTGCGGAACCTGTACCACTCACCTCACCCCTTCTACCAAAACCACCAGACGGACAGCTTCTATCAGCAAGTGTCAACCAGCTCCGTCCCTACTCTTAACCCCACCGCGCCCCTGGATAAGCGGAAGAAGGCGGTTCTCGAGGGCCCTCCAGCAGCTGCCGACAAGAAGGGCAAGCAAAAGCAGCCATCAGAAGGCGGGGGACCTGGCTCAAGCCAAGAGCATGGCAAAGATCCGTTGGAGATAGCATACGGTCCCATTGTAGGCACAAATCCTACTATAACCGAGGATGATTTTGAAGTAGACACCACGGATGGTATGCACAAGCCCCAGCCAACACCGGAGGAAACAAGGGATCCTCCGGACGAAGGCAGTCCGTTCGAAGAAGAGGCGGACCAATGGCGAGGCTCAGGCGAGCGTGGAAGTCACCAAACTACGCCGGTGTACACGATAGGGGACGACGAGGACGAATCCCAAAATGTCTGGAAATGAACCCCCTGGCGGAGAGGGCATGTCCGGTTTTTGTCACAATGGACGTAGGAAGATACCCACACTTGTCATCGAATATATAGATGGCCATGGCATGGCATCGCATGGCATTGGAGTTGGCTGCAGCATTGGTCCCGGTTTTCTTAGGAAACATACAAATAAAATTGACGTACAGTTAGCTATGTACATGTAGGTGGTTGGTGATCTAAACGAGTGATAACGCCGACGTTCGTTCTTTTCAGGGGCCTCCCCGTATTCCATCCAATATTATCTCTGAAATTTTATGGCCAGGAAATTTCGATGCCAGCTCCTTAGCCAAGGTGTCCAAGCATACCTTGTATCCAATGAGCATGAAGCCCTAAATGTTGAAAGCTGTTGTAGCAGTGATTCTGTGCGAGTCGATGCGCCTTGGCCGCAGCAACATTATCGAGTGGGTTCTATGAGAGGTGTTGATACCAGCTCAAACCTCGGCGATCGGATTTAATTGCGAATTAAACTGCGTCTATTTTTTGAGGGTTAGGTCAGAAGACATTAGTGGCTCGGAGGCGCCATCAATATCCTTTAGGTTCGTTCAATTAGCATGCATGTCAACCACATTGACTCGTAAGTGGTAACAACACGTACCTCTTCCTCATCGGCGAGCTCCTCCTGAGCCCTCGACCTTCTCCTAAACCACCACGAGATACCGAACACGGCCCCGGCAACTCCGCCCAGCGACCCGGCCGTCGTAGCCGTGTAAGTGGACCTCTTGAGGCAGCGCGCCGCGACAACCGAGCTGGCTCCGTCGCCAGCCTTCGTGGGTTGGGGAAGCGCACCCAGGATCTTGGACGGCTTTTCGTTCTTGCCGAACTCGCTGGCCGGGCTTGGCGGCGAGTCTCCGGTCGCCCAACGGACCGGGTCCGAGCCGAGGACGAACTCCATGGTCCCGCCGTTCTCGAAGACGTCGGACCACGAGACCCAGGCCTTGGTCCATTTCTTGCCGTTAACTTTAAGGCTCTGCACGTAGAAGGAGTTGTCGGAGCCGCCGGTCGTGGTGATGTGGAGCGACTTGCTACTACCCAGAGAGATGGTTAGGTCGGAGAACCAGGGGGAGCCGATGAGGAAAGTCGTCTGGCCGGTGACGGGGTATAGACCGAGCATGACCCATAGAACCCAAGATTCCATGGCGCCAGCATCGCTGTTTCCCGGGAGGCCGCCGGGCGTCGGGTGGTAGTATGACTTGGCGATGAAGCGGCTGCGCTGGACGGTCAGGTCTTGGCGCCCTGCGAAGTTGAAGAGAAACGGGCTCGTAAAGCTGGGTTCGTTGCCGGGATTGAATATTGTCTTGTTATACGCTGCGGATCCCGACGGGTTCTTGCCAGGAGTGAATATCATATCCAGGCGCTTGACGAAGGTCTCCTCGCCGCCAGACAGCGCAATCATCGTGGAGATATCATGATGAGCGTTGAAAGAGTATTCCCAGGGCAGCCCTTGGTAGTAGTCATCGGCCCAATAACAACCACCACAGCTGAGAGGATCCTGCGGAAGGAATCCAACGGCATCCCTCGGACCCAGGAAACCGGAGAAGCCAAGGGAAGTGAGGTCGGGATTCCAGTGATTCCGCCAGAATCTTGCCCGGTTTAGATACTTGTCCGCATCTTTGGTCTTGCCCAATCCTTTGGCTACCTGGTACAAACCGAAATCGTTGGCGGAACTGTCCATGTGTTAGTACTTGGGAGGCCTGAACATGGCTATTCCGGCTACAGTCTACAAGGGTTACTCACTATTCAACTGCCCGACTGACTGACCGGCCGTAAGCAGGCGTGATGTAGCCAAGGTTGAGCCAGTCCGGTAGTGCCCCTCGACCCTCCTTAGTCGACGAGGACCTATCACGGGGATCGTTGTTCTTGGGGGGTTGGACCTCGGCGTCCTTTACCATCGCGGCGTAACCGTCATCCCAGTCGACCCTACCTCGAACTCCCTTCACATAAGCGTCGGCCAAAACATTATCGGCATTCGAGCCGCCCTGAACGGCTCCATTAAAGAAGGAAGACCGAGCATCCGGCATATATCCATCATGCCTCCAGACATCAATGAGCGATCTGATATACTCCTCGTACGCGACAGGCTGCAGGATGTGAAAGAGCGACGTGCTGCAGCGGAACTAGATAACTGTTAGAGACAGGGCGAATATCGAGAGAATAGGACTGTAAGTACCAGGTCCCAGAGAGTGAAGATATCGTCGTAGTATGGCTCTGAAGAAGACCACACTGGGTTTTCCCCAGTCTTATTTGTTGGAATTATGTTCATGTGATACAGTGACGAATACAGAAGCTGTAACTTAGTTTGGTCCGTGTCCCTCGTAGTAACCTTTGAGAGCACTTTGGAATTCCAATCGTCCCGAGTCTTGGTCCGTAGGGTGGCCAGAGAAGTCCCAGACGGGATTTGATCATTGACATTCTTGCAGGCTTGAGAAGTCGAAATGAAGGACACTCCAACCCGGGAGGTGACAGTACTAGATTTAAATGAGAAAATGGCACCCAGACGAGCCGTAGAAGTAACGTTCCGAGCTGTCGAGTACTCCTTTAGACCGGTGCCGCCATTGTTGCCGTCGCCTAGAAAGGTCTTGAACGTCGGCTCTGAATCGAAATAGCCACAGAAGTAGACGGTCCATTTTGGAGATCTGTTCCAGCCCTTTCCTCAAGGTCAGTATATCCTCATAGCAGAAAGATGATAGCCACCCACATTGTCATAAGAGCCAGAGCCCCGGTAGACGGTCTTCCCCCCGTCTTTGTCAACTGCGATGCTACCTCCGAGGTAATGCTGCTCCAAACCCTGGCCGCGAAACGACGGTAGCACATGTGACACATCGACAATGACGTTCGCCTGGCCCGAACTTGGGAACGTATGCTTATACATTCCCGCCCTTTCAGTGGCGGCGAGCTCCACGGTGATGCCCGAGCCTAAGGATGACTTGTAGTAGCCGAGCTCTGACTTGTCTGCAGCGGCTCTCGTGTCATGTATGTCATTGAGAGGGTTGCTGATTTCCCCAAGGACAGGCATCTGAGAGACGACACCATACTTGGGAGCACCGCCAGTGCCGCTCTCATGCAGCATGCTGAAGCCGGTAAAGTTTCCTGTAGGCTGGTAACCAGAGTAGCTGTCGCTCCCCGTGTACAGGTCCGGCCCCAACTTTACCATCCCCAGCGGGCGGCTTACACCGGGGAAGGTATTTCCCCCATTTGTCGAACCGGTCTATCTACAGTTAGCTACTGTGAGCGTTACCGCCAGTAGGGGAACCTACATCAGTCAACACATAACCTGCAAGGTCTGCGGATAGGACCGGCCCAACCAAGGTGGCCGAGAGCCACAGTGCCTGCGAGGTTTTCATGGTCACTGTCTTTCGGGGACGAACGCGCTGGCTTCGTTCTTTCCCAAGGGCGCGGCGAGGGGGAATGCATATATATATCCTAGCCGAACGGCATCCCTGGGAAGAGGGGGCCCGTTCCAAAGGGTGGCTAGGTTATACAGCACGTAGACTCCGTCACAGAGAGCTACAAGTAACACTTGCCGGTATCATGAGTGGGAACTGTTAAACGTGACAACATTCTAGCACAGAGAGAGGCCACAAGACCGATAGCGGCGATGGCGACAACGGGAAGGATTGCTACGAAAGTCCTGAGCCCTCTTCACTGCAACTAGCGGAGGGAGGGAGCAGGATGGATCCCTGGCGGGGAGACATGAGCTTGATGTACATAGCAGCAGGTCGGACGGAACCCTGACGTCTGATCCAAGAAGAGGTCCTCGTGTAGAAATATGAAATTACGATTAGTGGAGATCGGCCGGGGATGCAGGCACACGAATAAGGGTAGGTCACACTGGCGGTGGCGTTCTGGGCCAAACCCCAAGAGGATACAGCCAAATGACGATAAACAACCGGCTTTACTTACTCGATGAATACTCGGAGGCATTATCATTGGACAGCAGACGTCGCCTTCTCCAAGTATCACCAGCCCTGTGGTTGAAAAGGGAGCTCGAAGTGGAATGAAATGTAGCATCTCGGGCGCCGTCCACCTGTCCCTTTGGTGGAATGGCAGCTGCCAAGCGGCTGTGATCACCGAGGGGTAAAGTCCAGGACACTTGTTTGAGACATAGGCATTGTCGCTGCCGTGACTCCACAGCCGGCATAATGAAGGATATGATGCTGCATGCACTAAGCCGAGGGTAGGAAATTCCAACAGCCAGGCGCTGAATAGGGCAGGCGTCCCAAAGGGCTATCTCGGAGCCAACGGCACGTTCCGAAATGAGAGGCTGAAGATGGCCCTATTTCGGCAGTTTAGAGGGCTAGGAAATGGGGAAAGGGGAAGGAAAATGCTCTGGTGCTTTGGGTGTGGATATACTCCATATGCGTAGATGTGGTGTAGATGTGGATGTTGGAAAGCTATCGCAAGAATTGAGTTGCTCGTCTAAGAGACCATTAGGAGCCAACCTTTGAGCCTCGTGCAGAATGCATGGGTTCCATTGACTCAAGAGTGGACTGGTTCATGTGAGATGTCAAGCTCACATGAAGATCCCCGCTATCCATGCAGGTACTAAATTGGTTTGCGGCACTTGGATTTATTCCGAACCTCCGCAACCTTTGGTGGCCATCCGGATAAATTCCGCGCCAAATAACCTTGGTATCTGAGGTTAGTCAAACTCGACGGGACCAGGACCTTCCAGGTTGAAGATTCCCTTGGAGTTTTTCCTACTCCAGGCCGTCCCTTACTAAAATATATAGCTAAGGTACCTCATTGGATGATACTGAACTCGCTGAACTTTCCTTGGTCTTCAGGCGCGGTGGTAGTGTTTGTAGGGTGCTGGAGCCATCCCTCGGCCCGTGCTTCCCCACCACTCCTCTTCCCTCTGGCATGTGAGTTTGAGATCACGTGACAATATGTAGGGACCCTTATCGATTGATAGCGATAGCGATAGCACGGACCATGTCGGTCCCCCACTTCCAAAATGAGTCCTGGTACAGCCGGTGAGCAGGCGGTGAAAATTTCTGCCCGTTCTTTTTCTTCCGCCGCCATACAACCTCAAGCGACTCGATTTCGATTTCCTCTCCCAAGAGCGAGGGTAAACAATTCATCTCGAACAAACCTCATGATCCTAGAGGTTCTTGAATTTCATAATGGGCCGGCGTCCGAATAGCCTCATTTTGCAGTACTTTGAGCGCGGCCCGAAGCTCAATGATAATAGCAACCGCTATCCGCATACCTGCAAAGCATGCGGTGAGAATTTCCCAAAGGGCCGTATCGACAGCCTCACGAACCACTTGACCAAGAAATGCCCAGCCATTTCAGAGGCTGACCGAATAAATGCCTGTCTCACCCTCCATGGCATCAGCCAGGCCGCGCCTCGAGGCCAGAAGACACAGCCTGCCCAAGGAAATGGCCCTCCCGTCGACCTCCCGATGATGCAGCGGGATTGGACTGCCCTCGAGACCCTCGCCGAAGTTTCTAGGCAGATTGAGGCCAACGAGAAGCATGATGATCGAGGCCAGGCGAACAACGCCGGCCCAGCTACGTCTGGAGCGCCTTCCACACCTGCTGCTGCGAACGGGCAGGAGCAATTCGAACTGCAAGAGCAGTTTACTCTTGACAATCCCCCGCTCAACCATGAGAACCGACAACAAAAGGGGAAAACATGTACGTTATGCTATCCTAATGCGTCTTCCCCTCGTTTCTACGCCGTACTTGTGCGCCTTGGCTATTGTACCTAACATATATTTTACAGCAGACCCCACCGCATCTCCGGACGCGGCCAAAGACGACCAGGACGAACAGAACCTACAGGATCTAATCCAGTCTGTCACCGACTCAGCTGCTGCCACCGACTCCGCGAACCTCTCCATGGCAGCTGCTGCCACCGCCCGAATGCACCCATCCCTCCTCGACCCGCAGCTCCTCGGCGGAGACATGGCCAACGCTGTTCAAGCACTTGCGCAGCAGACCGATGGCGAAACAGCTAGTAGCCCGCCTTCCAACAACAACTCCCAGCCGTGGGGAGAAATCACCTACATGACGGATCCCTTCCAGCAAGCCAACCCGGGAGAGGCTCTTGCCCGGTCTGCCGCAGCGCTAGCCAAGGGCAGCTTCCAGCTGACCGGCAATAACCTCAACAGTGCCAAAGCCCGACATGCGAGAGCTAGGTTTGATGCCACGCGGAGGAAGGAAGTCCAAGAGGTCCGCAAGATTGGAGCCTGCATTCGTTGTCGAATTCTCCGGAAAACCTGTTCAAAGGGCCAGCCGTGTGACACGTGCCGCAAAGTTCTTTCTCCGCGGGTTTGGCGGTCTGGGTGTGTACGCACCAAGTTCTCCGAGCAACTGGATCTATACTCGGCTGGTGTGCAGATTGTCCTTGCTCAGCATCGCATCAATGCCCTCAAGGCCTCCGCTGCTCTGACCAACTACGGAGTGGCCATTGAGATCTGCCACTTCCCTGACCGGCCGATGCGCCTGTCCTTCGAGATGCTTCAGGGCATCGGTACCCAGAGCCCAACCGGCGACCCTGAGGAGAATCTCCAGTCTTGCGTCATGATCGACATTGATAGCCAGGATGTGCCTGGCAGGATGGAGGCTTATATGCGAGAGGTCATCCCTGAATTTGTCCAGCGTGAGCAATCTCACTTCATGCGCGTCACCCTGGAAACAGCTATGACCCTGGCCAGAGAGACGGACGACGAGATGCTGAAGAAGGCCCTTGAGCTCTGGGGAGTCGTTGAGATCATGGACCGTGAACGCCAATGGTCAATGCGCATTAAGCCAGATGGAGACTCTGAGAACAACAATGGTTGGATCAGAGATGACAACGACGTTGAAGTCTTCACAACCATGTGCCTGCAGCTTGCCGCAGCTGCAGAGAGAAAGGCAGCAGCCATAAGTAGGACGCTCCTGACTGGGATGCAGCGTGCCTTGCAGGACAGCAAGACCAAGGTCAGCTACTGTATGTACTTTGCTACCTTGGTGCTTCTGAATTGCGCAGAGAAGTCCACCTGGGCCTTCAAGGCTTGGGAGCAGGACAACCTCCGGCCGATGTGGCCACTCGAGAAGGAACCCCGGACCTTCACCCAGCAAGGATACGTTGTTGCAGATCTCCTGCGCATGCTCCTCAGCATCCGAAAGGTCCTTCCCCGAACGGCTCGTGATGAGACTAATGGGCTGCTCATTACCATGGAGCAAGACCCAGTTATCCGGAACTATTTCGATGCTCTTCATCTCAGCCGTAAGTATCCTCGGTTACGCTCCGAGAACCT
>Ga0164242_10007120_pt1 | contig 12255 bp, 15 predicted proteins | sample OricomgcompostMG_FD_108783 | JGI IMG/M metagenome (GOLD analysis project Ga0164242, IMG submission 108783) | Miracle-Growth compost microbial communities from Emeryville, California, USA - Original compost - Miracle growth compost (MG) ... | reverse complement strand
CGCGAACATGGCCGGCACCATTTTCGCGAGCACGCGCTTGACGCCGCGATGCGCGAGCGCCTTGAGCGGATTGAGGCCGATGCGCGGCATCATGTCGATCTTCTTCAGGCCCGGCAACTGCACGATGAACTGCAGCACACCGCCGACGATCACGGCCCACGCGAGCGCAAAGACCGGCTGCTTCATGTGCGGCGCCACCGCCACCGCCGCCGTGATGAACGCCACGTTGAGCAGCACGGGCGCGAACGCGGGCAGCGAGAACTGCTTGTACGTGTTGAGCACCCCGGACGCGAGCGACGTGAGCGAGATGAACACGATGTACGGGAACATGATGCGCGTCATCGTGACGGCGAGCTGATACGCCTGGCCGTCGTTCTTCAGGCCCGAAGCGACCACCGTCACGACGAAGGTCGCGCCCACGATGCCGAGCACCGAGAGGATGGCGAGCACCCACGCCAGCACCGTCGAGGTGGCATCGACGAGATCGCGCGTGGCGTCGTGCCCCTTCTGGTTCTTGAACTCCGCGAGGATCGGCACGAAGGCTTGCGAAAACGCGCCCTCCGCCGAGATGCGGCGCAGCAGGTTGGGGATGCGGAATGCGACGTAGAAGGCGTCGGTGTACTGGCTCGCGCCGAAGGCGCGGGCAATCAGCGTTTCTCGGGCCAGTCCGGTCACGCGCGAGAGCAGCGTGAAGCCGCTGACCGTCAGCAGGGCTCGGAATAGATTCATGGGGCGCTTATTATACGGGTGCCGTCCGGTCCCTCGCCGATACGCGCCGTCGAAGCAGGCGCAGCGGCGGCGTCAATGACCGGATTCGGGCTTTGGGGCGGAAGCGCTCCCGCGTGCAAATCGCTCCGCGATTGCCACGCCCATGATTTCGTTGCTATAATTCGCGGTTTCGAGTTTCGAAAGGACTCGAATCGCGTCTTGGAAAGGAAGCGAAAAGCGGCCGTGAGTTTTCGAGGCCCTTGCCGCTTTGGCACAAAAGGCGCGGCCGGCAAGCCGGCAAATACCGTTTTGCGCTTTTGGACAATCGTTCCCGGAAGCTCAAATCCAGGCAAAGAGCCTTGTCCTGCTTGACCTAGCATTAGCGAACGTCAGCGGGCCGGCGCTCTCGAAACACAAGGAACCAACATGGCAAATTCCGCACAAGCACGCAAGCGCGCCCGTCAGGCCGCGAAAGCAAACTCGCACAACTCGGCGCTGCGCTCGAAGTTCCGCACCGCTATCAAGGCTGTCCGCAAGGCGATCGACGCCGGCGACAAGGCAGCGGCCGCAGAAGTTCTGAAGGCCTCGGCGAAGACGCTCGACATCATCTCCGACAAGAAGATCGTTCACAAGAACAAGGCAGCTCGCCATAAGAGCCGCCTGGCTGCCGCCGTCAAGGCAATGCAGGCTGCGCAGTAAGGATTCGGACCGTCCGCCACGGCGGGCGCCTCCCGACTCTGCTGCAATAAAGAACCCGCTCAGGCGGGTTTTTTTGTGGCCGTTTTTTGTGTGGCCGTTTTGTGCCCGTTTGTGCCCGTTTTGTGCCCGCCACCCGGCGCCAGCGCTGCCTCCCCTCCTCCTGCACGAGCGCCCACTATCCCGCCGTGCCGCGGACGCAAAAAAACCCGCCGCAGCGGGTCGTTCGCACGAGGTGGCGCACCGCCTCGCTCTTCTTCGCGCGCATTGCGGCGCGATTGAGGTGCCTCTCGGCTCAGCGGCTCGCGCCCTGCTGCGTCGCGTGATCTTGCGGCAGCTCGCACGCCTCGGTCACCACGAGATCGTTGTCCTTGGCGAAATTCATCACGAAGTTGAAGGCCATCGGCTCGACGTCCTTCAGGCGCGAATCCAGCACCACGACCTTGAGGTCGCCGATCATCGTCGGCCGCACATAGAGCGAGTAGCGCAGATAGGCGTTCGGCCCGCGCGCATTGGCCGATGCCTTCGGGCCAAAACTCGACATCACCCCCGCCAGACGCTCCGACCAGTCGCTTGGGCGAAACTTCTTCCCCGTACTGGTGATGCCTTGAATGAAGTATTCGGTTGGAGCGTCGTCGGCCATGTAGGGTACCTGTATGACTGCGCGGTGCCGCGCTGACGCGGTGCGCTTATGGCAGCTGAAACCAGAGCACGAGCGCGCCGCCCGCGCTTGTGCCGCGGAACTCCAGCCACGGGCAGTTCGCCCGATGGCCGCGCGCCAATACAGTCCGATGGAGAGGGGAGAAGCCGCCCGCGCACCGCGACCGGAGCGGCGCCGCAACGAACCTGCGGCGCACTTGCCGGCCAGCGCACAGGCCACTCCCGCGAGCCCCGCGTCTTGCGCGTCGAGCCCGCCGTCGTGCCTGAAAAATCTTTGAGATTATAGCGCAGCAGCTCTTTTGACGCACCGCACATAAGACGCCTTGGAGCGGTCCTCGCCCGCCCGCGCGCCCTCGCGCGACGCCCGATGCCGAAGCTGGCGATACCCTGACCATCGCTTTCAGCCGACTCGTCAAAATCCGCAAAATCCTTTATGCTGCATTGACTTACCACCAACCGCAGCGGCGTCGCCGGCTCAATCCTGCAGTTCGAGGCCGGATCGGGCGCCGTTTTTGTTTCATGACCTCCCGGACCATACGCCATTACCTGCAGTTCAAGGATTTCTCCCTTGACGATTATGAATATGTGCTGGAGCGTGCGCGCATCCTGAAGCGCAAGTTCAAGAATTACGAGACCTATCATCCGCTGCACGACCGCACGCTCGCGATGATCTTCGAGAAGAGCTCCACGCGCACGCGCCTTTCGTTCGAGGCAGGCATCTTCCAGCTGGGCGGCCACGCCGTGTTCATGAACACGCGCGACACGCAGCTCGGCCGCGGCGAGCCCATCGAAGATTCGGCGCAGGTCATCTCGCGCATGGTCGACATCATCATGATCCGCACGTTCGGCCAGGATATCCTCCAGCGCTTTGCCGAAAGCTCGCGCGTGCCGGTCATCAACGGTCTCACCAACGAGTACCACCCCTGCCAGGTGCTCGCCGACATCTTCACGTACTACGAGCATCGCGGCCCGATCCGCGGCAAGACCGTGGCGTGGGTGGGCGACGCCAACAACATGCTCTACACGTGGATCGAAGCCGCGCAGATCCTCGGCTTCAAGCTGCGCATCTCCACGCCGCCGGGCTACCCGCTCGACCCCGCGCTCGTCGCGCCGGAAAGCGCGCCCTTCTACGCGGTCTTCGACGACCCGAACGAAGCCTGCGCGGGCGCCGACCTCGTGACCACCGACGTCTGGACCAGCATGGGCTTCGAGGCCGAAAACGAGGCACGCATGAAGGCCTTCGCCGACTGGTGCGTGGACGCCGAAATGATGGCGCGCGCCAACCCCGACGCCCTCTTCATGCACTGCCTGCCCGCGCACCGCGGCGAGGAAGTGAGCGCCGAGGTGATCGACGGTCCGCAAAGCGTGGTCTGGGACGAGGCGGAAAACCGTCTGCACGTCCAAAAGGCGCTCATGGAGTTCTTGCTGCTCGGCCGCCTGAACCACTAAGCCGGGTACACCGCCCGCCCGATATCAAAAGCCGACCTCGAAGTCGGCTTTTTCGTTCTGGGCAGCCCACGTCACACCGTCTCGCCGAGCCTGCGCGCCAGCGATTTCAAGAGCGGCGCGACACGCTCGCGAAACACATCCGGCCCCATCGACGAAGCCGGCCCGCTGCAACTGAGCACCAGCCAGCGCCGCTCGCGCGGCTCGCGAAACGGCACCGCCACGGCGTTGACGTCGTCGTGCCAGTCGCGAAACGAATAGCAGGCGCCTTCCTTCGCAAAGACCTCGATCTCGCGCCTCGCCGCCGCAACTTGTGCGGGGCCGTCGGCACCCGCCGCCTTCTCCAGCTCCGCAAAAAGCGCCGTGCGTACGTCGAGCGGCTGCACTGCCAGATAGGCGCGCCCCATCGAGCTCGTCAGCATCGACAGGCGCGAGCCCGAGGCAAGCCCCAGCGTGAGCGCGGTCTCGCTGCGGATGGTGTCCAGGTAAATCACGTCGAGACCGTCACGACACCCCAGCGACACGGCCGCCCCCACCTCGCGCGCGAACGCGCGCATGTGCGGGCGCGCAAGCTCGAGCGTGTCCGTGCCCGAAAGCAGGGCGAAACCCAGCGAGAGCACGCCGGCATCGAGCGCGTACTTGCCGAGCGATTCGTCGAAACGCAGATAGCCGAGCACCGTGAGCGTATACGCGAGCCGGTTGACGGTCGCCTTCGGCAAGCCCGTGCGCTCGACGAAGTCGCGATTGCCAAGCAGCGTCTCGCCGGGCCGGAAGGCGCGCAGCAGTTCGAGCCCGCGCGCGAGCGCCACGACGAACTTGCGCTCGTCGATCGGCCCCTCGGCCAGTACGGAGGAAAACGACGAAGATGCATTCATTTCAGATGCAGACATGAGCAGGCTGGTGATACACTAGGATCAATTTGCAAAACATTGTTTCGCATAGCGGAACTTCAGTCAAGCGCAAATTGTCCATTTCGAGATTTTGGAGAGACACCATGGCCGCACACGCCCAGTTCCAGTGGGAAGACCCGCTGCTGCTCGACCAGCAGCTCACCGAAGACGAGCGCATGGTGCGCGACGCCGCCGCTGCCTACGCGCAGGACAAGCTTGCGCCGCGCGTGCTGGAAGCGTTCCGTCACGAAAAAACCGATGCCTCGATCTTCCGCGAAATGGGCGAAGTCGGCCTGCTCGGCCCGACCATCCCCGAGCAGTACGGCGGCCCGGGCCTCAACTACGTGGCCTACGGCCTGATCGCGCGCGAAGTGGAGCGCGTCGATTCGGGCTATCGCTCGATGATGTCGGTGCAGTCGTCGCTCGTGATGGTGCCCATCTACGAATTCGGCTCGGAAGCGCAAAAGCAGAAATACTTGCCGAAGCTCGCGAGCGGCGAATGGATCGGCTGCTTCGGCCTGACCGAGCCGAACCACGGCTCGGACCCGGGCAGCATGGTCACGCGCGCGAAGAAGGTGAACGGCGGCTACTCGCTCTCGGGCGCCAAGATGTGGATCACCAATTCGCCGATCGCCGACGTGTTCGTGGTCTGGGCGAAGCTCGAGGAAGACGGCAAGGACGACATCCGCGGCTTCATCCTGGAGAAGGGCTGGAAGGGCCTCTCGGCGCCGGCGATCCACGGCAAGGTGGGCCTGCGCGCGTCGATTACCGGCGAAATCGTGCTCGACGAAGTGTTCGTGCCCGAAGAAAACATCATGCCGGGCGTGAAAGGCCTGCGTGGTCCGTTCACGTGCCTGAATTCGGCGCGTTATGGCATCGCCTGGGGCGCGCTGGGCGCCGCTGAAGCGTGCTGGCACACCGCGCGCCAATACGTGCTCGACCGCAAGCAGTTCGGCCGCCCGCTGGCCGCGAACCAGTTGATCCAGAAAAAGCTCGCCGACATGCAAACCGAAATCACGCTCGGCCTGCAAGGCTGCCTGCGCCTCGGGCGCATGAAGGACGAAGGCACGGCGGCAGTCGAGATCACCTCGATCATGAAGCGCAACTCGTGCGGCAAGTCGCTCGACATCGCGCGTCTCGCGCGCGACATGCTGGGCGGCAACGGCATCTCCGACGAGTTCGGCGTGGCGCGCCACCTCGTGAACCTCGAGGTGGTGAACACCTACGAAGGCACGCACGACATCCACGCGCTGATTCTCGGCCGCGCGCAGACGGGCATCCAGGCGTTCTTCTAAACGCCCTGCTCGCCGCCGTTGGCATATAAAAAAGCGCCGCACGAACTCGCTCGTGCGGCGCTTTTGCTTTTCGTGCCGCGCGTTGCGTGATCGCGCGGCCAGGCCGATGGCCTTACTTGTTCGGCTGCGGCGTCATGCGCAGATACGGACGCAGCGCCTTGTAGCCCTTCGGAAACTTCTGCTTGAGCACCGCTTCGTCCTTCAGCGACGGGACGATCACGACGTCGTCGCCCTGCTTCCAGTTGCCGGGCGTGGCGACCTGATAGTTGTCGGTGAGTTGCAGCGAGTCGATCACGCGCAACACCTCGTCGAAGTTGCGGCCCGTGCTCGCCGGATACGTGATGATGAGGCGCACCTTCTTGTTCGGATCGATCACGAAGAGCGAGCGCACGGTGAGCGTCTCGTTCGCGTTCGGATGGATCATGTCGTACAGCGTGGAGACCTTGCGATCGCCGTCGGCGAGGATCGGGAAACCGACGCTCGCCGCCTGGGTCTCGTTGATGTCCTTGATCCATTCGTTATGCGACTCGGCGCTATCCACCGAAAGCGCAATCGTCTTGACGTTGCGCTTCTCGAATTCGCCCTCGAGCTTCGCGGTCAGGCCGAGTTCGGTCGTGCAGACCGGCGTGAAATCGGCCGGGTGCGAGAACAGCACGCCCCAGCTATTGCCGAGCCAGTCGTGAAATTTGATGCGGCCAACGCTCGAATCCTGCTCGAAGTCGGGTGCGATATCGCCAAGACGCAGACTCATGGTGAGGTTTCCTTTGAACGTGGTGGACCAGACACTGGGCGCATGGCCTGTTGATCCAGTGGACATTGACAACATTGAAGCATACAGGGTGCGCTCATGCTCCGCGAACGAACATCGGGTCAGACCGTTATGAGTTTTGGTAATGTTGGCCACGATCGCGGAAACTTTGCGTTCCAGATCAACTCCATTTGTCCTACTGTGAATATCTACGCGCTCGAAGCATGCGCGGCACGGAACCACGCGATCCATGCTGGATGGCCGCCACGTGCCCGCGCAGGAACGAATCGTGCGGAATCTTGCGCGGCAGCGGCCAGCCAAGCTTGCCAGCGCTCGTATCTTTGTTACGATTCACGCGTGATGTGACACGATGGGAGCTAGTCAATGTCAGAGGTCAACAAGGAGAGGCTGATGTCGGATATCAAAACCGTCCTCGCGGATGCGGAGGACCTGCTCAAGCAAGCGGCGAGCGCCACGGGCGAGCGCGCTTCGGAGCTTCGCGAAACGGCCCTCACGCGCCTGAAGCAAGCCAAGGAAAAGGCGGCCGACGTTCAGGTCGTCGTGGTGGAGAAAGGCAAGAAAGCGGCGCGCGCCACCGACGACTACGTGCACGAGCATCCGTGGACGTCGATCGGCATTGCCGCCGGCGTGGGTGTCCTCGTGGGCCTGCTGATCAACCGCAAGTAAAAGACGCGGCATACAGCCCCCCGGCCGAACCACCCGCCGGCAGGCCGGTGCATTGCACCGGCCTGTCTTTTCTGGGTGCTTTCCTCGCGCATGCATCTCGCGCGCGCCAACCGCATTCGCCATGACGACAGACACCCAATCGCAGCGACCAGAACACGGAGCGGTGCGCCGTCTCCTCGGCTCCGCATTCGCGATGCTTCATACGCGGCTCGAGCTGATCGGCATCGAGCTGGCAGAAGAGAAAGAGCGCCTGCTCGGCGTGCTTTTCCTCGGACTCGCGGCGATGCTGTTTGGAGCCATGGCGCTGATCGCGCTGACCGCGCTCATCGCCATCGCTTTCTGGGACACCTGGCGCTGGCAGGCGCTCGCCGGAATCACGATCGTCTATGCGCTCGGCGCGCTCTTTTGCGGCTTGAAAGCGCGCAGTGGCTTGCGTAATGCGCCGCTCGTATTCCAGGCAACGCTCGAAGAATTCGAGAAGGACCGTGAAATTCTTCGCAAGCCCTAGCCCCTATTTGCCAACCGCCTGCAGCGAATCGAACCCATGAGCCAATCCCGACCGGACAACGCCTTTCGCCCTGCTCGCACGCGGACTCGCGATCTGTCGACCCCGCAGTTGCGCGCGCTGCGCAAGGAACTGCTGATCGTGCGCGCGAGCGTCGAGCGCGCCGAAATGGCGGCCTCGGTAATCGAACTGCGCGAGGCCGTCACGCACTTCAGCTGGCTGCGCTTTCTCGTGCCGGGTTTCGGCAGAGTGGGCGCGGGTCGCGCGGGCGCCGGACTCAGCAATCTGCTCAAGCAATATCCTCTCTTGAGTTCGCTCGTCTCGCTCGTGCTGGCCAAGCCGCTGCGCGAGAGCGTGGTCTCGGCCGCACGCCCGGTCGTGAAATGGGGCGGTCTCGCGCTCACGGCGTGGGAAGCCTGGCGCATCTGGCAACAGGTGCGCGGCCAGCGAGGTGCGCCGAACGGCGGCGCGCGGCGCTACGCGTCCGAGGAAGACGACATCACCGGCTAAGGCAGCGCTCAAACGACGCTGCGCGGTGCCGCTCATCGATCTCTCCAGCAATCGCGCGGATTGGAAACCTCCCCGGGCACGGCCGCGTCGATGCCCGGCGCCTGGTTGCCGCGCGTGCCGTTCGCATCGAGCACGAATGCCCCGCATGGGTCGTCGCGCATTGGCCCGGTTTCCGTGGGCACGGCCTTGATCGAATAGCCACCGTTCGTTTCGTCCGCCGCCAAAAGCTTCAGCCGATAAACCGCCGCGCCTGCTGGCGGCGCCTGATCCATGCCCACGGGCAGCGACGTCGGCGCCGGACTTTGCGCTTCGACGAATTGCGCCGCGCGATAGAGCGCCGCGACGGCATCGATCCGATGTCCGCGCGCAATCTGACTGCGCCAGCCCGGCAACGCGAAAGCCGCGACGATGGCCACCGCCGCAAGCGCGATAACCAGTTCGAGCAAGGTAAAAGCACGCCTGCTGCGTTGCATCCGCCCTCCTTTCTCCTGTTGCCGTCGTCAAAACGGCCTTGCGACGACGCGCCGCCAGTGGCGCTCGATGCGCGCGCCGTCCACGACGAGCTGCATCTGTAGCCAGCTTTGCGCGTCGTCGGTGGAACCGAATCCGCGCGCCGTCACGAGAAACGCGCGCACGGCCGGCCGTGCCTCGATACGCCATGCTTCGATCAAGCACTGTGGCGACCTCACGGAGCCGGGCCACGATCGCACGGGCGCCGTGGCCTGTGCCTCGAACGTATCCTGACGACGCCAGCCCTGAGGCTCGCCGGGCTGCGCGGGTGCCAGCGGCGCTAACGCCGCACCGTCGGCGAGTGCACGCGTGCAGAGCACAAGGCCGGCTTCGGCAGCACGGAAGGCGCGCAACTGATCGACGATGGCGCCGGCGTTGCGCGCCTCGAACAGCGCGGCCTCGAACCAGGCCGCAGAAGTGACGAGCATCATCGAAACGATCAGCAGAACGACCGGCAATGCGACGCCGCGCTGACTCGAGCGCCCGTTGTGCGAACCCTGCGCCGCGAAAGTCATGAGGACCCCGCCAGCACATTGCGCAACGCCACGTGACGCCAGAACGCCTGCCGCGCGCGACCATCGGTGGCGCTGAGCGACACACCGTCGCAATCGACATAGCGCACGCGCCGGGCGAAGGGCGCGCCGCGCGCGAGCACGCAGAGATCGACGGCCACGACCGAAGCCCACTGATCGCGCGTGAGCGCCGCGGCGTCCACGGCCTGCGCGGCGCCGGCGAGCCAGTAGCGCACGCGCAGGCGCTCGATGCCCTCCACGAGCGGCTGCGCCGTGCCGGCTTTGCCGGAGCCTTCGCAGTAGAGCTCGGGCTCGCCGGTCGTGCTGCTGGCCTTTGCATGAAAACGATTGAGCACCTCGGTCGCGGCTGGCCCGACCGCCTGGCCGAGGCAATCGGTGACCTGGCCGTTCGCCGCCAGCCAGGTGGATTCGCCGTCACCCCGATAGCGCACCGCAAAGCCGTCCGAGCGATTCGAAAGCGCTTCGCACGTCGGATTCGCCTGGGTGCCAGCGGGACGCCCGGCGGTGCAGCCGAAGATCGGCGGTCCCGCGAGACCCGCCGGGGCGTCGGCGCCCACGAACCCGGCCATCTGGATCTGCTCGCCCATGAGCGTGAGCGCATTCACGCCCGCGTCCTGGATGCGCGCAGCGTCGACCGCGGCAGCGAACGCCTGACGCTGCGAGCGATATGCGGCAAGCGCGCCCGCAATCACGACAAGACCGAGCGACACGGCGATCGTGAACTCGAGCAACGTGTGCCCTGCGCTAGCGCGCAAGTGTCGCAACGCGCGCTTCATTGGACAAACGCGAGCGCAACACAGGCTCGCCCCTGCGCCGGTTCGGCGCCGCCGGATTGGGCGTCTTCGCACCCCTCGGCGGACGGCAGCGCGCGAAGCGCGGCCTCATCGCGCAACGCCTCCCATGTCAGCACGACGAGCGAGGCCGCGCCCACCGTGCCGGACACCGTTGCGCGCCCCTCGGGCACAACACTGGCGGCGCGCGCCTTCCATTGTTCACGAGGCGCGGTGCCCGCTTCCAGCGCGGCTTCGGCGATCGCGTCGGCGGCGAATGCGGCACGCACCCGTACTGCGGAGGCAAGCGCATGCCGCGCAAGACCGAGCTGCGCGCTCAGGAGACCCAACCCGCACATCGACATGAGCGCCATCGCCAGCGCGACTTCGAGCAAAGCCACGCCGCGCCCGAAGCGCAGACGTCGCCGAAAATGCCCGTTTCGCGCGCTCACGATGCCGCCCCGCATGCGCCGTCGCTCACGCGCGCGCGCCCGCCGGCGGCAACGCGGATGCAGCGCCGCCATCCCGCGCCCCGCATTGAAGCCGTAGCCACGCGGGGCGCGATCTCGAAGTTACGCAGACTGCCGATCGCCTGTCCCGCTGGCGGCGTGAACGTGAGCGCCGTCAAGCCCGACGCCACGGCGATCTCGTCGAGCGGCGGCTGCGCACGCAACAGCCACAACGCCCCCTCGCGCTCGGCCATCACGGCCCAGCCGCACGACCAGTCGGCACGCCCGGACGGGCAGCTCTTGCCGGCCGCAAGGCAATGCCGTGCGGCGTCGATACGGCAGACGCTCACGCGCACCTTGCGCCGGATCGCCTCGCTGCGCGCGTATGAGAGCGTGCCGAGCAACGCGTTCGTGCGCGCGTCGACCTGGTCGCGGACGCGCCACGACACGAACACGGGCGCGCTTACCGTCGCGCACAGGGCAAGCAGGACGATCACGACCATCGTTTCGAGCAGCGTGAAGCCAGCGCATTTCATCTGCAATCCTTATCGTTCAGGCACTGCAGTCACTCTACGGACCAACGCGAAACGGAACAATTAGCCGAACGGCCAGCTTATGCGCCCGTCACCCTCTCGCGACAATGCAAGGGTCACAGGCTACGGCCGGGAGAACGGGAAATGCGGGAAAGGAAAATGCGCGTGCGCTCGGACCAGACGCCCAAGCGCTCAGGAGCAACGCGCCAGCGCTTAGCGCTTCTTCGGCGGTGTGGCGCCGCCGCTCGCACGGCGAAACTCTTCGATGACGTCCTCGAATTCGGAGACGTCCTCGAAACGCCGGTACACGGAGGCAAACCGCACGAACGCAACCGTGTCGAGTTCGCGCAGCTCGCCCATCACGAGCTCGCCAAGACGCTCGCTGCGCACCTCGCGCTCGCCGCTGCCGAGCAATTGATACTCGATGCGGGCAACCGCCGCATCGATCGCGTCGGCAGCGACGGGACGCTTGCGCAGCGCCAGTTGCATGCTCGCCATGATCTTGCGGCGGTCGAACTCCGTGCGGCTGCCATCCTTCTTGACGACGGCCGGCATCGCCAGCTCGACCCGCTCGTACGTCGTGAAACGCTTGTCGCAGGCCGGGCAGCGGCGGCGGCGCCGAATTGCGGCGCCGTCCTCGGAGACGCGCGAGTCAACGACCTGCGTGTCTTCGTGCCGGCAGAAGGGGCAGCGCATGATGGGTTACAGGCTGGATCAGCGATAGACCGGGAAACGCGTGGTCAGCTCGGCGACCTGCGCCTTCACGCGCTCGATCGTCGCTGCGTCTTCCGGATTGTCAAGCACGTCGGCGATCAGGTTGCCCACCTGCTCGGCTTCCTTCACGCCGAAGCCGCGCGTCGTCATCGCCGGCGAACCGAGGCGGATGCCGCTCGTCACGAACGGCTTTTCCGGGTCGTTCGGGATCGCGTTCTTGTTCACCGTGATGTGCGCGGCGCCCAGCACGGCCTCGGCGGCCTTGCCGGTGATCTTCTTCGCGCGCAGGTCCACCAGCATCACATGGCTTTCCGTACGGCCCGAGACAATGCGCAGACCGCGCGCGACCAGCGTTTCGGCCAGCACGCGTGCGTTCTCGATCACCTGCTGCTGGTAGGCCTTGAATTCCGGCGTCGCGGCTTCCTTGAACGCCACCGCCTTGCCGGCGATCACGTGCATCAGCGGACCGCCCTGGATACCGGGGAAGATCGCGGAATTAATGGCCTTCTCGTGCTCGGCCTTCATCAGGATCACGCCGCCGCGCGGGCCGCGCAGGCTCTTGTGCGTGGTCGTGGTGACGAAGTCGGCGAACGGCACCGGG
>Ga0164242_10007119_pt1 | contig 12256 bp, 11 predicted proteins | sample OricomgcompostMG_FD_108783 | JGI IMG/M metagenome (GOLD analysis project Ga0164242, IMG submission 108783) | Miracle-Growth compost microbial communities from Emeryville, California, USA - Original compost - Miracle growth compost (MG) ... | reverse complement strand
GAACCCCCCCTCCCCCCCAAAGTTGCTCAGCGCGACCATTCACCGAGGCTCACGCGGTAGAGCCGTCGGGCAGAATAGAGGTACTGTAAGGTATGCCCTCATGACGACACCGTTGCGAAGGGTTGGGTCGACAACGACTTGCCCTTTCTGGTATTACTTGAAGTAGTGACGGCTCAAGCTTATCGAATGCCCCGACCTCGCGGTCTAGCCAGCCCACTAGGCCGGCCCCCCCGAGCTTCGCCGCGACCGCCTCTTCCACCTCCGGTTCCTCTCGCCGGCGCTGCCGGGACGCGGGATGCGCGGCGCTTTGGTGTGGAGAACTTGGGCGTTGCTTTAGAGGCAGTAGATGGATTCTCGATAAACGAAGTGTCCGTCGTCCTGTGCATCTGTTAGCACCAGTGTCGATGCCAAGAGTTGCGCAAATATCTAGGCCCAACTCACATGAAGGTAGTTTCGCCATCTACCTCGGCGGCCTTTTCAGAGAGTTGAGGGTTGCTTGCTATACGTTCTTGTGTAAGTCATTAGCATGTGAATATTAAGAGCCGGAATCACCCCTCTCACCTCCTAGCTCCTCCTGAAGCTTTGCTCTCCGGAACGATTCAGCGATAGGTCCCTATCGACAGTCAGCAGGTGCATTGGCGCGCGGGGTAGGTCGATCACCGCACCTCCGGGAAATCGACGCAAAAAGCGTTCATATTCAGCCCGTAGAGGAAACTCGCAAAGCTCTCGCTAAACCGGGCGAGGCTCTCGTGCATTAGCTGGAAGTGCATCATGTTGGCCTCGAGATCCGCCATGGCGTCGGAAAGCTCAGCAAAGGCTGGCTCGAAGGTGTTAAGGGGGAACGGCGCATCGCCGGCGACACTATCGCGGGCTGAGTCTCGGAAGGACGATCGCGATGATGGGCGGAGCGGGGTAGTGGGACGGGATGTCCGCGTTCGGGAGCTCGACCGCTTTGCGCCGGAGTCGTAACCGTCGCCGGAAGACATTGCGACGGGTTCAGTTTGTGTATTTGCCCCGTCAAAAACGGAGAGCGACAAGGCCACTTTCGAGGCTCGTAAATAACAACCTTGAACATCAAATAGCTCCTTTCGCGACGCGATTGTTTTTGTGGGTCCTTAAATCGCAGCCCACTTTACCCCGCCGCCCGTTGGAAGGGTGGCACGTGCGTGCTCCACGTCGCAGTCGTCGACTGTCCTACACTGAGGGGGACAGTACTACGTACATCCTGCCGAGGAGGTGCCTCCGGTGCTCCTGCTGGGAAATGACTAGTAGTTACTGCGTTAAAGCCGCCCTACGCAGGTAGAAAGGACGATCGTTTAGCGAGCTAAGGAGCGCAGGAGGTCGCCAATGACGGAGTGACTTGAAAACGTGAGACTGGGAAGCTCCGCCTTCTTGGCATCGCATCTCGCTTCCTCTCTCTCACTTGTGTATTTTTTTTTACATATTCCTCCTCGTACTCGCCGCGACACACGAGCGCGGCCTCGAGTATTCCGAGTCCTAACCTATAATTCTACCTATCTCCATCCATATTCTTCCTATACGCTCCCAACCTTGCACCGCCGCGGCCCTTCCAGCCCTGACTGTGCGCCCGTGAACCCCGAAGCGCATTCAGCTGCGCGGTACATAGCATCAACCCGACGCTCAGCGGCCCCCCCAACTTTGAGCCATTGGGATCGATTGCGACGAATTGATGAGCCAACCAGGTGCCCGAAACCCATCTCATTCCCTACGGCTTTGCTGGCTGTGCCTTTAGCATCTTTTGTCAATTCCGAGTAGATCCGCTTGCTCCTATCCTGCAAGCTCCGCCCCATCCGGCAGTGTCGTTATATCGGTCTCTCGGTCTTCATGCACCTCCGGCCTACTACATTTACCCGACCTTCCGGCCTTCGTTCTCCAGCATCCGTCTACAATAGACTTCATTCCGTACCTTACAGCTGCTTTACCGGTAGAGATAGAGCCATTCGTTTCTGCAAACTAGACAGTCGACGGTCACGTGTCCTCCCATCGCATAGTCATCCAGGAGCTCTAGTTCAAGATTTTCCACCGTCTTTTACAGCCGCCGCCTGCCCGAAAGCAAATTTAACGATCAACTTGCGGGGAATCTCGTATTGTTCGTTGTTGAAAACTTCAGTCCGGAACGAGAACCGATATCACCTTCGCTCGGGTGTATCCCTGTCCCTTATTGCTAGTGCTATCTGTTTGGGCCTCCTTGTCGCTCTTTTACGACCATCCCAGACTGAGTCTCTAGCCGAGTTTGAGGACCCGGTTCCATCAACCGCCGTTATGTCAACCGAGATCCTACCCGGCCGACCGGGAAATCTAACCCCTGAGGAGGAGGAGAAGCTACGTCAGCTATGGAGCCAGATCTTCCGAGTCTGCGGCGTTCGTTCGGACGATAGCGCACCCTCCACTGCCAGTTCTATCAACCTTGCAGCTAGCAAAGCCGAATCAGTCCAGGGAGAAAAGGCCAAAAAAAAGGGGCTGTCCGTCTTTTCTCGTAAGGGGAGGAAGGGTGGTGAGGACGATTCCGCATCCCCGGGAACCCCAGGAACGCCTAATGGCGCTCTCACCCCCAAGGAGGGTGAGGATGACAAGTACGGCCAGACCAAACAATTTTATGATACTCTTGCTAGCCAGTCGCCCGAGACCATCCGCAATACGATCTGGAGTATGGTCAAGCATGACCATCCCGATGCGCTTGTCCTCCGGTTTTTGAGGGCTCGGAAATGGGACGTTGAGAAAGCGCTCGTCATGCTAGTCTCAACCATGAACTGGCGAGCCCAGGAGGTTCACGTTGACGACGAGATTATGAAGAACGGGGAAGGCGGCGCGGCCGAGGTGGAGAAGGGCGGTGATGCTGCCGCAGCCAAGCTGGCGCGTGACTTTCTTGCCCAAACCAGGATGGGGAAGAGCTTCCTTCACGGTATCGACAAGAACGGTAGACCCATCTGCATGATTCGTGTTCGGCTGCACAAGCAGGGAGAGCATGCCGAGGCGAGCCTAGAGCGGTACACGGTCTACCTCATCGAGACGGCACGGCTGGTCTTGAAGCCCCCAGTCGATACGGCAGTGAGTAAAGTCGTCGAGGCCGTTATTTCCCCTTGCTAATTGGTTCATTAGACCCTTGTGTTCGACATGACAGGGTTCTCGTTGGCAAATATGGTGAGTTGCGCTGGGATATGCCGGTAACCACTCGCCCTGTTGTAGCTGACAGTTTGGAAAAATACAGGATTACACACCTGTAAAATTCATAGTCAAGTGCTTCGAGGCAAACTACCCAGAGTCCTTGGGGGCCGTGCTCGTGCACAAGGCACCCTGGGTCTTCCAAGGTCCGTACCCGTCGACTCTTGAAAACCAGGAATCTGACCTGCTGACATGGCGCACAGGTATTTGGAAGATTATAAAGGGGTGGTTAGATCCCGTCGTGGCCGCGAAGGTGCATTTTACAAACAACAGGAAAGACATGGAGGAGTTCATTCCTCGAAGCCAAATCCTAAAAGATTTAGAGGGCGAAGAGGACTGGGAATACAAATACGTCGAACCCGTACCAGGCGAGAACGACATGATGAAAGACACCGAGACAAGAGACCGCCTTCTCGCCAATAGAGCACATCTATTCAAGGAGTACGAGGAAGCTACTCTGCAATGGATCCAGACCCCGACTGGCGAGGAGGCCAAGGAGATCAAGGAGAGGCGTAACGCGATTGCCGCCAAACTCCGAGAGGACTATTGGAACCTCGACCCGTATGTACGGGCACGGTCGTTGTACGACAGAACCGGCGTATTGCTGCCAGGTGGCAAGCTCCAGTACTATCCCAAGGCTGTGGAAGTGAATGAGAAGGAAGTAAACGGGATCGCAACAAATGGGACACAGGAGACGTCGGCCGATGATGTCGACTAAGTAGCATCCTCCTATTCCGCAAGCAACCTGTATCATTAGATTTGGTATCCATAGAAACCCCTACAGAGGCGCCCGTATACGGCAGTCTTTTTGTCTTCTTCTTCTTCTTCTTCCTTTTTGTCTCTTCTCCACAAGTACAGTTGCAGTTTTATTCTGGAGGAAGTCAAGAGGCCGACACTAGGCCAAGACTACCACAGTAGAAGACCAGTGTACAGTAACAAGATATGTTTGCATTCGATCTCTACGACCTGGAACGCTGATCCCCACTCCCCCTCTCTTCTTTCTAGCGATCTAATGAGGGGATTACATCTTCGCCTTGATCTCCTCGAAGAGCGCCTTTAGCTTATCCATGTCGGTAGCCTGTTGAGGCCAACCAATCCCTAGACCTTCCTCGGCATTCGGCTTCGGGATCTAGCAACGTGCGCTGTTAGCAAGACAAGTCGCAAATAACCCGAATGTGTCTCTGCGGTGCCAAGTGGGAATGTCATACCATGTGGAAATGAACCTGTTCAAAAGGTTTCCTGTCAGCAAACGCCACCCGGAAACGAAACCTCTCGAGTCGCGGAAGAGAAACCGTCTTACATGTTGGACAACCTGGTGCGCGGTCGCGCCGTTGTTCTGAAGAATGTTGTACTCGGTCGCGCCGGTCGCGTGGACCAGCTTCTTGGCGACGGGCTGGGAACAAAAGGGACGCACAAAGGTTAGCGAAACCGAAGACACGCTCGATCGATCGATCGCTCCACACATCCCTCATACCAACCAGCCTCCTCCCCGTTTCCGCGAGGCGGCTGGGTGAGCGGGTGAGCGGGTGAGTGAGTGTCAGACAGCGACATACCAGAATCTCGGAAAGGTGCTCGTCAGGAATGTCGGTTAGCTTCTCGCCGTGGAACTTGGGAATCACCAGCTGCGCGGGATGTTTTGTTAGCGGAATGTCGCCGCGTCGACATCGCCCACTCGCCGGAGGGGGGGATGGGACCCGGGGCTTGTCGGCGTAAGGAACTATGTTTGTTCGCCTGGGGACTGCACGTACAGCATGGCCGCGGCTGAGGGGGTTGATGTCGAGGAAAGCAAAGGTCTTGTCACTCTCGAAGAGCTTGAGGCTGGGGATGTCTCCTGGAAGGTGGGGGGGTTGCCGACCCGCGGGCTTTTGTGTTAGTCCACGTTGCCCATCAGGGTGCGTCCGGTCTGGGGCGGGGAGGGACGGAAGCTACTGTAGGTATAGTAGGGTGCTGCAGGTGAACGAGAGAGGCTACGAACCCTTGATGATCTTACAGAAGATGCAAGACGCCATTTTGCTTGACATTATAATCAGACGCTCTTAACTTGGGTGGTGGTGGGTGCTCCAATTGGGACGAGACAAAGCACCGCGTAATTATGTGAAGCTGGTGATTGAATTGAAGAGGGGTAGTAGTAGGTAAGGATGACGGCTTATGGAAGCCCCTGGCCCCTCTTGCCCCTCCAAGGCCGGCGCGGAACTGACATGGCTCCATATTCAAAAGTGCGAGTTTTGTCCGGATCCGTGTGTTTTCTCGACCTCTGCCTCCTACAGTATCCTTATCTCTCATCGTCTTTCCTACTTACCTACCTTCCCGGGGTGCCTAGTAAACAGTAAACTTAGCTAGTAACAACGACTGTTTCTCTACTTAATTATGTATTCTTTCCTCAGTCGTAGCACAAACGTTTGAAGACTTGGCTTCATGTGACCTTCCCTCGCCTCATTGGATAGTTGCTTCAGACATTTCCAGGTTTCCACTCATAAGTGTACATAGTAAGGTAGCCTGTGCGTGGACGACATCATCGGCCAATCAATCACCTAAAGTAGCGCAAACTCTCGGCGCTGTTGCCGCAGTTGGCCCCGTGCGATCACAAACTCCAACCAGGCACCAGTTCAAGTCAACTTTTTACCCGGGGCATACAACAAATAGGCAACCTCTTTTTTTCTGCTAGACACTTGCAGTTCGAAACAATACCCATCCATTATCTTCCTCACCCAAAGCGCCCTCACAATCATGGGCGGCACCACTTGCAAAAGTACCCCGCTCTTCGGCGGGGCCATCGTCTGCGACCTGCCAGAGAAGTTCGCGGATGTCAGGTAAGAAAAAAAGGCCCCCCTCGGATCGCATACAGACCGATCGTAACAGCGTCGCTAACGTCGCGGTCGCATCTCAGCCAGCTTCGCCAGGTTCCGGACAACCAGGAGGTCTACATCGACAAGGATGGCTTCACCAGCATCATCATCGAGATCACCGAGCGCGTCGGCCCCGCGGGCACGGGGCCCGAGATCGACGGCAGGGCGCTGACGACGCACCTCGAGGAAGTGGTCGGCAGCGATGTCGACACCGTCAAGGTGTGGAACACGACGGAGACCGAATTCAGCAACCTTGGGTGAGTCTCTTCCCATGCTGTAGGCCAAAGAAGAGGAAGAAAGTGCGTGGCTAGCTTCGGTTGCTAACCAACTACCATCCAAACAGCGAGGAACTGCCAGCCTACACGCTCATTGCGACTCAGACCCCGCACGTCGACCCGCGCGCGAGGTCGTCGGCGCCGGACTTCACCGCCATCATCCTGACGCTTCTACGGCTCGAGAAGGAGGCGACCGACGTGCTCGTCACCATCAACGTGCCCCACATCAAGGGCGAGTACGACGAGGACGAGGTCGACCTGGAGCTCGGGAAGCAGGGTGAGCTCATCGGCGATGCTGTCGAGTACGCCGCCAAGATATGGGAGTCGTTCAAGATCAGGGACTGGAAACTGTTCAACGAGATTTGAGCCGGTGGAGGACTTTGGGGGCTGCTTGCTGTACGGGGGCGGATGGTTTTCGGTTGGGAAATAGCGTGGAAAGTCGGTTCACCTTCTAGGGGGGCGAGGAAAACAATGCGTGGGAAGCCCGTGGCCCTATAGCGCCATCCGGCCGGGTCCGTTGATGTGAAGCTCTGGCAGTGGCGTGGTTGCTTCCCCCCTTTTATTACGACATGACGACGAGCAAAGTAGTTGAATCTGAGTGGGCATGGCCCGGCGTTTTTTTTTTTTGGAGGAATCATTTGGGAGGAGTGTTATCTACCCCATCTTGTAAGCCGAGATCGGCAATATTTCCATAGCATAGAAATTAGGACTCTAGAAGTCGTAGTTTAGGACTCTTATAGTCATACCGGGTATCACTACACCGTACCTGTACATGCTGATTCTCTACATTGATCGGTGATCAGTTCTCCTCCTCTTCCAGAGTTAGTACATCCACCCCTTCCGCCACCTCCTCGACGACATGGACCATCTCGGCCGTCTTCTTGGCGGCGCCGCCCTTCGACTCCTGGCTCGACCACTTCTGCGCTACGAGCTTCATGATCTCCTTCTGCGGGCTCTTGGGATTCTCCTCCTTGAGCAGCTTCATCTGCTCCTTCATGAACTTCTGATACTCGCTCGCCCCGCCTGCTGCCCTGGGCACGGGCTTCGTCTGCCTCAGCGGGCCCCTGCACCCGCCGCAGCGGTGCCTCTCCGGGTTGATGCTCTTGGAGTGGCGCTTGAACTCGCCGGCGCAGTCCGTGCACTCCCACACGTACTTGAAGTCGATCTCGTACGAGTGCTTGGTCGTCACCTCGATGCCGCGGTCCGCAAAGGCCCGCGAGCACTTGGCCGCCCAGACCTTGAACTCCTTGCCGTGCGGGTTCGCCGTGACGCCGCTGACCATGAAGTTGGCGAGGTGGCAGAACTCGTGCGCCATCACGTTGAGCAGCCGGTGCTCGTCGTCGATCACCTTCTCCGCCAGCTCGATCGACGCGCGGTGGCGGTGCTTAACCGTCTCCTCGCCGCCGCTACCGGCTGCCGGTTTCGTGCGGATCGTCTCGCGCTTCCAGTTGGCTCGCCCGGCCGTGGTGTTGAGCTTGTTCGTCCAGTTGAGCTTGATCCCGCCCGTCGACGCCGCGAGCTCGGCGAGTTGGCCTTGCGTGAGGACCGAGTCGAGCTCCTCGAGGAACTTGGCGGCTATCTCGTGCTTCGACTGCTCAAATGCCTTCTTGGCCTCTCGGGCCGATGCCGGCTTGGGGAGGCCATTCTTCTTCTTCGGGCTCCCCTTGGTCGGGCTCTGGCTGGCGTCGGGGAATAGCTGTTTCCGGGGCGAGTGTTCGTCGTTCCAGTCGTCCACGAACTCCTGGCTCCAGAATATGTCCGCGTTTGGGCGATGGGGAGTCATGGGGATTCGGGGCATCTTCTTTGGTGAGACGAGACCCGCTGCACGAGGTTTGGGGGGTGTAGATGGTGGTGTTGCTGGCCTATCTGTTGTTGATCCTTTTTCTCCAACAGGTGGCACACACAGTTCCTCGCTATTCTCGTTAGCAAACTTACTCTTGGCAAAATCACCCAACCATGATGCGGTCCCCGTCGTCTAGCAGTACTTACATGCGGAGGTTAGAAAATGCCGTGGGAAGGTCGTCGTCCTTGCGAGTCTTCCCGGATGTTTGCCGGGGTATTAACTTGTCCGTCTGTTTGCTTGGCATTCCTTTTGTCTTACTCTTAACACCGACATCATTGGACTCCTTGGTATTTATACCGCCGAGGTCCCGCCTCAATGCCTCGTCTTTCAGCGTCCCAAAAGCCGGGCTACCTGACCGTTGTCGAGGCTGCCTTGCCTTTGTCGGGGAAGGCCTCGTCTTTTCGGTGAGTGTTTTGCCTTTTGCTGGGGGCTTCGAGAAGATATCGTCAAAGGTGTCCTCATCGTCGGTGTTGGAATCGAAAGCCGCGGTGTCCTGGAATTCCGACGAATCTTCGAGGGGAGCCTCATCAACAAGGGACGCGCCCTCCTCCGTAGACATGTGTGCCTCGTCGTCATCCTGGATTGCCTTGGCCACCACCACCTGCTTCTCCTTCCTTGCTCTCAACTGGACCCTCGGACGAGTTATCTTCCCGCTGCCCCCGGACAAACTCGAGGCACCGCTATCGCCCAGATGCTTCCCGTCGTTGCCCCACGGCTGTAAGAGCGCATTTCCCGCTAGTTGGCCAAGCTTGCGCCGCCTCAGGGGCGTCTTTGCCGACGCCTTTGCTGGTGACTTGGCTGGCTTCTCGGGTTGTGCGCCTGAGGGTTTCGAGCCCAATTTCTGGGTGGTCCAATTTGCGAGGGAGTTCAGATCGGGAAATTCGTCGTCGCTAGAATCGAGCGGATCACTGTATGGTCTAGCCATGCTCGTCTCGTCTCGTTGTGTTAGGCGGATGGCCCCCCCTTGTCTCTGTATTTATGTTCTGCGGTCTGCAATTCCAATACCAAAAATGTTGATACAGGGGACTGAAAATAAACCATGCGGGTGCTGGCGGGAATATCAAATGATCTAAACAACAGGCATATACCTTTACTACGTCGTAGTTATTCTCACGATGCTGTCAAGGGCTTAAGGCATGCATCTTGGGTAGGTACGGACTTTGTTGAATTTGGAGCTCCCCACATTTACGCGGTTGCCACGGACAACACAACCAGCTGAAGGTTAGGTAATCGCGCCCGCCTCGGGTTCAGCCTTCCTCAGCTCCCGCCTCAAAGTGCGGGCTAGACTTGAACTACCTTACACTACCTAATTATCACCCTTTGGTATCTGCTAGGGTACACTTACAATTAGGCTGATGGTTCGATTGGGCCGTTTGTTATTTTGCAGCGGCAGCGTGGTGGACAGGACATGTACAGTACATACATATGTTTCTTTTCTTTCCTTATCTCCGGTAGGATTGAGGGTATTGTTTTGTGGATTCATGTGCAGGTGTGTAGCAAGGACCCGGCATACAGTAAGTACCCCGGAGCTGTACTCCAAGAAGGCAAGCAGGATTCCACATGGAAACCATGTTTTCCGTTCCCAGTTGATGCTCCCCCGGATCACGTCCCGGAGTGGAAACAGAGGCTGTCGCTCGGGCTCTACATACGCATAATGGGGGTGCGGGTGGATCGTCGAAGCAGGCTTATCATTGAAGGTGCGGCGGGATGTAAGTTGGATGTCAGAGTCGGATGTAAGTACTTCTTTTGGAAAATGCAGGAGAGGGTTGAGGCCTCTCTGCATGCAGCTCTAAATTAAGCCAAATGCGCTGGCTAAAGTGATGGATCTCCATTATTCAAATGCATCGGCCCAACAACCCTTCCGTGGGGTACATGTACGGATGTACTTTCCGTGGATTCGAGATGTAAAATGGTTATTATTACGGGTTGTAAAGTGCACAAAGTAAATGGGAATTTTCAAGAAAGTTGGTATTACATGGTTGGGCTGCCGGACAGGGTCAACTTTTCTGGTTATCTTCCTGGTTATCTTGAGCAAGGCCAGATAAATTGCATCATCGTCATCGATAGAACGGTACATGCAATCAGCAGCGTGCGAGCCGTCCGTACCTTGCAGGAGAGTGTCATCGGCAGAATTGCAGGGCGGAATTATGGACAATGGACAACGGCAGAGACCTGCTTTTGCAGAGCAGGAGACATCTTTTGCATGCAAGTTTAATTTACCAGGCGCTTCAGAATCCCACGCAATTAATCCAAAGAACCCCCGATGGGGGCCTCCTACTATTACACCACGTACTGTGTAATAATTACTATGTTGAGAAAAAAAAAAGCAGGAGTCAAGAAATCCAGGAGAGCCGAGGGGGAATGAATGTGTTGACTGGTGGGGTTGGTTGTTTTCGCTTCCCTCCAAAAGAAGAACTCTCATCGCTTTTCCCCCCTGAAAATAGGAGCAATGTGTCCAGTACGCGGCGCACTGTGTTTGGTGGAAACATCCCAGTGGAAAACTGGCGGAGCCCATCGTTTTCCGCCGAGCGCCAAATCACGTCCGCCCTCACGAAGATTGAAGGGACGAAACCAAGGGACAAGACCAAGCACACGCGAAGTCGAGTCAGGAAAAGGGTCCGTAATTGCATACGACGCAGTTTTGATAGCGTACCTTAATGTACCTAATCTAGATTATTCTGAGCACGCACGTAAGACAGCTCAGTATGTCGGCAATACAGTAGAACCAATAGGTAGGACCCTGAGAATCGCAGAGTTTCTACGGATCCGTACAAATGTTCGCGATAAACTGTGGGCTGCCCCCGTTGTACGATTAGCGAGAGTGGCGGCGGATATTGATACGAATCTTTCTTTCTCGTATGCGGAAAAGGGATGGTGGGATGGACCTGCACTACCTAGGAAGCGGAAGGCTGTGGCGGGAAGGATGGCGTCGTGGCTGGTTGGTACTGTGGTGGTACGTTGTACGGATCCGTAGATGGTAATTAGGTGGTTTGTCTCTCGTCAAGAAAGAGGCTGGCAAAAAGGCGGGCGAGTCTCTCCGTTCCGCCCAGCGCGTTTGGGTGATCATTTCAAGATGGCTTGGATGGAATGGAAATTTTCTTGGATCCTGCCAGCGCGCACGTCGTCATGGTGTCGAAACAGGCCATTGATTTTCGGGGAACAAGCATCAAGCGCTGGTGATCGATTGCCACATCAGCCTCCCCGCTGCTTGCGGACATGGCAGGTACATGCGAGTGACTCCGGGAGGGTCGATCAACTTTGCTTCCAGGGGAAGCGGGTCCATGCTTGGGGCGAAGCAGCCCAACCTGACGCAGCGCAATTTCAAATCGATTGACCAACAGTCTCCCGCGAAATCCTGCCGGTTCAGCTTACATAGCACTGCTACGTAGTAAAGTTGAGTGTCCAACCCTTACGCGTAGCTTGGGTAACAAACTCTGGACCCCCCCAAGGATCCATTGGTCAGCACGATTGGAGATGGAGCGCGCGATGGACCAAAGAGCGAGAGACAGGAGCCAGAGGGCGGCGAGGACAGGGGGTTGGTCTCCTCGAGGATGCACAAAAGTCCCTCTCATGTACCCCATGCCACCTATTTTCTGCGAATGCGCTAGTGTGGATCGAAGTAAAACCTGGCAAAGCCTGGCCCTATCCCTGTCCGGCTGTGACCTTTCCTTGGTCGGGAGGAGTTTAGTGTCCTTGGTCGGGAGGACCGGCGAGCCAACGGGAGCCAGCCGACAGGAACCACAGGCCCAGACCTGTGAAGGTGGGTCTTCCCCCTGGTCTCCCCTGTCTCCCTGTCTCCCTGTCTCCCCTGCCCTTTTCCCAGTTTTGCAGTGCAGTTGCTGTCGTGCAAGACCTGCAGACCTGGCGCACCGTGACGTTCTGGAAGACAGTGCCCCGAAAATCTGTTTTGACACCGTGGCTGCTGCAAAGTTGAGCACGGTACGGATCCGTACAACAAACAGTACGCATACAGCTTTTGTCCCCCTCCTCCTTTACTAGCCCCAGGCACTGGGCTATGGGCTTCCAGATACACACACACGCACACACACACACTGGCGTCGTTGTCCTGGGACTGCGAAACACTCTCCTCCGCTCCCCCCCTTCTCCTT
>Ga0164242_10007118_pt1 | contig 12257 bp, 10 predicted proteins | sample OricomgcompostMG_FD_108783 | JGI IMG/M metagenome (GOLD analysis project Ga0164242, IMG submission 108783) | Miracle-Growth compost microbial communities from Emeryville, California, USA - Original compost - Miracle growth compost (MG) ... | reverse complement strand
TCTGGTCATCTTCGGCACCGGCAACGCCGAGCCATGGAACCCGGGCGCCAACGGCCGGCTTCAGGCGAACGGCGAAGCGGGCGACAATCTTTACACTAGCTCGATCGTCGCCGTGAACGCAGACACCGGCCAATACGCCTGGCACTTCCAGGAAACGCCGGAAGACCGCTGGGATTACGACAGCAACGCGCAGATCACGCTTGCCGACCTGACGATCGACGGCAAGCAGCAGCACGTCGTGCTTCACGCGCCGAAGAACGGCTATTTCTACGTGCTCGACGCCAAGACCGGCAAGTTCATCTCCGGCACGCCCTGGACGATGCAGACCTGGACGACGGGGATCGATCCGGTCAGCGGCCGGCCGACGATCAATCCGGAGGCGCGCTACGAAAAGACCGGCAAGCTGTGGGTCTCCCTTCCCGGCGCGGGCGGCGCGCATTCCTGGCACCCGATGAGTTTCTCGCCCACGACCGGGTTGATGTACATCCCGGCCAACAACGCCGGCTTCCCGTACATGGCGAAGAAGGGTTGGAAGCCCTCTTCCATCGGCTTCCAGACGGCGCAGGATTCCGCCGCCGTTGCCCTGCCCGCCATTCAGGCGGTGCGCGACCAGACGATGGCCGCGACCACCGGCGCACTGGTCGCGTGGGACCCGGTCAGGAAAAAGGAGGCGTGGAAGGTCAGCTACAAGGGACCGTGGAACGGCGGCACGCTGGCGACCGCCGGCAACCTGGTGTTCCAGGGCACCGCCACCGAGCAGTTCGCCGCCTACAGGGCCGACAGCGGCAAGCAGCTCTGGACCTTCCCGACCCAGAGCGGGATCATCGCTGCGCCGATGACGTATGCCATCGACGGCCAGCAATATGTCGCCGTGCTCTCCGGCTGGGGCGGCGTATGGGACATCGCGCCCGGCCTGCTCTCATCCAAATCGGGCTTTCCGCGCAACATCAGCCGGCTGTTGGTATTCAAGCTCGGTGGCACCGCCAAGCTGCCGCCGGCGCCGCCGCTCAACAAGCTGGTGCTCGACCCACCGGCGTTCACCGGCACGGAAGCGCAGGCAGCGCACGGCGCCGACGTCTATGGCCGCTACTGCTCGGTCTGCCACGGCGACGCGGCGATCGCCGGAGCGCTCAACCCTGACTTGCGCCGATCGGGCGCGATTGGCAGCAAGGAGGCGTTCCAACAGATCGTCATCGGCGGCGCGCTGCACGAAAACGGCATGATCTCGTGGAAGGCCGCCCTGACACCCGACGATGCAGAGGCGGTGCGCCAGTACGTGATCAAGCGCGCCAACGAAGACAAGGCGCTCGAACAAAAAGGCCAGAAGCCATGATTCGACTTTGGGCCGGAACAACTGTAACGACCGTTAGAATGGCCGCGAACCGGATGCCCGGCGCGGCACGATCTGCTAGAGTTTGACCAAACAGGGATTCGCTTCGGGAAAAGGAGCCTGATTACATGAACGAAGTCACCACTATCAACCGCACGCAGCCCGAGTATTCGGCTGCCGTGAAGAAGGCACTGGCGCGCAAGCCGCAACTTTATATCAACGGCGAGTGGGTCGACAGCTCGGGCAGCGCCACCATCGATGTCGAGGACCCCTCATCGGGTAAAGTCATCTCCAGCTTCGTCGAAGCGACGGACAAGGATATCGACCGCGCCGTCGCCGCCGCGCGCACCGCTTTCGACGATCGCCGCTGGCGCGATCTTCCGCCGCTCGTGCGCGAGAAGATCATGCACACGATCGCCGACCTGATCGACGCGCATGCCGACGAGCTGGCCGAGCTCGAAGCGATCGACGTGGGCAAGCCCAAGGGCATGGCGCACGCGGTGGACGTGCCCGGCGCCGCCGCGCACTTCCGCTATATGGCCGGCTGGGCCGGCAAGATCGGCGGCGAGACGCAGGCGCCCTATTCGATGCCGGGCGGGACGATGTTCGCCTACACGCTCAAGGAACCGGTCGGCGTCTGCGCTCAGATCGTGCCGTGGAACTTCCCGCTGCTGATGGCGTGCCTCAAGATCGCCCCGGCGCTGGCCGCCGGCTGCACCACCGTGCTCAAGCCGGCCGAGCAGACCAGCCTCACCGCGCTGCGCCTGGCCGACCTGATCGCCGAGGCGGGCGTGCCCGCGGGCGTGGTCAACATCGTCACCGGGTACGGCCACACCGCCGGCGACCGGATGGTCAAGCACCCCGACGTGGACAAGGTGGCCTTCACCGGATCGACCGAGATCGGCAAGCTGATCAATCGCAACGCCACCGACACGCTCAAGCACGTCACGCTCGAGCTCGGCGGCAAGAGCCCGGTGGTCGTGATGCCCGACGTGGACGTGAACGAGACCGCACCCGGCGTGGCCGGCGCGATCTTCTTCAACTCGGGCCAGGTCTGCGTGGCCGGCAGCCGCCTCTATGCACACAAGAGCGTGTTCGACAAAGTCGTCGAGGGCATGGCCCAGACCGCCGATTTCTGGGCTCCGCGCCCCTCGCTCGACCCCGCTGCCCACATGGGCCCGCTGGTGAGCAAGGAACAGCACGAGCGCGTGCTCGGCTACATCGAGGCCGGCAAGCGCGACGGCGCCAGCGTGCTGATGGGCGGCGACGAGCCGACGAACGAAGGCGGCTACTACGTCAACCCGACGATCCTCACCGATGTGAACCCGCAGATGAGCGTGGTGCGCGAGGAAATCTTCGGCCCGGTCGTCGTGGCCCAGCGCTTCGAGGACCTCGACGAGGTGGTCAAGGAAGCCAACGACACGCGCTACGGCCTCGCCGCTGGCGTGTGGACCAAGGACGCCAGCGCCGCCGTGCGGATCGCCAGCAAGCTCCAGGCCGGCACGGTATGGGTCAACTGCCACGCGATGATCGATCCGGCGCTGCCCTTCGGCGGCTACAAGGAAAGCGGCATCGGCCATGAACAGGGCCGACTCGGGCTGGAGGCCTACCTCGAGACGAAGTCGGTTCTGATGAAGCTGTAAAAGACAGGCGATGCTCAGCCCTTACGTCCGCAACGCCTGGTACGTCGCGGCGTGGAGCGATGAGATCGAGGCGGCGAAGCCGTTCGCCGCCTCGATCCTCGACGAACCCATCGTCATCTATCGCTCCGCTAGCGGGCACCTCGCTGCGCTGGAGGACCGTTGCGTCCATCGCTTGGCGCCGCTTTCGCTCGGCCGCTGCGAGGGCGAGCGGCTGCGGTGCATGTATCACGGCATCCTCTACGATCCTGACGGCAAGGTGGCGGAGATCCCGGGCCAGGAACTGGTGCCGAAGAACGCGCGGGTGAAGAGCTATCCAATCGCCGGGCGGCATAGCTGGATCTGGGTGTGGATGGGCGATCCCGCCTTGGCCGATGAGGCGCTCATCCCGCCCGCCGTCGGCCTCAGTGATCCCGATTACATCCTCGGACACGGTCAGCTCGACTACGCGGCCGAGGCACGGCTGATCAACGACAACCTGCTCGACTTCAGCCATCTGTCTTACGTCCACGCCAACAGTTTCGGCGCGGGGCCGGAATTCGCGGAGAGCCTGCCCCGGCTCGAACCGCTCGAACGTGGCGTGCGCTATTCGCGCTGGATGGTCGATACTTACGGCCAGTCGTCGCGCAAGTCGCCGGTGCCGATCGACAGCTTCATGACATACGATTTCCTGATTCCGGGCGTGCTGCTGATGTGGAGCGGCAACTATCCGCAAGGGACCGCCCGCAAGCTCGACTTCGCGGCCCCGGCAATCGAGGACGCGCAGGCAGGCGTCACCTTCACCAGCCAGGCCGTGACGCCGACCGGACCCAAAACCTCACGCTACTTCTTCAGCTGGGGTCCGCGCCGCGGCCATGGCGACGAAGCTTTGCGCGATTCCCTGATGCAGCTTGCCGGCGTGGCCTTCGGCGAAGACAAAATGATGATCGAAGCGCAGCAGAAGGTCGTCGACCGGACCCCCGATCCGCGCGTGATGCCGACGGCGCACGATAAGGGGGTGACATTGTTCAATCGGCTCGTAGAGCGCCTGGCAAAACAGGACGGCGCCGAGCGCCCAATGGAGACAGCCGCTTGCCGATAGATCTCGCCAAAATCCGCGCCATCGACGTGCATGTCCACGCCGAGGTGAGCTGCCACGATCCGGAAGACCCGGTGATGGGGCAGTTCTTCGATGCCGCCAGCGCCTATTTCAAGGCACCGCGCGAACGGCCGAAGATGCCCGAGACGATCCAGCTCTACCGCGACATGAACATCGCCCTGGTGCTGTTCACCGTCGATGCCGAGACCGGTATGGGCGCCAAGCGCGTCAGCAACTACGAGGTCGCCGAGCAGGCGGCGAAGAACGACGACATCTGCATCGCCTTCGCCAGCATCGACCCGCACAAGGGCAAGTACGGCGCGCGCGAGGCGCGCGATCTGGTCGAGAACCACGGCGTGAAGGGCTTCAAGTTCCACGGCATCGCCCAGAACGCCCACCCGGCCGACCGCATGGCCTACCCGATCTACGAGGTCATCAACGAGTACAAGCTGCCGGCGATCTTCCACACCGGCCATTCCGGCATGGGCACCGGCATGCCCGGCGGCGGGGGCATGCGATTGAAGTACGGCGAGCCGATGCTGATCGACGATGTCGCGGTCGATTTCCCCGACATGAAGATCATCCTCGCCCACCCGAGCTGGCCGTGGGTCGACCAGAGCCTCTCCATGGCCCTGCACAAGGACAACGTGTTCATCGACCTTTCGGGCTGGAGCCCGAAGTACTTCCCGAAGCAGGTGATCCAGTACGCCAACACGCAGCTCAGGCATAAGATGCTGTTCGGCAGCGATTTCCCCCTGATCCACCCCGACAAGTGGATCGCTGCGGCGAAGGACGTCGGCTTCCGTGAGGAAGTGATGCCCGGCATCATGAAGGACAACGCAGCGCGGGTGCTGGGGCTGACGTGAGCTGGCCAACCCCTTCTTTGTCATCCTGGACTTGTTCCGGGACCCAGCTTTCCTTCGCGCCGCCCCAGAGGCAGCCTTGCCCCGGAACAAGTCCGGGGTGACAAACTAGGGAGAGGAGCGCGAATGGATTTCACGGGCCAGCACATCGTCGTCACCGGCGGATCGAGCGGGATCGGCCTGGTCACCGCGCAACTGCTGGCGAAGCGCGGGGCGAAGGTTTCGCTGATCGCCCGGCGGCAGGAACTGCTCGACGAGGAAGTGGCGAAGATCGGCGACAGCGCCGCGGGCTTCGCCGCCGACGTCGGCGAGAAGGATCAGCTCGACGCTGCGATCGACGCGGCCGCGGCGCATTTCGGCCCGATCCACGGTCTGTTCGCCAATGCCGGCCTGACCGGCGGCTTCACCCCGGCGGTCGCGTTCGATCCGGCGGTGTTCGAGCAGACTATCCGCGTCAACCTGATCTCGGTGTTCTGGGCGATCCAGAAGGTCCTGCCGCCGATGATCGAGGCCAGAAAGGGCGCGATCCTCGTCACCGGCTCGATGGGCTCCAAGCGCGGGATGGCGATGAACCCGGCCTATGTCTCCTCCAAGCACGGCGTGCTCGGGCTGACCCGGGCGATCGCGGTCGAGATGGCGCCACATGGTGTCCGCGCCAACTGCATCATCCCCGGCTTCATCCGCACCGAAGCGCTCGACCGCATTCCCGAGCACCAGAAGGGCAAGATCGAGCAGCGCATCCCGATGCGCCACATGGGCACGTGCGAGGAACTGGCCGAAGTCGCGGCGTTCCTGCTGAGCGACGCGGCCAGCCATGTGACGGGGCAGGATTGGGCCGTCGACGGAGGCGTTCTGGAATCTATCGAGGTCTAAGCGCCTCCATCCCCGTTCGTGTCGAGCGAAGTCGAGACACCCAGCGCGAACGGTTCTCGACTTCGCTCGAACCGAACGGATAAGGGTGTTCTATGCTCAAATACTACCACGCCGAACCGATGGCGAATTCGCTCAAGTCGATGATCCCGCTCAAGGAGAAGGGCCTCGCCTACGAGAGCGTCTATGTCGACCTGCACAAATTCGAGCAGCACCAGGACTGGTTCGTCGCCATCAATCCCGAAGGCCAGGTGCCGGTGCTCGATCACGACGGCACGATCATCACCCACACCACCGTCATCAACGAATACCTCGAGGATGTCTTCCCCAACGATCAGCCCGCCAGCGGCCCGCTGCGGCCGCGCGACGCGGTCGGGGCGGCGCGGATGCGGTATTGGAACAAGTTCGTCGACGAACAGGTGATGAACTACGTCTCGATGCACGGCTGGCACCGGCTTGTGCGCGTCATCGCCAGCAGCATCGACAGCGGCAAGTTCGAGGAACTGATGAGCCACGTCCCCCTGCCCGACCAACGCAAGAAGTGGATGACCGCCCGCTCCGGCTTCGAGCAGAAGGATCTCGACCACGCGCTCGAGAAAATCGAGTACGCGCTGAACAAGGTCGAGAAGCAGCTCGGCGAAACCGCCTATCTCGGGGGTGATGCCTACACGCTGGCGGACATCAATTTCTACTCGCATTGCGGGATGAGTGTGAACCGCATGTTCCCGCAGTTCGACGTCGACAACCGCTATCCGAACCTCGTCCGCTGGCGCGAAAGCCTATCCGACCGCCCGGCGGTGCAGGCGGCGCTGGCAAGCGAAGACCGCACCCAGCCGGGCCTCAGGACCTGGGGCGGCGACGGCCGCGAGCACAGCTAAGGGAGAGGTAACAATGCGCGCATGGATGCTTCCCGCCGGCTCGGACGGCTTCGACAAGCTCTATCTCGAGGAGCTGCCCGACCCGACGCCGGGTCCCGGCGAAGTGCTGATCCAGATGCTCGCCTGGTCGATCAACTACCGCGACTTCGCGGTCGCCAGCGGGCACTACTTCGGCGGGGTGCTCAAGCAGCCGGCGATTCCGCTGAGCGACGGCGCCGGCGTGGTGGCAGCGGTCGGCCCGGGCGTGACCCGGTTCAAGGAAGGCGACCGGGTGCAGAGCGCCTTTTTCACCGGCTGGGAGGACGGCCCGCCCAAGCGCAGCATGGCACTCGGCGACGGCATGGGTCCCGGCACGCTCGCCGAGCTCGTTGTGCTACCCGAGAGCGGCGTGGTGGCGATGGCCGAGAGCCTCGATCATGCCCAGGCCGCGTGCCTGCCGTGCGCGGGCGTCACCGCCTGGAACGCGCTCCATGAAGGCCCGCGCCCGCTGCGCCCCGGCGATAGGGTGCTGGTGCTCGGCAGCGGCGGCGTATCGATGCTTGCGCTGCAAATCGCCCGGGCGACGGGCTGCGAGGTGATCGCCACTTCTTCGTCCGACGAAAAGCTGGAGCGCATCCGCGGCCTCGGCGCCGCTCACGTCGTCAATTACAAGACCACGCCCGAATGGGGCCCGTGGATCGCGCAGAACCTCGGCGGGGTGGACAAGGTAGTCGAGGTCGGTGGAGCGGGAACCGCCGAGCAATCGATGATGGCGCTGCGCACCCAGGGCGAAGTCGCGCTGATCGGCGTGCTCCAACCCGAAGGCGCGCCCAACCCGCGCGCCCTGATGATGACCGCCGGCACGATGCGCGGCATCTTCGTCGGCTCGGCGGCAATGGCCAGGGCGCTCAACGCGGCTATCGACGTAAACCGGATCAAGCCGCTGATCGGCACGCGGTTCCCGTTCGACCGGGCGAAAGAGGCCTACGCCCACGCCTGGGGCCCGGAGAGCTTCGCCAAGACGGTGATCGAGCTCTGAAGTAACGCAACGCCCTTCCCTTCCGCTGCATTGCGCGGCACACCGAACGCGGGAGAAAGCGACTTATGGCCACCGTCACCGCCGCCGCGCCGCCACAGCGTACCATGAGCTATATGCTCGGCCTGCTGTTCGTGCTGACGCTCGGCAACGGGATCATCGGCTTCGACCGCCAGACGGTGGCCTTCCTCGCGCCGTTCATCGTCAAGGACATGGGGCTCAACAACGCGCAAGTCGGCTGGCTTGCCGCCGGGCTGTCTCTGGCAATTGCCCTGTCGAGCTTCTTCGGCAGCCAGCTTGCCGATCGCTCGGGCAAGCTCAAGGCCTTCCTGGTCACGGCGACGCTCCTCTTCTCGCTGCTCTCGGGCGCCAGCGGCCTGGCGCTGTCGTTCGCCGTGCTGCTGCTGACCCGTTTCACCCTCGGCCTCGCCGAAGGGCCGATGATTCCGATCAGCCAGACGCTGATCCTCAGGAACAGCGCCCCGAAGTGGCGCGGGTTCAACATGGGCTTCATGCAGATGGTCGGCGCGTTCGGTATCGCCGGGTTCGTCGGCCCGCGGGTGGCCACGCAGTTGGGCGCGACCCACGGCTGGCGCACCGCGATGTTCCTCTCGATCATTCCCGGCTTGATCGTCGCCGCGTTGATGTTCCTGATCGTCAAGCCCGACGAAAAAGCCGCCGCCCGGCCCGTCGAGCACCAGGGCTCCCCCCTCGCTGCGTTCGCGCACCTGCTGGCGATCCGCAACATGCAGGCTTCACTCGCAATCGCCGGGCTGATTACCGCTTGGCTGGTGCTCCAGAGCACGTTCCTCACCCTGTTCCTCACCGAAGTGAAGCATCTCGATCCAGTGACTGCCGGCAGCGTAATAAGCTGGGGTGGGATCGCGGCGTTCGCCGGGGGGATCGCGTTCCCGACATTGTCCGACTGGATCGGGCGCAAGCCGGTGCTGCTGCTCGGCTCGTTGCTCGGCGTCGTCGGGCCGATCGCGCTGTTGATGCTGCCGAGCGACCCCGCGCTGCTCTCGATCGCCATGCTGGTCGGCTGGCTGCCGCTGGGAATCGCCCCGCTCTATTGCGCGACCGTGCCGACCGAGAGCGTCAGTCCGGCGCTGGCAGTCACCGCGGTCGGGCTGTCGATGGGCTTTGCCGAGTTGTTCGGCGGCGTGATCCTGCCGCCGATCGCGGGCAGCGTGGCGGATAGCTTCGGGCTAAGCTCGGTGTTCTACATCTGCATCGGCCTGTCGCTGGTCTCGGCGGTCGCGGCCTCGTTCCTCACCGAAACCGCGCCGCGCAGGTTCGCGCTGCAGGAGGGCTGATACCATGTGGGAAGTGCGCGTCACGCCGGCCGGCGATTTCGACAATCACGCCTTCAAGTCGAACCACTTCGCGGTCGAGCCGCTGGCGGCGGCGATGGGCGCGGAAGTGGTCGGCGTGCGCCTGCCCGATCTCAGCGACGAGGCATTCGAGCAGTTCAAGCAGGCACTCTATCGCCACAAGATGCTGTTCCTACGCGACCAGCACCTGACTCACGCCGAGCACGAGGCTTTCGCCGCCCGCCTCGGCCCCTTCGCGGTCGACGCCTACACGCAAGGCGTGCCGGGCCACCGCGAGGTCCATCCGATCATCAAGGAGGCGGAGACGAAAGCCGCGAGCCTGTTCGGCGGCGGCTGGCACACCGACAGCCCGTTCCTCGCCGAGCCGCCGGCCATCACCACCTTGCGCGCGGTCGACATCCCGCCGTTCGGCGGCGACACTAGCTGGGCCAACTGCGCCCTCGCCTTCCGCCACCTCAGCAAGACCTATCAGGACATGCTGCGGCCCCTGCGCGTGCACATGAGTGCGGCCAACAACTACCACACGCAGGAAAAGCTGCTCGGCAAGGCGATCGCCTTCGCCGACAAGGAGCAGTTCGAGCAAGGTCAGCGCGGCAGCTTCCACCCGCTGGTCCGCACCCATCCGGAAACCGGCGAGGAATCGCTCTACATCTGCGACACTTACGCCGTCGGCATCGAGGGCATGACCACCTTCGAGGCGCGGCCGATCATCGAGTTCCTCGTCCAGCATGCCACCCAGCACGCCTTCTGCTGCCGCCTGCGCTGGGAAGAAGGCATGGTCGCCCTGTGGGACAACCGCACGACGATGCATCTCGGGCCGAACGACTACGACGGCTACAGGCGGGAGATGTACCGGACGACAACGGCGGGAGGAGTGCCGGTCTGATCACCTGTTTGGGTTTGCTATCCATCAGTACCGTAAGGCGCATGGGCTGAGGGCTTCCTGAGCAAGGGGATGCTCGCCTTCAACGCTCCCTTCGAGCTTATCGAGCTCTATCCTTCGCCGGCGATCTTCATTGCTCGAGAAGGTGGACGCGCATTTTTTCAACGCGGCAGCCTTCAGTTGATGGACGCGCGGTACGCTCACATCGAGGACGGCCGCGATTTCCGCGAGATTCAATTCTTCGACGAAATAGAGCTGGACCACCAACTGGTGCCGCTCTGTCAGCGCGCCGCGGCGATCGCTCAGTCCTGAGAGGTCTTCAAAGGTCTGAGAAGCCGCGAGCCTTCGCCGAATGGCGCAGGTGCCGCAGCCTTTTGGCGATGGCCATGTGATCCCCCTTTACCAGATTGAAAGTGCTCGAAACTATGTGGGACGGGTGCCGTAGCGCGGTCCGGAATCGCGCGTGCTCGTGACATGGAGGCCCCGCATTGTCGTTCCCTTCAGACAACCTCGCGCTGCCCTTGTACCGCGCGAGCCTGAGGGCTCCGGCCGCGCTCGCCATTGTGGCGGGCAAGAATGAATGCAGCTATGGCGAGGCTGCGACCCTGGCCCGGCGAATGGCCGGGCTGTTCGAGGGAGTTCGGAATTCCGGCCGCATTGGCATTCTCGCCTCGCGCAGCACGGCCGCCTGCATCGGTATTCTCGGCGCGAGTTGGTCGGGCGGCACCTATGTCCCGCTGAACCTCAAGCTCCCGGAGGAACGCCTGCTCCATCTGCTCGGCGTGCTCGATCTCGACGCGCTCGTCGTAGATGCGCGCGGGGCCGCTCTCATCACGCCGAAAGTAGCGGCCGTCGCGCCGAGAACGATCGTATGCGGTGATGATGCCAACGCACTTTCCGGTGTTTGTCCCCGCGCGATCCGGTTGTCCGATATCGCGGAAGGCGGACCGGCGGAGCCGGTTTCGGTGTCGGCCGATACGATCGCCTACATCGAATTTACGTCCGGTACGACAGGGGTTCCAAAGGGCGTGATGGTACCGGCCGGCGCGGTGAACCATTATCTGCGGGTAACGCAGGAGAAGTTCGGCCTCCGCGCGGACGATCGCGTCGCCGAGACATGCGACATCACGTTCGATCTTTCCGTCCACAACATGTTCCTGACCTGGAACGCCGGAGCCGCGCTGCACCTGATGTCGCCGCTCGAGATGATCTCCCCGTCGCGCTTCATTCGTGACCGGGCAATTTCCGCCTGGCTTTCGGTGCCCTCGATCATCGCGACGATGCGCAAGACCAAGGCGCTGGTGCCGGGATCGCTGCCTTCCCTGCGCCTGTCGTGGTTCTGCGGTGAAGCGCTACCGGTCGGGGCCGCGCGGGCCTGGGCCGCCGCCGCGCCGAACAGCCATGTCGAGAACATCTACGGGCCGACGGAAGCCACCGTCGCCTGCCTGTGGCAGGCGGCCGTGGAGCCCATCGTGGCGACGCCCTCGCGCGAGATCGTCGCCATCGGCGAGCCCTACCCCGGGATGCAAGCGGCAATCCTCGACGAGAGCCTTCGCCCGCTGCCCGCCGGCACGCCCGGCGAGATCGCCCTTTCTGGAGCGCAGCTCGCCCAAGGCTATTTCGGGCAGCCGGAACTGACGGAGAGCCGTTTCCCCATGATCGACGGGCAGCGCTGGTATCTGACCGGCGACCTCGGGATGCAGGACGGGGACGGGCTGTTCCACCACCTCGGCCGGATCGACAACCAGGTGAAGGTCCTCGGCAACCGCATCGAGCTGGAGGAAGTCGAGATGCATCTGCGGGCGGCGTCCGGCTCGGACCACGTCGCCGCCGTCGCCTGGCCGATCCGCGACGGTCTCGCCGAAGGAATCGTCGGCTTCGTCGTCGGTGAGCGGGAGCCGCAGGAAATCCAGACCACGATGCGCGCGAGCGTAGTCGGCTACATGGTGCCCGGCACGATCCACATGGTCGACGCCCTGCCCTTGAACGGCAACGGGAAAGTCGATCGCAAAGCCCTCGCCGCGACGCTCGACCAGAACCGGCTGGTGGCCGCCTGAGCTGTGGAACAGCAGACGACACTCATGCCGGGGCAGTTGCCGCCCATGGTCGACACGGGGGAGAGCCGCGCAGGCTTCTTTCGAAATCCCTTTCTCGCTCTGCTGGCCTGGCGCCGCGCCTGGCTGGGCATGGACAAGAATCCGCGCGCGCTGGCGTTCGTGCAAAGCCGGACAGGCGCGGTCCTCCTGCACCTCGTTTTCTTCGGCCTGCTGACGCGATGCTGGCTGAGCACGACGCAGATCGCGGTCGTAATGGTGGCGCTGACGGCCTGCCTGCTGTTTCCGCAAAGGCGAATGCAGGTCGTCGGC
>Ga0164242_10007117_pt1 | contig 12258 bp, 6 predicted proteins | sample OricomgcompostMG_FD_108783 | JGI IMG/M metagenome (GOLD analysis project Ga0164242, IMG submission 108783) | Miracle-Growth compost microbial communities from Emeryville, California, USA - Original compost - Miracle growth compost (MG) ... | reverse complement strand
TGGCCTCAGACGCGAACGGCCGATATCGCGGCGGAGGCGAACGTGAGCGCGACCCCAATTCGGGGCAGTTGCCCTGGAGTCAGAGCAACGCCTCGAGCTTGCGTGCGATGGCCTCCCCGAGCGGTATCGGCACTGCATTCCCGATCTGGCGGGCGATGGCGACCTTCGACCCCACGAACCGGTGGGTCTCCGGGAATCCCTGCAGCACGGCAGCCTCGTAGTGCGTGATCGCGCGGTTCTCCGTCGGATGTAGATAGCGGCCCTTCTCCGGCTTGAAGAACTCGGTGCGAATCGTCACTGACGGCTTGTCCTCGTGGAGTCTGCCCATGACATCCCCGGAGCCTGTCGTGTGCTTGACCCAGCATGCCGGGAGCAGGTCGGGACGGTTCTGGGCGAGCGAGAATCTGTTGCCGTCCTTGGGTATGGCCGCTATCCGCTCGAGCGACACGTCGGTGTAGGTCCGAGTCAGGTGTAGCTCGCGGGGCGAATAGGGCCCAGGGAAGGTCTTGCCCGCGAACTCTGTACTGATGCCCGAAGGCGGATCGATCTGGGTCACACGACTCGGTACGCCCGCGAATGCCGACTGCACATCGCGGTGCTTGCCGACGTGCGTCGGGTCGGGGAAACCAGGGAAGGGCAGCGACCGGCGATGGCCGATGATCACCGCTCGTTTGCGTGCCTGTGGGGCGCCGTAGTCCGCGGCGTTCAAGACCTCGACTTGGAAGTCATAGTCCTCGAGCAAGCCGCCGGGTTGCGTTTCCGCCTTGAACAGTCGGTACTGCGGCGACTTCGCAAAGGCCGCAACGTTCTCGACCACGAAGTACTTGGGCTGCGCCTTCACGATCGTCGCCATGTAGTGCCGCCACAACGTGTTCCGCTCGTCTTCCTCGTTCTGCTTTCCGAGCGTCGAAAAACCTTGACACGGCGGCCCGCCGACGATGAGGTCGACGGGGGGCACGTCTTCTTCGGCGAGCCAATCCTGGATCGAACCGGCGTAGACGACACCGGTGTGCTCCGGGTCGAAGGTTGCCTCGTACGATGCTGCCGCCGCAAGGTCCATCTCGACAGCGCGCACTGTCTGGAATCGGGCGGATGCCTTGTGGAAGCCGGCCGTCAAGCCGCCGGCACCGGCGAACAGGTCGATCACCCTGATCGCGGCGGTGCTCTTCTTCGGCCGGGGATGGTCAACGACGGCAGTAGTCGCGTCGGTCGGGTGGGGCATCGTCACCCCGTGAGCATAGCCGGCGCCGACGACGACGAGAGCGTGCGCGGCCGGCGCGCCGGCTGTACGGGAGACCTCAGGCCGCTGTGCTGGCCAGGCTTCCCCGCCTGCTCGACTTCATTACTTCAGCGAAGCGCTTCTTCCCATCGCGACGCCCGAGCAAGGATGGCTTCTCTTGACGATGACGCGATGAAGGAGTCCAAAGCACATAACTATGTGTGCGCTTCCATCGCAAGATCGGACTCTGCCAGCTCAGGTCCATGATGAAGCCTCTGTCTGCACGGACACCGAGCCGGAGTTCATTGTCACGCGGTCCATCAGCGAACACCGTTTCCGAGATGCCGTAGACATGAAGGAGGAACCACGAATCTGGGTACAAGGCCGTCAATAACTGGATGCCGCTGTTCTCGTCTCCGTCCCCGGACCACGCTACGAGGTCGTCATCGATCGAAGCCCAACTCAGCCGGAGAGCGCCCGCAGGGGTCATGCCTTTCCGCAGTCGGATCCGTACGGCCGCATCGCCGCCGGGCCAAAGGTACGTGTCGACCTGCACCCTTGGACGGGTGCACCATGCTGACGCCAGGCCTATGGCCGTCACAGCCGCAGCCAGGAGCGAAACTACATCGGCGGTCGGTCCGACCCAAGCGAACATCTGGCTGCTTCCGTTCCTGTCGGGAGACCTCGATCGATCATTGACGGGCAAGACCACGGGTCAATCGAGGATCGATGCTACTGAGCGAACGCGCGGCAGCGTGACCGGTGCTGTCGAGCGATCGCCCCCCCACTTCGAGTGCCGTCTCCGGCTCCTAGACAGTCCCGCTCCCTTGTGATCCGGTAGAACAGTCACGGCGCCGTTGCAGCCCTGCGGAAAGACAGGCGCCCGCACCGGAGGATCCCTTTGCCCAAGAAGAAGCTCATCGAGGTCGCACTGCCCCTGGAGGCGATCAACGCCCAGTCCGCGAGGGAGAAGTCGATCCGGCACGGGCATCCGTCCACGCTGCACCTCTGGTGGGCGCGGCGCCCGCTCGCAACGGCTCGAGCCGTGCTGTTCGCGCAGCTCGTCGATGACCCCAGTGAGCGCGCCGACGAGTTCCGTGAAGAGGCGCTGAATCGCGGCGAGTCCGATGTCACCGCCTATGTGGCGACGCGCGTGGACGAGGAGCGCGAGCGACTCTTCGATCTGATCACCCGCATGGTCGACTGGGACAACCTCGGAGACGAAGCGCTCTTCGACCAGGTGCGCGCCGAGATCATGCGATCCACCGACGGGCACCCACCCGCCATCCTCGACCCGTTCGCCGGCGGCGGCACCATTCCGCTCGAGGCCCAGCGCCTGGGCCTGGAGGCGCACGCGAGCGACCTCAACCCGGTCGCCGTGCTGATCAACAAGGCGCTCATCGAGATCCCGCCGAAGTTCGCCGGCCGCGCTCCCGTGTTCCCGGATGCGGCCGCGCAGCGCAACTCCTGGCCGAAGGCCACGGGCCTCGCAGAAGACGTGCGTCGCTACGGGTCATGGATGCGCGACGAAGCCGAGCGCCGCATCGGCTCGCTCTATCCGAAGGCGACGCTGGACGGCGGTTCGAAGGCCACCGTCATCGCCTGGATCTGGGCCCGCACCGTCACCTGCCCGAACCCGGCATGCGGCATCGAGATGCCGCTCGTGCGTTCATGGTGGTTGGGCAAGAAGAAGGGCAAGGAGGCCTACGTCGTCCCGGCTGTTGTGGACGGGCGCGTCGAGTTCTCCATCGGGCACGACCCCAGGCTCGCGCCGACGAAGGATGACGACGGGACCATGTCCGGGCGTCGCGGCGGCGTCTGCGTCAACTGCGGGGCAGCAGCTCCTGTCGACTACATCAAGGCCGAAGGCGTGGCAGGCCGCATGGGTGCCGCGTTAATGGCGACGGTCGCCGAAGGCAATCGGCGTCGTGTCTATCTCGCGCCCACAGAAGACGACCGACGCGCTGCGGACGTCCCGCGACCGAATGACGTTCCCGATCAGGAGCTCGGCTACGACCCGCGCAACATCTGGACTCCGGCCTACGGGCTGACGACCTTCGCCTCGCTCTTCACCGACCGCCAGCTCACCGCTCTCACGACGTTCAGCGACCTCGTGGGCGAGGCGCGCGAACGCGTGCTCCAGGATGCCCTCGCCGCCGACCTCCCCGAAGGCTCCCGCCTCGAGCAAGGCGGCACGGATGCCGCCGCCTACGCCGACGCGGTTGCGACGTACCTGGGGTTGGCCATTGATCGAGTGAACGACCGCCACTCGTCGATCACTACATGGGACGCAAGCCCGTCGAAAGAACAGGTTCGTGGCATATTCGCCCGTCAGGCAATGGCTATGGCCTGGGACTATGGGGAGGCGAATCCGTTTGCTTCGTCAAGCGGGACATACTCGGAGAGCCTTGCCCAGGTCGCTCGCGCGGTTGAAAGACTGCCCGGTGGGCCACAAGGCTATGCGGGCCAAGCAGATGCAGCGACTCGGTCGTTTTCAGCACTGATCGTCTCGACGGACCCGCCGTACTACGACAACATCGGATATTCGGATCTGTCCGACTTCTTTTATGTCTGGTTGCGCCGCGCTTTGCGATCGGTGCATCCAGGTCTTCTGAGCACAATGCTGGTGCCAAAGAAAGAGGAGCTCGTCGCCAATCCGTATCGGCATGGCGGAGCCGAAGCAGCACGAGACTTCTTTGAGTCCGGCTTCGAAGAAGTATTTGTGCATGCCCGGAGAGGCGCTTCAGCTGAATACCCAGTAACGCTCTATTACGCATTCAAGCAGTCCGAAACAGACGCAGGAGGCACTGCATCAACAGGATGGGAAACGATTCTCGGCGGCGTGGTTGGTGCGGGCTGGGCCGTAACGGCCACTTGGCCCGCCCGATCGGAGCTGGGCAACCGAATGATCGCATCAGGGACGAATGCCCTCGCCTCATCGATCGTCCTCGCGCTTCGTCCACGCTCAGAAGACGCCCCGATTATCGACCGCATGGGCTTCCTCGCCGAGCTCCGTGCGACGTTGCCCGAGTCCCTACAGAATCTTCAAAAGGGCAATGTTGCCCCGGTCGACATGGCGCCGCGAACGACTTCGCCCGAGCGGAGTTCGCCGCCGACCTTTACCAGGTGGCGACCGGCGCCGAGGAGTCGGCGGACTACAACGACCCGATCGAGTTCTTTCGCCGCACCTATCTGACCGAGGGCCTCAAAACCCTGCTCGGCATCGCGGTGAAACGGGTCTCGGGCGACATGAACGCGGCGCCGGTGGTCAACCTGCAGACCGCGTTCGGCGGCGGCAAGACGCACTCGATGCTCGCAGCCTGGCACCTGTTCAGCGGGCACGAATTGGCCGAATACCCCCAGGGAGTGCAAGACCTGGTCGCGGGGCTCGGCGTGCACACGGATGTCGTCGCCACCGAGATCCGCAAGGTCGCCATCGTCGGCAACGAGCTCTCCCCAGGTCAGACCTGGACGAAGCGGGACGGCACCACGATTCACACCATGTGGGGCGAACTGGCCTGGCAACTCGGCGGTGCAGAAGGCTACGCGCTCGTCGCCGACGCCGACCGCACCGCCACCAACCCGGGCGCAGCGCTGCGCACGCTGCTGCAGCGGTACGCGCCAGCGGTCATCCTTATCGACGAGTGGGTCGCCTACGCTCGCGGCCTCGACGACAGCGCGGACCTCGTCGGCGGCAGCTTCGAGACGCAGTTCACGTTCGCGCAGCAGCTGACCGAAGCCGTCAAAGCAGTGCCCGGAGCGCTGCTGCTGGTGTCCATTCCCGCCTCGGATGTGCGACGGGACGACGACGCTCCCGTCGCTTCCGATCTCGAAGTCGGCGGCGCCCGCGGGCGTGCCGCGCTCGAACGGTTGCAGAACGTCGTGTCCCGTCTGGCACAGCCATGGACGCCGGCCTCGAGCACCGAGTCGTTCGAGATCGTTCGACGCAGGCTGTTCCGGGAGCCGGATGCCGAGGCTCGACGCACCATCGACGCCACGGCGAAGGCTTTCGTCGAGTACTACCGCAAGAGCATCGGCGAGCTGCCGACAGAAACCCGCGAAGGTTCGTACGAGACGCGCATCCGCGACGCGTACCCGATCCACCCGGAGCTCTTCGACCGGCTCTACGGCGACTGGTCGACACTGGAAAAGTTCCAGCGCACCCGCGGTGTGCTGCGCCTGATGAGCGCGGTCGTTCACGCCCTCTTCGCTGCCGGTGACGATTCACCGCTCATCATGCCCGGCTCAATCCCTCTGGACGACGCGGCGGTGCGTGACGAACTCACCGGATACCTCGACGACGGCGACCGCTGGAAGTCGATCATCGAGAGCGACATCGACGGATCGAACGCCACCGCTGTGCACGTCGACCGCGAGAAGCCGCTCTTCGGCAACCGAGCCCTCACCCGACGCATCGCACGGGCCGGGTTCATGGGCTCGGCCGCCACACTGCGCTCCAGCCACAAGGGCATCGAACGCAAGCGGATGTTCCTCGGGGTCGCCATGCCGGGTGACACGATCGGCAACTTCGGCAGCGCGCTGCAACTCTTGGGCGAACGCGCCAACTACCTCTACGCCGAGAGCGACAGGTATTGGTTCGACCTGCAAGTGTCCCTGAACCGCACCGTGTCGGAGCGCGCCCAGGCGTTCGCCGCTGCGGACGTCGAACGGTCGATCATCGACAGGCTGCGCCGCCAGCCGAAGGCCCCGCAGTATTTTGCGGACGTCATCTACGCACCCGCCGACTCCTCAGAGGTTCCCGAGGCGGAGAAGGTTCGGCTCGTCATCGCAGGGCTGGCCCACACGCACGACGGCAAGAGCTACGACTCGAAAGCACACGCATTCGCACGGGAGGTGCTCTCGACCCGGGGCACGGCACCGCGCATCGACGTGAACACAATCGTCGTGCTCGCCCCGGATCAGAACCGTGCGGTCGACCTCGATCAGGCGGCACGGCAATACCTCGCATGGAAGGCCGTCTACGACGACCGCCTTGCCTTGGATCTGACGCAGGGTCAAGCCCAGACCGCCCAGCAGCGCATCGCGTCGTTCAACACCACAGTCGATCAGCGCATCCGCGAGACGTGGATCTGGGCGCTGTACCCGCAGCAGGCCTCCGGCACTGCGCAGTGGGCGACCTCCCAGACCAAGGCGGACGGTGCCGCCGAGTCGGTGATCAAGACCGTCGGCGAACGTCTCGAAAAGAACGACGTCATCAACACGCGGTTCTCGATGCAGGCCATCGCCGTCGAACTGACGAATCACCTGCGCAGCAAGTGGAACGACGGCCGCATCGGTGTGGGCGAACTGTGGGAGTACCACGTGCGCTACCCATACCTCGCACGGCTCCGCGACAAGCGGGTGCTCCTGGATGCCATCGAGGCAGCTATGACGGATCCCGCGTGGGAGCGCCTCGGCTTCGCGCTCGCCGATGCCCACGACTCCGGTTCGGGTGACTTCATCGGGCTCCGCATTCCGGTCGAGGATGACGCACCGCCCGCCATCGATGACGACATGCTGCTGGTCAAACCGGGCCAAGCACGGGAGCAACGCGACCGCGAGCAAGCTGCCGCAGCCGCAGCCCGTAAGGCAAAGCTCGAACAGGACGGATGGGACGTCCCGCAGATCCCTTCGGACGATCCGAGCGACCAACCGAACAACCCGGCACCGTCCCCCTCCACACCGCAGCCCGTTCTCGTGGCCAACGCCCATTACGCGGGCGCCGTGGATCTCAAGCCCCTCGGCGATCTGCGCGGGCAGCTCATCCAACTCGCAGACGAACTCCTCGTGCACCTGCAGAACGCCGATCCGGACACACTGGAGATCCGAGTGTCGATCGACGCCGGCAAACGCTCCGGCTTTGGAGAAGCCACGGTGCGCACCGTGCGGGAGAACGGAGACCAGCTGGGCATGGCGAAGAACCGGTTCGGGCAGCTCTGATGACGGCTGAGGCGCCCCGCATCGCACGGGTTCGGGATGTCCCACCCGACCCGTCGATCGCGAACGCCGTCGGCCGACATCACACGTTCGAGACCGCGATCGCCGACCTCATCGACAACAGCGTCGACGCCGGCGCCGCACACGTTCTGGTCCGTCTGCTCGAGCGTGACGGTGTGATCGTCGGACTCCGCGTGATCGACGACGGCAAGGGCATGGGCGAGGCCGCCATCGACGCGGCGATGGAGTTCGCCCGCAAGCGCGACTACGACAGCACGGATCTCGGCCACTTCGGGCTCGGACTCAAGGCGGCATCGCTCAGCCAGGCCGACGAGTTGCGCGTCTACTCGCGCGGGTACGGCGTGCCGCCGGTCGGTCGGCTCATCCGGGCATCCGCTCCCACCTCGGTCGGCGATATCGACGACGACGATGTCGTTTCAGTCCTCGACGGACTACGGATCGACTTCGAACTCGCGTCGGGAACCGTCGTCGAGTGGGCGGAACCCCGCACGTTCCTCAGCAGTGCCGACGAACAGGACCGAATCCGTTGGGTCGAAGAGCGCATCGGCGGGCTGCTCTCCCACCTCGGCATCGTCTTCCACCGTCTGATCGCGCGCGGAACGCTCACCGTCAGCGTGGACGTTTTCGATCTTGCGGTCGGAGAGGCGGGCATTCCGCGTCGAGTAGAAGCCGTCGACCCGTTCGGATACGACGCCCTCCCGAACGATCCCTGGCCGGAGCCGTTCCAGATCGAGATGGACAACAGCCGGTTCGAGGGCAAAGCGTATATCTGGCCGGCAGCCCAGTCGGGCCGACGCGAGTTCCGTCTCGGAGGCAAGCCGGGAACGCTCGCGCAAGGCCTCTACTTCTATCGAGCAGATCGGCTGCTGCAGGCCGGCGGATGGAACACGCTGGTCGTGCCGAAGCCCGAACTCGAATACGCCCGCATCTCGATCGAACTCGACGATGTATTGGCGCAACACGTCACGATCAACCCCGAAAAGGCGGGTCTGGAGCTCGATTCGCACCTCAAACACGCGATCGCAGCGGCACGAGTCGGGACCGATCTGGACTTCGCCGGCTATCTCGATGTCGCGCAGGGAATCCGCCAAGAATCACGCCGCTACACGAAGCGGCCCATTACGTTGGTCGAGCCGGAACGCGGATTCGGCGGCGACATGCTCGACGCATTCGCGGAATCCGTCGACTTCGCCGACGCCGAGCCCATCGACATCCGGTGGAGGGTGGAACGCTCGGAAGCGCCGATCAGCATCGACATCGAGCGTCGAACGGTGTGGCTGAACGAGGAGTACCGCGATGTGATCGCCGGTGCGGGCAGCATGGATGCGGACGACGCGCCGTTGGTGAAGACGCTCATCATGATCGTCTTCTCGAAATACTTCGAGGGTGCATACCTCGGGTCGCGCGAGAAGAGCGAGATCGCGGCATGGGAGCAGCTGCTTACCGCCGCGCTTCGCGAGGAGCTGGCGCAACAGGCGAGGAAGATCGGAGAGCCGGATGACTGACCAGCCGTGGAAAACTTCCCATCTGGATCCGGCGACGGTGGAGTCATACTTCCGCAGCAAGGCCGCCGCGGCCTTCGTGCTGAGCGATCATCCGGAAGCGCGCTTCACGATCGACCCGCCCCGGCAAGAGCTCAGACTTCTCACGCCTGCTGCCGGTAGCGAGCCCGACGTGACAGCTTTCGAACGCATCGGACTCCGACGCGTGAAGCTGACGGACGACGAACGGGATTGGTTCGAGGTCACCGTCGACGCACGCGAGATGCATTACGAGGCGTACGTACTCATCGAGTCCATCGTCGACAGGCTTCGCGCCGGAGCATCCTTCCGTCATGCCGTCTCCGAATCCGTCGAGGGGCTCAAGGACCTGCTCACGAAGCGTCGGAAGCTGACCGACGACCGGGTGATCGGCCTCATCGGCGAACTCCTCGTGCTGGAACACGTGCTCGACAGCCGCGGCGAGGCGGTGGCGATTCCCGCGTGGCTCGGGCCGCACGCGGAACAGCATGACTTCGGCTTTGAAACCTTCGATGCCGAGGTCAAGACAACGACGTCGGAAGCGCGAAGCCACATCATCGGCAGCGAGACACAACTCGAGCCTGTTCCCGGCCGTCCGCTTTATCTCGTGTCGATCCAACTCACGCGAGCCGGCGGCGCAGTGACGGGCTTCACGCTGCCGGATGTGATCGGTCGCGTCCGCGATCGCCTCGATGAGACGGCACGCACGTTCGACTCGGCACTCGAAGGGCTCGGCTGGGCGGACGGCGACGCCGACCTCTACCCGACCAGGTACGAACCTCGTTCCACACCGCGCGCCTACCTCGTCGACGACGGCTTCCCGGCCATCACGTCAGCGCGTCTCGATCAAGTGGTGCCGCAACGCCCTCTTATCGGAGGTGTCTCCTACCGTGTCGATGTCACACACCTCAATGCCGTGACCCCGCCCCAACCCTTGACCGAGTTCTGTGAGGAGAACGAGTGAGCCCGAGCAGAAGCGTGATCGCCGACACAACGCGGGAAGTCCTCAACGGCATCCGCGATTCGGCACCGGACGGACTGGTCGACTCGGTCGCCTTCAAGCTTCGCAAGACCGACATCAAGGTGGACGAGGGCGAGATCCTGGCGGCGGTCCTTGTCGAGAGTCTGAATGACGATACGCGCCGCGCGATGCACATGGCGTTGGCGCAGTGGGACGCCGAACCGGACCCGTTATGGGCCGCCGGAACCGTTCGATCGACGGCAGAGCGTCGCATGCGCGTCTACGAGCTGCTCGAGCTGTCGGACCAGGCGGCGGCGCGTTTGGACACCGAGTTTCCGACGGCCAGCAGCCTCGACACCATGATCGTCGACGCGGAGAACTGGGACCCTTGGTATGACGACGAGCGTCAGTCGTCCCATGACTTCTACTGGCATGCGTACCGTGGCGTCTTGGAGCGCAAGGGCTGGACCCCGGACTCGATCGCGAGCCTGGGGCGGTCGACATCCGAGATCGTCGGAAGGCTCGCCGACCCGACGGCCGAGACCGGGTATCAGTCGAAGGGCCTTGTCGTCGGTCACGTGCAGAGCGGTAAGACCGCGAACTTCACTGGCATCGTGGCCAAGGCCATCGACTCCGGCTACAGGCTGATCATCGTGCTGACGGGCACGATCGAGTTGCTTCGCGGTCAGACCCAACGACGTCTGGACATGGAGCTCGTCGGAGTCGAGAATATCCTCGCCGGAGCGGACCCGAACGATGCAGAGGCTGTGCGCGACATCGACTACGTGAGCACCGGTGATGCCGACTGGCTGGCCGGACGATTCATGTCCCACGACGTCGATGTGCACAACCTGCCGGGCGTTCCGTCGATCAAGCGGCTGACGACGATTCGCCGTGACTACAGAAAGCTCGGTGTGGGGCGGGACACACTCGACTTCCGGCGCACGGGAGAGCTGCGCGACCCGGCCAAGCACGTCTTCGACCCCCTGAACATCTACGACGTGGACGCCCGCATCGCGGTCATGAAGAAGAACACGACAGCGCTGAAGAACCTGATCCAGGATTTGAAAAACATCCGCGCCGATGTGCGTGAGATCCCCGCGCTGATCATCGACGATGAGGCCGACCAGGCATCCGTCAACACCGTCAACCCGCGCTCCGCAGCTGCTGTTCGCAAGAGCAGCGCTATCAATGCGCTGATCAAGGAGCTCCTCAGCCTTCTTCCGCGTGCGCAGTACATCGGCTATACGGCGACGCCGTTCGCGAACGTGTTCGTGTCTCCGGACGATTCGGAAGACATCTTCCCGAAGGACTTCATCGTCAGTCTCGAACCGTCCGCGGGGTACATGGGAGGCGAACAGTTCCACGACCTGTTCGGCCTCGACGAGGAAGACAAGGGGGATCCCGCTCACTCCAACGAGGCGGCGTTCATGCGACCTCTGCTTGCCGATGGCGATCAGGATCCCGAGGCAGAACGTGACGAGATCCGCGATGCGCTGGACGCGTTCGTGCTGAGCGGTGCCATCAAGAAGTGGCGAGAGACGGTGGACGAACGATTCAGATACCGGCACCACACGATGCTGGTCCACGAGTCCGTGCGCACCGCCGAACACAGCGATCTGGCGAGCACGATCAGGTCTGTGTGGTTCTCCGGTGCGTACAGCCAGGGCCGTGGACTCGCCAGGCTTCGCGCGCTGTATGACGACGACTTCGAGCGAATCTCGCTGTCTCGTACGGAGTGGGCCGACCTACCGCTACCGGCACGCTTCGACCACCTGAAGCCGTACATCGGAAAGACCGTCGACGCGATCATGGCGGACGGCGACCCCGTGGTCATCGTCAATGGGTCGAAAGACAGCGACTACGACGCGATGGACTTCCAGACCCGCCCATACTGGCGGGTCATGGTCGGTGGCGCAAAGCTCAGCCGGGGTTTCACGGTCGAAGGCCTGACCGTTTCGTACTATCGTCGGCGGGCCGCCGCAGCGGACACGCTGATGCAGATGGGCCGATGGTTCGGGTACCGGCCCGGCTACGAGGACCTGGTCAGGCTCTACATCGCGCGAGACGTGGTCGACCGCAAGGGCAAGTCCTACGACTTGTATGACGCCTTCACCGCGATCGTCGAAGACGAAGAGGTGTTCCGAGAGCAGCTCCGCCGTTTTTCCGAGGTGAGAGACGACGGCAAACCTGTCGTGCGTCCGATTCACGTTCCGCCGATGGTCTTCCAACAACTCCCCTGGCTTCGGCCGACCGGCGCCAACAAGATGTACAACGCCGAGCTCAAGTACGAGGGTGACGGCGGCGTGGTGAAGGACTTCAACAGCCACGCGTTCCGCGGTGACGGAACCAACAACGTCACCAACCTCGCCGCGGTGAAGCCTTGGCTCACCGCTCTCGGGAACCAAGTAGATGACTACTTCGGCACGAATGGCACGTCATATCGGGGGCGGCACGCGATCCTGGACACACAGACCGTGCTTGACGGCCTCAGCAAGTTCACGTTGCTGTCCCGAGACCAGTTGTCCCCCACGATCCGCATGATCGAGGAAGCGGCAGGCGAGGGCAAGATTCGGGATTGGGCACTGTTCGTCCCTGTC
>Ga0164242_10007116_pt1 | contig 12258 bp, 9 predicted proteins | sample OricomgcompostMG_FD_108783 | JGI IMG/M metagenome (GOLD analysis project Ga0164242, IMG submission 108783) | Miracle-Growth compost microbial communities from Emeryville, California, USA - Original compost - Miracle growth compost (MG) ... | reverse complement strand
GGATCCGAGGACTTCCACCGCGGTAAGCGGGTCGCGGCACGGTACTTCTTCCACTGGGAATTGCCCCGTACCGCACCGCTTTTCGATCTGCTCGACGCGATGGATCGCACCACGACCGACCTCGACGACGCCTGGCTCTAACACACCGAGCCGGGCGGCGCCCACCCCTCCTGGCGATATTCGGCCATCGCGCCGCGGACTAATCTGGCCCGGTGGAGACGCACCCGGTGGAGATGGGCTGGCAGCAGCTGGCGCGGCAGTTCCTCGTCGACGAGGACGAGGCGATCATCGCGCTGAACAAGCCCGCCGGGATCGCCGTGACCGGGGAACGCCACGACACCGATCTGGTCGAGCTGGCCGCGGCCGAGGGAATCACCCTCTACCCGGTGCACCGCATCGACAAGGTCACCTCGGGCCTGGTGCTGTTCGCCAAGGATCTGGCCGCACACGGCGGATTGACCAGGCAGTTCACCAAGCGCACGGCCGACAAGCGGTATCTGGTCGTCACCGCCGCCACCGATCTGCCCGACACCGGCGTGATCGACCTGCCGTTGAGCGTCGGGCGCAAGAACCGGGTGCGGATCGCGGCACCGCGCGACACCATCCGGCGGGAGGGGCAGATGTGGACGGTCGCCGAGAGCGATCTGCTGGCCGGTAAGAACTATCCGTCCCGGACCGAGTTCACCACCGTGGCGCGGACCGATCGGCACACGGTACTGCTGGCCCGGCCGATCACCGGGCGGCGGCATCAGATCCGGGTTCACCTGGCCTGGATCGGCTATCCGATCGCGGGCGATCCGCTGTTCGACAAATCGGGTGAGTACGCGCGCACCCATCTGCACTCGCTGTCGTTGCGGGTGGAGGCACCCTGGCGTGTGGATTCCGAACTCACGTTGACCGCCGTACCGGGTGCGGATTTCTTCTCGACGGGATCGAGCCCGATCATCGACGATCCGGCCGCCCTGCTCGAGCGGATCGCTGCGGAATAGCGGCCCGCCGTTTCCGGCATTTCCCCATAGCCTTCTGCTATAAATGGTGGCATCCGTCACGCAGACGGCGCGCTGAGGACCTTCTACTCTGGACAAGTGCCGTATCGGCACACATGCGGCCGAAGCGATCACACCCGGGGGCCGATTCCACACGGGCTCGCACAGGTCGTTCCCGGCGACGGGCGCAACGGTGCGATCCCACGAGAAAGCGGACGCCATGATTCTGTTGGCACAGCTCAGCGATACCCACTTCGACCTGGATTCGCGCAACGCCGAACGAGTCGCCGCCGTTCTCGGCTACCTCGACCGATTACCGCGCCGGCCCGACGCCATCCTCGTGACCGGCGACCTCACCGAATCCGGGACCCTCGCCCAGTACGAACAGGCGCGCAAAGCGCTGACCACCGACATTCCGCTGTACGTCCTGCCCGGCAACCACGACGACCGGGCCAATCTGCGGCGGACGCTCCTCGACGGCGCCGCCGAGGAGGGACCGATCAATCAGGCCGTCGATATCGGCGGGCTCACCGTGGCACTGCTCGATTCCACGATTCCCGGTTCGGGCGGCGGGGAGCTGGGCGAGCGAACCTACGCGTGGCTGGACCGGTTGCTGGCCACCACGCCCGCGGACGCCTCCGTGCTGGTGGCGATGCACCACCCGCCGGTACCGATGTACTCGACGGTGGTCGATCCCATCCGGCTCGCCGATCCGGAACGGCTGGAGCGCACCGTCGCCGGTGATGCGCGGATTCTCGGCGTGCTCACCGGACATATGCACGCCATGGGCACCACGCTGTTCGGTGGGCGGCCACTGGTGGTGGCGCCCAGTGTGGCCTCGGCCATCGGCGGGGCATGGGAGGTCGAGGAGCCCGGCGACGTACCGATCGACTACGCGCCCGACCCGTCCTTGGTGCTGCACGCCGTCGCGGACCGGCGGCTGACCTCGATCGTCCGCACCGTGCCGATGGGCGGCCGGATCCGCGTACAACCGCGCTGAGCAGGGTTTCCGGAACGGGGTTCGGAGGCGGCGGCACGCGCCTACAGTGGAGATACTGTTCTCGATTCGAGGAGCGCGCGCATGCCCGCTACCAAGCCGTCGGTCATCATCGTCGGAGCCGGGTTCGGGGGACTCGGCGCGGCAATCGAGCTGCAGCGCAACGGTTTCGACGACCTCACGATTCTGGAGCGGGCGAGCGACCTGGGCGGGGTGTGGCGGGAGAACACCTATCCGGGCGCGGCCTGCGACGTGCCCTCACCGCTGTACTCGTTCTCCTACGAACCGAAGCCGGATTGGCCGCATCGCTACTCCGGTCAGGCCGAGATCCTGGGCTACCTGCATGCGGTGGCGACGAAACATCGGTTGCTCGAGCGGATCCGATTCGGCGCCGAGGTCACCGAGGCGAGCTTCGACGAACACGCCGGGCGCTGGACGGTTCGCACCGCCGACGGCGACATCCGATCCGCCGACGTGCTGATCAGCGCGGTCGGGCAGCTGTCGCGCCCGCGCATGCCCGATATCGCGGGCATCGAGACGTTCGCCGGGCCGTCGTTCCATTCCGCGCAGTGGAACCACGATGTCGACCTCGCCGGCAAGCGGGTCGCGGTGATCGGAACCGGCGCCAGCGCAATCCAATTCGTACCCGCCATCGCACCCGAGGTGGCCCGTCTGACGCTGTTCCAGCGGACCGCTGCCTGGGTGGTGCGGCGCACCGACCGCGAGTACCGGCCGATCCATCACGCCCTGTTCGCACACGTGCCCGGCCTGCGGCTGGCCCAGCGCCTGTGGGTGTGGTGCTTTCTGGAGTTCTTCTCCCTGGGCTTGACCGCGATCCCGCCGATCCGGCGCATCGCGACCTGGCTGGGTACCCGCGCGCTTCGCCACGATGTGCCCGATCCGCGATTGCGCGCGAAGCTGACCCCCGACTATCCGGTGTTGTGCAAACGGGTGCTGTTCTCCAACGAGTACTACCCGGCGCTGATGCGGCCGAATGTGGACGTCGTGACCGAGCCCATCGCCGAGGTGGTGCCCGAGGGCGTGCGCACCGCGGACGGAACCGTGCACCCGGCCGACGTGATCGTCTACGGCACCGGCTTCAAGGGCAGCGAATTCCTCTGGCCGATCCGGATATTCGGTCGCGACGGCGCGGAACTGGAGAAGATGTGGGCCGAGGGGGCCCGCGCCTATCTCGGGATGACGGTGCCGGGATTCCCGAATCTGTTCCTGATGTACGGACCCAACACCAATCTGGGCACCGGCTCGATCATCTACATGATCGAATGCCAGGCCCGCTACATCCGGCAGGCCGTGGCACATCTGAGCGAACATCCGGGATCCTGTCTCGAGGTGAAGTCCGAGACCGCGGCGGCCTTCGATGCGCAGACCCAGCGCCGGTTGCTGCGCACGCCGTGGACCGCGTGCTCGAGCTGGTACCGCAATGCCGCCGGGCGGATCACCAACAACTGGCCCGGCACCGTCACCGCGTACCGCTTGCGCACCCGGTCTCTGAATCCGGACGACTACGTCCTGCGCGCGCCGGAACCGGTCCATACGTCATGACCAGCCGACGCGGTCCGCGTACGACCTCCGCCCCGGCGAGGGCCGTCCCGCAGTCCGCCGGTGCTGGCAGACTTGAGCCGTGACCGCGCCTCCTTCCGCCGGCGCCGAGCCGCGAATCGCTCACGGCCCGCTGCGCCCCGTCGAACTCGCCACCGCGGCGGTCCTCGGTGGGGTGACCGTCGGGCTGGTGACCATCGGCTCGGTGGTGCCCTACGCGGCGGCCCTCAATCTGGTCGCCGCGGTGCCGATGGGCCTGCTGGCGCAGCGCTACCGGCTGCGCGCCATCCTGGGCGCGACCGTGGCCGCGACCCTGGTGAGCTTCGTCGCCGCCGGCCTGGTGCCCGCGGCCACCGTGGTCAGCGCGGCGACCATCGGCGGCATCATCGGAATCGTCAAACGGCGGCGACGCGGACTGATCACCGTCCTGTTCCTGTCGTCACTGGCCGGATTGATCTGGGCGGCCTTCTCGGTCGGCATGCTCTACCTGTTCGCCGCCTCGCGGCGGCTGGTCTTCGACAACGTGCGCAATATCGCCCAGGGCATCGATCACATGCTCTCCCGGCAGCCACAGCTGGAATCGCTGGGCAACGGTGTCGTCTCGGTCACCGACAGCGTGCTGAGCTGGTGGTGGCTCTACATCGGCGGCGGTGTATTCCTGGGCGTGGTCATGACCGCCGTCTTCTCCTGGTTCGTCCTCGGCTCGGTCCTGGATCGGCTGGAGTGGCTGCCGGGACGGGATCGACTGGACGCGCCGGCCGATACCCGCGCGGTCGCACCGGTGCCGGTCCGGTTGCGCGGCGTGTCCTTCCGCTATCCGGGTGCGCGCGCCGATGCGCTGAGCGATATCGACCTGTCCGTCGAGATCGGCGAATTCGTCGCCGTCGTCGGCCACAACGGATCCGGCAAGTCGACGCTGACCCGGCTGCTGGCCGGCCTTCCGCCCACCGGCGGCACGGTCGAACGTCCCGGTTCGGCGGGGCTCGGCGTGATCGGCGGCACCGCGCTGGTGCTGCAGCGGCCCGAGAGTCAGACGCTGGGGGTACTGGTTGCCGACGACGTGGTGTGGGGGCTGCCCGCCGAGGCCGCGCGGGCGGTCGACGTGGAGGCGTTGCTGTGCGAGGTCGGGCTGAGCGGGCTCGGTGGCGCGGAGACCGCGACCCTGTCCGGCGGCCAGCAACAGCGCCTGGCGGTGGCGGCCGCCCTGGCTCGGAATCCCGCACTGCTCGTGGCCGACGAGGCGACTTCGATGATCGATCCGGACGGCCGGCGCGAACTGGTCGCGCTGCTCGCCGGATTGCCCGCCCGGCACCGGATGGCCGTCGTCCTGGTCACCCACCACGAGGCCGACGCGGCGGCGGCCGAGCGGGTCATCCATCTCTCCGGAGGTCGCCAGGTCGACCATCTGCCGGCCTGGCCGCGCCCGGTGCGCAATCTGCGACGCTCCCCGATCGGCGAACCGCTGCTGGAGCTGCGGGATGTGCGCCACACCTACAACCGCGGCACCCCGTGGGCGGCGACCGCGCTGCGCGGGGTGAATCTGACCGTCCATCGCGGGGAGACACTGCTCGTGGTCGGCGGCAACGGGTCGGGAAAATCCACCCTGGCCTGGATCATGGCGGGACTCGTCGTGCCGACCACCGGCAGTTGCCGGCTGTGCGACTACACGGGGTCGCGGCCGGTGCACAAGCGCATCGGCGCGGTCGAGCTGGCCTTCCAGCACTCCCGGCTGCAACTGCAGCGCCAGACCGTCGGCGCCGAGATCGAGGATTGGGGCGGGCACGGCACCGGTTCCGGGGCGGTGGGCCGCGCGCTCGACGCGGTCGGGCTGGACCGGGCGATGGCCTCCCGCTCGATCGAGGAATTGTCGGGTGGTCAGGCCAAGCGAGTGGTTCTCGCCGCGATCGTCGCCAGTCGCCCGCAGGTCGTGGTGCTCGACGAACCCCTGGCCGGACTCGATCCGGAGGGCCGCGCGGAGGTGGTGGAACTGCTCGCCCGGCTGCGGGATTCGGGACTGACGCTGATCGTCATCTCGCACGATGTGGCCGATATGGAGAGTGTCTGCGACCGGACGGTCCACCTGCAATCCGGTCTCATCCTGGAAAGCCTGCCGGCCGTCGCGGCCGCCGCCGAGAGCTCGGCCGATGCCGCCGGCGCCCCGGCGGTGGCGCCCCCGGGTCCGGCCGAACCCGTACTCGGCCCGCCGGCCGACGGCGACGGGCGCGGGGAAACGGGGATCGCGGGCCCGCGGTCCGAACCGATGCAGCCCGGGACGAACGGCGCGACGGACGGCGGCCGGCCCGAGACCGATCGAGCCCGGGGCACACAGCGCCGCAGCCGCGGCCGGCACGGCGACGCCCTCGGAGGTGCGCGATGAGTATGGTGCTGCTGCGCGAAGTTCCAGTCGACAGCCCGATCCATCGGCTGTGGGCCGGGACCAAGATGATCGTCGCCTTCTTCATCAGTGTGCTGCTGATGTTGCAGCCCGCGTGGCCGGTCCTGGGCGTGGTGGTCGCCTTCCTGATCGCGATCGGCCTGATCGCCCGGCTGCCGCTGGGCACGCTGCCGCGGCTGCCGTGGTGGTTCTGGGCACTGATCGTGCTCGGCGGGCTGATCACCATCCCGACCGGTGGTGCCGCCGTACTGCGGTATGTCCAGGTCACGCTGTTCGGGCTGGTGTTGCTGACCACCTCGTTCCTGATCGCCTGGACGACCCCGATGAGCGAGATCGCTCCCGCCCTGGCCAAACTCGGTGCGCCGCTGCGAGTTCTGCGGATTCCGGTGGACGAATGGGCGGTCGTCGTGGCGCTGACCCTGCGCGGACTGCCACTGCTGATGGACGAGATCCGGGTGTTGCGCGCCGCCCGCCGGCTGCGTCCGAAGGACGGGTCGATGGCGCGCGGAGCCGCGAATCCGCTCGTGGACATTCTCACCGCGGCCATGGCCGTCGCCACCCGTCGCGCCGGGGAGTTGGGTGAGGCCATCACGGCACGCGGCGGGACAGGTGAATTGACCGCGCATCCGGCCGGACCCCGCCGGGCCGACTACCTCGCTCTCGTCCTGTCGGTGGTGGTGTGCGGCGGCGCGGCGGCGATCGGCGTGTTTCTGTAACTCGCCGAAGCAAATTTTCAGCGATCTCATGTCGAAACGGGCAAACTTATTCCACTTTGCGAAACCCGAAGTCAGGGGATCGAATTCACCCCATTTTGTGACCGAGTGAAGGTACGGTTACCTCAGTGAGTTAGCCGGACCGCGGCTCCACGCGCAGGGGTTGAGATACGTCGGGGGTATTGGGTTCTCAGCGCGCGTCGTTTTCGGCTACCGAATTTCTTCCTGATGGAGATTGGAACCGGAATGTTTCTGCGCAAGTTCGCCGCTCTTGCCCTTCCGGCAGTAGTGGCCGTCGCCCTCGGGGCAGGTACCGTCCATGCCGATACCGGCGCACCCACGGTGCGCTACGAAACCCATCTGACGGGCAATACCGTCGAAACCACTCTCGACGGCGGCTTTTTCCGCGTCGACGCCGACGGACGCACCGTCGACGTCACCGACGCCGACGGCCGCGCGCTCGTCACACTGCCGCTGTCCTTGCGGCAGGACGGTGTGGAATACCCCCTGCCCCACCAGGTGCGCGACGACGCCCGGGTCCTGGAATTGACCGTGGTGAAGGACGCCGCGGCGGCGCGGCCCGCGCCGGTGACCCCGGTGGCCTCGCCGCTGGAGAATCAGAGCGCGATGAACGCGTTCGCAACCCAATTCGGGCTCGGAACCGCGATCGGCAGCTTCATCGGTACCGCCATCGGCGGAGTGATCGGCTTGGTCGTCGGCGCCGCGGCAGGCGGTATCGGGGCGATTCCGGGATTCATCACGGGTGCCACCGCGGGCGCGATCATCGGCTCGCTGGTGGTCGGCGGACCCACGCTGGTCGTGGCCGCCATCGATCTCATCAGCACGCTGAGCGCTCCGGCGGGCACCACGAAGTGGTACACCGCCACCACGAACTGACTCGCCCAACCGAACATCCCGAAGGGTCCGGCGCCCACACCTCGTGGCGCCGGGCCGTCGGGCCGCGGCACGAGAACGGGTCGCCCGCGCGAGTAGCCGGCCCGTTCGGGAGGCCGAAACCGGTTGTGACGGAACTACTTCTCGTCCGGCACCCACGCCGGATGCCACAGCCGCCCGGACTCGGTCCAGTTCATATACCGCACCGTGCCGGGAATTTTCGGCGTCGCCCAGACGGCATCCTTGCGTTCGTCGGCGGTCAGCTCGTTGGCGAAGGGACTGGTCTTGCGGCGGAGGGGCCGCAGGCGCGCGGTCAGCCCCGACATCTCGCGGTCGCTGAAGCCGGTACCCACCCGGCCGATGTAATACAGTTCGCCGTCGTAGCGGACGCCGACCAGCAGGGAGGCGAATTCTCGTGCGGCACTGCGACGCCAGCCACCGATGATCACCTCCTGGGTGCGCCAGTTGCGGGTCTTGATCCACGATTGGCCGCGCTTGCCGGGCAGATAAACCGAATCCTTGCGTTTGGCGACGACTCCCTCGAGCCGATGCTCACGGCTGTATTCCAGGGCGTCCGCACCGGAACCCTCCAGGCGCGGCGGGACGAGCAGCGAGGGCACGCCCTCGGCCAGCGCCTCCAGCACCTGCCGCCGATCCGCGTAGCGCTTACGCAGCAGCGAGGTGCCGTCCAGATACAGCACGTCGAAGGCGACCAGTTCCGCATGGGCCGGATCCGCCTGCAACAGGGCCAGATTCGACGAACCCTCGGCATCGAAGACGACCGCCTCCCCGTCGAGCACGATCCGATGCCCCCGCAGTTGCCGCCCCAGCTCGGCGATGCGCGGATAGCGGTCGGTGACGATATTGCCCGCCCGGCTGCGGATCACCACGTTGCCGTCGTCGATTTCCGTGATGACCCGGAACCCGTCCCATTTGGTCTCGAAGACCCAGTCCCGGGCGCCGAGTTTCGCCACTTCCCCGGAGGTCGCCAGCATCGGCGACAGTCCGCGCGGGAACTCGGCTCCGCCCGACCGCGTCTCGGTCCGGCTCGTGGTGCGCGCTGCGACATCGTGTTCGGCGACGCCGTTTTCGGCCGCGCCGGAGCCGCCGCTACGTCCGGCAACCTCTTGCGGGTCGCCTCGGTGACCGTCGGCCGAATCCCCTTGCTCCGCCTCCTCTTCCGGCTCGGCGACCTGCGATTTCATCAGGTGCATCAACCACTGCTCGCCGTCGGTGCGGATGAAGGCGTAGCGGCCGTCGAGACGCTCGCCGTGAAACTGGACGATCACCTCGTCCGCACGCCACTTCTCGGTGTCGTAGGTGCCGGTGTCCCAGATCGTCATCTGCCCGGCACCGTATTCACCGCGCGGGATGGTGCCGTGGAAATGGAGGTATTCCAGCGGATGGTCCTCGGTGTGCACGGCCAGCCGGTTCTGTGACGGCGAGGTCGGCGGCCCCTTCGGCACCGCCCACGACACCAGCACACCGTCGCGTTCGAGTCGCACATCCCAGTGCAGTCGCCGAGCGTGATGCTCCTGCACCACGAAGCGATCACCCGCACCGGGATCGGGCGGCCCGGGCGGAACCGGTTCCGGCGTGCGGTCGGGGTCGCGCATGGACCGGTAGGTCTGCAGCGGATCCGCCGCGCCGGCGCCCAGGGGCGGATCCAAACCCGCCAGCAGATCCCCGTCGGAACGCCAGCGTTCGAGTACCTCGTCGAAGCGCAACTGCCGCAGGCGCTTTCGGTCGGCGATCTCGTCCCAGCTGCGCGGCGCCGCGACCGTCGGCTGCTCACGCCCGCGCAGCGAATACGGCGCGATGGTCGTCTTCGCCGGGTTGTTCTGGCTCCAGTCCAGGAAGATCTTGCCCGGCCGCACGGCCTTCGCCATCGCCGCCGTGACCAGCGCCGGATGCAGCTTCTCCAGCCCGGTCGCCAACTGTTTCGCGACCGTCGAGGCGCCGCCGGGACTCAGTACCCGGTCCAGCGGCACATAGATGTGAATACCCTTGCTGCCGCTGGTCACCGGATAGGCATCGAGACCGGCGTCGCGGACGGTATCGCGAATCCACAACGCCACCGTCGCGCAATCGGCCAGGTCCACCCCCGGCCCGGGATCGAGATCGAAGACGATGCGGGTGGCCGGACCGCGCGATCCGTCGACGAAACGCCATTGCGGCACATGGATTTCCAGCGACGCCTGCTGTCCGAGCCACGCCAGCCCGGCCACCGAGTCGATGACCGGATAGTTCACCCGGCGATCGGAATGATCCATCGGCCGGCGCTGAATCCATTTCGGCGCGTGCGAGGCCAGATTCTTTTCGAAGAACGAGGATTCGCTCACCCCGTTGGGCCAGCGCTTACGCGTCACCGGACGGTCGGCGATATGCGGCAGCAGAGCCGGTGCGATGGCGGTGTAGTAGTCGATCACCTCACCCTTGGTGGTACCCGTCGCCGGATACAGCACCTTGTCGAGGTTGGTCAGACCGACCTCGATGCCCCCGAACTCGCGGCGCGCCGCCATAGTCGCAGTGTAAAGCGAAAACGGGCCCCGCCGGAGGAGTGAACCTCCGGCCGGTGCCCGTCGTCGATCGGCGAGTGAGCCCGCTGGTGCCGGGCATCCCGCCTCGTGCTCAGCCCTCCGGCGGCTGCGGCGCCTGCGGCGGGGTGGCGGGCGGAGTCTGCGGGGGCGCGGCGGGCGGCTCGGGAGCCGGCGGCGGGGTCTTGCCGCCCTGCTGGGGGATGTTCTTCTTGATGGCCTCGGTGCCCTTGTCGATGTGATCGGAGTACTTGCCACCGGTCTTCTCTTTGACGAAGCCACCGGCCTTGTCGACAGCGCCGTGGACCTTCTCCGCGTTCTGCGAGGCCACGTCGCGGCCCTTACCCACCAACCCCTTGAGCGTATCCATCAAACTCATGAAGCCCACTCCTTCACTCGTCGACTGCGTTTCTAGCGCACATCCTCCCACCAGGAGACCTGCGGTGATACCGCATTGGTATCGATCCGCCCGCCGGGAAGCGGCACCGCTACCCGGGTACCCGCTGCACGCGCCGCCGCAACAAGTCTGTGGACCGGCTCGGACCAGCCGTGGAAAGCCAGGTTGAACGTGGCCCAGTGAATCGGCACCAACATGCCGTATTCGGCCTCCCCGACACACACGTCGGCGTGGGCGCGCACCGCCTCCTCGGGGTTCATGTGCACATCGGGCCAATGCACGTCGTAGGCACCGATCGGCAGCAGCGTGAGATCGAACGGACCGTGCGTCGCGCCGATTTCGGCGAACGCCTTCGTGTACCCGCTGTCACCGCCGAAGTAGGCCCGCCGCCGCGGCCCCGCGAACACCCACGACGCCCAGAGCGTGGTGTTGCGGGTGAGGCCGCGCCCGGAGAAGTGCCGCGCCTCGGTGCAGGTCACGGTGAGCTCACCCAGTCCGGGGCGGGTGATGGAAGTGGACGTATTCCAATCCAATTCGATGATGCGGGCCTCCGGCACCTGCCATTTGCGCAGATGGGCGCCGATCCCGATCGGCACCACGAACGGGGCGTCCTGACCGGCCACCAGCGCGCGCACGGTCTCGCGATCCAGGTGGTCGTAGTGATCGTGCGAGATGACCACCGCGTCCAGCGCCGGCAGCGAGGACAGCGGCGCCGGGACCGGATGCAGCCGGGCCGGCCCGATCAGCGGCGACGGCGAGACCCGCTCGCTCCAGACCGGATCGGTGAGGATGCGGTAGCCGTCGACCTCGATCAGGGCGGTGGCGTGGCCGAACCAGGTCACGGCCAGATCTGCCGCCAGCTCCGGATGTTCGGTGCTCGCCAGCGGGATTTCCGCCGGTGGCCGCCCCACATCGCGCCGGGTCAGCGCCGACAGCAGCAGGGATGCGCCGGATCCGGGCGTGATCTGACTGCTGGGTTCGGTGTTGTGGAACTGCCGGTCGCGGTAGCTCGCCGACCGCGTCGCCAGCGGTGCGATGGCGGCCGCGGAAGCCCCCATTTCGGCGGGAATCCGCCATGCCGCGCGGGCCACCCAGCGCAATCCGACCAGCCCGGCCGCGGCCAGGGCCGCTCTGCGGGCGGCCGCGACGATCTCGGTGCCGGCCATCAGCGCCCCACGAACTTCGCCGCGCGCTTCTGTTCCCGCGCCAGCCGCGCCTCCTCGGCGTCGGCGCTGCGCCAGGCGGCCTCCAAGGCGGCGCGCTGCTCGGGGGTGTCCTCGCCGCGGGTGCCGTCGTCGTTGAACACCAGCTTGAGGTGGCGCAGTGAGAGCGGGGCGAGCTGGGCGATCGACTTGGCCCACTCCTGCGCGTCGGCCAGCGTGCCGAGGCGGTTGGCGAAGCCGAAAGTGTATGCGTCGGAAGCGGATACGCTCTCGGCGCCCATCAGCACGGTCCGCGCCGGGCCGCCACCGATCAGCGAGACCAGGCGGCGCACCGTCCAGCGATCCACCGAGATGCCCAGCTTCGCGGCCGGAATGGCGATATAGGAATCCGGACTCATCACCCGCAGGTCGGAGGCCAGCGCCAGCTGCACCCCGGCTCCGAGCGCGCCGCCGTTGATGGCGGAGATCACCGGCACCGGGACCGTTTCGATGGTGTGCAACAGAGCGAGCAGTCCGTCGAGGAAATCCGACGAGTAGACGCCGGACAAATCGGCTCCGGCGCTGAAAATCGGCCCCTGACCGGTCAGCACGATCACCCGCGCGTCGGCCGCTGCGG
>Ga0164242_10007115_pt1 | contig 12259 bp, 10 predicted proteins | sample OricomgcompostMG_FD_108783 | JGI IMG/M metagenome (GOLD analysis project Ga0164242, IMG submission 108783) | Miracle-Growth compost microbial communities from Emeryville, California, USA - Original compost - Miracle growth compost (MG) ... | reverse complement strand
CGACCAGATCGAGTACCTTGCGCCGGAACTCAGCCGGATACCCACGTCGTCCCACAGCCCCTCCCCGGGGTCAGGTGGCACGAGAATCCAGGAACCCGCCTCCACCGAACAAGGGGCAGACCAACAGAGCTTCCGGGTCGTCCGGCGCAGCCGAAGCCGCCGGGCATGTAGGGAATGGCATGCAATCACTTTCGCCTGGACAGGCTGCAGTTCAAGGGGCTTGCGCGCCCCGTTCACTCGATCAGCCGGTGTGTCCAACAGCGGACGCGTCGGGACGCGTCGCGACAACAGGTGCTACCGGCCGTTGTTCCGATGGGCGACCGGTGCGCATCGTCGTGGAGCCCGTCGACTCTCCGATGCTGGCAGCGGCGCGCACGACTCTGACCCGCCAACCGGGCGTCCCAGGCGCCGGTCAAGCTTGGGTAGATGTAGCGATGCCGGCCAGGCCAGCGGATCAACCTCACTTCAGGCGAACTGGGGTGTGCGCCATGACTGCTCGACCCACACGGCGCCATGGGTGCGGCTGCAGCATCTGGGCATAAAGCTCGGGAGCGACCCCCGGGTAGTCGTACAGGCCCCCCGACCGGAAGGCGACCCGCATTACCCGGGTCGCGTGGTCGTAGCCGACCGAGTGGACGTTGTTCGAGATAACCGGATGCATGGTCATGGTGCTCCTTTGGGACGAAGGGGGCTGTCGTGGCTTTGAACCGCGCGATGGGCGCTGCCCGTCTGCGTGAGGGCATCCGGGTGAGCAGGTCAGACGACGCGCCGTACCTGGACCGACTTGGCCATTCCCGCGACGAGCATCCGGTCGCGCTGGATCACGACCTCTGGGCGGTACGCGTACCGGTACGAGTAGTAGTACTCGACCTGCTTCCACACCGACCCGTCGGTGAGGTGAACGACAGTGTCGCCCGCCCATCCTGACCACTCACCATCGACGTACAGCTTCATGGCGCTTCGACCTCTCAATACTTGCGCTGGTACACAACGGGGCGTCCCCGAGAGTCTTAGTCGGTCCCAAGTTCGACCAGCAGCGAGTTGCCGACGTTGTAGGGCAGGTACCGTCTGCGGTGCAGTTGGTGGACAGCAACCCCCGGCGAGACACCAACCTGGTGCGCGACCCTGCGAATGTCACTGTCCCAACGCAGGTCCTTGAACGGGTTCAGTCCATCAGCACCAAACAGCACCTCGAATGCGAACTTGTTCGCAGCGGTCTCCGCCGCGGATGTGCGCTTCTTCTCAGTTGTGAAATCGAGGTGCACATCTCCGCGAGGGTCGTTCAACACGTGCCCGATCTCGTGGAAGAAGGCCCAGATGAGGAAGCCGTCCTTCTGGCGTCGCCCGGTCTGCTGAATGACCGGGACGCGCTTGTCGATCCACCGAGTCATGCCGTAGAGCGGCAGCTTGTTTGGTGGGGCCACGAACGTAAGGACCACCCCGGCCCGCGAGACCATCTCCGCAAGGTCGCCCAGGAGTTCCGGGTCCGGTCGCGCCGCTCTCTCACGCAGCTCAGGGAGCATTGCGGTGAGTGCCGCTGCGTTGTATCGCCATCCGCGCCCTCGCTCGTAGGCGTCCGAGAGTTCGCCAGCTCGCAGCCAGGTAGACACGAGCGTGACGTCGAGCTCGGAGCTGCTCTCCGCCAACGCACCAAGCGCGAAATCTCCGGTTGTCGCGTTCTGGTGAGTCTGTACATAAGCCAACCAGGTGCCACACCTGTGGAACATCAGGAAGTCAGACACGAGCTGACCAGGCTCCCGCAGCGTCGCAGCCGTCATCCCCATAGAGCGCAGGTACTTCGCCGCTTCCGGGTGGATGCTTCCGGCGTGATCGGCAAGATCTTCCTGGTCACGCAGGCGAGCCAGGTCCGCCCGATACAGCGCCTCATAACGCAGCCACGCCTCCGCGCGTACGCCGGTCAGCCGCTCAAGCCTGATCGCCGTCTCATCGGTGACGGGCGCTTTGCCGCTGACGAGCTCGTTGACGTGCTTCCTGCTGTACCCGAGCTGTCGTGCTGCCTGACTCTGGTTCATCTGTGCGTCTTCGAGCCACTCGTCGAGGTACTCCCCTGGGGCGACTGCGTAGTTCGTGGGTGCGGTCATCTCAACCCCTTCCCTTCCCGGAGTGGTAGTCCTCGCCGACGGCAACGACAGTGACAACAGTGACTTCAGCCGGGTCCGTCGCGCCCTCCGGCCGGATGATCAAGCGCTTGTTCGGGCTGACCCACGCGGCCCAGTACCCAGCCCGGTCTGCCGACAGGGGGTGCCATTTGCCGCCGGGGTCGTCTTGACGGAGCGCCGCCAGGTTCGGTGCAGCTTCCATCGCCTTCATGCGGCGGCGGAGCTTGGCCGCGATGTCCGCGCGTTGCTTCTTCATCTCTCTCTCGTCGGTGCACGCCCGCTCGAGAGACTTCGGGTCGAAGTTGATCTTGTCCAAGGTGTCACCGTTCTCGTTACAGTCTAGCGCAGCGTACCGACAGCTTGCCCTTCCACGCATCTACGTGGACGACCGGCACAAGGGCACGGCGAGGCGGCACGCGTGTCACGTCCCGGCACGGCCACGAGCCGGCTCGGCGATCAGCGAACTGGCGTGAAGGTCGCCGCGTGCCCGGCTGAAGCGCCCTGAACTGCGCGCAAGGGCCCTCGTCGGGTCATGCGGACGTCAGGACGCGAAACGCGCCCTTCGTGACCGCGCGGACGTACGCCTCGGCACCGGCGAGAAGGCGCAGCTGTTCCGACGTGGACGCGGCTGCGCTCATGCCCAGTTGGGCGATGACGGTGACGATGCGTGGGTACAGCTGCGGTGCGCGGCCGGCGAGCCGCAGCAGCGCTGCGAGGTCGCCGACCTCGAACGCGCTCCCGCCGGTGCGTCGGTGGTACGCGCGGACTCGGCGGTCAAGGTGGGTGAAGAGCGGCTCGAGGCTGTTCGAACGCCACTTGGCACCGCGCATCGCCTGCCCGCAAACCTCGTACAGGTCGGCCACGCGCCCACCGGGCTGATCGCTCGTCGAGAACTTGCAGTGCACGAGCGTCACGACGAGCTGGTCTCCCTCGACGTGAAGCCCGACGAGGTCGGCGGCCTCGCCGGAGCGGTCGTCGTCGATCAGGACGTCGAAGGTCTGTTCTGCGCGTAGGTGAGCGGCGACGTGTGCCTGGATGGAGTCCGCACGACGTTCGGGCCCTTGCGACTCGACACGAATGTTGACGCCCGACACGACAACGGTGTCAGGCGCTGCCGGTCGAAGGGCTCGAGGTCGCGGCGCGCGCGCAGCAAACGGTCGTCACCGGTGATGAGCACGTCGTTGGACAGAAACAGCGTCGGCTTGTGGTTGTTCATCCAGTCAGCCAGCGGCATCGTGCCCGTCCGCCCGGTATCCACGTCGACGTCGTCGGCGACGGGCTGATAGCGGAGCCCGTCGGCGCCAACAGTGGCGGTGTACGCGACCTGCCACGTGGGAGTGACGACGGAGAAGTGGAACGGTCCGGTCTTCTCGTGGTCGTCGATGCGAAGGTCAGCGTCCAAGAGCGGGTAGGTCGTGCCGTTGTGGTGCAGGCGGGGCCCACCGGTAGCGCCGAGGTACAGCTCCCACGGCCACTCCATCGCGAGCAGATGCTCGTCGGGGCGCTCGGTAAGAGCGATCGGGATGATCATGTCGCGGAACACGCGCTGCAGGTTCACGGAGCTGTCGGTCAGGCGCGCGGCTTGCCGGTGGCACCAATCCCTCCAGGCGATGAGACCGGCGGCGGTGCTCATCGACCAGAACCGTCCGGACATGGCCGCGGCGATCGTGACGCTGTCGCCGTTGTCGAACGCCTTCGCGGCGATGTGGGTGTTCGTCTTGTGGCCGCTCTGAGCCTCGGTCAGCGCCGTCTCGACGTGGCTACCGACGTACATGGAGAAGCGCGTGTCGCGGTCGACCGCGTCGAGCAGCCCCACGTTCGTCGGGATGAGGCGGTCGAGCCCGCCGAACACGCGGAAGGTGTTCGGTCCGGTGAACTTTGCCGCGTCCCCGGCGAGGACTGCAGTCGCGAGCGGCTCATAGTCCTTGTGGGTGTCCGAGCCATGGATGAACAGCAGCCCGTGACGGCGGTCGAGGTACAGCACGATCAGGTCGTAGGACACCTGCTGAAGCGTCGGCAGGTGTCCCCACCTCATGTCCTCGGTGTTCTGCACGACGAACCATGCGATGTAGTCGGCGTTGCTGACCGACACGACCGCATCCATGATCCGCTCGCCGTAGACGTCGTGCGCCGCCAGCGGGTTCCAGTCGGTGGCGTTCGTGCGGAACGCGATGGCGCTCATCTTCGGCTGGAGCAACCCGACTGGGACGTCGGGTGGTGCCGTGTCGAACGAGGCGTCGAAGTCGGAGATCTCCTCGGCGCGAGCCGACTCTCGGTCGGTGATGTCGCTCAGGACGGTGTTCCAGTCGGCGTCCTCCCGGAGGAGCTGGCGCATCGGCGACAACACCATGCGCGGCTCCTGCATGACGAACACGCTCGCCGTCCCGACGGGTCGCGACGACGTGGTCCGTGCGATGCGACCCACCAGCTGGATCATCGGGCTCAAGGAGCGACGCGGGTCGTGGAACGCGACGACCTTCAGGGTCGGCAGGTCGAAGCCCTCGCCGAGCATGTCGACGCACACGATGATCTTGCTGGTTCCGTCGCGCAATGCCGCCAGGTTCGCGTTCGCGGTCCTTGGAGGCATGTTGTCGACGAGCTTTCGAGGGTTCAGGTCGCCCGCGAGCCGCTTGTAGAGGGCGAGAATCTCGTCGGCGCGAGTCTTGTTCGCAGCGCGGGCCAGCATCACGTGCTCCAGCCCGACAGCGATGTCGGCCCTGAGACGGGCGACTGCCGCTGTCGCGAGCTCCTCGTCGGCTTCACCCAGTCCGACGACGGCCGTGAAGTCAATCTTGCTGAAGTACCCGTCGCTCTGAGCTTCGCGCAGCGGGAACCGGAAGATGGTCCTCCCAGGCAACGCACGGCCGTCGGCGCGGAATGGCGTCGCAGTGAACAACAGAACCGGTCGATCACCGAACGCGCGCACGATTTCGGTCCAGGTGTCAGCAGGCGCATGGTGTGCCTCGTCCACGACGAGGTGCGTGAACAGCGCCAGAAGCGCAGCCCGTACGTCGGGTTCGGATGCGTGCAGCGCCTGGGGCGTTGCGACGACGACGTTGGCGCTCGCCACGAGACGGGACGCTTCGTCGCTCGACTCGACCCGGTGACCGAGCCGCACCACGCACGGCCGAAGCGCTGACGGGCCGACCACGCCCGCGGACTGCAAGATTCCCAGCGACTCGAACTTCTCCGCGACCTGGTCACGCAGCACAGCGGACGGGACGATCACCAGCACCTTCGAGGGGCGTGCCGCGACCATCCAGGCCACCATCGTCTCGGTCTTGCCGGTGCCTGTCGGCATCACGACGACGGCCGGCCCGCCGACGCCTGACGACTGGTAGCCGACGATGGAGTGCAACGCAGCCATCTGTGGTCGTCGTAGGCCTTCACCGTGCCCAGGCACGGTGAACGTGATCGCGTCGACGTGCGAGTCCACCACCGCGTCGGGCGCGGTCGCCGATCGCGGCCCGGCCCACGTGACCCTGCCGGTCGGACCTGCCAGCACAGGCAGGACCGCGGTCAGGACACCGCTCTGCGAACTGGCTGCGCCGCGCGTAAGGGGCCACGACCCCCGCCTGCTGGACGCCGTCTCCTCGCCCGCGACCCGGCCGACGACGATGTCGTCGTGCGCAGGCACGAGCAGCTGGCGCACCTCGTGCGCACCAATCTGCGTCGGCGTCGCCCACACGTTGGGGGTCGAGTAGGGCACGACGCCTCCTTTGCTTACCTGACCTGCGCGGATGCGGCGATTGTTCCCTTCGAGAGACAGCGAGTCCACGACCTGAGTCGTCGGGTGGCGCGCGCGGGAAGGGCGACCAGACTCACGCTCCCGTTGCGCGGGGCCGGCATGCGCCCCTTACGAGGCCGCGCTTGCCGCGCGCGTTCGGGCAGATCGGACGTCCGCCGGGTTCCCTCTGGGGCCGACAGCATCAAGGGACGAGCCGGCCGCGTTCTGTGGCCCGCGACCGTCCGCGAACTCGTCCACGGCGCTCCAGCGGACTCAGCTCGCCCTGACGCCGTACCCCTGCCAGCACCGCGTGCGGACACCCGTTCACCCGGATCGCGAACAAGCCAGCGGGCGAATGGCCGAACGTCGATGAACGACTCATCGCCCCATCTACCGCGCGGGAGACACGAACCAGCGAACCGAGCGGGCAACGTCTCCGGCCCTGAGCCAGACATAACGTTCGGAGCGCGGGTCGGCCTGGTCGTCACGCCACGCCACCATCACATGCGACGACGTCCATCGCACAGCTCGCGCTGGACGCCACTCATCAACACCATAACCCACACCACGTGAACGATGACCGGGATGTCGCCCTGGGGACGCTGCGGCACCCGAGCCGGAGCTTCCCGGTTCGCGACTTCACGGACACTCGGCGGCATGACCCAAGCATGCAACACCTGTTCGATCACACGCATGCACGCTCGCGGACCAGATGCCGGCGATTCCGGAGATCGGCAGCCACCGATGCCCAGATTCCGGACTTAGAACGATCCGACCCGCCCGAGTCCGGAGTTGAGCGACAGATTCCGGAGAACGGCGACCCCTGTCATCCACCAACCGGTCACACCAGCTCCGCGCGCCCCTCGCGCCAGTACCCCATGAACGCGACGGCCTTCCGGTCCACGCCTCGCTCGGTGACGAGGTGCCGCCGCAGCGTCTTGATGACGCCCGCCTCGCCGGCGAGCCACGCGTAGAGCTCCGCGTTCTCGCGCAGCGGCCGGTAGCGCTCGTCGACCGGCACCTCCCACAGGAGGGACCGCTCGATGTCGACGTCCTCGAGGTCGGCGTCGCGCGTCACGCCGGCGAGCGGGAGCAGGCGGGACGTCGCCTCGCGCACCGCGGGGACGAGCGCCGAGCCGTGCGGGCGGCCGTCACGCGCGAGCCAGTGGACCGTGACGCCGTCGGGCGCGTCGATCGGCAGGTGGTCGTCGGGGTGCGGCATCTCGATGAGCGCCTCGCCGCGCGCGTCACGGGGCAGCCGCTCGAGGATGCCGGCGATCGCGGGCATCGCGGTCTCGTCGCCGGCGATGAGCAGGCGGTCGGCGTGGGCGGGCGGGACGAAGTCGACCCCGCCGTGCGGCGGCGGGACGGCCGCGTCGGGGCCGAGGATCAGCAGGCGGTCGCCGACCGCCGCGGACGCCGCCCAGCGGGACGCGGGGCCGCCGTCGCCGTGCAGCACGACGTCGACGTCGAGCTCGCGCAGGTCCTGCCGCACGGTGCGCGCCGTGTAGGTGCGCAGCACGGGGCGGACCTCGTCGGGCAGCGCGCGCCACGCGGCGTACCAGTCCGTCACGTCGATGTCGGGGATGTCCTGCCCGACGGGCAGCACGAACTTGATGCGCTGGTCGAAGCCGTTGTCCGCGAACCGGTCGAGGTCCGGGCCGCGGAACGTCACTCGGAGCACGCTGGGGCACAGGCGGACGCGTCGCGCCACCTGCACGTCGAACAACCGGAACGTCATGTCGAACTCCCTCTGGTCCGCCAGAGTAGACGCACGAAGTAAGGCGCGCCTAATACGGCCGTGAGAAGCCCCGCAGGGATCTGCGTCGGGGCGATGACGGTGCGGCCGACGGTGTCGGCCAGGCTGACGAGGACGGCCCCCAGCAACACCGCCACGGGGACGACCCGCGCGTGCCGCCCGCCGACGAGCGTCCGGGCCAGGTGCGGGGCCACGAGGCCGACGAACCCGACGACCCCGACCGCCGACACCGACGCCGCGGTGAGCACGACGGTGACCAGCAGGAACGTGAACCGGCGGCGCTCGAACGGCACGCCGAGCACGCGCGGCACGTCGTCGTCGAGCGCGACGAGGTCGAGGTCGTGGTGGCGCCGCGCGACGAGCGGCAGCAGCACCGCGAGCGCGAGCACGCAGGGCCAGACCTGCGCCATCGTGCGCCCGTACGTGGACCCCGACAGGAACGTGAGCGCGACGGTCGTGTTCCACGGGTTCGTCACGAGCACGAGGACCGTGATGAGCGCGCTCGCCACCGCCGAGACGCCGAGACCGACGAGCACGAACCGGTCCGAGCTACCGCGCCGGCCGGCCAGCGCGTACACCACGGCGAACGTCGCCAGCGCGCCGACGGCCGCCCCGCCCGACACGAGCCACGCCGTTGCGCCCGGCACGAGCACCAGCGCGAGCACCGCGCCGACACCCGCCCCGCCCGTGACGCCGAGCAGGCCGGGCTCCGCGAGCGGGTTGCGCGCCACCGCCTGGACCGTCGTCCCCGCGAGGCCGAGCGCCGCGCCGCCGACGAGCGCCGCGAGCACGCGCGGCACGCGCTGGTCGAGCACGAACGAGATCTCGCGGCCGCTGACCCCCGCCAGCCAGTGCTGCACGTCGCCGAGCAGGATCGTCCGGTCGCCGAGCAGCAGCCCCGCGACGAGCCCGCCCGCCACGAGGACCACGAGCACGGCGACCACGGTGAGCACGCGCCGCCGGGTCGCGGGCCGTGCGCCGACGGCGGCCGTCTGCTGCGTCGGCCCGGGATCGCGCAGCCGGCGCGCGAGCCACACCATGAGCGCGGCGCCGATCAGCGTCGTCACGACGCCGGTCGGGATGCTGACGCCCGTCTCGACCGGCAGCGCGATCCGCAGGACCACGTCGGCCCCGAGCACGACGACGCAGCCCGCGACCGCGGCCAGCGGCAGCAGCAGCAGGTGCCGGTGCAGCCCGCGCACGCGGCCCGCGACGAGCCGCGCGATCACGGGCGCCGCGAGCCCGACGAACCCGACCGGCCCGGCAACCGTCACCGCGATCGCCGCGAGCAGCACCGCGAGCAGCACGGCGACGATCCGCGTCCGGCGCACGTCGAGACCTAGCACCGACGCGGTGTCGTCGCCCAGCGCGAGCACGTCGAGCCGGTGCGACCACACGAGCAGCGCGAGCACGCCGAGGACCACGACGGGGGTCGCCTCCGCCACCTTGTGCGTGCCCGACTGGACGATCGACCCCTCGCCCCACGCGAACATGCCCTGCGTCTCCTGCTCGAACAGCAGCAGGAGCAGCGTCGTGACGGACGACAGCGCGAGCATCGCGGCCGAGCCGGCGAGCACCAGGCGCGTCGGCCCGTCCGCGCCGCCGCGGGCGATCACCAGCACGAGCGCGGCGGCGCCGAGACCGCCGAGGAACGCGAGGCCGCCGGAGAGCGCGAACGGCAGCGAGAAGCCCAGCACGGCGGCGAGCACCACGGTGAGGTACGCGCCGGCGTTGACGGCGAGCGTGTCGGGCGAGGCCAGGGGGTTGCGGGCCACCGACTGCAGCGCGGTGCCCGAGACGCCGAGCGCGGCGCCGACGAGCAGCCCCGCGAGCACGCGCGGCGCTCGGGAGGCGACGAGGACCGCGAGCGTCTGGTCGTCGCGCCGGCCCGTCAGGAGGCCGATCAGCTCGCCCGCGCCGACGTGCGACGTGCCGAGCGTCAGGTCCCAGACGGCGAACCCCGCCACGAGCACGAGGCCGACGACGAACACGAGCACCACGGCCGGGACGCCGCGTCGACCGCCCGGAGCCGGGCCCGCGGCGCCCGTCGACCCGGGTGCAGGGTCCGTGGCCCCCACGACGACGGACCCTGCACCCGCCCGCGCGCCCCCCGCGCGGGTCTCGACCGCGCTCACGCCGTGAGCGCGGAGACCGTGGCGTCGATCCAGGCCTGGGCCGAGGCCGGACCGCCGAACATCCAGATGCCGTCGGGCAGGCGGTGGACGTCGCCGCCCTTGACGAACGGCAGACCCTTCCAGACCGCGTTGTCCGACAGGCCGTCGACGAACGCGTCGCCGCCGTCGGTGTCGTTCGCGACGTAGAGGAACGTCGCGTCGCCGATCTTCGTCAGGCCCTCGACGTCCGTCGTCGCGAGGCCGTAGTCGGGGTCGCCGGCACCGGTCCACGCGTTCTTCAGGCCGAGCAGGTCGGCGACGCCGCCGAGGAACGAGCCCGTCGCGTACATGCGGACCGAGACCTCGCCGTCGGACAGCCAGCCGTCGGCCATCGCGAACGCGGCGCCGGCCTTGCCCGCGTCGGCGAGCTTCGCCTTCGCGTCGGCGACGTGCTGGTCGAACGCCGCGAGCACGTCGTCGGCCTTCGCGGCGGTGCCCGTCGCGTCGCCCAGCACGTCGAGCGTGCGGCGCAGGTGGCCGATCGGGTCCTTCGCGTCGGAGCCGCGCAGCGCGACGACCGGCGCCGTCTTCTCGATCTGCTTGATGACGTCCTCCGACAGGTCGGTGGTCGTCACGACGAGGTCGGGGTCGAGCGCGGCGATCGCCTCGAGGCTCGGCTCGCCGCGCTGGCCGACGTCCGCCGTCGACGGGTCGAGCGGCACGACCGTGTCCCACGTGTTGTAGCCCTTGACGTCGGCCTCGCCGACGGGCTTCACGCCGAGCGTCAGCAGGTTCTCCGTCAGCCCCCACTCGAGCGAGACGACCCGCGTCGCCGGCCCGTCGAGCGTCACCGTGCCGCGGTCGTCCGTCACGGTCACCGGGCCCGCGGTCGTCGCGGCCGGGGCGGACGCGGTGTCGGGCTGGCCGTTCGCGGCGGGCTCGGACGAGCCGCACGCGGCGAGCAGGACGGCGGTCGCGGTGCCGACGAGGGCGGCGGGCAGGGCACGGAGGGAGCGCATCGGGGTCCTTCGGGGTGTGAGAGGGGAGCGGGCCGGCGTCGCCGGTCCGTTCGGTCGGGGTCTGGGGAGTGCGTCGGGTCGGGTCGGTCGCGGTCAGGCCCGGGCGAGCACCCGCTCTCGACGGCGCTGGGTGTGCCGGCCGACGGGGTGCGTGCGCACGCGGCCGTCGTCGTCCACCGTCACGTCGATGGGCAGGCCGTAGGTCTCGGTGAGCCGCCGCGGCTCGAGCACCTGCGCGGGCGTGCCCGCCGCGACGACCTCCCCGCGGCGCAGCAGCACCACGTGGTCGGCGACGGCGGCGGCCTGGTCGAGGTCGTGCAGCACGACGCCGACGGCGACGCCGTGCTCGTCCGCGAGGTCGCGCACGAGGTCGAGGATCTCGACCTGGTAGCGCAGGTCGAGGTACGTGGTGGGCTCGTCGAGCAGCAGCACGCCCGTGTCCTGCGCGAGGCAGGTCGCGAGCCAGACGCGCTGCAGCTCGCCGCCCGACAGCTCGTCGACGCCGCGGTCGGCCATCTCGGCGACGCCGGTGACGCCCATCGCCCACGCGATCGCGCGCGGGCCGTCCTCGTCGCGCCGGCCCCAGCGGCCGCGGTACGGGTGGCGGCCGTAGCCGACGACGTCGCGCACCGTGACGCCGGACGGCGTGGGCCGCGACTGCGAGAGCAGCGTGACGCGCCGCGCGAGCTCGACGGCCGACAGCGTGCGGGTGTCCGCGACGTCGGCCAGCGCGACCGTGCCCGACTCCGGCTGGTGCAGCCGCGCGAGCGCGCGCAGCACGGTGGACTTGCCCGAGCCGTTCGGGCCGATCAGCGCGGTGACCTCGCCCGCGCGCAGCCGGACGTCGGCGCCCGGCACGACGACGTGGCCGTGGTACGCGAGACGCAGGGAGTCGCCGCGGAGCGCGTCGGTGGTCGTCATGGAGCCGAGGTTAGTACCACCTAACTAAGGTTTGGCAAACCTTGCCCGCATGGTGGCGGCTCGACCGGGGCGCGTCAGACCGTGCCGCCGAAGGCGAGACCCAGCAGGTACGTGGCGGCGGCCGCGCCGTAGCCGATGGCGAGCTGACGCAGCGCGCGCTTGGCGGGGGACGCGCCCGAGAGCAGGCCGACGGTCGCCCCGGTGCCGAGCAGCGCGACACCGACGAGCGCCGCGGACCAGACGACCGCGGTCGTGCCGGTCGCACCGAGCAGGTACGGGATCACCGGGACGAGCGCGCCCGACGCGAAGAAGCAGAAGCTCGCGACCGCGACGTTGATCGCCTTGCCGACCGTCTCGTGCTCGTCGACGGGCCCGTCGTCGTGCGCGTCGGACGACCCGTCGTCCGCGCCGGCCACCGCGGCGCGAGCCGCCTCGTCGCCGACCGCGGCCGGCACCGACAGCGCCGCGCGCGCGTCGGCCGGGCCGAGACCCTCCGGCCCCGCGCCGATCGCCGACAGCGAGGCCAGCACGAGGTCCGCGCGTGCCTGTGCCTCGTCGGGCGCCATCCCGCGGGCCCGGTAGACGAGCGCGAGCTCGTT
>Ga0164242_10007114_pt1 | contig 12260 bp, 7 predicted proteins | sample OricomgcompostMG_FD_108783 | JGI IMG/M metagenome (GOLD analysis project Ga0164242, IMG submission 108783) | Miracle-Growth compost microbial communities from Emeryville, California, USA - Original compost - Miracle growth compost (MG) ... | reverse complement strand
TGAGACCTGTCCTACCAGGGGCTTTACGTCTGCCCGCGACCAGGACGGGTTCGTCCGACCCGCCCAGGAGCGAGCGGGCTCACAACGTTTCGCGAAGATCATTTCGCTGAGAAAACGTCAGTGGAGGTGAAGGCCCCGCGGGTGAACGACAAGCGCATCGACGAAGCCACCCGCGAGCGCAAGCGGTTCTCCTCCGCGAACCTGCCGCCGTGGTGCCGCAAGTCCCCGAAGATCAGCGAGGTGCTGCCGCTGCTCTACCTGCACGGTCTGTCCTCCGGCGACTTCGTGCCTGCCCTGGAGCAGTTCCTCGGCAGCGCGGCGGGGCTCTCCCCGGCCACGGTCACCCGGCTCACGCAGCAGTGGCAAGCCGACCACGCCGCGTTCATGGAGCGCGACCTGTCGGAGGTCGACTACGTGTACGTGTGGGCCGACGGCATCCACCTCAACGTCCGCCTGGAGGAGGCCAAGGCGTGCGTCCTGGTGCTCATCGGGGTCCGCGCCGACGGCTCCAAGGAGCTGGTCGCCCTCAAGGACGGCTACCGCGAGTCGGGCGAGTCGTGGGCCGACCTGCTGCGGGACCGCACCCGCCGGGGCATGCGCGCCCCCGTCCTCGCGGTCGAGGACGGTGCCCTGGGTTTCTGGAAGGCCCTGGCCGAGGTGTTCCCGGAAACCCGCGAGCAAAGGTGCTGGGTTCATAAAACGGCCAATGTCCTGGACGCCATGCCGAAGTCTGCGCAGCCGGGCGCGAAGAAGGCGATCCAGGACATCTACAACGCCGAGGACCGCGACCACGCCGAGGCGGCGATCAAGACGTTCGCCCGGCTCTACGGCACGAAGTTCCCCAAGGCCGTCAAGAAGATCACCGATGACCAGGAACAACTGCTGGCGTTCTTCGGCTTCCCGGCCGAGCACCGGATCCACCTGCGGACCACGAACCCCATCGAGTCCACGTTCTCCACCGTCCGACTGCGGACCAAGGTCACCCGCGGTGCCGGCTCCCGCACCGCGGCCCTCGCCATGGTCTTCAAGCTCGTCGAGTCCGCCCAGCAACGATGGCGCGCGGTGAACGCACCCCACCTCGTCGCCCTCGTCCGGGCCGGAGCCCGCTTCGAACGCGGCCAGCTCGTCGAACGCGCCGGGGCGGTCGCCGCATGAGCCGGCCATCGCACGGCACGCTGCATCACGTCGAGCTGTGGGTGCCGGACCTGCATCGCGCGCTCGCCTCGCTCGGCTGGCTGCTGGAGGCGCTGGGTTACGCCCTCTTCCAGAGCTGGGACGGCGGCCGCAGCTGGCGGCTCGGGCCGACCTACCTGGTCACCGAGCAGTCGCCGGACCTCAGTGCCGAAGAGTACGACCGCTGCCGCCCAGGGCTGAACCACCTGGCCTTCCACGTCGAAGACGCCACCACGGTCGAGAAGCTGGCGGCCGACGCCACCCAGCACGGCTGGCACCTGATGTTCCCCGAACGGCATCCATACGCCGGTGGCAGACAGCACTACGCCGCCTACCTGGAGAACGAAGACGGGTTCGAAGTCGAACTCGTCGCGATCAACCCACCCGAACGAAAGTGAGATCAACCGATCCACAGGTCTTTACGATTACTCCCGGGAACCCCACCGCCAGCCACTGACCCGCTCGCGCGGCGAGGACCGCCCGCGGGCATCGCGCGGCGGCGCGGTCCGGGCCCGGCCGTCACTGCGCCGGTCCGAGGGAGCCGCCTGCGCCGAGGACGGCTATCAGGCTGTTGCGGGAACGCGCGCCCACCTTGCGGAAGATCTTCGTCAGGTGGGACTCGACCGTCTTGACGGTCACGTAGAGGGCGCCCGCGATGTCCGCGTTGCTGGCACCGCCGACGACCATGCGGGCGATCTCCCACTCCCTGCGGGTCAGGCCGAACGCGTCGGGCGCCTTCGGGCCGGCCAGGCGTCCGGCGCGGGCCCCGGTGCGCCGCTGGTGGGCCACTGCCGCGCGCAGCAGAAGGGCGGACCCCGTGCTCTCCGCCAGCCGGCGGACGATGGCGAGTTCGGACTCCGCGGCCCGCCAGTCCCGGACCTCGTCCAGGGCCTGGGCGCGCAGCAGGCGGGCCGAGGCCTCGTCGGTCGGCCAGCCGAGCACGGCGTAGACGTTCGCCGCCCGTCCGGCCTCGTCGGCCGCCTGCCGCGCCTGCCCCAGGCGGCGCAGCAGGCGGGCCCGGGCGTGGGTGGCGTGGGCCCGCTCGCCCTCCAGGCCGGTGCGCGCGGCGAGTTGCCCCGCGGTGTCCGCCCAGCGCCGGGCCCGCTGGTCGTCGCCCTCGGCCAGCGCCATGTCCATCAGGACGGTGGCCCAGTACGGCGAGGTGCACGCCTCCACTTCCGACAGGCCGGTGCCGCAGGCGCGGGACAGCGCGGCCTCGGTGCCGGCCGGGTCGCCGGACTCGAACCTCAGCCGCAGCGCGATGCGCCGCACCACCCGCGCGGGCCAGTCCCGCTGCTCGGGCGACAGGGCCCGTACCGCCTCCTCGGCCAGCGGACGCGCCGCGGCCGGCCCCTGCTGGGCGTTGACCACCGAGGCCTGCAACGCGGTGGCGAAGGCGGCCAGTACGGGTATTCCCAGGGCCCGCGCCGCGGCCCGGGCCGCCACCGTGCTGCTGACGGCCTCCTCCAACCGGCCCTGCCGGCCCAGCGCGTGGCACCGGCCCATCAGCAGGTACGGCGTCACGGGCGCGAGCCCGGTGCTGGTGGCGATCTCCAGCCCCCGGGCGAAGTGGCGCAGGGCGTCCAGGTCGCGTTCGAGCAGTGTCTCGGTCCACGCGAGGGTGGCCAGCACGTCCATGTCCCGGGCGCACTCCTCGTCGGTCAACGCGTCGACGGCCGCGGTGGCCTCGCGCAGCCCCGGCAGCGCGGCCGGGATGTTCCCGGCGTACGCCGCCGTGAACGCCCGGACCACCGGCACCCACACGCGCGAGGCGCAATCCCCGGACCTGGCGCGCAGGTCGGCGGCGAGCCGGGCGTGCCGCACCCCCTCGGCGGACCCGCTGAGCACCGCGCTCACGGCCGCCTCGGCCGCCATCCGGACCGCCAAGGGGCCGTCGAGCGCGGGCGAGCCGGCGATCGTGCGGTCCAGCAGGGCCACCGCCTCTCCGGGACGGCCGACCGCCCGGTCGGCCAGGGCCCTGATGTACGCCAGGCGCATCACGTCCCGCGGGCCGGGGTCCTGCGCGCCCGCCCACTGGAGCAGTTCGCGGCTGGCCGACGGCCGCCCGACGGCCAGTTCGGCCCGCGCCAACTCGATGGTCAGCTCCAGCCGGGTGGCGCCTTCCCCGCAGATCCGCAGCGCGGCCCGCAGCCAGCGCGCCGCCGACTCCGGGGACCGGGCGCCCACCAGGCGCGCGGCCCGGGCCAGTTCGTCCACCGCGGCGGAGTCGGCGACGGCCGCGCGCGTGAGGTGCCAGGCCAGTTCCACCGGCGAGGCGTCCCTGTGCCGCAGCACGCCGACCGCCCGGCTGTGCAGCAGCCACCGCTCGCCGGGCGGGATCCGCTGGTAGCAGACAGCCTTCACCACCGGGTGCCGGAACAGCAGCGTCGGGTGCGAACAGGCTCCCGAGCGCAGGATGTCCTGTCCGACCAGGCGGTCCACGACCGCCGCGCAGTGCTCCGGGCCGCGGCCGGTGAGTTCCGCCATCAGCCCCGGGTCGACGGGGTCGGCCAGGATCGCGGCGGCGGCGAGGAGTTCGCGTTCGTCCTCGGACAGGGCCGCCAACTCGGCCTCCAGGCCCGGGGGCGCGGCCAGCAGCGGTTCGCCCAGCGGCGCCTCGTCCGCCCGCGCCCGCCGGCCCGGGGCCGGTTCCGGCCAGCCGGGCGGGGTGGCCCCGGGCCGCCGGGTGCGCAGCAGGGCGACGACATAGCCCGGGTTGCCGCCGGACAGTTCGAAGACCCGGTCGGCCACGGCGGCGGACCGGCCCTGCGTCAGCCGGGCGGTCTCGGCGCGGTTCAACGGGCGCAGCGGCCGCAGCCGGCCGGGCACGGCCGCCCCCTCCAGCGCCGCCGCGAGGCGCGCGGTGCGCTGCCGGGGCCGGTAGCCCACCGCGACCACGAGCCCGGGCACCGGATCGCTCAGCAGCCCGGCCAGCCGCTCGATCCCCGGACCGGCCAGCGCGTGGGCGTCGTCGACGAGCAGCAGTCCGCGCCGGCCGGCGGGCTCGGGCGGCACCGGCGCCGGCCGCGCGTTCGACAGGCCGAGAACGGGGAGCCCGAGGCCCCCGGCCACAGCGCCCAGCTCGGTCAGCAGCCGGGTCTTGCCGATGCCCGGGTCCCCCGGGAACAGGACGAGGGCGCTCTCCCCGGCCGGGGCGGTCAGCAATGTGCGTAACAGGTCGATCTCGCCGTCGCGTCCCAGGAGTTCCGGTTCCGCCGGGTCCCCGTTGCGGGGATGCGGCGGCCGGGAGGCCGCGGAGGCCGTGTGCGGTTCTCGGGCCGGTGGTCGGGGGCCGGTCGAACCGCGCATGGAGATGGTCATCGTTCTCCCCCTGGCGGCGCTTCAACCGGATGGGCACCTTTGTCTGTCACGCCGCGCGGCGAGAAGGTAACACCCCCGTGGGATAAGCGCATTCATGTCTCGCACGCGGCCACACGCCACCGTGACGGGTGGGGGAAGCGAGCCGGGCTGCGCACGCTGAGGCGCCTCGCACGGGTCGGTCCGAGGCCGCCGCACCCCCGTTCAGGGGGGTGGGGCACGGGTCGGCGGTCGCCGCCGGGAGACGGGGCGGGGATTTTGGATCGGGCCGCCGACGGGTTCGGTCGGCGGCCGCACGGCATCAGGGTTTTCCCCAATGTCGGCCCCGACCCGCTGTGCCAGATTCGAAGGGCAGTTCACAAGCCCGGGCACCGTGTCCGGGCTCCGTCCGGTCCTGCGTACGGCGAGCGCGGCCGGCCGCCGTCACGACAGGGCCTCCACCAGGCACCCGGTCATGGCGTCCGGGCTGCCCCCCTGTGACAGATGGGATGTAACGATGAGCGAGGTTCAGCTCACTTCCGAGGAGCGGCGCCGGTTCGGCGCCCTTGTGGCACAGCTGTGGAGCGACAGCGAGCTCGCGGCTCGTTACGCGGCCGAGCCGCTGGCCGTCCTGGCCGAGCACGGCATCCAGGCGGCCGAGCCGCTCCAGGTGCCGGACGGCCCGGTCGAGGAGATCGACGACGAGGCGCTCGGCCTGCTCAGCACGGTCGGCGGCCTGGCGCCGAGCACCTGCGGCTCGGCCAGCTCGATCTCCTGCCCGGGCTGCACGGCGAGCACCTTCGGCTCCGGCAACTGCTGAGTCCCCGAACGGGCGGACCCTGGGCCGGCTGGGGCTTCCCGCCCGCACCCGGCCCGGGGTTCGCCGGATCCGTCCGTGCCGTGCGGCGCTCGTCATCTCTTCGGTTCGCCGTGTCGTCACGTCGTCGGCTCGTCATGTCGTCCGCTCGGCACCTTGTCCGCTCGACACCTCGTCACCTCGTCACCTCTTCACCCCTTCAGCGAACGCGCAGTCAGGAGTTCGTCATGGCAGACGGCACGGCGGGGCGGGGACGGTCCCCGGCCACCGCGACCGCGCCCGACCTGGCGGTGGTCGCCGGCGCACGCCAGGCCAGGGCCGTGCTCGCCGACCCCCGGCTGGTGGTCGGGTCGGCGGACGGCGCGCTGGCGGAGCTTCGGGTCAGCGCCCTCGGCGAGGTGGACGCGCTGTACCGTTCCCTGTTCAGCCTGCGCGACGGCGCCGCGCACACGCGGCTGCGCAAGGTGGTGGCGCCCTGTTTCACGCGGCACGCGGCGCGGCTGATGCGGCCGCGGATCGCCGCACTCGTGGACCGGCTCTGGACGCGGGCGGCCGGCGGCGCCTCCGACCGTGCCGGTATCCCCGCCGTCTTCGACCTCGTCGCCGACTTCGCCGACCCCCTTCCGGTGGCACTCGCCCGCGAGGTGATGGAACTCCCCGCAGCCGACGAGCCGCGCCTCCTGACCTGGGCCGGGATGCTGCGCGACCAGCTCACCCCGCTGCCGGACACCGCGCCGGACCCCGACACCGCGCACGCCGTGGCCGGCGAGCTCGTCGCGCTGCGGGCCTACGCCCGGCAGGCGACGGACGCCGCCGCTGGCGGGCCGCTGCACGCCGTGGCCCGCGCCGCCGACGCGGACACGATCGACGCGGACGAGGCCTTCGGCCTGTTCGTCCTGCTGCTGGTCAGCGGCCTGGAGACGCTGAGCCAGGCGCTGGTGCAGGCCGTACGGCACGTCGCCGCCGACCCGGACCGGCTGGCCGAGGTCCGCAGCGACCCGGCCCGCGCGGACCACCTCTTCCGGCTGGCGCTGTTCACCGCCCCGTCCCTGCGCATGCTCGCCAGGCGGGCGGCCTGCCCGGTCGACGTCGGCGGCCGGCGGCTCCCGGCCGGCGGCACCGCGCTCGTCCTGCTGCCCGCCGCCGTCGCCGACGACGCGCAGGGCCGCGCCGCGGAACGGGGCGGTGTCACGGCGTCGGGCCGCGCCGCACACGGACCGCGGCTCGCCGCGCTGGCCTACGGCCACGGGCCGCACGTCTGCCTCGGCATGCACCACGCCGACCTGGTCGGGGCGGAACTGCTGCGCCTGCTCGCGGCGCGCTACGAGCGGGTGGAAACGCTGCCCGGCGGCCGCCCGCACCGGCATCCGCCGGTCAACGGCTTCGGGTACCTGCCCGTACGGCCGGTGCCCCGAAGTGCCGGTCGCGGCGCGGGCGGCGGACGCCGGCGGCGGGAGGCGTGATGGCGGGCGCCACGGAACAGCAGCGCGGGACCGGGGGGTTCCAGGTCCCGGAGCGTCACGCCCCCCGACTCCGGGCCCCCGCGGGCGGGCCCGAGGGACGCACCGCGGCCGCCCGGGCGGCCGCGGAAGCCGCACCTACGGCAGCGGATGCGCCCGGCCGCCCGCCCGTCCCCGTGGCCGCGGCCGCCGGTCCGTCGGCGCCGGGCCCCCGCGACCGTGGGGCGGACCCGGAGTCGGCTCCCGAGGCCGGCCCCGAGGCGACGTTCGGGGCGGCTCCCGGCGAGGGCCCCGAGGTGGGCCCCGAAGTCCGGGCGGGGGACCAGGAGGACGGCGGCGGCCCGGCCGGGCAGAACGCCGACGACCTGGCCGAGGAGCGGCTCGCGCTCGCCGCGCGCGTGGCCGGCGAGCGGATCCGCCTGGTGCCGCGGGGCTACGGCGTCGCGCTCACCGCGATCCTCGTGGCGCTGGCCGGGCTCGTGGGCTGGTCGGTGATCGGCACCGTGCCCAGCTCCGTACACCTCACGGGCGTCCTGGTGCACGGCGACGGGCCGCAGGCTGTGCCCGCCACGGTCGCGGGGACGGTGGTGGGCGTCCAGGTCAAGCCCGGCGACGCGGTGCGCCGCGGGCAGACCCTGGCGACCGTGCAGGCGTCCGGCGGCGGCCGCTCCCCGGTGCGGGCGTCCGCCGCCGGCACCGTGCTCGGCGTGGTCTCGGCCCCGGGCAGCGCGGTGTCACCCGGCACCTCGGTGGTGTCGCTCGACCCGGACACCGGCGGCCTGACCGGGTGGCTGTTCGTCCGGGCCGACCGCGGTTTCCCGGTGGCGTACGGGTCGTCGGTCACCGCGCGGCTGTCCTCCGGCGACTCGGTGGTCACCGTGGAGGGCTCGGTGCGGCGGATCGGCGGCTACCCGGTGACGGGGGCGGAGATCAGCCGGATGCTCGGCGGTCTGCCGCCGGTGTTCGCGGTGCCGGGCGACGGGCCGTTCCGGCTGGTCACCGTCTCGATGCACGAGCTGACGGTGACGGGTTCGCAGCGGCTGGGGCTGAGCGGCACCGCCCCGTCCGCGATACCCGCCCTCATCCCGCTCGTCGCCGACGTGCGCACCGGGTCGGTCCGGCCGATCGACGCGCTGCTGGGAGGGAGCTGATGAGCCGCGCACGCCGGGTCCCGTACGTGCCGCAGAGCGAGGAGACCGACTGCGCGCCGGCCTGCCTGGCCTCCGTACTGGCCCACCACGGGGCGCACGTTCCGCTGCGCGAACTGCGCGAGGCCACCGGCGCGTCGCGCGACGGGGTGGACGCCCTCACGCTGCTGCGGGCGGCCCGCGCCTACGGCCTCGAAGCGAGAGCCGTCCGCGTCCCCGTGACCTGGCGCGACGGCGTGCCGGCGGCCCCCGGGCTGGCGGACCTGCCGTTGCCGGCCGTCGCACACCTGACGGGCAGTCACTTCGTGGTCGTCGAACGGGTCCGCGGCGACCGCGTCACGGTGGTGGACCCCGCGCTCGGCCGGCACCGCCGCTCCGGGGCCGAACTCGCGGGCGAACTCAGCGGCATCGTCCTGCTGACCGAGCCCGGCGCCGGCTTCCTGCCCGCCGGGCGACCCGACCGCACGTCCCGCCGCCTCGCCGGGCTGCTGGCCCGGCAGGCCCCCGGCGTGCTCGCCGCGGTCCTGCTCGGGCTGGTCGGCGCCGCGGTGAGCCTGGCGCTGGCGGTGGTGCTCAAGCTGCTGGCCGCGGCCCTGCTGGCCGGCACCGGCACGGCCGGCGAACTCCGCCTGGGCGCCGTGCTCCTGGGGGTCGGCGCACTCGCGGCCGGCGCCGCGGCGGCGCAGAGCATGTTCCTGGCCAGGGTCCAGGTGCGCCAGTCGCTGATGCTCTCGGTCGACCTCGTGTGGCGCCTGCTGCACATCGACGGGGCGGCACTGCTGCGCCGCGAACCGGGCGCCCTGGCCGCCCGCGTGCAGTCCGCCGACGCCTTCGCGCAGACGCTCACGTACCAGCTGGTGCCCGCCGTGGCCGCCGCCGTCGACGCGGCGCTGCTGGGCGTGGTGATCGTGCACGAGGACACCGTGGTCGGCGGGACGGCGGTGGGCCTGGGGCTGCTGGTCGTCGTCCTGCCGGTGCTCAGCCGGCGCCGGCAGGCGGCCGCCGCGACGGTCGAGCAGCGGCTGACCGTGCACCGCGACGCCGCTGGCTTCGCCGCGCTGCGCACCCTGGACGCCCTCAAGGGCGGCGGCGGGGAGGCGGAGGCCGTCGCGGAGTGGACGTCGCGGCACGCCGTGGCCGTACGCGCGGGCTCGCTGCACGCCCGCCAGCAGCAGTCGCTCAACAGCGCCTCGGCGGTGCTCGCCGTCGGTACCGCCTGCGCGGTGGCACTGGCCGCCGCACCCCGCATCCTGGGACTGCGGATGAGCCTGGGCTCCCTCTTCGCGATTCAGAGCATGACCGGCGCCTTCGTCGCCGCCGCCGGGGCCGTGGTACTCGGCGTCCTCCAACTGCCCACCCTCAGAACCCAGCTCGGCCTGCTGGACGACCTGCTCGACGACGACCACGACGCCGCCACCGCGCGCGAGGTGGACGCCGACGCCGGCGCCCGGCTCACCGGCGAACTGCGCCTGGAGGGGGTGACGGCCGGATACACCACGCGGCACCCGACGCTGCGGGACGTCTCCCTCACGGTCCGCCCGGGCGAGTGGATCGCGGTGACGGGCCCGACCGGCGCCGGGAAGACCACCCTGGCCCGCCTGCTCGCCGGGGTGCTGCGGCCGCACAGCGGCACCATCCTGCTCGACGGGGTCCCGCCCGCGCGCACGCCGCGCGGCGTCCTGGTGCGCAGCGTGGCCTGGGTCGACCAGACCGTCGAACTGTTCGCGGGAACCGTCGCCGACAACCTCACGCTGTGGGACGACGGCGTTCCCGCCGAAGCACTGGAACGCGCCCTGTACGACGCCTGCCTCGACCAGGTGGTGGCGCGCCGCGGGGGCCCGCGCGCGGCGGCCGTCGCCGAGGCCGGAGCGAACTTCAGCGGCGGCGAACGGCAGCGTCTGGAGATCGCCCGCGCCCTGCTCACCGAGCCGTCGGTCCTCCTCCTCGACGAGGCGACCGGCGCGCTGGACCGGGCCGTCGAACGCGAACTGCTCGCGCGGCTGCGGCGGCGCGGCATGACCGTCGTGATGCTCGCCCACCGCGGCTCGGCCGTCGCGGCCTGCGACCGCGAGGTCGTCGTCCGGGACGGCACGCTCACCGAAGTCCCGGTCGCGGACGGCGGGACCGACCGTCGGCGCGCCGGCACGGGGCCGTCGCGGACCGGTGCACCCGGCACCGCCGCCCCACCGCGCGCCACCGGTCCCCGGCACGCCGCCGCCCCACCGCACCCCGCCGCTTCACCACCGCACGCCGCGGGGGCGCGGGCCGCAGCCGAGGGGGTGGGCCGGTGAGCCGGCCGGAGACGCCGACGGCCTTGGCCCCGCTGGAACGCTTCTCCTCGGCCGCCCAGTTGACGACCGGCCCGGCGGCCGACCCGCTGGACGTCTGCTGCCGGGTGCTGGCCGGCCACCTCGGGGTGCCGGCCGGCGACCCCCTGCCGCCCGCCGACGGGGACCGCGACGCCGCCGGCGCCGCGGCCGGACGCCTGGAGCAGTACGGGCTGCGGGCCCGCCCGGTCCGGCTGGCGGGCGACTGGCGCCGGGAGGCGGTCCATCCGCTGCTCGCCTTCCGCAGGGACGGCTCGCCGGTGGTCCTGCTGCCGGCAGGCCGACGCGGGTTCCGCCTGGTCTCCCCCGTCACCGGCGTCGGAGCCCGGCTGGACGCGGACACCGCGGCCGGCCTGGGAGCGTGGGCCTACGAGGTGACCGCGCCGCTGCCGACCGCCCGGCTGCGCGACGTCCTCGGCCACGCGCGGCGCCGGGCGGACGTGTACCGGCTGGTCGCCGCCGGCCTCACCGCCGCCGCGCTGGGCGGGCTGCTCCCGGCCACGGGCTCGCTGGCCCTCACCGCGGTGCTCGGCCACCGCTCCGGCGTGCTGCGCGAGTTGACCGTGCTCAGCGCGTTCGGCCTGCTCGCCTACGCGGGGCTGGTGCTGCTGCGCAACCTGGCGGTGGCCCGGATGGAGTCGTACGCGGAGGCCGTGCTCGGCCCCGCGGTGCTGGACCGGCTGCTGCGCGCCCGGGCCTGGCTGGTCGGCGCCTACCCGGCCGGCGACCTGGTGACCCGGCTGGCCGGGGTGGACACCGTCCGCCGGCTGCTCGGCACCGCGACCCTGTCGGCGGCCCTCAACCTGGTCTTCGGGCTGACCGGCCTGGTGGTGATCGCCGTGCTCGAACCGCTGGCCAGCGTACCGGCGTTGGGCGCCGTGGTGCTCGCGGCCCTGTTCGCCGTCCGCTTCGGCCGCCGTCAACTGACCTGCGACCGCACGGTGTTCACCGCGTACGGGCAGGCCTCGGCCACGCTGTCGGAGATCGTCAGGGGACTGGACAAGGTCCGCGTCGCCGGGCGCGAGGAGCACGCCTTCCGCCGCTGGCTCGCGGTCTTCACCGGGCAGAAACGGGCGGACCTGGCCGCGGCGCGCTGGCAGGCGTCCACCGCGGCACTGCTGGCCGCGCTGCCCGCACTGCTGTACGCCCTGCTGCTGGTCGGCCCGCACTACCTGGGCGGCCGGCTGGGCGCGGCCGGGCTGCTGGCCCTGAACATCGCCCTGTCCCAGTTCGTCGCGGCCCTCGCGCAGGCCGGCAGCCTGACCACCGCCCTGTACGGAGCGGTGCCCGTGGTCGACCGCATCCTGGAGGTGGTCCGGCTGGAGCAGGAGCCCGCCGGCGCGGCCCCGGGCCCGCTGAGCTCCGTGCGCCTGCGCGGCGTGACGGTCCGGCCGCCCGGTGGCGCCGACGTCCTGCATGAGGTGGACCTGGAGGTGCGGCCGGGCGAACTCGTCGGCGTCGTCGGCCCGTCGGGAGCCGGCAAGTCCACGCTGGTGCGGGTCATGCTCGGCCTGGTGCCGTGCGCGGCCGGCAGCGTCCGCTTCGACGGCCGGGACCTGGCCGAACTCGACCCGGTCGCCGTCCGCCGCCGCCTCGCGGCCGTCCTGCAGGACGCCGCCGCGCCCGGCCGTGACATCCGCACCGCCGTCGCCGGCGGCCGTCCCGGGGTGGACGACGCGGCGGTGTGGGAGGCGCTGGAACTGGCGGGCCTGGCCGAGGAGGTGCGGGCCATGCCGATGGGCCTGGCCACACCGGTCGGCAGCGGCAGCCGGCTGCTGTCGGGCGGCCAGCGGCAGCGCATGGCGATCGCCCGCGCGCTGGCGGGCCGCCCCGGGCTGCTGGTCCTGGACGAGGCCACCAGCGGCCTGGACAGCCGCACCGAGACCGCCCTGCTCGACCGGATCGCGGCGACGGTCCCGGCCCGTCTGGTCGTCACCCACCGCGTCGAGACGCTCGCTTGCGCCGACCGGATCGTGGTGCTCGACGAGGGCCGGGTGGCCGCCACCGGCACGTACTCCCAACTCCTCGCCGGGTGCCC
>Ga0164242_10007113_pt1 | contig 12261 bp, 10 predicted proteins | sample OricomgcompostMG_FD_108783 | JGI IMG/M metagenome (GOLD analysis project Ga0164242, IMG submission 108783) | Miracle-Growth compost microbial communities from Emeryville, California, USA - Original compost - Miracle growth compost (MG) ... | reverse complement strand
GAAGTAGATCACGCCATCGATGCCGCCGTCGGCGCCCTTCTTTTTGCCGCCATAGGGCATGGCATCGACCATCGACACCGCCCACCATTGGAACTGGTATTTGTCGCGCGCGGCGAGGTCCTCGGCCGAAGCGAGGTCCTTGGGCGTGCCCTCGACGGTGAAGGCGATGCCGGGGAAGGCGGCCTTCATGCGCTTCTCGATCAACGAGATGGCGAGGTGTGTCACGTCGATCCCGATCCATTGCCGGTCGAGCTTCTGCGCCGCATGGATCGCGGTGCCGCAGCCGCAGAACGGGTCGAGCACTACGTCGCCTGTGTTGGACGAGGCGGCGATGATGCGTTCGAGCAGGGCGATCGGCTTTTGCGTCGGGTAGCCGAGGCGTTCCTGGGCTTGGGAATTGATCGGCGGAACGTCGTCCCACAGGTTTTGCAGCGGTCGTCCTTTCCGTTCGTCCAGGTAAATCTTCAGTCGAAGCCGTCCCTCCGGGTTTTTCGGAAAGTGGAGCAGTCCGGCGCGGTCGTATTGCTCCATCAGCTCGCGTGAAATCGACCAGCCGTTCGGGTGAGGCTTGTATCCCTTGTAGTCGTAAGTGAGATTAGGCCGTGGGCTGGGGCTGCGCAGGTCGCGCGTCGTGTAGCGGCGCCCGTCGATATCGGCCGTCGCATATTTCGCTGCGACATGATCATCCGACAGCGGGACGAATTGACGATTCCAGATCGGGTTATCGCCTTTGGCATAATAGAAGATCGTATCGGTGACGTCGCCGAATGACGTGGCGGCATCGCCATGGGCACTGGTTCGCTTCCACACGATCTCGTTGTGATAGCGCCGCGGCCCGAACACACCATCGAGCAGCAGCTTGAGGTAATGGCTCGCGGTGGGATCGCAGTGGAGATAGAGGCTACCGGTCGGCTTCAGCACGCGATGCAACTCGATCAGGCGGATCGCCATCATCGCGAGGTACGCCATCATGTCGTTCTCGCCGAGGAAGGCGCGCATCGCGTTCAAGAGGTCGAACGCCTTGGTGTGGCCGCTCCGTGCCACCTGGTCAAAGGCGTCCTCGGCATGGTCGTTCCAGTGCCAGGTATCCTCGAACGCCTCGATCTGCGCGTCCGCCGAAGTGCCGGTCGGCGACTTGAACAGGATGTTGTAATTGGCGTTCGAGTTGAACGGCGGATCGAGATAGATGAGGTCAATGCTGCCGTCGGGCACGTGCTCGCGCAGCACGGCGAGATTGTCGCCGTAGTAGAGGTGGTTCTCGGGGCGGTTGCGCATCGCGCGAATCGTGCCGGCCGGCGTATCGCGCGGCCAATCACGATTGATCCGCTTCGGCGAGAACCGGCGCGATGTGGAGTCGGGCTCTCGTCGGCTTGATCCGAAACGGATGAGTCACCGTGGGTCCGCGTCGCTTAATCGCACTCCGCGTTGTCCGGCTAAGTGCGTTGGAGTGACCAGCACCTCCCCGTTCGCCCCCGGCCTTCGCCGGGGCAGGCTCTGAGCTTGTCGAAGGACCGTTCTTCTGTTCTATCAGCCAAGACAGAACGGTGCTTCGACAAGCTCAGCACGAACGGGTTGCCGTTACACCCGTTCCCGATCATCAGGAGATCCCATGAAACTCGCCAGCCTCAAGCATGGCCGCGACGGCAAGCTGATCGTCGTCTCGAACGATCTCGCCTGGTATGCCGATGCCGGGCACATCGCGCCGACGCTGCAGGCCGCGCTCGACGATTGGGACCGGCTGGCGCCCGACCTGCGCAACCTTGCCATCGATCTGGAGCATGAGGCGATCCCGCGCGCGCGTTTCCATGAGCATGACGCCGCCGCGCCGCTGCCGCGCGCCTATCAATGGGCCGACGGCTCGGCTTACGTGAACCATGTCGCGCTGGTGCGGCAGGCGCGCGGGGCGGAGATGCCGGAGAGCTTCTGGCACGATCCGCTGATGTATCAGGGCGGCTCGGACGGCTTCCTGGGGCCGCGCGATCCGATTCCGCTCAAGAACGAGAGCTGGGGCTGCGATCTGGAGGCTGAGGTGGTGATCGTCACCGGCGACGTGCCGCTGGGCGCCAGCCGCGACGAGGCGCTGGCGGCGATCCGGCTGGTCGGCCTCACCAACGACGTCAGCTTGCGCGGCCTCATTCCGGGCGAGCTCGCCAAGGGCTTCGGTTTCTTCCAGTCGAAGCCGGCCAGCGCCTTCTCGCCGGTGTTCGTCACGCCCGATGCGCTGGGCGACTGGTGGCGGGACGGCAAGCTCCACCGCAAGCTGATGGTCGACTTGAACGGCCAGCCGTTCGGCCGCGCCGAGGCGGGCGAGGACATGACTTTCGATTTCGGCACGCTGGTCGCCCATGCCGCGAAGACACGGCGGCTGGGGGCGGGGACGATCGTCGGCTCGGGCACCATCTCCAACCGCGACGCCGACGGCGGCCCGGGCAAGCCGATCGCCGAGGGCGGCGTCGGCTATTCGTGCCTCGCTGAGGTGCGCACGGTGGAGACGATCCGCAACGGCAAGGCGGCGACGCCGTTCCTCAAGGCCGACGACAGGGTGCGCATCTGGGTCGAGGACGACCACCACCATTCGATCTTCGGCGCGATCGAGCAGACCGTCGAGGCGATTTGACCTAAAATCCACCCTTATCCAAACCACCCCGGCGAAGGCCGGGGTCCAATATCGGGCCGGTCGTAACTGGACCCCCGGCGTCCGCCGGGGCGGTAAAGAGGATGAGAGCGCTACCAATTCTCCTCCCCTCTTGCTAAGACCCTCCCCGAACAAGGGGGCACAACGCCCGCCAAACGGGAGAGGAATGATGATCGGCACGGGCAGGCGTCTGGCGATGGCGGCACTGGTCGCAAGCACGATGCTGGCGAGCGCGGCCTCGGCGCAATTGTTCCGCGATCCCAAGGCGCCGGTTGCCAAGCGCGCCGCCGATCTCGTCTCCCGCCTGACGCTGCCCGAAAAGGCGGCGCAGATGCAGAACGCCGCGCCGGGCATCCCGCGGCTCGGCATCCCGCCCTATGATTATTGGAACGAGGCGCTGCACGGCGTTGCGCGCTCCGGCGAGGCGACCGTCTTCCCGCAGGCGATCGGCATGGCGGCGACGTTCGACAAGAACCTGCTCCACGCCGAGGGCCGGACGATCGCGATCGAGGGCCGCGCCAAGTACAACCAGGCGCAGCGCCAGCACAATTACGACCGCTATTACGGCCTCACCTTCTGGTCGCCCAACATCAACATCTTCCGCGATCCGCGCTGGGGCCGCGGGCAGGAGACGCTCGGCGAAGACCCGTATCTCACCGGCACCTTGGCGACGCAGTTCATCAAGGGCGTGCAGGGCGACGACCCGCATTATCTGGAGGCGATCGCTACGCCCAAACACTATGTCGTTCATTCCGGGCCGGAGCCGCTGAGGCACAAGTTCAACGTCGATCCCTCGCCGCGCGACCTTTCCGAAACCTACCTCCCCGCCTTCCGCCGCGCGATCACCAAGGGCCATGCGGCGTCGCTGATGTGCGCCTATAACGCGATCTACGGCACCGCGGCTTGCGCCAACACCATGCTGCTGCACGACATATTGCGGCAGGATTGGGGCTTTTCGGGCTTCGTCACCTCCGATTGCGGGGCGGTGGACGACATCCTCACCGGCCACCACAATGCGACCTCGATGGCCCAGGCGGCGGCGATGGCGGTCAAGGCCGGCACCGATACCGGCTGCGACTTCAACGACGAGATGCTGGCGCTGCCCGAGGCGGTGAAGAAGGGCTATATCAAGGAAGCGACGGTCGACCAGGCGCTCGAACGGCTGTTCGCCGCGCGGATCAAGCTCGGCATGTTCGATCCGCCGGCCGACGTGCCGTTCTCGTCGATCCCGATCGGCGACGACCATTCGCCCGCGCACAAGGCACTGGCGCTCAAGGCGGCGCAGGAATCGATCGTGCTGCTGAAGAACGACGGCGTCCTGCCGCTCGGCGACAAGTTCAAGAAGATCGCCGTGGTCGGCCCGACCGCGACCGCGCTGATCGACCTCGAAGGCAATTACAACGGCACGCCGGTCGGCGCGGTGTTGCCGCTCGACGGCATCGAGAAGGCGTTCGGCGCCGATCGCGTCAGCTATGCCCAGGGCGCGCCGTTCACCGCCGAGGTGGCGGTGATGGTGCCGCGCACCGCCTTCCCCGGCGGGCTGACCGAGACCTTCTACAACAACGCGAGCCTGTCCGGCACGCCGGTCGCCTCGCGGCACGTGCACGAGATCGACGTCAACTGGGCCGGCATTGATCCCGCGCCGGGCGTCGATCCCAAGACCTTCTCGGTGCGCTGGTCGGGCGAGATCGCCGTGCCGGCGCCGGGCGATTATCAGTTCGAGCTGCAGACCCGCCGCCGCTGCGATGTCGGCAACGGCACCGAAACCTATACGATCCACATCGCCGGCGCGCCCGATCAGCATGTCTCGATGGCGTGCAACAAGCGCAACCAGACCTTCCAGCCGATGACGGTGCATTTCGCCGACACCGCGCCGCGCGCCTTCTCGATCGATTTCGCGCATGACTCGTCGCGCGCGAGCGACATCACCTTCGCCTGGAAGCCGCCGCTCGACGCGCTGCGTGAGCAGGCGGTGAAGACCGCCGAGAATGCCGATGTCGTCGTCGCCTTCGTCGGCTTGAACGCCTGGCTGGAAGGCGAGGAGATGCCGCTCGACATCCCCGGCTTCGACGGCGGCGACCGCACCAGCATCGCGCTGCCCGCGGCACAGAAGCAGTTGCTCGACGCGCTGGAGGCGACCGGCAAGCCGGTGGTGATCGTGCTACAATCGGGCTCGGCGCTGGCGCTGGGCGCGGACAACGCCAAGGCCAAGGCGGTAATCGAGGCCTGGTATCCCGGCGAGCAGGGCGGCCAGGCGATCGCCGACGTGCTGTCGGGCAAGGTCAATCCGTCGGGCCGGCTGCCGGTCACCTTCTACCGCTCGACCGACGAACTGCCGCCGTTCACCGATTATGCGATGAAGGGCCGCACCTACCGTTATTTCACCGGGCCGGTCGAATATCCGTTCGGCCATGGCCTAAGTTACACCAGCTTCGCCTATTCGGATCTCAAGCTGGCGGCGCCGACGGTGAAGGCGGGCGATCCCGAGACGGTGAGCGTCACCGTCCGCAACACCGGCAAGGCGACCGGCGACGAGGTAGCGCAGCTCTATCTCGCGGTGCCGGGGCGGCCGGCGACCCCGGTCCGCTCCTTGAAGGGTTACGATCGCGTCCACCTCGCGCCGGGTGAGAGCAAGACGGTGACCTTCAAGCTCGATCCCCGCGACCTCGCCTTCGCCGACGCCAAGGGGGTGATGCGGATCACGCCGGCGACCTACCGCCTGTGGGTCGGCGGCGGCCAGCCCGATACCGGCGCGCCGGGGGTTGCCGGCAGCTTCACGACCATGGGGGCGTTGGTGCTGCCGCGGTAAGGTTGATCTCCAACCGTTCGTGTCGAGCGAAGTCGAGACACATGTTCGAGCGAAGCGAGAAATGCCTCGGCTTCGCTCGGGACGAACGGGTTATTCCGACCGGCCTAAATCGCCTGCGCCGCCAGCACGTCGGGATCGCTGCCCAGGCTGTAGAGGAAATGCTCGCGCTCGGCCGAGCCCTGCGCCAGCCCGTGCAGCCGGTCCATCTGCGCGTCGGTCAGCTTGAAGCGGTGATAGCCGCGCCCCGCCAGGCAAGTGTCGAGGATCGCCTGGAGCTGGTCGGTGAAATCGACCCGCGTCGCGTGCTTGTAAGTCTCGACATAGGTCGTGCTGTAGAAATGCACATGCGTCGGGCTTAGCGCCACCTCGGGCGTCACGCCCGCGGTGCCGAGCAGCGACATCAGGCTGCCGTTGGCAACCATGTCGAGGTCGTGCGCGGTCTGCGGCGACAGGTGCAGCGTCACGCCGAAGGTTTTCGCCGCGCATTGCTGCGTGTCGCGGTTGTAATCGGCGAAGCTGACGTTGGCGCGGCCCCAACTCACATTGTGCGGCTTGCCCGCGGCGAATGCCGGCGCAGCGGCAAGGGTGACGGCAGCGATACCCAACATTGCCGAACGAGGAATCATGGCCAATCCTCCAGCAACTTGAACGACACCACCATAACGCACGAGCGGCAGAAAGGCGACTCCCGGAGCTGAGCGCGCGCTGGCGACTCGCCATCGCTGTTGAAATTTTATAACAAGGCAACGAAAGGCGATTCCGTGGCGTCGGTCGAACGAGGCGGACGTGATTCGTGTGGAGAGAACATGGCAAGCGAGACGCGCGCCAACCTGAAACCGCTGGCGCTGCACGTACCGGAACCCAAGTTCCGCCCCGGCGACACGGTCGATTTCGCCGATGTCGAGGTGCCCCCCGCCGGCGCCGCGCGCCGCCCCGACACGGCCGACCGGGCCGACAGCTTCACCGAGCTCGCCTACGGCCTCGTCCGCGTGCTCGACGAAGGGGGCAGGGCGGTCGGCCCGTGGGACCCGAAGCTCTCCCCCGACATGAAGCGCCGCATCCTTCGCGCGATGGCGCTGACCCGCGCCTATGACGAGCGCATGTTCCGCGCGCAGCGTCAGGGCAAGACCAGCTTCTACATGAAGTCGACCGGCGAGGAGGCGGTCGCCGTCGCCGCCGCCTTCGCGCTCGACCGCGAGGACATGTGCTTCCCCTCGTATCGCCAGCAGGGCCTGCTGATCGCGCGCGACTGGGACCTCGTCGACATGATGAACCAGGTCTATTCCAACAAGGGCGATCGGCTCGAGGGCAAGCAGCTCCCGATCATGTATTCGACCAAGGCCGGCGCGTTCTTCTCGATCTCGGGCAATCTGGCGACGCAATATCCGCAGGCGGTCGGCTGGGCGATGGCCAGCGCGGCCAAGGGCGACACCCGCATCGCCGCGACCTGGTGCGGCGAGGGCTCGACCGCGGAGGGCGACTTCCACTCCGCCTGCACCTTCGCCAGCGTCTATCGCGCGCCGGTGATCCTCAACGTCGTCAACAACCAATGGGCGATCAGCTCCTTCTCGGGCTTTGCCGGTGCCGAGGCGACCACCTTCGCCGCGCGCGCGATCGGCTACGGCATCGCGGGCTTGCGCGTCGACGGCAATGACGCGCTCGCAGTCTATGCCGCCACGCAATGGGCCGCCGAGCGCGCCCGCACCAATCAGGGCGCAACGTTGATCGAGCTGTTTACCTATCGCGCCGAGGGCCATTCGACCTCCGACGACCCCTCGCAATATCGCAGCGCGCAGGAATATGGTGCCTGGCCGCTCGGCGATCCGATCGTGCGCCTGAAGCAGCACCTGATTGCGATCGGCGAGTGGGATGAGGAGCGGCAGGCGGCGATGGACAAGGAACTCGCCGAGTTGGTTCGTGCCGCACAGAAGGAAGCGGAGAAGAACGGCGTCCTCGGCCACGGCCTCCATCAACCGCTCGATACGCTGTTCGAGGGGGTTTACGAGGAGATGCCGTGGCACCTGCGCGAACAGCAGCAGATGATGCTCGACGAAGAAGAAGCGAGCGGTCGGCCATGGGCGCGGAAATGATGAGGCGCACCGCAATCTCCCTCTCCCAGCGGGAGAGGGAAGGGGCCCGCGAGGCGAAGCCGAGTGGGAAGGGTGAGGGCGACGCCCGCACCTCGCCGATCACCCTCATCCTTCCGCCGCCTGACGGCGGCTCCCTCCTTCTCCCGATGGGAGAGGGAATTTGAGCACGACCATGACCGACCTCGAAACCGAATCCTCCCGCATCGCCCCCACGCCGGAGCGCCCCGGCGACACCGTCCGCATGAACATGATCCAGGCGATCAACTCCGCGATGGACGTGATGATGGCGCGCGACGCCTCGGTCATCGTGATGGGCGAGGACGTCGGCTATTTCGGCGGCGTGTTCCGCGCCACCGCGGGGCTGCAGGCCAAATACGGCAAGACCCGCGTGTTCGACACGCCGATCACCGAGACCGGGATCATCGGCGTCGCGATCGGCATGGGCGCCTATGGCCTGCGTCCCGTCCCCGAAATCCAGTTCGCCGACTATATCTACCCCGGCCTCGACCAGCTCGTCTCCGAGGCGGCACGCCTGCGCTACCGCTCGGCCGGCGAATTCATCGCGCCGATCACCGTTCGCTCTCCCTTCGGCGGCGGCATCTTCGGCGGCCAGACTCACAGCCAGAGCCCCGAGGGCATCTTCACCCACGTCTCCGGCCTCAAGACCGTCGTTCCGGCCACCCCTTACGACGCCAAGGGTCTCCTCATCGCCGCGATCGAGGACAACGATCCGGTGCTCTTCTTCGAGCCCAAGCGCATCTACAACGGCCCGTTCGACGGCCATTGGGACCGTCCGGCGAAGAACTGGTCGGGCCATCCCGGCGGCGAGGTGCCGACCGGCTACTATCGCATCCCGCTCGGCAAGGCGAAGGTGGTGCGCGCCGGCGAGGCGCTGACGATCCTCGCCTACGGCACGATGATCCACGTCGTCCGCGGCGTCGTCGAGGAAGCCGGGGTGGATGCGGAAATCATCGACCTCAGGACGCTTGTCCCGCTCGACATCGAGACGATCGAGGAATCGGTCCGCAAGACCGGCCGCTGCATGATCGTCCACGAGGCGACGCGCACCAGCGGGTTCGGCGCCGAGCTTTCCGCGCTCGTCCAGGAACGCTGCTTCTATCATCTCGAAGCCCCGATCGAGCGAGTCACCGGCTTCGACACGCCCTATCCCCACAGCCTCGAATGGGCCTATTTCCCCGGCCCGGTCCGCATCGGCGAGGCGCTCAAGAAGATCATGAAGGACGCCTGATGCCGGCGTTCTTCCCCTTCCGTTCGTTTCGAGCGAAGTCGAGAAACGGAAGCAGGCTCCTGACCCATTGTGTCTCGACTTCGCTCGACACGAACGGAGTTTTCTAGAATGGCGCGGTTCACGTTCAAGCTGCCCGACATCGGCGAAGGCATTTCCGAGGCCGAGATCGTCGCCTGGCACATTGCGGTAGGCGACCGCGTCGAGGAAGACCAGCAGATCGCCGACATGATGACCGACAAGGCCACCGTCGAGATGGAGAGCCCGGTATCGGGCACGGTGGTCGAGCTGGCCGGTGAGGTCGGCGACCAGGTGTCGATCGGCGCCGCGCTGGTGGTGATCGAGACCGAGGGCGATGCCGAGGCCGGCGGGAGCGCGACGCTCAAGGTCGAGGCGGACGGCGAGAAGATCGCCGAGGTCGAGGAACAATACGAAGCCGAAAATCCCGGTGTTGAGGAAGAGACTGCAACCGCCCCTCAACCCGCAACTTCCGCCCCGGCGAAGGCCGGGGCCCAGGTGGGGGACGTGCGTGGCGACGCGCAGCGCTCCGTTACTCCTGATGCCGATACTGGGCCCCGACCTTCGCCGGGGCAGGAAGACGCGGAGAAGACCGTTCTCGCTTCCCCCGCCGTTCGCGCCCGCGCGCGCGATCTCGGCATCGACCTCGCGGCCGTCAAAACGGACAGCGATCGCGTCCGCCACGCCGATCTCGACGCCTTCCTCCGTTACGGTGCCGGCGAGGGCTATCACCCCCCGCACGCCGTCCGCGCCCGCCCGGATGAGGCCGTCAAGATTGTCGGCCTGCGCCGCCGCATCGCCGAGAACATGGCCGCCGCGAAGCGCGCCATCCCGCATTTCACCTATGTCGAGGAGATCGACGTCACCGCGCTGGAGGCAATGCGCGCCGATCTCAACGCCAACCGCGGCAACCGGCCCAAGCTCACCATGCTGCCGTTCCTGATCGTCGCGATCTGCCGCACGATCCCCGCCTTCCCGATGATCAACGCGCGCTACGACGACGAGGCGGGGGTGGTGACGCGCCATGGCCGGGTCCATCTCGGCATGGCGACGCAAACCGGCGCCGGGTTGATGGTCCCGGTGATCCGCGACGCGCAGGACAGGAACGTCTGGCAGCTCGCGGCCGAGATCGCGCGCCTCGCCGAAGCTGCCCGCACAGGCAAGGCGAAGTCGGAGGAACTGTCGGGCTCGACCCTCACCGTCACTTCGCTGGGCCCGCTCGGCGGCATCGCCACCACGCCGGTCATCAACCGCCCCGAGGTGGCGATCATCGGCCCCAACAAGATCGTCGAGCGCCCGATCTTCCAGGGCGACGACATCGTCCGCGCCAAGCTGATGAACCTGTCGATCAGCTGCGACCACCGCGTCGTCGACGGCTGGGACGCGGCGAGCTTCGTCCAGGCGGTCAAGAAGCTGCTCGAAACCCCGGTGCTGCTGTTCGCCGACTGAAAAATATTAAACCGGTCGGTTGACTCTCGGTATCGGGTGTCGTAATTTAACCAAATGGTTGAACAACGACTCGACGCTACCTTCGCCGCGCTCGCCGATCCGACCCGGCGCGGGATGCTCGCCCAGCTCAGCGCCGGCGAGCGCAGCATCGGCGCACTCGCTGAGCCGTATCGGATGAGCTTCGCGGGCGCCGCCAAGCACGTCGCGGTGCTCGAGCGCGCCGGTCTCATCGAACGGCGCAAGGCCGGGCGGCAGCAGCTCTGCCGCCTCAGGGCCGCGCCGCTCGCCGAGGCGGAGGCGTGGCTCAGACAATGGCAGCGCTTCTGGGGCGAGAGCCTCGACCGGCTCGAGGCGCTGATCGCCGAGGAGCAGGAGCGCGCGACATGACCCAGCCGATCGCCACCGGCCGCACCGTCACGCTGACGCGGCGCTTCGCCGCGACGCCCGAGCGGCTGTTCGACGCCTGGCTCGATCCGGCGGACGTCCGCCGCTTCCTGTTCGCCACGCCCGGCGGCGAGATGATGACGGTCGAGATCGATCCGCGCGTCGGCGGCGATGCGCTGATCGTCGAGTGCCGCGGCGACAGGCAAGCGCTTCACCGCCTGCGCTACGAGGCGATCGAGCGGCCGCACCGGCTAGTGTTCCTGTTCAAGGCGTGCATCGTCGGCGGTCCGGTCGCCGACGAATGGACGCGCGTCACCGTCGCAATCGTGCCCGACGGCGACGGGGCGCAATTGACGCTGACTCACGAGGGCGTGTGGCCCGATTTCGAGGACAAGACCCGCGAGGGCTGGACGATGATCCTCGCCAGCCTTGCCGATCTTTGATGGAGGACGATCATGGCTGATACCGACGTCATTGCCGCGCACGAGCTGCGTTTCGAGCGGCTGCTCGACGCGCCGGTCGACACCGTCTGGCGCTACCTGACCGATAGCGAGCTGCGCGGCCGCTGGTTCATGCCGGGCAAGACCGAGCCCAGGGCCGGCGGCGCGTTCGAGATGATCTTCGCGCACGAAAATCTGTCCGACGAGGCGGTGGCGACACCCGAGCGCTTCGCCGCCAATGCCGGCAAAAGCTGGAGTGAGCGGATCGTCGCGATCGAGCCACCGCACCGCCTCGCCTTCACCTGGATGGGCGGCGAGGCCGGCACGGTGACGATCGAGCTAACCCCCGACGACGATCGCACCCGGCTGCTGCTGGTCCACAGCGGCCTGCGCGGCCCCGACGATGCGCGCAGCTTCGGCGGCGGCTGGACCGCGCATCTCGCGGTGCTGGAGGCGCGGCTGGCGGGACGGGCGGTGCCGAATTTCTGGGCGCTCCATGCCGAATCGGAGGCCAAGGTGAAGGCGGCGATGGGGTAGGGCACCAGCAATACAGAATTCCGTTCGTCCCGAGCGAAGTCGAGGGACAACGCCGAGCGGAGCCGAGGCATTTCTCGCTTCGCTCGAACATGTGTCTCGACTTCGCTCGACACGAACGGGTTATGGGTATTCCTGCTTACCCCTACCGCGCCTTCTGCATTGCCCCTGCCATGCGCCGGGCGAGGCCGCGCGGGATGAAGCGGATCGAGCTTGCCCCCACCTTGTTCATCGTTCCCGATACCGCCACGGCGCGGTTGGCCCGGAGCGCCTTCAGCCCGTCGGCGATGACCTTCTCCGGCGCGCCGGCGAGTCGCTTGAACAGCTCGCTGTCGCCCATCGCCGCGACTTCGGCGAATTCGGTGCGGGTCGGGCCCGGGCACAGCGCCGAGACATGGACGCCCTCAGCCTTCACTTCCTCGTGCAGCGCCTCGGAGAAGCTCAGCACGAATGCCTTGGTCGCGTAATAGACCGCCATCCACGGCCCTGGCTGGAAGGCGGCGGTTGAGGCGATGTTGAGGATGCCGCCGCCGCGCCGCGCGATCATCTCGGGCAGGAAGGCGTGGCAGAGCTCCACCAGCGCGCGGCAATTGACGTCGATCATCCGCGCCTGCAGCGCGCGGTCGAGCTCGGTGAAGCCGCCTCGAGCGCCGAAG